>Ga0335073_10000012_pt1 | contig 330646 bp, 275 predicted proteins | sample Lox_Sample_22_FD_207093 | JGI IMG/M metagenome (GOLD analysis project Ga0335073, IMG submission 207093) | Soil microbial communities from Loxahatchee National Wildlife Refuge, Florida, United States - Lox_Sample_2.2 | ecosystem: Environmental > Terrestrial > Soil > Wetlands | place: USA... | reverse complement strand
GCGTTGTTGCCGAGCCGGGGATGGGCGTCGAGCGGCAGGTGGTACGCGGCGAGCGCCATGTCGGCGTCGAACAGCAACTGCAGCCTTCGCTTGAGCTGGGCGTCGATCGGTCCGGGTCCCGAGCCCCAGAACAGTCCGTGATGGACCAGCACCAAGTTCGCCTGCTCCGCAGCTGCCAGCTCGAACAGCTCGGCGCTGGCCGACACGCCCGTGGCGAGTGTTGTGATCTCATCCGGGCCGGGTACCTGGAGGCCGTTCGGACCGTAGTCCTGGAAGCGCCCCGGTTCGAGCAGGTCGTCGAGCTCGGCCAGGATCTTGGTGATCGGAGTGGGCATCGGGGCGACTGTAACGAGCGGGCTCGTGCGTGGGCGCGCGGGATCGACTACCTGTGGCGCTGATGTGCTGGCTTGTTCGTCGTGAGGCTCGCGCCCAGGCCCTGGTGGGCTGGCTTGGCGGTTGCGCGCCAGCGCCCGGTCGTTGACGCGGTGGCTGGGGCGTTGGCGGTCAACGTCTGGGCGTTCCTATCGGTGTGGGATAATGGTCTTGCGTCGGGGCGTGGCGCAGCCTGGTAGCGCGCACCGTTCGGGTCGGTGAGGTCCCCGGTTCGAATCCGGGCGCCCCGATTGCCTTCACGTTCTCGTAGGACCCTGGACTGGCTTCAGAATATGCACGATTTGCAGGGCTTTTTCGGTTTGATGGCGTCACCGGTTCACGTTCTAGAAGCAAGCTGGCTCGGCTGACCAAAAACCTGGAAATCGGGACGTCATGCCCCATTGCTTCCGGGCATTTGTGAGATTGCGGGGACCGTGCAGGCGCTACGGGGAGCAAATGGGGAGCAACTTTGCTCAAAAAGGGGAGCAAGAGGGAGTAGGTGGTTTTTGCCTCGGGCTCAAGCATCAGCCCGGACCAGCTCGACGCTTGAGTCCGCGCTACCACCCTCGTGAGAGGACAATCGAACATCTGTTCCCGTCCGGCTCTCTGGGTAGTCTCACGCTTATGTCGCCGAGACCTGTGGACTCCGCAGCCTCGCGGAAGGCTCGTGGTGCTTTCTTCACACCGCCGCCGATCGCCGAGTTTCTGGGCCGCTGGGCAATCCGTTCTGCGGACGCGCGCGCCTTGGACCCCACTTGTGGCGAGGCAGTGTTTCTACTTGCGGCCGCGGAGCGGCTCGAGGCCCTTGGAGCAAAGCCGGCAGCCGTAGCAGATCAGCTAACCGGAGTTGACCTCGACCAGGCGTCGCTCAACACTTCGCAGTCGCTGCTGAGGGCTGCCGGTGCGGGCGCGAATCTTGTACGTTCGGACTTCTTCGAGCTACCCACGCCCGTGCATCTTGGAGATCGGGTGGGATGGCAGGACGCCGTGATCGGCAACCCGCCGTTCGTCCGCTACCAGGAGCATCGCGGACACGTTCGTAGGCGTTCAGTGGCAGCGGCGCTCGAGCAAGGCGTGCGGCTGTCGGGTCTTGCCTCGTCATGGGCGGCGACACTCGTGCACGCCTCGGCGTTCCTCAGGCCCAGTGGCCGGCTCGCAATGGTTCTACCTGCGGAGCTGTTGACCGTTGGTTACGCCGAGCCGATCCGGCGCTGGCTCCGAAAGCGGTTCGCTGTCGTCAACCTCGTGATGTTTGAGCGCCTCCAGTTTCATGGCGCCGACGAGAAGGTCGTGTTGCTCGTCGCACACGGGGAAGGACCCTGCGACTCGTTCTGTCTGTTCCATGTCGATGGTGCGGAGGACCTGGCCAATGTGCATCCGCTGGACCCGGTCGGCGCCAAGCCCGCGGCGGAGGGCAAGTGGAGTGATCTCGCGCTCTCGCTGGATGTTCGCCAACTGTTCAGGTCGGTCAGCGAGCGCATGAGCCGGTTGGAGGAGTACGGATCGCCAATGCTCGGGACCGTCACCGGAGCAAATGACTATTTCGCGCTGTCGGAGGTCACGCGGTTGAAGTACGGCATCGCTGAGAAGCACCTCAGACGCATAAGTCCTCCCGGTACGAAGTATCTCAAGGGACTCTCCTTCTCCCGCGCTCAATGGGAGGAGTTGAAGGTATCCGGGCAGCGCGTGTGGCTACTCTATCCCGGCAAGAAGGCGCGCGGAAAGGGGCTCACGGAATATCTGGAGCTCGGCATTGAGCGCAAAGTCCCGGACGCCTATAAGTGCACGGTGCGTGATCCGTGGTGGCGACCGCCGGTTGTCCCTGTGCCTGATGTGTTCTTCACGTACATGTCGCATCTATATCCCCGGCTGATCACGAACGCGGCACGGACGACCTTCGTCAACTCGATGCTTGGATTGCGGCTAAATGACGGCGTTCCTGAAGAGACGCGGAACGCGTTGCCGTTGCTCGCCCTCAACTCTCTGACGATGCTGGGCGGCGAGGTGTTGGGCCGAGGTTATGGAGGTGGCGTCCTTAAGATGGAGCCGAGTGAGGCATCCGCGCTGCCTGTGCCGGGGCCTGAAGCGCTCGAGAAGGCATGGCGCGCGATCTCACCACAAAGCCCTAACCTCGATGCCGCCCTGAAGCGCGGCGAGTGGTGGGCTGTGGTGGCCGAGGTCGATCGAGTGCTTCTCAAGGGCTCGCTCGGCCTCAGCAACGACGAAGTTGTATCTATCCGGGATGCGGCAACGCTCCTTCGCGTCCGTCGCACCGGGCAAACTGAGACGCATACCTCAGCCGCGAAAACCTGATGTCCTAGCAGAGCTCGACCTCATACTTGAGGCGGCGGATGCCGACCTCGCGCCGTGGACGCATCCACCCGGCTCGCATGAAGAGGAGCGCCAGTACGTCCCGGACTACGCCATGCTCCGCGCGCTGCTGGCCGTGCCGATCGAACAAGGCCACGCTGAGAGCCAGCAATCCGGCCGGGTGGCGAAGTCTCTCGATGCGTATGTCGCCCATGAGTTGCGACGTGCGGGGTTTGATCCAAACACGGTGTTCCCGCGCCTGCGGATGCCCAGGGCGCTTCCGCCTGAGATGAAGAATGTCGAGCAAGCCATCGACCATCTTTTGATGGTGCTCTTTGAGTATGAGGAGTTCGCATCCCAGAGACTGAAACCGGCACCGCTTCGCTCGGCGATTATGAGCCTGGGACGCATCACGCTCGGTGGCTCTGAGACGAACGTGCTCGGCCGCTTCTACAAGAAGCAGGTCGATGCTGTGGTGCTCTCCGACTGGCTCAGAGGGCCTGACGTGCTCGTGTCCGGCAAGACGCAGTTCTCCAGTTACCTCAACAACAAGAACAATCGCTACGAGGAGGCGATCGGAGAGGCGCATAACCTACGCGACCGATATCCCCTCGCGGCGATGGGCTTCGCATATCTTGTCCGCTCAAATGTCTTTGAGGGTGGGGCATTCGAGCTGCTACGAGATCTCCTGGTGCGCCTCAGGCGACCCGATGGTCCTTTCGACGCCACGGTTCTGCTTGTTGCCGAGTGGGACGAGAAGACACGCCGGCTGACCTCGGTTGAAGACCCTGCGCCAGCTCTTGCGTTGCCTCGGTTCTTCGAGGACCTTCTAAACGCCCTTATGGCCTATACGCCGGTCGATGTGTATCAACCTGTGCGCGCCCGGAAGCTTGGAGAGCCGCCGGGTGGCTTTCCCCCGAGCGGAGATGACGGCGAAGATGAGGACAAGGCGCGGTCTCGCTGATCTACGGGGAGCAAAAAGCCTTCGTCGCTTTTGGAAATTGGGAGCAAATGGGGAGCAAGGCCTTGGCAAAACAGCCTTAGAAAGCCAACAGTCGCCCGGCGTGAACCGGGCGCCCCGAGATTTTTTCGATGGGTCTCCCGACATAGAAAGGTCGCCTCGGGGGTCGATACGGGACAAAAACTTCGGTCGAGTCGGCTTGGGGCGAACGAAGGGCGAAATAGGTACGACGCCCGCGACACCCGCGACACCTTCCGTCAGCCATTGCGGGGCCGTCGGGGCAGCGCGTCGCCGACATGAATCGGATGTCCCTGCCTCAACGTGATCGCCTGGTGCGACACGAGGCCAGTCGCGAGCGGTCGGTGTACATCGTGAGCTGCACAGAAGGCAGGAGCGCGAAGCCGGTGTCGAGCCTGACGATCGTTTCGGCACCGGCGGAGATGGCCGTTGCCGCGTGGGCCGCATCGTAGGATGCCATGCCGTAGTGCGGTCATGAAGGTGACGGCGGCGGCTGTTATGTCGCCGAGCGGTACCGGGAAGTGATCGCCAGGCGTGAGGAGCACCTCATAGCGCGAGATGGTGTCGAGCAGCAGCCGTGCGGCGCGGCGGCGGGAACGTCCGCCGGTACGGCGTGCTCGCCAGCGTCCGCCCCAGCGTTCCTTCATGACAATGGCGAAAGCCGTCTCGGCGAGCTCGACGCGAAGCAGCTCGCTGGTGGCAACCGAGACGCCGCTGTCGAACATGCGTTTGAGGAAGGCGTCGCACACGTCGTGGAGCGACTGGGTCGCCAGCAGCGCCTCGACGACGAAGCTGGTATCCAGGGCGATCGGGTCGGGCAGGGTCGGCTGCTGGTCCTCGATCGAGAACACACCGCGCGTGAGGCGTCTGCGCCCGCCCGCTGGGCTCATCGGCGGCCTACCGGGGACGGTACATGTCCCGCGTGACGCGGACGTTCACCCGCAGGCCCTCGGGGCACGCTTCAGCGCTGCCTGCTGCGTAAGGCCGGCAGTCTTCGCGGCTTCGACTCAGCGCGGCTCTTGGGGAGGGTCGTGCTCGACGCCGAGCGTCCGCTGCATCCATGCGACATCGTGCCACGCGCCGAGCTTCCAGCCGATCCGCCGATAGACGCCGACTGGCTCGAAGCCCATCGCTCGGTGCAGGCCCTCGCTCGCCTCGTTTGGCAGTGTCATGCCCGCGACCGCCATCCGGTATCCGCGCGCTATCAGCCGCTCGAACAGCGCCTCATACAGCGCGCGCCCCGAGCCGGAACGCCGCTGACCCTGCTCTACGTAGATGCTCACCTCGCACGAGAAGCGATACGCCGTTCGCGTCTGGTGCGGTCCGCCGTACGCATAGCCGATAATCCGGTCGTCGTCTTCGCGCACGACCCACGCGTGCATCCGGGTGGCTGCCGCGATCCGTTCGGCCATCGACTCGGGCGTCGGCGGCTCGCCCTCGAAGCTAACGGCCGTCTCACGCACGTAGGGTGCGTAGATCGCAGCGCACGCCGGCGCGTCCTTCTCGCTGGCATCCCTCACCGTCGCACCGGACATTTTCGGCTTCAGCATAGGCGGGCGAGGGTACTCGTCCCTGAGTAGCGAGCGGAAGAGCTGATCGCGCCGTTTGGCGAGCGAGCGGAGGAGCTGGCCGCACGCTCGACGAGCTGACGCATCCCTGATTCGCGAGCCACCTGTCGGGGAAGTACGATCCCCCCGGTACGCGCGGCCCGAGGAGCGGCCCGGCGGCGGCTGTGTTCGGTCATACAGCCCGTTTGTATCCCTAAACCCCCTGAACGAGCCCGAGATATGCCACCAGCATGAGGATTCAGCGTATGGACAACGTCGGCATTGTCGTCGAAGACCTCGATGCCGCCATCGCATTCTTCACCGAGCTTGGCATGGAGCTGGAAGGCAAAGCGCGGATCGAGGGCCTGTGGGCGGACCGCACCGTCGGACTCGACGGTGTCCGTAGCGACATCGCGATGATGCGCACCCCGGACGGTCACAGCAAGCTCGAGCTGACGAAGTACCACGCCCCCCTCACGGTCGGCGCCCAGCCGGAGAACCCGCCGCCCAACACGCTCGGGCTGCATCGCGTCATGTTCGCCGTCGACGACATCGACGAAACCGTCGCCCGCCTGCGCGCTCACAGCGCCGAGCTCCTCGGCGAGGTGGCGCAGTACAGGGACAGCTACCGGCTCTGCTACCTCCGCGGCCCCGCGGGCATCATCGTCGCCTTGGCCGAACAGATCCGCTAACGCCCATCGCGGCGAAACCTGCGACGTCCTCAAGCGCGGCACGCGCCGCGGCGGCGCGACCGCGATCCTTGTCCCCGGACCGGCCAGTAACTGTGAGTCGGCGGCACTTGCCGTGACCTGATATTCACCGGGCTGCGTGTAAGTGTGCGTGGTCGAAAGGCCGCTTGTTGTGGCGCCGTCGCCGAAAGCCCATTGAGCGCCTGTCAACGGACTCCAAACCGAGACAGGTGAAACCATGGAGAACGAGACCGGCTGGCCGACCTGCGTCGTTTCGGGGACGTCGACCGCCTTGAGGCTCGGCCCGACATCATAGACGAACCCCTCGATTTGTTCCCCGAAGAGCATCTCATGCTCCTGCCATATCGCGACCGTATCACCGGCCGAGTCTCCCGCTACCTGAAGGCTGGTTGCCGAGCCGGTGGGACCACAAGAAGTCGTGTCGCCGGTGACCTCCGAGAACGTGCCGCCAGGTGGACGCACCGCGCCGTATTCGGTGATCGCCGCGCAGCCGTGGAATTCCGGACTGTTCATCAGCCAGGGCAGAGTGACTGCGGTGCTGGCAGGCTCGAAGCTGGTCGGGGCGGGCCCGCGAGACTGTGGGCCGCCCGAGTCCGCACGAGATGTCACTCGGCCGCGCCGAACCTCCAGATGCCGAGCACGTTGCCCGCCGGGTCCGCGAACACGGCGACGGTCAGGGCGCCCTCTGCGAAGGGCTCCTTCACGACCCACCCGCCGTGATTTGCTATCTCCTGCACCGTCGCGTCAACGTCCTCGACGTAGATGTAGGGCCGTACGCCCGCGTCACCTGCGACTTCCTGCTCCGTGACGAAGTGCCCGATCACATGGCCGCTGCCGTCGTGGAATGCGGGGCTGCTCGACTCCTCATCGCGAATCCCCCAGCCGAACACCTCGCGGTAGAAGACAGCGAGGGCCGCTGGCTCGCTTGCGGGAATGTGGAGATAGGTGACACCGCCCGGCCTTGCAAGCGAGGGCGGCTCGGCGGCGCGGTCCATCGCGCGATTCTGCCACGCCTACGGCTCGCGTCTCATTTCAGATGTGGCGCCGCGAAACGTGGGGCCGCGACATCGCTCCGTTCGAATGCGCGGTCCTCCGCCGCGGTCGTCGACACCGTCCGGCTACGCGGCCCCGCGCCGCAGTCGTGGCACCGGCCGCCCTGCAGACGTCCGGCTATGCGGCTCGACGAGCCGTCACGGCACAGGCAGCGACGCTCGAGCGAATCGGCCGGCCGAGCCGTTCGTACAGGGTCTGGTTCTCGTGCTCGATGGCTTCGCGCTGCTCGACAGAGAGCTTCGACCAGAACGACAGCGTGCCGAGCAGCGCCCCCAGCTCGTCGGGCGTGTGCTCGACCAGGCTCGGCACGGTCGCGATCTGCGCGTCCTCGAACAGATTCGCGACGTAGTCGCGCGCCACCTCGTGGCTGCCGAGCCAGGCCCACACCTGTGAGATGTTCTCGCGGCGCTCGTTCACCCCCGTGAGCATCGTCTCGAGGTCCCGGTAGGCCGGCCAGCTCGCGGCGAGCTCCGGCGCGACCTTCGCGATTGCGCTCACCAGCGCCCGCTGGTCATCGGCGCTGCGAGCATCGTCCAGCCCGATGTACTGGACGAGCGCCAGCGTGCCGCCGGGTGCGAGTGCCGCGGCGGCCCTCCGCCAGCCGACATCGGGGTCGATCCAGTGCATCGCCGAGGCCGAGCACACGGCGCGGAAGCTCTCGCGGGGGAGAGGAGCGTCCTCGAAACGGGCGTTCACGAACTTGACACCCTGCGCATCTCCAAGGTTCTGGCGCGCGAGCGCGATCAGCCGTTCGCCGGGCTCGATCGCTGACACGTGCAGGCTCCGAGCGAGCAGGCCGCGGGTCAGCTGCCCGGTTCCGCAGCCGATCTCGAGCACTCGATCGCCGGCGTCGAGCGCCGCGACCTCGCAGACGCGATCGAGCAGCACATCGGGATAGGTCGGGCGTTGGCGGTCGTACTCGTCCGCGACCTGATCGAAGACCTTGCCGCAACTACGCTCCAGAGTGCCGTCCGGCATCGCGGCAATGTAAACCGCGGGCCGGATGATCGGGACCCGATGCCCGGGATCGGATGGCCGAGACCGTCAGCAATTGCGTACCAAGCTCGACGAGCAGCTCGATCGGGGCGTGAAACCTCACGCCACGGGCGGTGAACTGACGGCATGGCGGTGAACTCGCGGCACGGGCGGTGAACTGACGGCACGGGCAGTGAACTCGCGGCACGGGCCGTGAACTGACGGCACGCGCGGTGAACTCGCGGCACGGGCCGTGAAAGCTCAGGGCACAGGCGGTTCGACAACGTACGCGGCGAGCCTCTCCCGCATCCAATCCGGAATCGTCGTCTTCGTATCCGCTTCGCGCTCGAGCAGCCTCTTCAACTCCACCAGGACATGGCGCAGAGTCCCGTCGACCAACAGCTCTTCGTCGCGCACCACGCGATAGCCGGTCGTCATGCTCGTCATGCCCAGCCGCGTGATCGCGATCTCGAGCGTCAGCTCGTCGTCGAAATGCGCCGGGCGGTGATAGCGCAGCCCCGCCTCCGCGACCACGAAATCGAGGCCCCGCTCGGCGATCGCCTGATAACCGCCCAGCGTGTCGAACGCCGCTCGAAAGAGCTCGGTGACGCCGATATCGAAGTACGCGAGGAAGTGGGCATTGAACACCACACCCTGCGGGTCGCACTCCCCGTAGCGGACGCGCAGCCGGTGGGTGAGGGGCGATGCCACGCTTGACTCGACCACATCTTCGGCTGTCATCGCCATCACCTCGCTCAATTTGAAATCTCTTGCGCCGATCGCCTGCCGACGCGTCAGCACCTTACCCGGCTAAACCGGCCAAAGCGCGTCAGTCACTGCCCGGGACGTGGCCGGGGATGGCGGCATCTCGTCGGCGCGCCGCCTGATGAGGCGCCCACGTTAGCCACAAGGAGCCCTACCGCGCCGGTCACGTCTGGCTCGAGCCGCTCGCTTGGACCTTGGCCTCGTTGTCCTCGTCCTCGGCCGTGACGAGGTTCGCGTGGCGATGCACCAGGCGCCATTCGCCGCGCTCGCGGCGGTAGGCCTGGGTGGCGCGCAGCGTACGCTTGCGCGGCTCTGGCCGGTCGCGGGCCATGTGCTCGAGCATGACCGTCACTGCGAGACCCTCGACGACCGCGGTCAAAAGCCGCTCCACGCTGAGGCTCGTCCAATCGAGCGCCTGTGAGGCGCCGAGCAGATGACTGCGCACGCTCTCCCAGCCCTGCGCGTGGCTCCCGATCGCGCCGAGGATCGCGACATCGTCGGTCTGTGACCACACCTCCAAAAACGGCCCCGAGCTCCCCGACACCTGGTGTTCCAACCCCTCGACGCAGCGCTCCAGAAACCGCTCGAACTCGTTTTCATCGCTCATCTCCAACCTCCGTTCGGGATCTCACGGGCGCGGGGCGACCGGGTATGTTCAGATCGTTTTCGTACGGGATCTCACGGGCGCAGGGCGAGCCAACGTTTCACATCGTCTTGATCAGACCGCCGTCGATCACGTAGTTGGATCCGGTCGCGTTCGCGATCCTCGGCGATGCCAGCAGGGTGACCAGCGTCGCGACTTCCTGCGGTGTCGTGAAACGCCCGGTCGGCATGCCGGCGATCGCCTGTGCGCGCACCGCGTCGGCGCTCGTGCCGGTGGCGTCGCCGATCGTGGCGGCGACGCCATGGTCGCCGAGCCAAAGGTCGGTCGCCACGGGACCCGGCGAGACGCTGTTGATGCGGATCCCCTTCGGTCCAAGCTCTTGCGAAAGAGCCTTTGCGACATTGAGCAGCGCCGCCTTCGCGGCGCCATAGTCGATCACCAGGCCGTCGGGATGAAAGAACGCGTTCACCGACGCGACGTTCACGATCGCGCCCTCGCCCTGCTCGAGCATCCGTGCGACCGCCGCACGCGTCGCGCGCAACGCCGCGAAGAAATTCAGCTCCAGGGAGCGCTCGAAGTCCTCGTCGCTGACGCTCGAAAACCCATCGACGCGCATGCGCACCCCGCCCACGTTGTTGACGAGGATGTCGACCCGTCCGTGTTTGGCGACCGCGTCGCCCACCAGCCGCTCCGAGCCGGCCGGCTCGGACAGGTCGACCGCGATCGCGGACACGTGCTCGATTGCAAGCAGGCTCTCGACCGTCAGCGCGCCGGCGACCACATGTGCGCCCTCGGCCACGAGCGATCGCACGACGGCCAGGCCGATCCCCTTGCTTGCGCCGGTCACCACGGCGACCTTGTCGTTCAGTTCGAGTTCCATCTCTGCTCCCCGCGGCTCAGTCCTGCGGCGCCGCTGTCACGGGCGCATCGAGCACGCCGTCGAGCCAGCTGTCGATCGCGGCGGCGACCTCCTGCCAGTCCGGAGCGACCATGTGCAGGTGGGGCCGGCCCGCGAACTCCAGGTAGTCGGTCTTCGCCGGTGAGCGCTCATAGCGCGTGTACTGCGCCTTGGCCAGCGACGCCGGGACCGTGTGGTCCTCGCCGGCACCGACGATCAGCAGCGGCGCGCGATTCTCGCTCTTGAAGTGGACCTCCGTCGGCGGATGGAGGTGGAAGTTCGCAAATCCTGCCTCGTAGAAGATCTGACCGGTCTCCGGGACCGCGTAGCGAGCGTAAGCAGCGGCCGCGTCGTCTGCCGGGAAGGTGTTGACAAAGGCGTACGTGAACTCCTCTGGAGTGAGCGTGACCACGCCATGCCGCTTGGAAGGGTGGGCGAGCGCCGGCGCGGCAGCCTTGAGCGTGGAGAACGGCAACTTGAGGATCCCCTTCGGCGGCGCCGCGCTCATCGCCACACCAGCGCGTCCCAGACCGCGGTCGAGCAGGAGCTCGACGAACAACCCTCCGTAGGAGTGGCCGATCAGCACAGGCGGCTGATCGCTCGCTTGGATCAAGCCCTCGTAGTGGTCGACGATCTCTTGTACGCCCAGGCCGGCCGAGTCCTCGGCGTGCTCGCGTATCTCTTGGACGTCGCCCCGCTTGCGCGGCCACTCGGGCGCGGACACCGCGAAGCCGCGCTTGCCGAAGTACTCCGCATAGTTCTCCCAGCTGCGGGCCGTGAGCCACGCGCCGTGGATCATCATCAGTGGAATCTGGCCGTCTTGGGTCTCGGAGGTTGCCATCTGATGCTCCTGTCCGCTAGATATCCGCCGGCTATGTCGCGACACCGGGACCGCTCCGCGTCGAGACCGCCTTCACGGCGAGGTCGCGTTCACGCTTGCGAGGCAAGACTACGTCCGATCGATTCGCCCACCAAGTCCGACCGGCGCACCGATCGAGACCATCTGCGACTCAGTCCGTGGGCAGCTCGGTGCGAGCGGCACGCTCCGTCAGCCAGTCGCCGGCGTCGCGCAGGCGCTGCGCCGCCCGCACGAGCGCATCCGCGTCCTCGGAGGGAGGCCATCGCGATGCGAGATCCATCGGGAAGCTCAGCGCCGGCTCGAAAGGCACCCCGACAACCGCCGGAACCGGCTCGCGCGCCCAGTCGGCCACAAGCACGGACACGGCTTCTGCGTTCGCGACCGGCAGCATCCGCCGGTCCCAGGGCGCGCTCATCGTCTCGAGAGTGCGGTCGAGCTCGACCCCGTGGGCGTGCAGCAACGCGCGCAGCCAGGAGTTGAACAACCGCCCCAACGGTTCGCGCGGCAACAGCACGCGCTCCGCGGCGAACGCCGCGACCGGAATCGCGGGACCCTCGGCGTAGCGGTGGCTCGTCGGCAGCGCGGCCAGCAGCGGCTCGTCCCTGAGCGTGTCCACGCGAACCCCGTGACGACGCGCCGCCGTCGGCGACTCCAGCACGACCGCCGCCGCGAGCTCGCGTGCCCCCACCCGCCGCAGCGACTCGGAGGTGACCTCCTCCTCGAGGCGCACCTCCAACCCCGGCAGCTCTGTTTTGACCGCGTCCGCGATGCGCGATGCCGTGTCTGCACTGAACGGTCCGTAGCCAACGCCGAGCACGCCGCGATCTGCCTGCGCGAAACGCCTGGCGTCGGCGAGCGCGCCGTCCAGCTCGGCCAGGGCCCGCCGCGAACCAGCGAGCAGGACCGCGCCGGCCTCGGTGAGCTCGACTCGACGCGTCGTGCGCACGAACAGCACAGCCCCGAGATCGCGCTCGAGCTCGCGGATCGCGCGCGACAGCGGCGACTGTGAGATGTGCAGCCGTTCCGCCGCCCGTCCGAAGTGCAGCTCCTCGGCCACAGCGACGAAGTAGCGCAACTGCCGCAGCTCGATCGAGCCGTTCACTGCCCCGCAAGCCAGTGTCTCACCTGCACCTGCCGCAGCTCGATTGAGCCGTTCACGGGCCTGCCAGCCAGTGGGTCACCTTCGTCGGCTGGTCCGGGTCGCTCAAAGCACGGATTTCATCGAGGCGCCCCTCGTCTCGGCGGCTGATCCGCTCGTGCTGGCGCTCGTGTTCCTCCCATGACCCGACCACGAACTGCTCGCAGATGCGGTCCGGATCGGCCGCGTCGCGCCACACCTGCCAGCTCACCGCTCCGGTCCTGCGCCGCGCACAGCGGCCGGCTCGCAGGGCCTCGATCAGCTCGCCCGCGCGGCCCGGCGCGGCTCGGTATTCGACCGTCACCTGCACCGGCCCGGCCGGGCTCTCGCTCGCGACACGATGCGGCGCGGGCCAGTCGCCCGCGGGCAGCAGTTCCTCCCGAGAGATCGCCTTGAACGGATATCGCCAGCCGATCGCTGCGCCAAGCACCAGCAGTCCGGCCGCCGCGAGCAGCGCGTCTTGCAGTCCCGCGCGTTGGGCGACGACCCCGAACACCGCGCTGCCCACGGCGCCGCCGCCCTGAAAGACCATCAGGTAGTAGGACATGCCGCGTGCCTTGATCCAGGTCGGCAGCGTCGCCTGGTACTGCGAGTTGAGCGTCGACAGGGCCAGGATCCAAACGACCCCCGCCACCAGCACGACCACCGCGTCGAGCGCGACCACCCGCGCGAACGCCAGCGCCGCCGTTGCGCCCGCAAGCACGATCGTCGCGATCGCCAGCAGCGCATTCGACGACAGTCCCGAGCGCAGCCGCGGCAGCATCGCTGCTCCGGCGATGGCTCCCACGCCGACCCCGCCGAGCAGCAGCCCGTAGCCGGCCGAGCCGAGCTGGAGGTACTGGTGTGCCACCAGCGGCAACAGCGCCCAGATGCAGTTGGCGCCGAACATGAACGTCCCCGCCCGCACCAGGATCAGCCGCAGCGCCGGGCTCGCCGCGACGTAACGCCCGCCCGCCCTGATCGCCGGCCACACCTGCTCGGGCGTGGACGCGCTGGTGCGCCGGGACCCGCCGTGCCAGCGGGCGACCGCGCCGATCACGGGCACGAAGCTCGCCGCGTTCACGAAGAACAGCGCGGCCGCGCTCGTGGCGGCGTACAGCGCGCCGCCGATCGCCGGGCCCACGGCGCGACTGAGGTTCTGGTTGACCGCACCGAGCGCGATCGCCTGCGTGCGCTCCTGCTCGGGCACCAGCTCGGGCTGCAGCGTCTGCCAGGTCGGCGAGGTGAACGTCTGGCCGACGCCCACCGCGAAGATCAGGCCCAACAGCAGCCACGGAGTCACCAGCCCGGCCAGCGCCAGCACCGCCAGGGCCGCGGCGGCCAAGAGCATGAACGACTGCGACGCGATCAGCAGCCGCCGCCGGTCCAGCAGGTCGCCGAGCGCGCCGGCCGGCACCGCCAGCAGCAGGACCGGCAGGCCCGCCGCGGTCTGGATCAACGCCACCAGCGTCGCCGATGTCGTCAACGTCAGCATCAGCTCCTGCGCCCCGACCGTCTGCATCCAGCTGCCCACGTTGCTCACGAACTGGGTCCCCGCCAGGTCGCGGAAGTCGCGCGTCCTGAACGGAGCCCACGGGGAGGAGCCGGCGGCTATGTCGCTCGTCGCGGTGGCGTTTGCGTCCTGGTGTGACCCAGTCTCCTGGTTCGTGGCACTCATCGTGGAGCGATTATCCGTAGCACTTACTGGCTATCGTGGCTGGCGGTGGCAGAGCAGGAGGCGTTTTCGGCGCGGCTGTGGGCGCTGGCTGACCTTTTCACGCCGATGGCGGTGCGCGTGGCGGCGACCCTGCGCCTGGCCGATCACGTCGCCGGCGGCGCCAGCTCGGTGGCGGCGCTGGCGCAGCGCACCGGCAGCGATCCCGATGCGCTCGCCCGGCTCGTGGATCACCTGATCAGCGTCGGGGTACTGGAGCGCCGCGGCGGGGCGCTCGCGCTCACCGAGTTGGGGGAGGACCTGCGCGAGGGCCACCCGGGCGAGGCACGGGCGTGGCTCGACATCGAAGGCCCGGTCGGCCGCGCCGAGCTCTCGGCGCTGCGCCTGCTCGACGCGGTGCGCACGGGAGCCCCCGCCTATCCAGTGACCTACGGGCGTGAGTTCTGGGCGGACCTGTCAGCCCAGCCCGCGCTCGCGGAGGCGTTCGACGCTTTGATGGGCGCGCGAATTCGCTTCGACGCGCCGAAGATCGCCGCCGGCTACGACTGGGGGGCGCTCAGCCACGTGGTCGACGTCGGCGGCGGCAACGGAACACTGATCGCCGCCATCCTCACCGCGCATCTGGGCCTGCGCGCCACGCTGGTCGAGCTTGCCGGCCCGGCCGAGGCCGCTGCGCGCGCGATCACCGAGGCCGGCCTCGATGATCGCTGCGCAATCGTCGCCGGCAGCTTCTTCGAGCCGCTGCCCCGCGGCGCCGACGCCTATCTGCTCTCCGGGGTCCTGCACGACTGGGACGACGCGCCCGCGCTCGAGATCCTGCGCCGCTGCGCCGAGGCAGCCGGTGCGAGCGGCCGCGTGGTCGTGATCGAGGACGGCCTGCTGGCCGAAGACGCCGCCCAGTCTCGGCTGCGCACCGAGATGAACCTGCGCATGCTCGCCTACACCGGCGGGCGCGAGCGCACGCTCCCCGACCTCGAGCGGCTGGCGGCGCGCATCGGCCTGCGCGTCGGCGCGATCCACCGCCCCGCGCGCTATCGCAGCCTGATCGAGCTGCACAAGTGACGCTGGGTGTCGCGCGACCGGAAGTCGGGTTGGGAAGCGGAAGCCACCGCGAGTCGGGTGGGAGGTGAAGACGACCGGTCGCGGGGTGGGAGTGGAGGCGACCGGTCGCCGGGTGGGATGTGGAGGCGACCGGCGCTCGGCGGCGCCGGGAGATAGGGCCGGTAGCGCTACGCTCGCGGCGTGACCCCGGAGGAGCTCGCCAAGCTCGCGCATCTGCGCCGTGCCCGCGACCTGATCGACCGCGAGTACGCCCGCCCGCTCGATGTCGCTGCGCTCGCCCGGGCTGCGCTGATGTCGCCCGCCCACTTCTCGCGCCAGTTCCGCGCGACCTACGGCGAGACCCCCTACGCCTACCTGATGACGCGGCGAATCGAGCGAGCGAAGGCGCTGCTGCGTCGCGGCGACCTGTCGGTCACGGAGGTCTGCATGGCCGTCGGGTGCACGTCGCTCGGGTCTTTCAGCACGCGCTTCACGGAGCTGGTCGGTGAGACGCCGACCGCCTACCGGGCCGGCGACCACCGTGCGCTTGCGAGTGTACCCGGCTGCCTCGCCAGGGAGCTCACCCGGCCGAGCCGCAAGACCGAGGGGGATCCCAGCAGGGCGAGGATCGAGCAGGATCGGGGCAGGACGATCGGGCAGGATCGACGCAGCTCGAAAACTGAGCAGGATCGGAGAAGCGCGCGCGCCGCAGGCGCTCTAGCCTTGCCGGCATGAACCTGACACTTTCAACCTGCTTCGTGCTCGTCCACGACCCCGACCTCGCGGCAAGCTTCTATCGCGACACGCTCGGACTCGAAGAGCGCAACGACGTCGCCCGCGAGGACTTTCGCTGGATAACAGTCGGCGCCGCCTCTCAGCCGGGCGTCGGAATCGTCCTCACCAACTACCTCAACGGGAGCCCCGCCGACAGCGACGCGCTCGCCGCGTTAATCGCCAAGGGCGCGCTCAACGGCGTGCACTTTCACACCGACGACCTCGACGCCGCCTTCGCGAAGGTACGCGCCGCGGGAGCAGAGATCGTGCAGGAGCCGACCGACCAGCCGTGGGGCACGCGCGACTTCGCCGTACGCGACCCGTCCGGCAACATGGTGCGCGTCGACCAGCCGCCTGCCGGGTAGTCGAGCCGCGCCCGTCAGTACCGAGCCGGCCGCCCGCTCCTGCAATCGGCACGCCGGCGCGGCACCGGCAGAAGCGGGCGCGGGCGCGGGCACGAGCGATTCGCTCGCGCCGCGCCATCCGGCAAGCGGTGAAGCCTTGAACGTTCAGTCACGCCATCTATCGGCGTCCGCATACCGCAGCGATCCCGGCGTGTCGAGCAGCTCGCCGGTCTCGAGCAGCGTCTTCAGTCCGGACAGGATCATCGGCCAGCCACCGTAGAGTTCGGCGTTAGCGTCCTGCGGCAGCTGGTCGTGGACCACGGTCAGCCGGCACGAGCTGCCGACGGGTTCGATCTCCCAGGTGACCCGAGTCGTGCCCTGTGCTTTGACCTCGTCGCTCCAGAGCGCATCGAAGCTCTGCACGAGCAGGCGCGGCGGCTCGACCTCGATGTTCTTGCCGGCCGCGATGTCGATCCCCCCGGTCGAGCTCGCCCTGTAGTCGGAGCCGGGTGTCCAGTCGGAGTGCGTCTCGACGCCGAAGCTGTACTTGCGGCGCTGCTCGGGGTCGGTGATCGCCTGCCACAGGCGCTCGGGAGTCGTCTTGATGAAGACCTCGAACACTGCGGTGCCGGCGGCGACGGGCGCGCTGCCGTCCGCCCATGAGACGTTCTTGACGGTTTGCATCGTGTCCTCCAAATGTGTCTTGAGCCGACTGAGCGTCGCCGCCCAGGGCTCGGCATACTTGCTCACCCAACGGTCGTGGACGAGCCGGATTGGAACCGTGTTCAGGTAGTGCAGCTTCTCGCGGCCTCGCCGTCTCGTCGTGACGAGCCCTGCGTCCTCGAGCACCCCGAGGTGCTTCATGACGCCGAACCGCGTCATCTCCACGCGCTCCTCGAGCGCGCTCAACGTCTGGCCATCCCGCTCGAACAGCTCGTCGAGCAGTCCACGGCGGGTCGGATCCGCAAGCGCCTTGAAGACCTTGTTCACGCCCAACATTATATGTGACCGTTTGGTCACCTGTCAAGTCTTTCGCGCGCGAACGAAAACGCGCGCCGCCCAGCGGGTCGTCGCGTCGCGGCTGCGTGCACGCGCCGGCGCTCGAGCGCCACGTCCGGACCCGTGAGCACGCGAAGCGGTGGCGGCGGGGGGACACGCGCTGGCCGTCTGTGCCTTCGTGGACGATGTGGCCTGGCCGCTTCAGCGAAGGCCCTCAACGATGTCGATCGCCCAACCAGGACACCGCCAGCTGGAACCGAATCAGGGCAAGCTCGGCCCGGCCGAGGTCACGGCCTCCACGGTCGCCAACATCGGACCGGGAATCGACTTCTATTTCGCTTTCGGCGTGATCGCCGTGACCGCCGGCGTGGCGGCGCCGCTCACGATCATCGCCGCCGGAATCGCTGTCGGCTTCCTCGCCTTCGTCGTGGCCGAGTTCACCAGGATGGAGCCGTCGGCGGGCAGCTTCATCACCTACGTCGAGACCTCGCTCGGCCCCAAGGCCGGGGTCCTCACGGCGCTGCTGATCACGGTCGGATTCACCGTGGCGATCGCCGGCGTCTTCACGATGGCCGGCGGAATGGTCTCACTCACCTTCGAACACTACACATCGTGGCATCCGCTCTGGGTGCCGATCGCGCTGGTGATGACGATCGGCGCGGTCTGGCTGACGCTACGGGGCGCGAGCCTGTCGACGACCACGGTCGGCATCGCGATGGTCATCCAGGTGACCATCATGATCGCGGTCTGCCTCGTGGTGCTCGTCGACCAGCGCAGCCAGCTGTCCGCCAGCCCGTTTTCGTGGTCGCACCTGAACAACGGCCTGACCGGACTCTCCGCCGGCTTCCCGCTTGCCCTGTACATGTTGATCGGTTGGGAAAACGCTCCGGCGCTGGCCGACGAAACGCGCAACCCCAGCCGGACAATTCCGCGCGCCATCTACGTCGCCCTGGTGTTCACCACGGCGCTGTTCGTGCTGTTCGCGTACACCACCGTCACGGGCTTTCACTACGACACGGCTTCGATCGGCCGCGCCTCCGTCCCGTTCCTGGAGATGGCCGATCACTATCTCGGCGACAGCGCGATCCTGGCCTGGCTTGTCGGGATCGTCTCGGTGCTCTGCACGCTGATCGCCGCGGTGAACTCGCAAGCGAGAACGATCTTCGCCGGCGGTCGCTCCGGTCTGCTGCCGTCGTGGCTGGGCAGGTCGCGGCCTCCGGGCGAGACCCCGGTAAATGCCCTCATGGCGATGACCGCATTCGGGCTCGGCATCGTCGCGGTGTGGTGGCTCAGCCACCTAGTCGGATTGGTGGGCGGAACCACCGACCCCGTCAAGCTCTATGCGGAGAGCTCGACGATGGGCACGATCCTGTTGCTGTTCGTGTACGTGCTCACGGCGATCTCCCTGCCCGTGTTCATGTGGCGTCATCACCGCGACTCGTTCTCGCTGACGCGCCACGTCGGGACGGCCGTGCTCGGGACGCTCGTCCTCGTGGTCCCGTTCGTCGAGCTGTTCAATCCCGGCCAGCCCGCGCCCTACAACATCTTCCCGTACCTGTCGCTCGCGATCCTGATCGTCGCATGGGTGCTCGCACGCTATGTCGTAAGGCGCAATCCCCAGGCCGGCGCGAGCGAGGGGAGCCTCCCGCCCGAACCGTCGAGCGAAGGGGGATCACGGTGATCCGAGCGATGACCGTGAGCGGGATCACGGTGAGTCGAGGGGGTGGCCGTGAGCGGGATCACGGTGAGTCGAGGCGGGTGGCCGTGAGCGGGATCACGGTGAGTCGAGGGGGGCGGCTGTGAGCGGGATCACGGTGAGTCGAGCGGGGTGGCCGTGAGCCACGATCGCCAGATCGGCTCGGAGCGCGAGCTGGCCAGCCTCGCGCTTGCTCTGGGGGCGCGGGACGTCGCGGGGTGGTCGCCGGATGAGTCGGCGCTCGAGGCATCGCTGAAGCTCCAGACGCCGACGCGCAAGCTCGTCCGCGACGCCCGAGATGCGATCTGCGGCGGCGCCGATCCCCTCAGCGATTCGTTTTGCGCCCTGCGCACGGCGCGCGAGCGCCGACCGCTGGGCGCCACCCACACTCCCGGCGAGATCGTGGCTGCGATGGTGCTGTGGGCGCAGACTGGCGGCCGGCCGGCGCGCGTCGTCGACCCCGGCGCCGGCTCGGGACGGTTCGCGGTCGCCGCCGGCCGAGCCTTTCCCGAGGCCGAGATCGTCGCCGTCGAGGTCGATCCGCTCGCGGCGATGCTCACGCGGGCGCATCTCGCCGCCGCTGGTCTGGCGCCGCGCTCGCGCGTGGTCGTCTGCGACTACCGCGCATTTCGTCCGGACGTGATCGCCGGCAAAACCCTCTACCTCGGCAACCCGCCCTACATCCGTCACCACCAGATCGCTCCGGCCTGGAAGCGCTGGCTGACGGCGACCGCGGCTGTGCGCGGACTGCCCGTGAGCCAGCTCGCCGGCACGCACGTCCACTTCTTCCTCGCGACCGTTGCGCGCGCCGCGCCGGGAGACTACGGGGCGTTCATCACCTCGGCGGAGTGGCTCGACGTCAACTACGGCGCCCTGCTGCGCCGGCTCGTGCTCGACGGCCTGGGCGGCGAGGAGATCCACGTGCTTGATCCCACTGCGATGCCGTTCAGCGACGCCGCCACGACCGCGGCGATCACCTGCTTTCAGATCGGGGCCAAGCCGCGCGCGCTGAAGATGCGACGGGTCAGCAGCGCCGCCCAGCTCGGGAGCCTGGGGGTCGGCCGGCCGCTGCGACGCGAGCGCCTGGCCGGTGCTGCGCGCTGGACACAGCTCATCGCTCCGGCGCGCAAGCAGAGCGAGGGCCATGTCCAGCTGGGTGAGCTGTGCCGCGTTCACCGTGGCACAGCCACTGGCTCAAACGCAACCTGGATCGTCCCGCCGGACTGGCAAGAGCTTCCGCATCGCATGCTGCTCGCCTCGGTGACACGCGCACGCGAGCTGTTCGACGCGCTGCCCGTGCTCGACGACGCTCAGCGGCTGCGCCGCGTGATCGACATACCGGCCGAGCTCGACGGGCTCGACCGCGAACAGCGCCTGCAGGTCGACCGCTTCCTGCGCAAAGCCAGGCGCGCGGGCGTCGCCGCGGGCTACATCGCGCGCCATCGGCGCGCTTGGTGGTCGGTCGGGCTGCGCGCTCCGGCTCCGATCCTCGCCACCTACATGGCGCGCCGGCCGCCGGTCTTCGTCCGCAACGCCATCGCGGCCAGGCACGTCAACATCGCGCACGGCCTCTACCCGCGCGAGCCCCTCCCCGAGCCGGCCCTGGAAGCGCTTGCAGCCCACCTGCGGGCATCGGTCACGCTCGACCGCGGCAGGACCTACGCCGGGGGACTGACGAAGTTCGAGCCCGGCGAGATGGAGCGCCTGCCCGTCCCGGACATCGCCGCACTCACCGCGTCGGCGCACTCGGCGCATTCGAGTCCCCTAAAGCGCTGAACCTGCTTGCAGCAGGCCGTCGAGCAGGTCGTGCACAACGGCTCGCACATCTGCCTGGGCGGCGGCCGGGTCGGCGGCGTCGGCGATCACCAAGGCCGCCTCGTCGATCGCGCCGAGCAGGACCGTCGCGAGCGGCCGCACCGGCTGCGCCCGCAGCTCGCCCGCCTCGATCGCGCTCGCCAGCAGCTGCTCGGTCATGCCCAGCCCGTAGCGCTGGCCGAGCTCGCGCCAGGCCGCCCAACCGAGCACGGCCGGGGCATCCAGCAGCACCAGCCGACGGATCTCCGGCTCGGTCGCGATTGCCAGCCACGCGTCGGCGGCGATCCGCAGGGCCGCGGCGGGCGATCCCGGCTCGGCGGCGAGCACCGCGGCCGACAGCCGCTCCATCGCCTCGGTCTCGACGGCCTCGATCACCGCCCGGAACAGCGCCGCCTTGTCGGCGTACTGGTGGTACATCGCGCCGCGCGTCACCCCGGCCGCCTCGGCGATCTCGGGCGTCCCAACCTCGGCGTACCCGCGCGCGCCCCACAGCCTGCGCGCCGCTGAGATCAGCGCAGCCTGGGTCGCCGCCGAGCGCTCTGGCTGGGTACGAGCCGACCGCTCGGGCTCGGCACGGGCCGAGCGTTCGGGCTGGCTACGGGAACGTGTGGGGTGGGCGCGCGACATTTACATGCAGTCTGTTGGTATCTTACGTTCAGGCTGTACGTAACTTCGATCCCTGGAGGTCCGCGATGCCCACCGTCACGCTCGACGCCGGAACGATCCATTATGAGAGCGCCGGCCCCGCCGACGCCCGACCGCTCGTGTTCGTGCACGGCTACGCGATGGGCGCGTCGCTCTGGCGACCGCTGAGCCAGCGCCTGGCCGCTCGCGGGCTGCGCTGCATCGCGCCCACGTGGCCGCTCGGCGCCCACACCGAGGCGATGCACCTCGGCGCCGACGTCACGATCAACGGCGTCGCCGCGATGATCCCTCAGCTGCTCGACAGCTTGGCGCTCGACGACGCCGTGCTCGTCGCAAACGACACCGGCGGCGCGCTCGCGCAGATCGTCGCCGGCACCCAGCCCGAGCGGCTCGGCGCACTGGTCCTGACCGGCTGCGACGCCTTCGAGCACTTCCCGCCCCCGATCCTCAAGCCGTTCATCGCCGCCTCACGCACGCTGCCGCTGTTTCGTGCGGCGCTCCTGCCGATGGGCACGCGCTTCGGGCGCAGGCGCGGCTTTGGCGCGCTCGCGCACGCCGATCTGGAGCAGCTCACCGCCGAATGGGTCAAGCCCGCGCTGTCCGACGCCGCCGTCGCCGAGGACCTGCGGCGCCTGACGGCCTCGATGAAGCGCGAGGTGACCGTACGAGCGGCAGACCGTCTGCCGGGGTTCACCAAGCCGGCGCTCGTCGCATGGGCGGCCGACGATGCGTTCTTCCCCGTCGAGGATGGTCGCCGACTGGCCGATCTGCTGCCGCATGCACGCTTCGAGTTGATCGAGCAAGCGCGCACGTTCTCGATGATCGATCAGCCCGATGTGCTCGCCGATTTGATCGCCGGGTTCGTGGCGACGCTGCCGAGCTCGCTGTCGGCTGAGTCCGTCGCGTAGCGAGCTGAGCGCATACCGACAGCCTCATATGCCACTCTTACGCGCGTGCGCCGCTCGATCATCGCCGTCAGCGCCTCGTTGTGTCTGCTGCTCGCCCTCGCCGGCACTGTCGCGCTCGCTCAGACGATCACGCCGCCGCCGGTCGCGAGGACGCTCAAGCCGCCGGCCAAATCGCCCGTTCCATTCGTCAAGGTGCGCTCGGCGCAGGGCTTCAGCAGTGCGCTGCCCAAGGGCACGCGGCTGAAAACCGGGCAGACGATCGAGGTCGTGATCGGCAGAGGCAACGTCGTGGTCCCGCCCGGCGACTGCGCCTGCCAGGGGCTCGGGCTCGTACAACCGAAGGGCCAGAAGCTGGCGAGCGTGTTCGTGCAGGTGCGCTCGGGAGCGGGCAAGGTGCTTGCGACGGCGCCCGCGAAAGGGCTGTTCATCGAGGGCAACGGCAGCGGCGGCCTGCCCGTCGGGTTCACCTACGAATTCGCCCACGGCACCAAGCGCTTCCCGAAGGGCAGCGCGCTGCTGATCTACGGCTTCTTCTCGCGCAGCTGAGCGATGCCCGGGCCGCCTCGGCCCGATGGCAGGTCGAATCCGACGACGCCCGCGACCGCCCGTGCCGCCAGGCTCTCGTCGTAGGGCGCCTGCCCGGCGAGCCCGATGACTGCGCCCTCGAGCGCTCCCATCGCCGCCAGCGCAACCACACGGGCCGGTGGGCCAGGTCGAATCGATCCGGCCTTGCGCCCGGCCGTGATCAGACGGGCGAAGTTCTTGACGCCCCCGTCAACGATCCGTTCGAGCTCGCGACCGACCGGGTGGTCTTGACCGCTGAACTCGACCCGCAGCGCCATCACGACACGGGCAATGTCGCGCCGGCAGAACACGGCGTGCCCGCGCGCCAGCACCGTCAGCACCGCCACAGGGTCGGACTCGCGCCTGGACGGCTCGCCGACCTCGCGCATCCAGGTCTCGTTGACCCAATCGATCACGGCCAGCGCGAGGTCCTCCTTGTCCTTGAACTGGTGGTACAGCGCGCCGCGCGTGTAGCCCGCTTCACGCGCCACGTCCTCGAGCACGAGATTGCCGTAGCCGTAGCGCGACAGGCCTCGCGCCGCCGACTCGAGCAGCGCGCTGCGCGAGCGCGCGCTTCGCTGGGCCTGCGTCGGGCGTGGCCCGTCGGTCTGTGATCGCGGGGTCGTGTCGGGCGTCGAGGAAGCAGGTACGCGCATGTGTGCACGATACGTAAGCGCCAGCGTTCTCTGGGCAGACGGCTTCACCATCGAGACCCTCAGGCCTGGGCAGTCATCGAAGAGCTTGATCATCACCGGCGCGCGATAGCCTGCGTAGATGCTCGATCTTGGCCGTGTGCGCGTGTTCCACGAGGTCGCGGCGCGCCGATCCTTCTCGCGCGCGGCCGATGCGCTGAACTTCGCGCAGCCGTCGGTCTCGCACCACGTCGGCGTGCTCGAGGCCGAACTCGGGCAGACGCTGATCAACCGCGCGGCCCGTCCGATCACGCTGACTGAGGCGGGAACGATTCTGGACGCGGCCGCCGACACCGCGCTCGCCGAGCTCGGGCGGGCGGAAAGGGAGCTGCGCTCGCTCGCCGAGGGCTCCTCCGGGAGGATCGCGCTGGGCTCCGTCGTCAGCGGGCTGCGCGGCGTCGTCCCGGCTGCGGTCGCCGAGTTTCGCCGACGCTTTCCCGGCGTGGACCTCGCGCTGGAAGAGCTGCAACCTCCGGAGATATTCGCGCGTCTGCGCAGCGGCGAGCTCGACGTCGGCATCGTCGTGACCCCTCACGACGGCGCGCCTCCCCAGGCGAGCACATTCGAATCCCGGCTACTCGCCGAGCAGCCGGTGATGCTCGCGCTCTCCTCGCGACACCGGCTCGCCCGTCAAAAGCACGTCCGCATCGCCTCGCTCGCCGATGAGTCCTGGCTGCTTCCCGCGCCCGAGCGATTCCCAGAGTTTCGCGCCGAGATCGAGCGTCTCCTGCGAGCCGCCGACGCAGCTCCGGCTCGGACGCTCGAGTTCAGCGACGACATCGCCGGATCCAGGCTGGTCGCGGCCGGCCTCGGCATCGCGCTCGTCCCCGACCTCGGCACGCGCGCCATGTCCGGCGTGATGCTCCTTCCGGTTCGGCCGGCCGTGATCCGGCGGCAGTTCGCGGTGATGCTCCCCGGACGTCAGAGCGCGGCCAGGATCGGCCTCCTCGACGCTCTGGTCCGGTCCGGGCAGGCATTGACCTCATCTATGACCCGATAACGAACCTCGATTGCATCTATGGACCGCACGGGCGATCATCGCTCCGTGTCCGCGATCGAGCAACGCCTAACGGCCGAGCAACGCCCAACGGCCGAGCAACGCCCAACGGCCGAGCAACGCCCAGCGGCCGAGCAACGCCCAACGGCCGAGCAACGCCTAACGGCCGAGCAACGCCCAGCGGCCGAGCAACGCCCAGCGGCCGAGCAACGCCCAGCGGCCCGGCAACGCCCAACCAGCCCCGTCGTGTCGGCGTCGGCGTTCGCGCCATTGGCCACACTCGACGAACTGCTTGCGCCTGTGGGGCTGGCGCGCGACGGCAGCGTCGGCGAGGTCAGCTTCCTCGGCGAAGATCCGCTCGTGCCCTCGCGTCTTCGCCTGGGTGCGGCGATCGCCGTGCCGATCATGGCCTGCGCGCTTGGCGCCGCGACCGTCTGGCAGATGCGCGGCGGCGATCGCCAAGACCTGGAGATCGACCTGCGCGAGGCGATCCACGGGATCACACCCGAGTACGCCTGGCATCCGACGCTCAACGGATTGCCACATCCCCACGCGCTGCTCTTCGACAACTTCTTCACGCTCGCGCCCTACAGGACGAACGATCGCCGCACCGTGATGGCGTCCGGCGTCTACCCGCACATGGTCGCCTCGTGGTTGAGGTTCCTCGACTGCCCGCCACAGTGGGACAGGCTCGTCGCCGCGTTCGCGCAATGGGACGCCGCCGAGCTCGAGGAGGCCGCCGGCGCCGCCGGGCTGCCGCTCACGATCGCGCGCACCGTTGATGAGTGGCTCGCGCATCCACATGGAGCGCGCCTGGCACAGACCCCCGTTATCCAGATCGAGAAGCTGGCCGGCTCGTCGCCGCAACCGTTCGCGCCCGCCCAACGGCCGCTGTCCGACATCCGCGTGCTGTCCTTCACGCACGCCATCGCGGGACCGACCGTCGGTCGAACGCTCGCCGAGCAGGGCGCCGACGTCCTCAACGCGACGTTCCCGGACCACTTCGAGCACGACTTCATCTACAACGAGGCCAACGTCGGCAGCCGCAGCGCCAACCTCGACCTGCGCCTGCCCGAGCACGCGGCCCGCGTCGAGCAGTTGCTGGCCGACGTCGACATCGTGGTCGACAACCACCGGCCCGGAAAGCTCGCCCACCTCGGACTCGATCCCGGGCAGCTCGCCGGTCGTCACCCTGGAATCGTGTACGTCTCAGTCAGCGCCTACGGCCCCGGAGGCCCGTGGGGCGGCCGGGCCGGCTTTGACATGAACGGGTCCGCCGTGTCGGGTGTGATGGCGATCGAAGGCGGTGAGGACGATCCGAAGCTGCCCCCCACAGGGCTGCTCAACGACTTCATCACCGGCTACCTCGGCGCCGCCGGTGCCACGGCCGCGCTCGTCCGCCGCGCTCGCGAGGGCGGCAGCTACCGCGTCAGCGTCAGCCTCGCGCGCACGGGGATGTTCGTGACCTCGCTCGGGCAGGTCGATCCCGCGCTCGCCGGCGTAACGCCGGAGCACGAACTGCGCGAGCCGGCCTCGGTCCTCGCCGAGACGCCGCTCGGCACAGTCGAACAGCTCGCCCCGCCGGTGCGCTTCGGCTCGACAGCGCCGCGCTGGGCCGATCCAATCCTGGTGCCCAAAGGCTCGAGCCGTCCCGTGTGGCGCGACAGCTGACGCCGGGCGCGGTCAGGCCCGGGCCGGTCAGTCGGTCCACCAGTCGGCGAACGGCACGCCGTCGCCCTCGACCGGTCTCGTGCCGCCGATCGCGACCAGCTCGAGCCCGTCGGGGCCGGCCTCGAAGGCGCGCACCACCTCGGGTGACACGCGCACCACATCCCAGTCGCGCAACTCGAGGATCTCGTCGTCGAGCTTGACCCGACCCGAGCCGCCCACCACGACGTAAACCTCCTCCTGCTCGCGATGGCTGTGCCCCATGCCCGAGCGGTAGCCGGGTGAGTAGCGGAAATAGCTGACGCCCAGCTCCTTGGAGTCCAGGTGCTTGCGCGCGAAGCGCGCCTCGACCTTGCCCTCCGTGCGTGACGCCGCCGAGTCCTCGATCTCCTTCAGGTTCGTGATGCTGTAGGTCGACAACGCGCCTCCTGTGTCTCGTAGCGAGCTGGGTTCGAGCCCGAGCCGGGCTGCTCCGGCTCGGGATACCAAAAAATCTCGGCCGAACCAGCCCGCCGCGCGCAGTCGGCGCGCCGAATATCTTCGACATCCCGAAACTGCGCCCGCTGCACCTCGACGTCCACGAAGCTGCGCACGCTACGCCTCGACCGCCAGCTTCTGCTCGCACGAGTCGACCGAGACGCGCGTTCCCGGCGTTTCGGAGACGTCCATCGCCGCGAAGATCTTCGCGCCCTCCTCCATGTCCGTGGCGCTCTCGAAGCGCTGCAGCACGACCGCCGTTCCCTGTCCCTGGTCGAACGCGATCTCCAGTCCCTTGGCATTGACGCCCGGCGGCGGACCGCCCGCCTGATTGACGCGCTCGAGCAAGTGCTGCATGCGCTCCGAGCTCACGTCGGTGAACCTCACGACACGTACATACATCTGAGCCTCCGGTGTTTGGGTTGGAAGACGTCCAGCGTCACGAAGCGTCAACGGCGTCAGCCGTGAACGGTCACGAACGCCGACCGCGCGGCTTGTGAACGGGACGCCCAATCTCGTCGACGCGCGCGCGAACGCTACGGTCTGGCTTCCAGGATCAGGTTGAACGGCGTCTCGGTGGCGCGGCGCACGCGCGAGAAGCCGCCCTTCTCGAGCACGGCGGTCAGCTGCGCCTCGCCCGCCTGCGCCCCGAGCGCGAGCCCCACCTCCTGCGAGAGCGACGCGGGCGTGCAGATCACAGTCGACGCGCCATAGAAGACCCGGCCGACCGGGTTGAGGTTGTCCTCGACACGATCGCCCGCGAACGGCTCCACGATCATCCAAGTGCCGTTCTCATCGAGCGTGCTCAAGACGTGTGCGGCGGCACCCACTGGATCGCCCATGTCGTGCAGGCAGTCGAATACGCAGACGAGGTCGTAGCCGGCACCGGGATATTCCTTCGCCGAGCCGACCGTGAACGTGATGCGATCTTCGACTCCCGCTTCCTCGGCCGCCTGCTGGGCCCGTTCGATCGACGCCGCGTGATAGTCGAACCCGAAGAACTCGCAGCGCGGGAACGCCTCGGCCATGATGATCGTCGACGCTCCGTGCCCGCATCCCACGTCGGCGACTTTCGCTCCCCGTTCGAGCTTCTGCTGCACGCCGTCGAGCGCGGGAATCCACGAGCTGACGAGATGGGCGCGATATCCAGGCCGGAAGAAGCGCTCCGTGCCACGGAACAGCCGGTGGTCGTGCTCGTGCCAGCCCATGCCGCCGCCTGTGCGAAAGGCCTCGGTGATGCGCTCCTCGTCGGCGTAAAGCGAGGCGATCGACTCGTACACGCCCAGGATGTAGAAGGGGCTGTCTTCGTCGGCCAGCGCAAGCGCGTGCTCGTCCGGAAGCGTGTAGCGCTCCGTCTCGGCGTCATACGTCACATAACCGCCGGCCGCTTGGTTGCCGAGCCACTCGCGCACGTACCGCTCGGACGCCCCGGAACGTTCCGCGATCTCCTGCGACGTCAGCGGCCCGGCGTGGGCCATCGCCCTGTACAGGCCGAGCTTCTCCCCGATCACCATCAAGGGCGCGCTGATGATCGCCCCCATGTCGCTCATCGCCTTTCCCATGAATGCTTCGAGCTTGGCTTCATCGATCTGGCCGACGTTCATCGTTGCTCCTCTCTTCGACTGCCCCTACGGCTGCGAGTCACCCTGTGTCACCGGCCCGACCGCGCGGAACACCGACATCGAACAGGGAGCGGTCCGCGCGGCCTCTGCGGCCAGGTCTAGTGACACGGGTTGCCTCGCGATCCTCGCCCAGCCGCGCCCGATCCGAAATGGGGTCAACACCCCATTTTCGACGCGCCGCGAGGTTTGGACGCGCCGGGCGTCGGTTGAACCATCGCACGGCCGCCCATTGACCGCCGTGTGTGGCCACGCGCGCGTGTGGCCACACACGCGCGCATGGCTTGGCCAGCGCAGACAAAGATGGGGGCCCCGCCCGATGGGGCTGCTCGGCTCCGTTCGCAAAGCTCCGCTAAATCCCGCAACTCCACAGCCGACCCGAAGGGAGCTTCGATGGCCAGAATCGTCGTCACCGCAGACTCAACAGACCGGCGCAGGGCGCCCGTCGTTCTAGACGAGCGCGTCCTCTCGATCCATCTCAGCGACGGTCACGCCGCCGATCAACTGATCGAGCGGCTCGGATGGGCCATCAGCGACGCCGAAGAGCTCGAGCGCTCGGCGGACCGACCCATCATCCGCGCCAGCGGCCGCGGCGCGCGCGCTCACGACCGCCGCGGCGGCAGCCGCCCGTCGCGGGGCTCCGATCGCGGCGCTCAACACGTCTCAGCCGGTTGACCACGCGAAATGGGGTCCGCACCCCATTCTTGGAGGTGAGCGCGGATGCGATCGTGGATCTGTCGCCGCCCGCTCGGGCGACGCCAGCAAGGAGATCCGATGTCCAGTCGTGTCAACGAGCAGAGTGCATTCGCGAGCGCCCGCGCCGACGGTCGCGAGAGTGGGGGGTGGCCAGGCCGGAGTGTCGCCGAGTGTGAGAAGCGGCCCAGTCCGGATGTCCGCGCGAGCAGGAAACTGCCCGACCCGATCAGGGTGCTCGTGGTCGACGACCATCCGGCAGTGCGATGGGGACTGGTGCAACTCCTGGAAGACCAGCCCGACATCGAACTTGCGGCGGTCACCGCCACCGCCGAGACGGGCCTGGGACAGGCCGAGCGCGAAGGCATCGATGTCGCCGTGGTCGACTACCACCTCGGCGGCCGCAACGGGCTCTGGCTCGCCCGCAAGCTGAAGTCGCTGGCGCGCCCGCCGCACGTCGTGATCTTCTCGGCGTTCGTCAACGACCACCTGGCCGCCAATTGCATCGTCGCGGGTGTGGACGCAATGCTCAGCAAGAGCAGCCTCGGCGACGAGCTGTGCAATGCGATCCGCTCGGTGCATCTGGGCCGCAGGCTGTTGCCGCGGGTGCCCGCGGCGATGGCCGACCTGCTGCGCCGGCGCCTGCACGAGGACGAACGATCCGCCTTCGGCATGCTGCTCGCGGGCCTCGCTGATGCCGAGGTCGAGCGGACGCTCGGGCTCAGCGAGCGCGAGCTGGCGGCGCGCCGAGCCGAAATGCTGGTCAAGCTCGAGGCGCTCCCCGGCGAGCTGACCGGCGCTCGCTCTGGATCCGGTCGGCCAGATTTCGAACGGCTGTTGCCGCGCTAGGCGATCCGCGGCGAATGGTGCCCTCCTGAACGAATGGCGGTCTCTTCGGCGGTTTCGCGGAACAATCGAGAGGTGCGCACGCGCGCCGGCTCAGCCACCCGCGATCGCCAGCGGCGCCGGGGCTACCTGCCGCTGTTCGGGCGGATCGTGCTCGCGAACGCCGTCGTCCTGCTGGCGGCCTGCTTCGCGATCCTCGTCGTCCTCTCGCCGACTCGCATCTCGGAGTTCGCCACCGACGAGGTCCTGATCGCGACGCTGTGCGTGGTGACCGTCGGCAACGTCCTGATGGTCCGACGCGTGGTCGCGCCCCTGCAGGAGCTGACCGCGCTCGCCCGCCGGATCGACTCTGCCAAGCCGGGCATCAGGTTCCCCGGCGCCGGCACGCGCTCGGAGGCCGGGGAGCTGGCGTTGGCGTTCAACGAGATGCTCGCGCGCCTCGAGCAGGAGCGCGCCGACTCGGCCCGCAGCGTACTCGCGGCGCACGAGTCAGAGCGGCTGCGCGTGGCGCAGGAACTGCACGACGAGGTCGGCCAGACTCTCACGGCTGTGCTGCTCGAGCTCAGTCGCGTGCACGGACGCGTGCACGGACAGCTGGGGCCCGAGCTGGTGGAAGCCCAGGAGGCCGTGCGCGCGAGCCTCGAGGACGTCAGGCGCATTGCCAGCGAGCTGCGGCCGGAGACGCTCGCCGACCTCGGGCTCGCAAGCGCCCTGACCACCCTCGCAGCGAGCTTCGGCCGGCGCACCGGCATCGATGTGCGCCAGCAGATCCAGGCCGACCTCCCGGCGCTCAAGGGCATGACGGAACTCGCCGTCTATCGCGTCGCGCAGGAGGCGCTCACGAACGTCGCCCGGCATTCCGGCTCGGACCGTGCCGAGCTGACGCTGTCAAACGGCACGGGCCAGCTGAAGCTGACCGTGCGCGACTACGGCCGCGGACTCGGTGACCAAAAGCCCCCGGACGGCAACGGCCTGCGCGGGATGCGCGAACGCGCCGCCGCGGTCGGCGCCAAGCTGCGGATCGGCCTGCCCGTGGATGGCCCCGGCAGCGAGGTGACGCTCAATGTTCCCGTGCCGGCGCCATGACGCGGCTGAAGTCGAAGATCCTGCTCGCCGACGACCACGCGCTCGTACGCCGCGGCTTGCGCCACATACTCGATGAACAACCGGACCTCGAAGTGACCGCCGAAGCGGCCGACGGCGCTGCGGCCCTGAAGCTCGCGATGGGCGACGACGTCGACCTCGCGATACTCGACATCTCGATGCCGCGCATGACCGGGCTGCAGGCCGCCCGCGAGCTGCACAGGCTCAGACCGAACCTTCCGGTCCTGATCCTCACCATGCACGAGAACGAGCAGTACGTCGAAGAGGCGCTTCGAGCCGGCGCTTCGGGGTACATCGTCAAGAAAGCCGCCGATCGCGACCTGGTCGAGGCCTGCCGGGCCACACTGCGCGGCGAGCCCTTCCGCTATCAGGGTCCCGACACCACGCTGATCGGCGGCGCGGTTCGCCGCGCCCGCCAGGGCGAGCGCCCGCGCCAGCCGCTGACCCCGCGCGAGACCGAGATCATCAAGCTCGTCGCCGAGAGCTACACCAACAAGCAGATCGCCGCGGCGCTCGTGATCAGCGAGAAGACCGTCGACCGCCACCGCGCCAACATCCTGCAGAAGCTCGGCCTGCACGACCGCGTCCAGCTCACGCGCTACGCGATTCGCAACGGCCTGACCGAGGCGTGAGCGTTGTCCGCGCTCCGCGTGAGCGTTACCCGCGCTCGTCGACCGCGAGGCGACCGTCGTCGCCGCGCGCCCGGAACACAGAGATGAACGCCACCACCAGATAGAAGAACGCGGCCGCCCGCGGCGCGAAGATCGCGAGCGCGGTCACGCCGAGATGAAGGCCGACGTTCGGCGCCGCGATCCGCGTGACGGCGTTGATCTCCTGCTCGCTCACGTCGCGCTCGAGCAGCTCACGGTCGCGCAGCACGGCCGCCCACAGCGCGCCGATCGTCAGTGACACGGCCGACAACGCCAGCCCGTAGAAGATCACGGCGGTACGCTCGGCGTCGGCGTCGCGGATCGCTTCGGCCACCAGCCGCGTGGGGTAGGGCAAGAACGACACCGTCAACAACAGCGCCAGGTTGAGCCGCATCACCTGCGCGTTGACGTATCTGAGCCGGGCGAAGATGCTGTGGTGGGAGAGCCAGATCCCGCCGATCGTGATGAAGCTCGTGGCATAGCCCAGGTAGGCCGGCCACTGGTGCAGGATCCCCGCCGTGAGATCGTGAAACTCGTCGCTCGGCACGCGCAGGTCGAGCACCAGCAGCGTGATCGCGATCGCGAACACCCCGTCGCTGAAGGCCTCGGTCCGCCCGGTTGCCCAGCGTCTGGCCATCGTCGGACCCTAGAGCCTCGGCATGACCCGATGTTGGAGACGACTGCGTGGACGGCGCTCGCACGATGGCCTGGGTGATGCCCGGGATCGCGGCTGACGCGAGCCGGGATGGCGCCTGACGCGAGGACCGGCGCGCACGCGTGCGTGTGCGAACCTTCCGTCAGTGCTCGCCCGCGATGCGATCTACGAGCGCGGCGAGCGCGAGCTCCTCGCGATCGGCGTGCAGCTGATGCTCGCCCGCGAGGTCGTCAACGCGCTCGTTGCGGCGGCGGCTTGAAGCGCGCACGAACGATACGCGGCCGGACCTGCGTACTCGCGCCCGTCGGCCTGGCGGTCGCGGTGCTCGCTCTCAGCGGTTGCGGGTCGAGCGACGTGCAAACCGACGCCAACGTGTTCGTGAGCGAACACGGCGGCACCGCCGCGCGAGCCGCCGCGGCCGTCAGGGTCCTAGACGGCGAACTGACGCTGCTGTCGACCCCGCCCACGGCTGCGCAGTTGCGGCGACTCGGGCAGACCGCCACGCGCGCGCGCCGCGCCGTGTTGCGCGCGGGGGAGTGGGACGTCTCCAAGAACACCGAAGGCGGCGAAGAAGGCGTCGAAGAAGAAGACCTGCCCCGCTCCGAGACCGAAGCCACCACCGCCGCCAACGAACTGGCTCGCGCGATGTCCGAGCTCGAGCGCTACGTGCGCGCACCGAGCGCGCCCGCGTTGGCCGGCTTTCGCGCCAGGCTCGCCCACGCCAAGGAACTCTGGAACGAAAGCGTCTCGCAGCTCTGGTTTCTCGCGCATCGCTCGAACGCGCCCGACATCTAGGTTGGTCTGGACCACCTCGATGCGCGCATCGCGAGCTCGGCGGCAGGGCGCGCCCGACCGGTCCGGATAAGACTTGTGTGAGAATCGATCCCGCACGATGCGGTCGCGCGGCCGCTTCGCAAGTCGACACGATTGACTCGTGTAAGGCGGCGGGTATAGACTGGCCAGGTTCGGCAATCGTCGACGTGGAGCGGCGCGAATGAGCGTGATGGCGAAGAAGGTCATCGGGGTGGCCTTGGCTGTGGCCGTGGTCGGCGTGGCCCTCGCCCTGTACGTCGCCGACTGGGCCACGACCTTCCCCCCGACGGTCGCCGCCAGCGCCAACCCGTTGTCCGCCGGCGGTGGAACGCGGCTGACGCTCGAGACCGTCGGCGCCGTCGGCCACAAATACGGCTCGAAGCCTGACTGGGTCTCATACCTCGTGCGCAGCAACGGCCAGTGGGTGCACAGCACGATCTACAAGGTGCCCGCCCACTCGGTCGTGCACGTGACGATCTACCAGTTCGACTCCGCCTCGGGGCTGCGCAACCCGCTGTTCTCGCAGGTCCAGGGAACGGTCGGCAACACGATGACGCTCAACGGCAAGACCGTCGTCTCGATCCCCCCCGAAGAACCCGGGCACTCGTTCGCGATCCCCGAACTCGGCGTGTACGTGCCGCTCGCGGGCGTCAACGAAGAAGCCAAGGGCTTCTGCGAAGAAGGCCCCTGCTCACCGGCCACCCAGCTGCACAACACGATCACCTTCAGCTTCCGCACCGGCAAGCCGGGCCGCTACCGCTGGCAGTGCTTCGTGCCATGCGGCGCCGGCTTCCTCAACGGCAACGGCGGCCCGATGCAGACGCTCGGCTACATGGACGGCTTCATCGATGTCGTCTGAGCCCGCCGTCGCGCCCGCGCCGGCGGGCGGCGAGCCCAACCACCTGCGCCGCTTCCTGACCCTGTGGCTGGTCGCGAGCGTGATCGCGATGCCGCTCGTGATCATCTTCCTCGGGCCGCTGTTCGGGCCCTCGACCGGCAGCGAAGAAGCCGCCGGCCAGCAGACGATCATGACCGTGCTGGCGGCGGTCGCGACGCCCGTGTTCATGCTGGTGATGCTCTACCTGCTGTACGCGCTGCTCTTCTTCCGCCAGCCGCGCGGAGCCGCCCTGGAAGGCCCGGCCGTCCGCGGCGACCCGCGCCTGCAGACGACCTGGATCGTGATCACTACGCTGATCGTGCTGGGGCTCGCCGCCTATGGCACCTACGAACTCGAGGTCCACTACGGACACGGCTCCGGCAGCGGCCCCAACCCCCTGACCGCGCCCAGCGGCCCGCGCCTGCCGGTGCAGGTGATCGCGCAGCAGTGGCTGTTCACCTACCGCTACCCGACGATGGGCGACTTCGAGACCACCCAGCTGGTGCTGCCGGTGAACAAAACGATCGAATTCCAGGTCACCTCGCTCGATGTCATCCACTCGTTCTGGGCCTACAAGCTCGGCGTCAAGGCAGACGCCAACCCCGGCGTCAGCAACATCGCGTTCGTGAAACCCACAAAGCTCATGTCCTTCTGGGTGCGCTGCGCCGAGCTCTGTGGCCTGTGGCACGGCGAGATGACCGGCCGGGGCAGGGTCGTGAGCCCGGCCGCGTTCATCGCCTGGGCCCATCGGCAGCAACGCATGCTCGCGCCCGCCACCAAGGTCCTGCCCAAGTACAGCAAAACCTACATACCCGAACCCGCGGGGAGAGCAGAATGAGCTCGACAGAGACACCGAAACCCACACCGAGCGCTGCGCAGGCCGCCAGCCCGAAGCCGCTGTGGCGCAAACTCGTCGGCTTCAACCTGCTGACCGCGGTGATCCTCGGCGTCGGCGGCTACTACCTCGGCTGGTGGATCGGCCATCAGATCAGCAGCCCGACGTTCGCGTACGAGAGCTCCACCGACGAGAACGACGTCGCGCTGCTGCTGGGCTACGCGGGCGGCGTGATCGGCTTCCTGATCGGCATGGGCTTCGCCAACTATCCGGTCGCCCGCCTGCTCGGCCGGCCGGCGTCGCTGCGCGAGAAGGAGAGCGAGGGGATCGGGCGCTACTTCGGCCTGTGCACCGACCACAAGGTCGTCGGCATGCAGTACCTGGTCGGGATCGGCGTGTTCTTCTTCGTCGGCGGGGCGAACGCGATGATGATCCGCGCCGAGCTGCTGCACGACGTCCCCACGATCCTCGGACCCGGCCAGTACCTGACGACGGTCGGGATCCACGGCACGATGATGATGGGGATGATGACCTCGGGCATCCTCGGCCCGTTCGCAAACTACTTCGTGCCGATCATGATCGGCGCAAGGCGCATGGCCTTCCCGCGCATCGAGTCGCTCACCTTCTGGCTGCTGATGGCCGCCGGCTTCATCCTCGTCTCGACGATCTTCTTCGGCGGCTTCCCGACCGGCTGGACCGGCTATCAGCCGCTCAACGACCAGGCCGTCGCCGGCATGGACTCCTACATCTGCTTCTTCGCGCTCGTCGGGCTGTCGATGACGCTGCTCGGCCTGAACATGATCGCCACGGTCGTCACGATGCGCGCCCCCGGGATGACCTGGTCGCGCCTGCCGATCTTCGTGTGGGCCGTGATCGGCACGGCGATCCTGATGGTCCTCGCGGCGCCGACCCTGATCGCCGCGCTGCTGATGTCCTCGCTGGACCGCTCGATCAACACCAGCTTCTACATCGTCGGCGGCGGCGGCAGCTCCTACCTGTTCCAGAACCTGTTCTGGTTCTTCGGCCATCCCGAGGTCTACATCCTCGCGCTGCCCGGCTTCGGAATCGTGCTCGAGCTGATCCCCGTGTTCGCGCGCAAGCCGCTGTGGGGCTACAAGCTGGCCGTCTCCGGCATGCTCGGCGTGTGCCTGCTGAGCTTCTTCGTGTGGCAGCACCACCTGTTCGTCAGCGGCATCAACGCCGACCTGCGCCCGTTCTACATGCTCTCCACCGAGCTGATCTCGATCCCCACCGGCTTCATCTTCCTGTGCTTCATGGGCACACTGTGGAAGGGGAAGATCAGCCTGACGGTGCCGATGCTGTTCTGCGGGGCATGGGCCTTCAACTTCCTGATCGGCGGCACCTCCGGGGTCGTGCTCTCGGACGTCGCCACCGACACCCAGCTGCACGGCAGCTTCTTCGTGATGGCCCACTTCCACTACACGATCATGGGCGGGCTGATCTTCAGCTTCTTCGCCGCGATCTACTACTGGGTGCCGAAGATGACCGGCCTGCGGTTCAACGAGACGCTCGCCAAATGGCACTTCTGGCTGATGTTCCTGGCGTTCAACTCGACGTTCCTGCCGCTGTTCGCGCTCGGCATCATGGGCATGCCCCGGCGCGTCAGCGCCTACGAACCCAACCTCGTGCCGCTCAACACGTGGGTCTCGATCTCGGCGTTCGTGCTCGGCTTCTCGATGCTGATCTTCATCGTCAACGCCGTCTACTCGATGATCTTCGCGCGAATTCCGGCGGAGGCCAATCCGTGGCACTCGAAGTCGATCGAGTGGCAGCTGCCGACGCCGATCCCGGTCAACAACTTCGACAAAATCCCGGTGTTCGACTCCGACCCCTATCCCTATGGCACACCGTTGCCGGTCGGCGGCAGCCAGGCGGCGGCGGCGGGAGCCTGAGCGATGTCCTCGGCGAGCGAAAACCTGCCGCTGGGCTCGGTCGGGCCGGGGATCTCGCGCGAAATCGACGTTCCCGCCGAGCCGCCCGAGGTCGGAGCGCGCGCCCTTTCGGTCGCGTCGCGGCTGCTGTGCGGAGCTACCACGTTCTTCTTCCTGGCGTTCGTGTTCGCCTACTTCTACCTGCGCTCGCTCAACCAGAACCACATGTGGCGGCCGGCGCACGTGCACCCAGATCAGGGTCTCGGCGCCGCGTTCATAGCGTGCATCGTGATCAGCGCGCTGGCGGCGATCGTGGCCGGCCGGCGCATGAAGGCCGGCTCGGCCGGCTGGCTGGCGCCCGGCGTGCTCGCTGTGGCGCTCGGGCTGGCCGCGATCGCGCTGCAGTGCATCGAGTACACGGTCCAGGACTTCGGGCCCACGAACGGCGCCTACGCCAGCGTGTTCGTCGGCTGGACCGGCTTCTATCTGATCGCGGTGCTCGCCACGATGTACTGGCTCGAGACCCAGGTCGCGACCGAGCTGCGCGCGCGCCGCACCCCCGCCGGCAGCGAGGGCGACGTGCACGAACCGGACCGTCTGATCGCGCCGGGCCTGGACGCGGCGGTCTTCTACTGGAGCTTTCTCGCCGCGATCGGCGTCCTGACCTATGTCGTTCTCTATCTTCTGCAGTAGATGCCGGTGCCAGGCCTGGCCATACCGATAGCCTCGGACTTCCTCGCGGGATCGATTCTCACGCTGGTACTGCCGCTGGCTGTGCTGATCGCGGTGATCGCGTGGTATCTGCTGCTGTGGCGGCGGGGCTTCGGCGAGCGCTGACACTCGGGAGCGCGCCATGCCTGGCATGAGCACGGGCCTGGAAGCCAGCGACCCGACGGTCGTCTCGGCCTTTCATCGCGCGCTTCTGACGCAGGGCGTGGTCATCCTCGTGATCCTGCTGCTCGTCGCGACCGTGTGGCTCGTGCTGCGCGCGCTGCAGATGGCCCAACCGGCGGCCACCCGCGCGGGCACGGGACCCGCCGGTGCCGGCGTGAGCGCGTCCGCCGCGGCCGGTGTGGCGATTCCGGCGCGCCCGGCGATCGGGGCGTTTCCCGCGATCCCGGCGATCACCGCCCTCGCCGCGCGCGAGCCCGCGGCTCGGCGGCTGCTGCGCATCGGCTTCGGGCTGCTGTGGGTGTTCGACGGCATCCTCCAGAGCCAGCCCGCGATGCCGCTCGGGATGGGGCCGGACGTGATCCAGCCCACCGCCGCAGCTTCGCCCCACTGGGTCCAGCATCTCGACAATGCGCTCGTGACCGTGTGGAGCTATCACCCGGTCGCCGCCGCGGCCGCCGCCGTCTGGATCCAGATCGGGATCGGGGCCTGGCTGCTGGCGGCGCCGCGCGGCAACTGGTCGCGCCTCGGCGGCGTCGCGAGCGTGCTCTGGGGGCTGAGCGTATGGGTGTTCGGCGAGGCCTTCGGCGGGATCTTCGCGCCCGGCCTGACGTGGCTGTTCGGTGCGCCCGGGGCGGCCCTGCTCTACTGCTTCGCGGGCCTCTTGATCGCGCTGCCCGAGCGCGCCTGGAGCACGCCCCGGACCGGTCGCGTGGTGCTGCGCACGATCGGCGCCTTCTTCATTGGCATGGCCCTGCTGCAGGCATGGCCGGGCAGGGGCTTCTGGGAAGGCCAGCCGCGCGCAGGGGCGACGTCGGGGACGCTCACGGCGATGATCAGAGAAATGTCACAGACGCCGCAGCCGCACTTCCTCTCGGCGCTGCTGTCGAGCTTCGCCGACTTCGTCGCAGCGCACGCCTGGGAGGTCAACCTGTTCGCGGTGCTCGCGCTCGCGGGGATCGGCACGGCCTTCGTGACGGCGCGCCCGCGGATCGTGCGCGTCGCAGTGCTCGTTGCGCTGGTCCTGTGCCTGGCCGACTGGGTGCTGATCGAGGACTTCGGGTTCTTCGGGGGAGTGGGAACCGACCCCAACAGCATGATCCCGATGGCGCTCCTGTTCGTCGCCGGCTACCTGGCTGTCACGCGCCTGCCGGCAGGCGCAAGCGAACCGGGGCCAACGACCGAGAGCTCCTCGTCCGCGACTCCGCCGTGGGGACAGCGCCTGCGCGCGGAACCGTCGTACATGGCGCGCTCGCTGGCCGCCGTCGCGGCGCTCGCCGTCACGATCGTCGGAGCCGTGCCGATGGCCGTCGCGGCGAGCGAACCGCACGCTGCAGCGATCATCTCCGAAGCCGTCGACGGCACTCCCAACCTCGTCAACCTGCCCTCGACTCCCTTCACGCTGCTCGATCAGCACGGCCGCCCGGTGTCGCTGGCGAGCCTGCGCGGAAAGACGGTCGCGCTCACGTTCCTCGACGACCTCTGCACGTCCGACTGCCCTGTCATTGCGCAGGAGTTCCGGATGGCCGACGCGCTGCTCGGCGCCGATCGGCGCGAGGTCGAGCTGGTCGCCGTCAACGCCAATCCCCGCTTCACGGCGCCCGACTACCTCGCGGCGTTCGACCGCCAGGAGCACCTCGAAGGCATGCCCAACTGGCTCTACCTGACGGGCTCGTTGCGCCAGCTCGAGCATGTCTGGAGCTCCTACGGCGCCACCGTCGAATACTCTCCCGGCGGCGCGATGATCGACCACAGCGAGTCGGCGGACGTGATCGACGCAAACGGACGCGTCCGCTACGTCCTCGACACCGACCCCGGGCCCGCCACCGAAGCCTCGAAATCGTCCTTCTCGGTCACGCTCGCCGACGCGATCCGCAGCGCGATCCGCGCTTCGTGAGCGCGCGCTCGCTGCCTGCGATCGTGCTGGCGCTATGCGCGAGCTTCGTGCTCGCGTCGTGCTCGGGCAGCGGCTCATCTGCGCACGACTCCGAGACTGCGCCCGCGCTCCCCACGCCGCTTGCGACCTCGCTGCCGACCGCCGCCGGAACCTGGGCGACCGTGCCGATGGGCCATCTCGGACAGCCACTCAACACGTTCTGGCAGCTGCTGTTTCGGCCGGCGGTCGGCGGGCCGTGGTCCAACCACATCGAGGCCACGGCCGTGGCGACGAACGGCGGGCTGGTGCTCGGCTCACCGCGCGGCGCCGCGCTGATCGCCGGAATCCGGCCATCGAACCTGCTCACGTTCTCGCCGCTGATCTACACCTCGAGCGCAGGGCGCTCGTGGTCGAACGGACTGCTGCCCCGCGGGCTGGCGGCGCGACCGGACGCGCTCGCCGCAGACTCGCTCACGCAGGCCCTCGCGCTCGTGGAAGGCGCCACCGGCGCGCAGGTGCTCGCCAGCGCCGGCAACCTGTCGGCGTGGCGCACCGCGGTCACGCAGCGCCAGCTCGCCGGGACCTCCGCCGGCCGCGCCTGCGGCTTGTCCGCGCTGACCGCGGTCGCCTACCTGGGGGGCAGTCCGCTCGTGGGCGCCAGCTGTGGGCGCCCGGGCGTGGCCGGGCTGTTCCTGCAGCGCGCCGGGCGCTGGCAGCTGCTCGGTGGAGCGCTGCCGGCTGCGCTCGCGCGCGCTCGCGTCGAGGTGCTCGCGCTCGAGCGTGCGGATGGCGGAATCGGCGCGCTGCTCGACGTTTCCGGAACGGTGGCCCAGAGCGGTCTGATCGCCGCCTGGTACGCCGGCGGGCGCTGGAGCGGCTCGGCGCCGCTGCCGGTGGGCCTGTCCGAGCGCGTGGCCTCGGTCGGACCGACCGGCTCGGACGGGATGTTCGCGCTGCTCACGAGCGCCTCGCGGCCGGCGCGTCTGGCGCTCGCAAGCGGCCCGGGAGCCGGCTGGCGCCAGCTTCCTTCGCCTCCTGCCGGCACGGCCACGGTCGCGTTCGACCCCAGTGCAGGCGCCGAAGCGCTGGCCGTGCAAGGCTCGACCCTCGACGTTTGGACGCTCGATCGCGGCACGCGCGCATGGGCTCGCCGGCAGAGCTTGAAAGTGGACGTCGAGTACGGCTCCTCCGAATGAGCTCGCTGAGCCCGCAACGATCAGGACGGGCTCCGAACCGGCTGGATCAGACGGCCGGCCGTGCCGGTCAGCCCGAGAGCCCGGCGCCGGTCACGCGGCTGTCGGGCCCTGGCCGAGGATCCGTTCGAGCGCCGCATCCATGCTGCCGGCTTCCTCGCTGATCCAACGGCGCAGCGCCACGATCAGCGCAGGCACGGCCCAGAGATCACCGCACACCCACAGGATCCCGGCACCGAGGTGCTGGTCGGCGAGCGGCGCCAGAGCCACACCGGGGATGTGCTCGAAGGCCGAGTACCACGAGCTGTGCGTGAGCAGCGTCATGCTCATTGCGATCAAGAACATCACGACGTTGGTCGCCAGCAACGCCACCGCCTGCGCCGCCGGCCTCGCCTGCAGCCGCAGCGGGGGGGAGGCGATGATCAAAAGCCAGAACAGCACCCCCGTCGCGAGCATGCCGCCGTTCATCGGCCACACGTGCACCAGCCGATTCCGCTCGGCCAGATCGAGCGGCCCGGGTAGCAGGAACGCCACCATCACCGCGTTGAACGCCACCACGATCGGCAGCGGCGCCAGCAGCGCGCGCTTGGCGGCGCGCAGCGGCCGCGCCCAATCGTCGTGCAGCAGCGAGCGCAGCGCCCGGCGGCGCGAGCCCAGTGGGAGCGCGACCAGCAGCGGCTGCCACGGCGCGCCGGCGACGATCAGCGTCGGCGCCACGAACATCAGCAGCAGGTGCTGGACAGTGTGTATGTAGAAGTAGTCATACCCCCAGTGTTCGAGCGGCGACGCCACGGCGAGCACGACCACGGCGAGGCCGCTGTAGAACCACAGCGAGCGCAGCCGCCGGCGCCGGCGGCGGTCGCGGCGGGTGTGCCGCAAAAGCCGGTGCAGGCCAATCTCGTGCCAGACCGCCAGCACCAGCGCGCACAGCGCGAGCGGCTCGTAGGACCAGTGGTGGAGCAGATCGCCCACGTCCACCAGAGCTTACGCCCAGACAGAGGCTGCGCCCGGGATCGTCTGAGTCCGGGCCGACTGTGCTCTGGGCCAATGGCTTGCGGGCGCATCGGGGCTGACCTATGCTGGATGTGATGGGCATCTGGAGGGTGCGAGCTGTCGGTCGCGGTTGAAATCTCAGCTCCTCCCGTCGAGGACGAGCCACAGCCAGCCGAGCACGGGCTTTCGCTCGCGATCGGCGGCATGACCTGCGGCGCCTGCGCCGCGCGTGTCGAGCGTGCGCTGAACGCCGTCGACGGCGTCACCGCGCGGGTCAACTTCGCCACCGAGCGCGCCGTCGTGACGCTTGCCCCGGGCGTGCCGCTCGAGCGGGTGATCGACCGGATCGCTTCGGCCGGCTACACCGCCCAGCCACTGGACCCGCAGGCCGCCGCTGCGCTGGCTGCCGATGCCGAGCTCGAGCGGCGCGTGCGCTCCCTGCGCCGACGGCTCTTCGTGGCCGCCGCGCTGTTCATGCCGCTGTGCGACCTGTCGATCCTGTTCTCGATCGAACCGTCGCTGCGGTTCGCGGGCTGGCAGTGGTTGATGGTCGCGCTGGCCGCGCCCGTGGTCACCTGGGCTGCGTGGCCGTTCTACGAGGCCGCTGTGCGAGGGGCCCGTCACGGCGCGATGACGATGGACACGCTCGTCTCGCTCGGCATCCTCGCGGCCACCGGCTGGTCGCTGTACTCGATGTTCGCTCTCGACAGCGGCGCTCACTCGGCCGCGCTCGGGCTCGCCGGTCGCTCCGGGGGAGGCGTCTATCTCGACGTGCCCGCCGGCGTGACCATGTTCCTGCTGGCCGGCCGCCTGTTCGAGGCGTGGTCGCGACGCCGCAGCATGGGCGCGCTGCGCGCGCTTGCAGCCGTCGCGCCGCGCGAAGTCAGCGTGCTCGACGCTGCCGGGGTCGAGCACCGCCGTCCGATCGCCGAGCTCGCCGCCGGCGAGCGTTTCGTGGTGCGACCGGGCGAGACCGTCGCGGCCGACGGCGAGGTGCTCACGGGCGGCTCGGCGATGGACCGCAGCGTCATCACCGGCGAGTCCCGGCCCGAGGACGCCGGACTCGGCGAGACGGTGCTCGCGGGCACCATCGCGCTCAGCGGCCGCCTGGTGGTACGGGCCGGCAGCGTGGGTCCCGACACCCAGCTGGGCCAGATGCTGCGCCTGGTCGAGCACGCGCAGCACGAGAAGGCGGCGGTCCAGCGGCTGGCCGATCGCATCTGCGCCGTGTTTGTGCCCGTCGTGCTCGCGATCGCGCTCGGCACGCTGCTCGTCTGGCTTGCAACCGGCAGCGCCGCCGCCGCGGCGCTCAGCGCCTCGATCTCGGTGCTGATCATCGCCTGCCCGTGCGCGCTCGGCCTCGCGACGCCGGCGGCGCTCGTCGTAGCGACCTGGACGGGCGCGCGCGTGGGCGTGTTCTTCAAGGGCTACGGCTCGCTCGAGGCCTCGCGCCTGATCGACACGGTCGTGTTCGACAAGACCGGCACGCTCACCGCGGGCGACACATCTCTGGCGGGCTGTGCGACGGTGGAGGGCGTCGATCCGGACACGCTGCTGCGCCTCGCGGGCGCGGTCGAGCGGGGCTCCGAGCATCCGCTCGCGCGTGCGATCGTGGACGCGGCCGAGCGCCGCTGCGGCGAGCTGCCCGAAGTGGAGTCGTTCGTGGCCGCTCCCGGGGTCGGCGTGCAGGGCCTCGTCGAGGGCCGGCTGATCGAGGTGGGACGGTTCGAGACCGTCGCCGGCAACGGCTCGCACGCGAGCCCGGGCCCGCCGGATCTGTCGCAGCGCGCGAGCGAGTGGGAGCAGCTGGGGCGCACGGTCGTATCGGTCCGCTGCGACCGAGCGCCGATCGGGGTCCTCGCCGTCGCCGACACGATCCGTCCTTCGGCTGCGCCTGCGCTCAAGCAGCTGCACGAGATGGGACTGCGCTGCGTGCTGTTGACCGGCGACAACGAGACGACCGCGCGCGCGGTCGGCAAGGAGCTGGGAGTCGAGCAGGTGATCGCGGGCGCATTGCCCTCCGGCAAGGTCGATCTGCTGCGCGACCTGCGCGCCGAAGGCCGCTGCGTGGCGATGGTCGGCGACGGCGTCAACGACGCGCCGGCGCTGGCGGCAGCCGACCTCGGCATCGCCGTCGGTTCGGGCACCGACATCGCGCTCGGCGCCGCCGAGGTGATCGTGATGCGCGACGACCTCACCGCTGTCGCCACGGCGATCGCGCTGGCGCGCCGAACGTTGCGCACGATCCGGGGCAACCTCGCCTGGGCGTTCGCCTACAACGTCGTCGCGATCCCGCTCGCCGCGCTCGGCCTGCTCGACCCCCTGATCGCGGGCGCCGCGATGGCGCTGTCCTCGAGCTTCGTGGTGTGGAACAGCTCGCGGCTGCGACGAGGCGGGGGTGGCCCGAGGCAGCCGCTCGTGTCCGAACGGCGATCCGCCGAGGCGCGCCGGTTGGGTGTCGCGCGCTAGCGCACTTACGCTGCAGCCGCCGCGCCCTCGCGCGCGGCGAACACGCCCTCGGCGTACTGCTTGCCAAGCTCCGGGTCGCCCAGCGCGAACGCCGCGATGTCCGCAAGCCCCACGATCCTGCCCTCGCCGCCCCAGGTGCGCTCGGGGATCTCGGGGGTGAAGACCCACACGCGCGCCGGGTCACGCTCGTAGGCGCCCGCCTCCGCGTCGAGCACGGCGTCGGTGATCGTGCGCACCATCGCGTCGCGGCGCTCGGGGTTGTACTGCCCCTCCGGCACCGAGGCGATGAAGCGGTAGCGGGGCTCGCTCGCGCGCGCGCCGGCGACGTACACCTCCGCCGGACGGTGCACGAACAGCCAGGCGATCGAGCGCACCTGCTCGTTCGACGGATCGGCGCCCTCGTTCTCCAGCAGGATGTCGGTCAGATCGGCCAGCAGTCGCTCCTCGGCCTGCGGCGTGAGCGCGCCGGCGGGGATGTAGGCGTCGAGCATCGGCATCTGTGTCGTCCTCCTTCCGGCTACCGCCGGATCTGGGTAGTCGCATGGCTGCGCGGCAGTTCGGCCGTTGGCCTCATGGCCGCGCCGTCGTGTGCTGCTCGTCCGTGGTTGCGCATTCGTGCGCTCGCGCTTCTCGCGGCCGCGCCGTCATGCATTTGCTTTCTTCAAGAGAGCGACCGTACCAGACTTGCTCTTTTCATGCAAGCGATACACTCGGGTGGTGAAGCGCACCAGCCTCCGCGACTATCCGTGCTCGATCGCCCGCGCCCTCGACGCCGCCGGCGAGTGGTGGTCTCCGCTGATCGTGCGCGACGTCGCATACGGCGTCACACGATTTCGCGAGCTCCAGGAGGACCTCGGCGTATCGGCAAACGTCCTTGCCGATCGTCTCGACACGCTGGTCGCCGAGGGCATTCTCGGGACGCACGTCTACCAGCAGCGGCCGCTACGCAGCGAATACCGGCTGACCGACAAGGGACGCGAGCTCGTGCCCGTCCTGCTCGCGCTGATGCAGTGGGGCGATCGCTGGACCTGGGACCCGCCCGGGGGGCCGGTGCGGGTTCTCCACGAGCACTGCGGCAGCGAAGCTCGCGTGCAGATCCGCTGCCCCGAGTGTGTGCGCGAGCTTGCGCCCGAGGAGCTGCGGGCCGTGCCGGGCCGACCGCCCGCCGACCCGCCGCGCGAGGGGGAGCCCAGCTTCATATCGGGGCGCCGGCTCTACGGCGCAGCGGAGGGCATTAATCTCGCGTCCTGATGCGCTCACGTCCGCGGCGCGGCCAGGCTCAGCTCAGGATCGCCGCTGCCGTGCGGTGCGCCAGCGACATGATCGTCACCATCGGGTTCACACCCGGAGCGGTCGGGAAGGCGCTGCCGTCGCCGATCCACACGCCCTTCACGTCGTGCAGCTCGCCGCGGCCGTCCGCCACCGAGCTCGCCGGGTCGGCGCCCATCCGGCACGACCCCAGCTGGTGGGCGGTGAAGCAGATCACGTCGTTCGGCGCATAGCTTGCTCTTTCGAGGCTCTCCAAATAGCCGTCGAACGACTCGCCGCGGCGCCAGCGCTGCTCCTGCGTGTGGGCACTCAGGATCTCTGTCGCCCCGCCCGCCTCGTGCAGGCGCGCCAGCTCGACGTGTGCGAGCACCGCCAGGCGGGCATCGACCTCGTCGTCGAAGTCCCAGCGCACGACCGGACGACCGATGTCGTCGAGCACGATCTCACCGGAACCGTGGTCGCGGGCGACCGTGATGAAGGGCGCCATCCAGGGGATCAGGCTCATCAGCCGCTTGTGGTGCTCGCCTGACATCCACGGCAGCGCCGGCGACATGAACGCCGGCAGCATGCCGGCCGCCTCGATCAGGAAGCCGTACCCGTCCTCGATGTCGAAGAAGTGATCTGACAGCGCCGACTGGATCTGGCCGTTCCAGCCATCGATCGGCTCGTCGTACACGCCCCACACGACGAACGCCGGATGCAGCCGCAGGTTCTTGCCCACCGCCGGCCCGCCGATGCCGCTGCGCAGCAACAGCGCCGGCGACTCGATCGAGCCGCACGCCACCACCACCGTGGGCGCCCGCACCGTCAGCGCCGTGGTCGACCCGTCGGGGTTCGTGACCGTGCCCCGCACTCCAACGGCGCGTCCGTCCTGCACGAGGATCTCCTCGACACGGCACCCGACAACCGCCTGCGCCCCGCTGTCCGAGGCGTCCTGCAGCCAGGTCTTCATGGCAGAGCGCTTGCACCCGCGCTGGCACCCCAGCGAGCAGTAGCCGCAGAACTCGGCGTCGTCGTCGAGCGAGGCGTTGCGCCAGATCGGCCGGTGCTCGTAGCCCAGCTCGTCGCATGCGCGCAGCAGCTTCTGGTGGGTCCCGTTCTGCCGGGTCGCCTCGGTGTTGGCGCCGATCCGCTCCATCACCACATCCATGTGCTCCTGCACGAACGAGCTCTCCGCCAGGCCCTCCAATCCGTGACCCTCCCACTCGGCGAGGATCTTCTCCGGCGTGCGCACGCAGTTCATGTAGTTGACGATCGTGCCGCCACCCAAGGTCGAGCCCGCGAGGATCCCGATCGACCCGGATTCGGAGGTCAAGAGGCCGCCGCCGTAGTAGAGATCGAAGTAGCCCGGAATCTCGAGGTTGGAGAAGTCCGCCTCGTTGCGATACCCGCCCATCTCGAGCACCAGCACGTCCTTGCCCGCCTTCGCGCACTCGGCGGCGATCACGCTGCCGCCGGCGCCCGAGCCCACAACACACACCTCGCAGGTGAGCTGCGCCGTCTCATCCGTGAGCTCCTTCACCGCGATCGTCTTGGGGGCCTGTTGGGGCGAGGGCGCCGGCGTCTTGGCTCCCGGATAGCCGACCGCCTCCCAGTTGGGATTGCCGCCGGCCGCGTCGGGCAGCCCGTAGAAGAACAGCAGCGTCAGGCCCTTGAACGCACGCAGGCCGAGCTTCGCTTCGGGGTCCTGCGCGCTGAACCCGTGAATCAGCTGTGTACGCGTGGCCACATCGGCGTCCGTGAAGCCCTCGCCGGCGAGCGCGTCGAGCAGGCCGGCGAACGCCGCGATCTCGGTCGGTGTCATGACATCGCCCATCAGGCCCTCGACCTGCTCGGCGACGCCGAGATCGCTCGCGGCGCGCCCCATGAACTCGCGCTCGACCGCGTCATGCGTGTCCGTCGCGACCGACGGCACGAAGGTGTCGCACAGCGCCTGAAGCGTCTCGCGCTGCGTCTCGTTCAGCACAGCCTGGACCGTCGCCATTGCTCTCCTCCTCGGACCCGAGTGTTTGCGACTGATCCTACGCCTCGGCGGTGCGCGAGAATGGGCTCGTGGGCGGGAGCGAGGATGGACTCGTGGGCGGGAGCGAGAATGTGGTTGTGGGCGGGGGGCGAGCGTGTGGTTGTGGGCGGGACCGAGAATGTGGCTGTGGGCGGCAGCGGTAACTTGCTCACGGGCGGGATTCCCCTGACGGCGGAGGATCGCGCGATCCTCAACCTCGAGTCGGCCGAGATCGTCGGGCACACCTGCAAAGTGATCGTGTTCGACACCGACGCCCCTTCGGCCGCCGCGCTGGGCCAGCGCCTGCGTGAGCGCATCGCCGCCGCGCCCGCACTCGCCGGGTCCCTCGGGGGATCGCCCACCCGGCCGGTGTGGATCGAGCGCCCCGGCTTCGATCCGGCCTCGCAGATCTTCGAGCACTCAGCAGGCGCTCCCTGCGATCGGGCCGGGCTGCGCGGCGAGGTCGCGCGCCTGTTCGTCGAGCGTCTCGATCGCAGCCGGCCGTTGTGGCGAATCGATCGGCTCGCGCTGCAGTCCGGCGGCGCCGCGCTGGTTTGGCGCATCCACCATGCGCTCGCCGACGGGAGCACCGCAATGCGCTATGCCCGGGCGCTGCTCTGGGACGCGCGCGCCCGCGAGGACGCAGCGCATGCCCAGGCGGCGCACGAGCGCGACCAGGCACGCCGGCGCGCCCACCTTGCGCACTTCTTCGCGCGCGAGTTCGCCCGCTCCGTGCGCGACTCGCCGTTCGACGGGCGCATCGGCGGACGCCGGGAGGTCGCGTTCGCGTCGCTGCCGCTGCGCGAGCTGCACGACGCGGCTGCGTCGATCGACGCAGCCACCGTCAACGATGCAGTCCTGGCGGTGGTGGGCGGCGGTCTGCGCCGCTGGATCGAGCGGCAGCACGGGCGCATCGACAGCGTCCGCGTGAAGGTGCCCGTGAGCCTGCATCAGCCGGCCGGCGAGGTGGACGGCGGAGATCCTGGCAATCGCGACTCCTTCTTCGCCGTGCCGATTCAGATCACGCACTGCGACGTCGTCGAGCGCCTGCGCGCCGTCCACGCCGCGACCGCCCTGCGCAAGTCCGAACACGACGCCGAGACGATGGACGCCCTGCTCCGTCGCCTCGGCGGGCTCTCGCCGGGTCTGGGTCGCCTGTGCGAACGGATCGAGCGCAGCCCGCGGGCCTTCGCGGTCAACGTCTCGAACGTGCCCGGGCCGCGCGAACCGGTGAGCGTGCTCGGCGCGCCCGTCGACTCGCTGCACTCGATCGCCGAGCTCGCCGAGCACCATGCCCTGCGCATCGCCGCCGTCTCGCTCGCCGGGACGCTGTGCCTCGGCTTCTGCGCCGATCCCGCGCTCGTCGAAAACGTCGAGTCGATGGCCGCCGCCACGGAGGACGAGGCCGCCGAGCTGATCGCCGCCGCGTGACCCTCAGAACACGATCGTGCGGCCCTCGTGCACCAGCACGCGGTCTTCGAGCTGCATCCGCACCGCTCGCGCCAGCACGCTGCGCTCCACGTCGCGCCCGACCCGCTCGAGGTCGGTCACCGTGTAATCGTGCCCGACGCGGATCACGTCCTGCTCGATGATCGGGCCCTCGTCGAGCCCCTCGGTGACGAAATGCGCGGTCGCCCCGATCAGCTTCACGCCGCGCTCGTACGCGTGCCGATACGGCTCCGCGCCGGCGAACGCCGGCAGGAACGAGTGGTGGATGTTGATCACGGGGCAGCCCACGCGCGCGAGAAACTCCTCCGACAGGATCTGCATGTAGCGAGCCAGAACCAGGAGATCGACCGAGCCGGACAGCAGCTCGAGCGCCTCCGCCTCGGCACGCGGCTTGGTCTCTTTGGTGACGGGGATGTGCACAAAGCGCACCCCCATCGCCTCGACCGCCGCGCGCAGATCCGGGTGATTGGAGATCACGCACACCACCTCCATGTCGAGCTCCCCGCGGCTAGCGCGCCACAGCAGATCGAGTACGCAGTGATCGGCGCGCGAGGCCATCAGGGCGACCCGGCGGCGCTCGTGCGCATAAGCGATCCGCCACTCCATCTCGAAGCGTTCTGCCTGCTCGGCGAACGCGGCCTCGAAGGCGCGCCGGGCAGCGGACGCCGAGGCGCTGCCCTCGCGCGCGTCCGGGCGGTTCGCGGGTCGGGGCGCGCCGCTCGCCGGCGATTCCGGGTTGCGCCCGTGTGCGGGCGCACCGCCCTCCGTCGCCTTCAGGCCGTCCTCGATCGCCGGCAGGTAAAAGGCGCTCCGCATGAAGAACGTCCCATGCTCGGGATGAGTCGAGTACTGATCGGAGCTGATGATGTTAGCCCCCTGTTCGAACAGGAAGCCCGAGATCGCCGCCACGATGCCCGGGCCGTCGGCGCAGCTGATCAGCAGACGCGCTGTGTGATTCGCCCCGTGTGCCGCGTCGGGTGGGGAGGAGGTCATCGCGGGCAGACGCTATTCGTTTTCAGGCCCGATCTGCTCGATGAAGGTCGCGAGCGCCGCCACGTCGGCCGGGTGCTCGCGAAACTGCAGGCGCGCCACGCCGGCCAGCATCGGCTGCAGCGGATAGCCCGCGAGCGCCACCGCACGCGGATTGAGCAGGGCTTCGTGCAGGAACCGTTCGTTCACGAGCGCCTTGCGCCCGTCTGCCAGCGTCACCTGATCGCCGGCGAAATGTGCGAAGCTCGGCCCGATGCGGGCCTGGCCGGCGATCGCGTGGCACGCCGAGCAGCCGTCGACGACGAACAGATGGCCTCCGCGTTCGGCCCGCAGCTGCTGGGGCGTGTACGGCGCCGCCGCATATGCGGGCGCCGTGCTCACGGTCGCCGTGCGAGCCTGGCCCGTGCTGCGCCCGCCACTTCCACAGCCGCCCAGGCAGAGCACCGCGAGCGCCGCGACCACGACCGCCGCGAGCGGGACCGTGGGCGCGCGCCCGCGCGCACGCCGTCGCGAGGCGAAGGCACGATGGCACGCGAAGCGCCTCTGGCGTGATGTCGGCGGCATTCAGAAAACGCTAGCCTGCCGTGCCATGAAAGGGCCCGCGCCGGCGTATGCCTGAGACCGGTCAGCCGGAGCCGGCCGACGCGCTCGTGATCTTCGGGATCACCGGCGACCTCGCCAAGGTGATGACGTTTCGCTCGCTCTACCGGCTGGAGAAGCGAAACCTGCTGGACTGCCCGATCGTCGGCGTCGCCGGTCAGGACTGGACCGTCGAGCAGCTGCGCGAGCATGCCCGCGAATGCATCGCCGGGACCGGCGAATCGGTCGACCGCGCCGTGTTCGAGCGCTTCGCGGCGCGCCTCTCCTACGTCAGCGGCGACTTCACCAAGGCGGACACCTACGAACGGCTGAAGACCGCCGTCGGCACGCCCGCGAGCCCCGTCTTCTACCTCGAGATACCGCCGTTCCTGTTCGGAGCGGTGATCGCACAGCTCGCCGACGCCGGCCTGACCGCGAAGGCGCGCGTGGTCGTCGAGAAGCCCTTCGGCCACGACCTGCAATCCGCGCGCGCCCTGGCCGAAGAAATCCACAAGTACATCGACGAGTCCCAGCTCTACCGGATCGACCACTTCCTCGGCAAGATGGGCACCGACGAGCTGCTCTACCTGCGCTTCGGCAACACGGCGATCGAGTCGGTGTGGAACCGCAACCACATCGCCTGCATGCAGATCACGATGGCCGAGGCCTTCGGCGTCGAGGACCGCGGGCACTTCTACGACCCGGTGGGGGCATTGCGCGACGTCGTCGTCAACCATCTGATGCAGGTGCTCGCCGTCGCCGCGATGGAGGCGCCAGCCGGCGACGACGCCGAAACCCTCAAGGACGCCAAGTTCGCGGTGTTTCGCTCGACCGAGACCGCCGACCCCGCCCACTACGTCCGCGGGCAGTACGACGGCTACCTGAACATCGACGGCGTCGCCAAGGACTCGACCACCGAGACCTACGCCGCCCTGCGCCTGAACATCGACAACTGGCGCTGGTCGGGCGTGCCGTGGTTCATCCGCACCGGCAAGCGCCTGCCGGTCACGCAGACCGAGCTGCGCGCCGTGTTCCGCCACCCGCCGCGCCTGCGCTTCATGGAGAGCGCTCATCGCCGGCCCGAGCCGAACCAGATCGTGATCAAGCTCGATCCCTCGACCGGAACGCGCCTGATCCTCGACGCCCACCGCGCCGACCAGGGCGGTGCGCAGCCGATCACGCTCGACATGGAGTTCGCCGACGAGGGCGGCGAGGCGCCCACGCCATATGAGGTGCTGCTGCTCGATGCGATGCGCGGCGACAGCCAGCGCTTCACCCGCCAGGACGGCATCGAAGAGTGCTGGCGCGTGATGGCGCCGCTGATCGAATCCCCGCCGCCGGTCCATCCCTACGCCCCCGGCTCGTGGGGCCCAGAGGAGGGCGAGCGGCTGGTAGCCGGCTACGGGGCCTGGCACGGCCCGTGGGTGCCGTTGTGAGGCTGCCGGCAGGGTCCGTGGGTGCCGTCGTGAGTCCGATCAGCGTCGCATCGTGAGCCCGACCAAGCGTCCCTGGATGCACTCGTGAGCCCCTCCAAACAGCCGGCCAAGGCCGGCAGCCCGCCTCACAGCGAGGACCAGCCCCAGAGCGCCGCCGCGCCCTCGCCGTTTCCGCCGATCGCCGAGTACGCGTTCCTGTCCAACTGCCACACCGGCGCGCTGGTCGCGCCCGACGGCGCGATCGATTGGCTGTGCGTTCCCCGCTTCGACTCGCCCAGCGTGTTCGGCACGCTCCTCGACCGGCAGGCCGGCGCCTTCCGGCTCGGCCCGTTCGGCATCAACGTGCCTGCCGCGCGCGTCTACGAGCCCGGCACGAACACGCTGCTCACGACCTGGACCACGCCGACCGGCTGGGCCGCCGTGCGCGACTCGCTGACGCTCGGCCCGCGCCGGCACGAGGATCTCGTCACTCCCCACACCCGCCCGCCCACCGACGAAGACGCCGAGCACCTGCTCGTGCGCGTCGCGTGGTGCCTGGACGGGGAGGTCGAGATGGAGATGACCTGCGAACCGGTCTTCGACTACGGCCGCGTGCCGCCCGAATGGGCCGTCAGCGAGGACCGTCACCGCGCCGACGCCAGCGGCGCCGGGCTGACGCTCAGGCTGCAAAGCGACATGGCCGTCGGCGTCGAGGGCGACTGGGTGCGCGCCCGCCATGTCCTGCGCAAAGGCGAGCAGGTCTTCTGCGCGCTGTCCTGGGCCGAGGAGCTGCAAGTGCCGGAGCACATCGACGATGCCAACGCGCGCCTCGCCACCACCGCCGGCTACTGGCGCAACTGGCTCGGGCACGCGCGCATGCCCGACCACCGCTGGCGCGAGCCGATCCAACGCTCGGCGCTCGCGATCAAGGGGCTCACCTACATGCCGACCGGCGCGACCGTCGCGGCGCTCACCACCTCGCTGCCCGAGACGCCGGGCGGTGAGCGCAACTGGGACTACCGCTACACCTGGCTACGCGACTCGACCTTCACGCTACAGGCGCTCCACTACCTGAACCTCGACTGGGAGGCCGAGGAGTTCATGCAGTTCATCGCCGACCTGCAGCGCGACGACGACGGCGCGCTGCAGATCATGTACGGGATCGACGGACGGCGCGACCTGACCGAGTCCACCCGCGACGATCTCTCCGGCTACGCCGGCGCGCACCCGGTGCGCGTCGGCAACGGCGCCTTCGACCAGCGCCAGAACGACGTCTTCGGCGCGGCCCTGGACTCGATCCTGTTGCACGTGCGGCGCAGCGAACGGCTGCCGCGGCGGCTGTGGCCGATCGTGCAGGCCCAGGCGGAATGCGCCAGCAAGGTCTGGCGCGACCCCGACCAGGGAATCTGGGAGGCGCGCGGCAAGCCGCGCCACTACGTCTCCTCGAAGCTGATGTGCTGGGTGGCGATGGACCGGGCGGCGCAGCTGGCGGCGATCCGCGGCGACAGCCAGCTGCAACAGACCTGGGCCGGGACCGCCGAGGAGATCAAGCAGGACGTGCTCGAGTACGGCGTCGACAAGCGCGGCGTCCTGCGCCAGCACTACGAAACCGACGCGCTCGACGCCTCCAACCTGCTGGCCGCGATCTTCGGCTTCCTGCCCGGCGACGACGAGCGCCTGCGCGCAAGCGTGATGGCGATCGCCGAAGAACTGACCGAAGACGGCTTCGTGCTGCGCTACCGCACCGACGAGACCGACGACGGCATGAGCGGCAAGGAGGGCAGCTTCCTGATCTGCTCGTTCTGGCTGGTCTCGGCGCTGGCCGTCATCAACGAAGAGCAGCGCGCCCGCGACCTGATGGAACGGCTGCTGCGTGTCGGCTCCCCGCTCGGCCTATACGCCGAGGAGTTCGACACCAGCACCGGCCGGCATCTGGGCAACTTCCCGCAGGCCTTCTCCCATCTCGCGCTGATCGAGGCGGCCGGTCGCATCATCCTGATCGAGCGCATGCGCGAGATCGGGGCCTGAGCGCTGGTCCCGACGAACTCAAAGGTTCTAAAGATCCGGCTGTAAGGACCCAAGCTTCGGGGCGCCCACGGGCACTATCGGTGTTGCGGCCACCTCAGTCGCCTGCCGCGGCGGCATCGGCGATCACAAGAGACCCCGCGCCCGTCACGCGCCCCGCCGGGATCGAGGCGTCGCCGGCGCGCAGGCGCCGTAGGGCGTCGCGCTTGTCCTCGCCGGCGATCAGCCACATGCGCGCGCGCGCGCGATCGAGCGGGGGATAGGTCAGCGTCATCCGTCGCCTGCCCTGGTAGACGTCCGTCAGCGCCACCTCGCGGTCCTCGACGTCGAGCACCGGATCGCCGGGCACCAGCGAGGCGGTGTGGCCGTCGGGGCCGATACCGAGGTGCACGAGGTCGAGCCGCTCGGGCAGTTCCCGTCCGTAGCGCTCAGCCGCAGCCTCGAGGTCGTCGTCCTCGACCGGCATCGCGTGAATCTCGGCGTCCGCGCCCGCGGGCAGGCTCGCCTGCAGGTGCGTCAGGTTGCGGTCGCGATCGCCGGCCGGCGCCACGCGCTCGTCGACCTGGAAGATCGCCGTCTCAGTCCACGGCAGCTCGTGCTCGGCCAGCGCCGCGAACATCGCCCATGGCGTCTTCCCGCCGCTGACCGCGAAGGTAAAGCGGCCGTGCTCGGCCACCGCCGCGCGCGCCTGCTCGGCCACGTACGCAGCCCCGCGCGCCGCCACCGCCGCGGGATCGGACAGGATCTCGACACGCTCAGGGCCGCTCACGACCTTCCCGCCAGACTCCGGCCTCGCTCCGACGCGCTCGAGCTGCGCGGCGCAGCGCCAGCCGTGTAGCTGCTGGCTCCGTTCACGAGGCCGGCTTCTCATCGTGACCGCCGAACTCCTTGCGCATCGCCGACTGCAGCCGGTCGGCGTAGTCGTCGAGGCCGCGTGAGGCGAAGCGCGCGTACAGCGCGCTCGTCAGCACTGGAGCGGGCACGCCCTCGTCGATTGCGGCGATCGAGGTCCAGCGGCCCTCGCCGGAGTCCGACACGCGGCCGGCGAACTCCTTCAGCTGCGGCGAGGCAAACAGCGCTTGGGCGGTGAGATCCAGCAGCCACGAGCCGACCACGCTGCCGCGCCGCCACACCTCGGCGACCTCGGGGATGTCGATCTCGTAGCGGTAGTACTCGGGGTGCTCGAGCGGGCTCGTCTCGGCGTCCTCCTCCTGCGGGCGCAGCCCGGCATCGGCGCTGCGGATGATGCTCAGGCCCTCGGCGTACGCGGCCATCAGGCCGTACTCGATGCCGTTGTGGACCATCTTCACGAAGTGTCCGGCGCCGTTCGGGCCGCAGTGCAGGAAGCCCTGCTCGGAGCTGCTCGGAGCGCCGCTGCGCCCGGGTGTGCGTGGCGCGGCGTCCACCCCCGGCGCGATCGAGGCGAACAGCGGCTCGAGCCGCTGTACGACTTCCTGCTCGCCCCCGATCATCAGGCAGTAGCCGCGGTCCAGGCCCCAGACGCCGCCGCTGGTGCCGCAGTCGATGTGGTGGATGCCGCGTTGCTTCAGTTCGGCAGCGTGGCGGATGTCGTCGTGGTAGTGGGTGTTGCCGCCGTCGATGATCGTGTCGCCTGGCTCCATCGCCGCCCCGAGTTCGGCGATCACGCCCTCGGTGATCTCGCCCGCCGGCACCATCACCCACGCGGTGCGCGGCTTCTCGAGCTTCGCGACGAAGTCCGGGATCGAAGACGCGCCCGTGGCGCCTTCGGCGACCAGCGCCCGTACGACATCCTGGGTTCGGTTATAGCCGACGCAGCGGTGGCCATCGCGCATCAGCCGCCGCACGATGTTGGCGCCCATGCGCCCCAGTCCGACCATTCCGAGCTGCATCGGTGTGTCAGTCGCCATCGTCGGCTCCTCTCGTCTCGCGCTCGTGCGAGCGCTGGCAGTATCTTGCGGTGCGGTGACGCCTGACCTGGATCCTATGGGCACCGAGGCCGGCGCGAGCGCCGGGGCCGGGCCGGCCGGTGCGAGTCCACGCGGGACGGGGACAAGCCAGCGCCCCGGACACGCTGACTCCGTCGTGCAGGGCCGCGCCGGGCGGAATCGCCCAGGGCGACGGCGGGTCGTGATCGTCGGCGGTGGCTTCGGCGGACTGACCGCTGCGCGCGCGCTGCGCGGCGCCGACGTCGACGTGACGCTCGTCGACCCGCACAGTCACCACCTGTTTCAGCCGCTGCTCTACCAGCTCGCCTGCGGGGGCCTGTCCCCGGGCGAGTGCGCCTCGCCTATCCGCGCCGCGGTCAAGCGCTGCTCGAACACGACCGTGCTGATGGCCAGCGCCATCGACCTCGACGTCGAGCGTCGCCGGCTGGTCCTCGACCGCGGCGACCAGCTCGAATACGACAGCCTGCTCGTGGCCTGCGGCGCAGAGACCTCTTACTTCGGCAACGACCAATGGCGCGAGGTCTCGTTCGGGCTGAAGACGCTGCCCGACGCCGTCGCGCTGCGCAATCGCATCTACGGAGCCTTCGAGCAGGCCGAGCGCACGAGCGACCCGCACGAGCGCGAGCAGTGGCTGACGTTCGTGGTGATCGGCGGCGGGCCGACCGGCGTCGAGCTCGCGGGCGAGCTGGCGATCATCGCCCGGCACACGATGAGAGGCTACTTCGACCGCATCCATCCGCCGCAGGCGAAGGTGATCCTGCTCGACGCCGGCAGCCGGCTCGTGTCCGCCTTCAGCGAGCGGCTGTCGGGCAAGGTCGCCGCGCAGCTGAGCTCGCTGGGCGTCGAGGTGCGCGAGGGCGCGCGCGTGACGGCGATCGACCAGCACGGCGTGACGGCGCAAATCGGCGGCTCGCCGCAGCAGATCGCCGCCAAAACCGTCATCTGGGCCGCCGGCGTGCAGGCCGTCGGGTTCGCCAAGACGCTGGCCGCGGCGACCGGAGCGCAGGCCGACCGCGCCGGTCGCGTTCAGATCGAACCGGACCTAACGATTGCGGGCCACCCCGAGATCACGGCGATCGGCGACATCACCCAGCTGGAGGGCCCGGGCGGCCGTCCCCTGCCGGGGCTCGCGACCGTGTCGATCCAGCAGGCGCGACACTTCGCGCGCGGAATTCGTGACGGCGCGCCGAGCGCGAGCAGTCCGTTCCGCTACTTCGACAAGGGCGCGCTCGCGGTCGTCGGACGTGGCAAGGCCGTATGCGAGATACGCGGCCACGACCTGTGGGGGCGCCCGGCCTTCTTCACCTACCTGACGGTCCACATGTACTACCTCAGCGGCGGCGGCCCAGGTCATCGATTGAAGGTGCTGATCGACTGGATCAGCACGCGTTTCGGCGAGCCGCAGGACCAGGTGATCGACGGCGACCTCGCGAGCGTCGAGCAGCTACTGCCGACTCCGAGCACGCCGGCGAGCGCGAGTGCGACCGCGCTCGCGCGCGACAGCCCAAGCGCGGCAAGCGACAGCCCGAGCACCACGGCGAGCGCGTGAGCGCGATCCGCCTGCTGCTCGCGGACGTCGACGGCACGCTCGTCACGCCGCAGAAGGAGCTCACCGATGCGGCGATCGCCGCGGTCGGCGAACTGCGCGAGGCCGGCATCCTGTTCGCGATCACGAGCGGCCGCCCGCCGCGGGGAATGTCGATGCTGATCGAGCCGCTCGACCTGCAGACGCCGATCGCGGCGTTCAACGGCGGCGTCGTCGTCGACCGCGAGATGTCGGTGATCGAGCAGCACACGATCCCGCCCGCGCTGATCGCGCCGGCCAGCGAGCTGCTCGAATCGCTGTCACTGGATGTGTGGCTCTATGAGGGATCGAACTGGTACGTGCGCGATCCCAAGGCGCCTCACGTCGACCGCGAGTCCCAGACCGTCCAGTTCCCGCCCACCGTGCGCTCGAGCTATGACGGCCTGACCGACGGCATCGCCAAGATCGTCGGCGTCAGCGACGACCACGAGGCGGTCGTGCGCGCGTCGCGTGACGCCGGCGAGCGCTTCGGCGATCACGTCTCCGCCGCGCTCTCACAGCCCTACTACCTCGACATCACGCATCCCGACGCCAACAAGGGCTGCGTCGTACGGTATCTAGCCGAGCGCTATCAGCTCGACAGCGCCCAGATCGCGACGATCGGCGACATGCCCAACGACGTGCTCATGTTCGCCCATTCCGGTCTCAGCATCGCGATGGGCAACGCCGGCAGCGAGGTTCAACGCGCCGCGCGGCGGGTGACCAGCTCCAACGAGCACGAGGGCTTCGCGAACGCGGTGCGGCGGTTCGTTCTGCGGGACGGTTGAGCTACGCCTCGCGCTGTGACCGGCGAGCGCCGATCGGGTCACCGTTCGGGGCGGATTCGCGGTCGCCGATCGGGTCACCGTTGGGCGCCGGCTCGCGAGCGCCGATCCGGTCACCGTTGGGCGCCGGCTCGCGATCAACGAGGTTGCCGTACTCGGCAAGCCGGTTGCGGTCGGGGCGGCGCCGCGGGTACATGTACTCGCGCGTCATCGGCACCTCGTCCGAGGGGCCCTTGGTCCAGAGGATCTGGGCCAGGTCCAGCTCGCCGTAGGCGAAGCCCGCGAACGCACCGCGCAGGTACATGCGCCACATACGCACGAACCGCTCGCCGTACATCTCCTGTACGCGATCGCGCGAGCGCTCGAAGCGCCGCCACCACTCCTCGAGCGTGCGCGCGTAGTGGCGGCGCAGGCTCTCGTAGTCGACCGCGCGAAAGTCCCGCTCCGGAAGCAGCTCGAAGATGCTCTGCAACGTCGGCAGCCGGCCGCCGGGGAAGATGTAGCGATCGATCCAGGCGTTCGCCGGACGATCGACCCGCTGCGTGATCGTGTGCAACAGCGAGACCCCACCGGGGCGCAGCACGCGGTCCACGGCCGCCATGTAGGCGGGGTGGTTGCGTGCTCCGACATGCTCGTACATGCCGACCGACACGACCCGGTCGAAGCGCGCCTCGCGGGGCAGGTCGGCGTAGTGGCAGAGATCGACGCTCACGAGATCCGACAGGTCTTCGGCGGCGACCCGCGCGCGCGTGTGCGCAAGCTGCTCGCGACTGAGCGTGATCCCGTGCGCGCGCACGCCGTGCTCGCGAGCGGCTCGGCAGACGAGCTCGCCCCAGCCCGAACCGATGTCCAGCAGCGTCATCCCCGGCTTCAGGTTGAGCTTGCGCAGAATATGCCCCACCTTCTGCTGCTGTGCCTGCTCGAGCGAGTCGTCCGGGCCGCGGAAGTAGGCGCACGAGTAGGTCATCGAGCGATCGAGCCAGAGGCGGTAGAACTCGTTGCCGAGGTCGTAGTGGCTACGCACGTTCGCGGCCTGCCCCGGCTTGCCCGCCCGCGTCTCGCGCGCGCGGCGCTGCAGCCTGCGCGCCCAGGCGTGTACCTCGCGGTTGGCCGCTGTCAGGCGTCCGAGCTCGGCCAGGTCGCCGTCGATCACGATCTCGCCGTCCATGTAACCCTCGCCGAAGCCGAGGTGGACGTTGCGGCAGATCGCCCACACCGCCTCCTTGGAGCGCAGCACGATATGCAGCCACGACTCGGGTCCGAAGCGCTCGCTCTGGCCATCCCAATAGGTGACCGTCACGCCCCCAGCCTTGATCCGAGAAAAGAGCGCTCGACAAACCTGCTTCTCGAACACGCGGACCTCCCAGACCTCGCTCTGCCTGATCTTGCCTGTGCAAGCGTCATGGTAGCTCGCGGCCGGGGCGACGGCGGATTGCCGGGGCGACTGTTAGGAGGCGACGCATGCGCGCGCGCACGCGCGTGTGGGCTGTCGCGGGGGAGGGCTCGTGCGGCTGTGACCGGTGCGCGTGTGCGTGGGCTGCCGCGGGGAGGGCTCGTGTGGCGGTGACCGGCGTGCGTGCGTGCGCGCGCGTGGGCTGTCGTGGGACAGGAGCGCTTCGTCAGCGCAGCGCGCGGTAGTGGCGGATCAGGGCGTTGGTCGAGCTGTCGTGCTGCAGGTCCGGCTCGGCCGCGCTCGTCAGCTCGGGGATGATCTGCTTGGCGAGCACCTTGCCGAGCTCGACGCCCCACTGGTCGAACGAGTCGATCCCCCAGATCGTGCCCTGGGTGAACACGCTGTGCTCGTACAGCGCCACCAACGTCCCCAGCGTGCGCGGGTCCAGGCGCTCGGCGAGGATCGTGTTGGTCGGGCGGTTGCCCTCCATCACGCGGTGCGCCACCAGCTCGGACGGCGTGCCCTCGGCGCGCACCTCCTGCTCGGTCTTGCCGAACGCGAGCGCCTGCGCCTGGGCGAACACGTTGGACATCAGGATGTCGTGATGCTCGCCGAGCGGGTTCAGCGACCTGCCGAAGCCGATCAGATCGACGGGGATCAGCTTCGTGCCCTGATGGATCAGCTGATAGAAGCTGTGCTGGCCGTTCGTTCCCGGCTCGCCCCAGTAGACGGCGCCGGTCTGGTAGTCCACGTGCGCCCCGTCGAGCGTCACGTGCTTGCCGTTCGACTCCATCGTCAGCTGCTGCAGATATGCCGGAAAGCGCTTGAGGTACTGCTCGTAGGGCATCACCCCGGCCGTCTGGGCGCCGAAGAAGTCGCCGTACCAGACCGCCAGCAGGCCCAGCAGCACCGGCAGGTTGTGCTCGAACGGGGTACTGCGGAAGTGCTCGTCGAGCGCGTGAAAGCCGGCCAGCATCTCCTCGAAGCGCCGCGGCCCGATCGCCAGCATCGTCGACAGCCCGATCGCCGAGTCCATCGAGTAGCGCCCGCCCACCCAATCCCAGAAGCCGAACATGTTGTCCGTGTCGATGCCGAACTCCCGCACCGCTTTGGCGTTCGTCGACACGGCGACGAAATGGCGCGCGATCGCAGACTCGTCGCCGAGCGCTCCCAGCAGCCACTCGCGAGCCGAGTTGGCGTTCGTCATCGTCTCGAGCGTCGTGAACGTCTTCGAGGACACGATGAAAAGCGTCTCCTGCGGATCGAGATCGCGCGTCGCCTCGACGAAGTCGGTCGCGTCGACGTTCGACACGAACCGCATCCTCAGCTCGCGCATGCTGTAGTGGCGCAGCGCCTCGTAAGCCATCACCGGTCCCAGATCCGAGCCGCCGATGCCGATGTTCACGATGTTCTTGACCGGGCGACCGGTATAGCCCGTCCAGTCGCCCGCCCGCAGCCGCTCGCAGAAAGCGCTCATCCGGGCCAGCACCTCGTGCACCTGCGCCACCACATCAACGCCGTCGACGATCAACGACTCACCCTTGGGCATCCGCAGCGCGACGTGCAGCACCGAACGGTTCTCCGACACGTTGATCCGCTCGCCCCTGAACATCGCCTCGATGCGCTCCTTTAGACCAGACTGCTCCGCCAGCGCCAGCAACAGCGCGAGCGTCTCGTCGGTCACGCGGTTCTTGGAGTAGTCGAGGTACAGGCCGGCCGCCTGCGCGGTCATCCGCTCGCCGCGCGCGGGATCCTGGGCGAACAGCTCGCGCAGGTGCACCTCGCGGATCGCCTCGTGGTGCTTGGCCAGCGCCGCCCAGGCTGGGCGCTCGCGCAGCGGGACGATGCCACCAGGCTCGGTCACGCAGGCAGTCTATGGCGCGGGTGGCCCACGCGTGCGTGCGTGCGTGTGTGCGCGCGCGTGCGCTCTCGTCGCGGTGTCGTCGCAGCTCGCCGCCGAGCTAGGCTCATCCGATGTCCGATCCCCGGATCCCGAGCGTTCGTCAGCTGATCGCCACGCGCACGGGCGAGGAGCTGGCGCTCAACGACCGTTACCTGAACCCGCAGCTCGGCCGGATCGTGCGCACGCTGGGCTTCGACAAGGTATGGACCGGGGGCGAGGGCGCCCACCTGATCGACTCGCAGGGCGAGCGCTACCTAGACCTGTTCGGCGGCTACGGCGTCTTCGCGATCGGGCGCAACCATCCGCAGGCGATCGCGGCCGTGCAGCAGGCGCTCGAGGCGCGCACCGGCAACCTGCCGCAGCTCGGCGTCACGCTCTTGAGCGGCGTCCTCGCCGAGCAGCTGCTCGCGCGCGCGCCGGCCAGCGTCGCGGCGATGGTGCCGGCCAACACCGGCACGGAGGCCGTCGAGGCTGCGATCAAGATCGCCCGTGCGGCGACCGGACGCCGGCGCGTCCTGTACGCCGACCACGCCTTTCACGGGCTCACGCTCGGCTCGCTGTCGCTGAACGGCAACGCCGAGTTCACCGACGGGTTCGGCCCGCTGCTCCCGGGCTGCGATCCGGTTCCGTGGGGTGATCTCGGCACGCTCGAGCGTGAGCTCGCTCGCGCCGACGTCGCCGCGCTCGTGCTCGAGCCGGTCCAGGGCAAGGGCGTCAACCTGCCGCCCGAGGGCTACCTGCAGGGGGCTCAGACGCTCTGCCGCCAGGCCGGCGCGCTGTTCGTGTGCGACGAGGTCCAGACCGGCATCGGGCGCACGGGCCGCTTCCTCGCGAGCGAGCACTGGGACCTCGAACCGGACCTGATCTGCCTCGCCAAGGCCCTGTCCGGCGGGCTCGTTCCGATCGGCGCTGTGCTCGTGTCCCGAGCTGCCTTCGATCGCGTCTTCGACGGCATGGAGCGCGCCGTCCGGCATGGCTCGACCTTCGGGGGCAACGACCTTGCGGCCGCCGCGGCGCTGGCCACGCTGCGCGTGATCGACTCTGAGGGCCTCGTCGCGCGCTCAGAGCGTATGGGCGCGCTGCTCCTGGAGCTCACCCGGCCGCTCGTCGATCGCTACGAGGTCGTCCGGGACGTCCGCGGGCTCGGGCTGATGTGGGCGATCGAATTCGGGCCGCCCTCGGGGCGCGCCAGCCGCCGGCTGTGGAACGCCGTCGAGCGCCGCCAGGCCGGGCTGTTCTCGCAGCTCGTCACAATCCCACTGTTCACCGAGCACCGGATCTTCTGCCAGGTCGCCGGCCACCGCATGAACACCATCAAGGCGCTCCCCGCGCTCGTGATCGAGGAGGCCGAGATCAGGCGGTTTGCAGCCGCGCTCGAGGAAACCGTGGCCGCGGCCGAGCGCTACCCGGCGGCGCTGCTGCGGCTCGGGCTGCGCATGGCGCCTCGCGCTGTGCGGACCTGAGCCTTCCCGCTACTTCGCCGCGGTGAACACGTCGGCCCCAAAGATCGACGGCGCTGTCGCGGCGTCGGCCAAGCGCGGCAGCCCGAGCAGCGTCTCAAAGCTCGCCAGCGCGGAGTAGTGGTTGTACGGCGTGGCGCTCACCGTTCCCGGCTTGATGAACGGTGAAATCAGCACCGCTCCGATGCGCCCCCCGCCCGGGCCGTCGATGCCCGGCAGCGGCGAGTCCGGTCCGGGCTGCTCGTCGCAGCACGAAGAGGAGTCGGATTCCGGTCCGTCGGACTCGTCGAAGGTGATCATCAGCAGGCCGTTCTTGCGGAACGCCGGCGCGGAGGTGATTTTCGGCACCCAGGTTTCCAGGAACCTGTCGATGTCGGCGAGTGCCGAGGGGCCGCTCGACTCGTTCTTGCATGGATAGTCGTGGCCGTCTTCGCAGAGATTGGGTGTGATGAACGAGAAGCTCGGCGTGCGCCCCGCGCGCTCGAGGTTCGCCGCGAGCCCGGTCTCGTGCGCCAGGGCGTCCGCCGGCATCGCGCCTTCGGGACCGCCGAGCGCCACCACGTGCGCGTCGCAGTATTCCTGGTCGTCGATCACCGCGTGGAAGTACACGAACGGGTCGTGACGCGTGGCGTATCCGTCGCCTTCCTCAGCGTCCTGGGTTTCGTCCCTCGATTCGAGTTCCGGGTGCCCGCACGCGGCGGCCTCGCGATCGGGGTCGTTGCCCATGTCCTGCTCGTACGCCTTCCAGTTGATGCCCGCCCCGCTCAGCTGCGTACCGATGTTCGCGACGTTCGCCGGATACACGCACCCGATCCCGGCCTCGACGCCGTCCGCTTCTTCGCTCGGCGCGACGAAGTTGCTGTAGAACTGGCAGTCCGCCTGGTTGTCGGGGTTCGGCGGCTGTCCCGACACGAGCGCGATGTAGTTGTCGTTGCTCTCGTGCCCGATCGCGAAGTATTCGCTCAGCAGCGCCCCCTCGGCGGGGAGCGTCTGCGCCAGGTACGGATCGGCGGACGGTTCGCCGAACGTGCTCGCGTAGTCCTCGTTCTCGAGCATGATCACGAAGATGTGGCGCACCCTCGGAAGCTTGAACGGCTTCGTGCGCGCCGGCAGGCCGTGCCCGCCGGCGCTCGCCGCGCCCGCCGTCGCGCCTGGGCCGCCGAACACCAGCACGAGCGTCCCCGCCAGCACACCCAAGACGATCACGCTCGCGGCCAGCCGCCTAACGTGGCTCGCGCGCAGCCGCCTAACGTGGCTCGCGGCCAGCCGCCTCACGTGCCCAGCACCGGTTCGCTCGGCACGGGCGGTTGGGCGATCGCCGGCGGTTCCAGCAGCGCCGGCGAGCTGAGGTCGAGGAAGTCCTCGACCGTCTTCGCGTTCGCATCGCGATAGCTGAGCGCCGGCAGGTTCCACTTGGCCTCGATCGTCGCGAGCACCGACGTGTGGTCGTGCACCACGTTGGTGACCGCATTGGGCTTGGAGTAGGGCGATGCGACGATGCCGGGGACCCGCGGGCCGTAGATGTCGTAGCCGCCCGGAATGTCTTCCGGTCCCAGTTCCGGTGGGATTTCGTCGGGCGCGATCGCCGCCGGCGGCGGCACGTGGTCGTAGTAGCCCCCGTGCTCGTCGTAGGTGTAGATCAGCAGCGTCCGCGCCCACGCGGGCGAGCGCAGCACGGCGTTCACGACGGTATACGCCCAGTACTCGCCGTAGTCCATGTCCTGCGGGTTCTCCTCGTCGCCGCCCGTTTCACTCAGCTTCACGCCGATACCTTCGATGCCCGGCACCGTCGTCAGCGGTTCGCCGATGTCCGACAGCGCCCCGAACTCCGGGTCCACGAAGCTCACCGACGGCAGCGTCCCGGTCGCGCACGCCGTGTAGAACTCGGCGATCGGCACGATGCTCGTCGGGTATTTCTCGATCACCGACGGGATGATCCCCGTCTGCGGCAGGTCGGTGAAGTAGTTGCGCCAGCTGATCCCACACGCGTTCAGGCGGTCGAAGATCGTCCCGTTCGGCGGCGGCGGGTCCCCGAGGCTTTCCGTGTCCGTGGCGATGTCTCCGTACGCGGTGCCCGCCATCAAAAAGCGGCGGTTCGGATAGGTCTGGCACGGCGCTGAGCAGAACCAGCGGTTGGCGAGCGTGAAGCTGCGCGCAAACGAATAAGCGAACGGCAGCACGTCCTCGGTCCAGTAGCCCATCGGCTCGTCGGACTGCACCGACCGCACGAACCCGTCCATCTTGCCGCCGTCGATCTGTTCGTGCGTCGCGTTCCACGTCTGCGACACGCTCGGCATCTGCGCGGTGGTGGGGATCACAAACGAACGCACCGGGCCTTCGGGGCCGGGATTGCTGTCGAGCGCTTCTCCGCGCCTGTTGAACTTCAGCCCGTGCGCCCGCGGCTGGCCCGAATGGGCGAGGTCGCCGAGCAGGTTGTCGAACGAGTGGTTCTCCATCATCACCACGACGATGTGATCGAACGGCAGCCCTTCGTCGACCGTGCCCGCGGGAACCTTCGGGTTCGGCAGGCTGTCGGGGGCGCGCAAGCGCCGGCCCGCCGCCAGCGCGGTGCGCCAGAAAGCGCTGCTGCCCGACATGCTTGCCACCGCCGCGCCGACCGAGCCGCCGTAGCGCAGGAACGAGCGCCTCGTCAGCGCACGATCATCTGGCTGGTCCGGGGGCGGGGAGCGGTCTGGCATCTGAGCAGGTCGAGCAGGCCTCGCCTCGCGACGAGCGGCGGCTGCACGGTGTCGCCCGGCGACGAGCCACCGCACGTGCACTGCCCGATTGCGCACCTGGCGAAACCTCGGCTGTAAAGATCCGCAACATCGGCCGTGAAGATCTTCGGAGCGATCGCGGGCGGGGCACCAGCGCCGCCCCCCGGTCGCGGCGAGATTTCTTGGCCATTTTCGGGCAAAGCCGGGATTTCCGCGACTCGTGGGTACCCTAGTGCGCCGTGACCCTGGTACCCAGACAGGACATCCGCAACGTGGCCATCATCGCGCACGTCGACCATGGCAAGACCACGCTCGTCGACGCGATGCTCTGGCAGTCCGGCGCCTTCAGGGTCGGTCAGGAGGTCGCGACGCGCGTGCTCGACTCGATGGACCTCGAGCGCGAGAAGGGCATCACGATCCTCGCCAAGAACACGGCGCTCCACTACGGCGGCGTCAAGCTCAACATCGTCGACACGCCGGGACACGCCGACTTCGGCGGCGAGGTCGAGCGCGGCCTGACGATGGTCGACGGCGTGCTGCTGCTCGTCGACGCCTCCGAGGGCCCGCTCCCGCAGACCCGCTTCGTGCTGCGCAAGGCGCTCGAGGCGCACCTGCCGGTGATCCTCGTCATCAACAAGGTCGATCGCTCCGACGCGCGCGTCGCCGAAGTGGTCGACGAGGTCTACGAGCTGTTCCTCGACCTCGACGCCGACGAGACCCAGATCGAGTTTCCGATCGTCTACTGCAACGCCAAGGCCGGGCGGGCCGCGCTCGACTACGACCCCGACGCGGGGCTCGCCGAGGACGCCAACCTCGCTCCCCTGTTCGAGCTGCTGCTCGAGCGCATCCCGCCGCCGGTCTACGACCCCGAGCACCCGCTGCAGGCGCTCGTCACGAACCTCGACGCCTCCCCGTACGTGGGGCGCCTGGCGATCTGCCGAGTCCGCAACGGCCACATCGAAAAGGGCCAGCAGATCGCGTGGTGTCGCGCCGACGGCTCGATCGAGCGCGCCCAGGTGGCCGAGCTGTACGTGACCGAGGCGCTCGAGCGGGTCGACGCCGCCGAAGCAGGACCCGGGGAGATCATCGCCGTCGCCGGGATCGCCGAGGTCACGATCGGCGAGACACTGGCCGATCCCGAGGACCCGCGACCGCTGCCCGTGATCACGGTCGACGAACCTGCGATGTCGATCACGATCGGCATCAACACCTCCCCGCTCGCCGGCAGAGAGGGCCAGAAGCTGACCGCCCGGCAGATCCGCAGCCGCCTCGACCAGGAGCTCGTCGGCAACGTCTCGCTGCGCGTCCCCGACACCGACGGCGCGAGTGGCGAGCCCAATCAATGGGAGGTTCAGGGCCGTGGCGAGCTGCAACTGGCGATCCTCGTGGAGATGATGCGCCGTGAGGGCTTCGAGCTGACCGTCGGGCAGCCGCGGGTGCTCGAACGCGAGATCGACGGCAAGCGCTGCGAGCCGGTCGAGCGGCTGTCGGTGGACGTACGCGAGGACCACGTCGGCACCGTCACCCAGCTGCTGGCTGCGCGCAAGGGCCGAATGGAGCACATGGCCAACCACGGCACCGGCTGGGTGCGCATGGACTATCTCGTGCCGGCCCGCGGGCTGATCGGGTTTCGCACGGAGTTCCTCACCGAGACGCGCGGCACCGGGATCATGCACCACGTGTTCGAGCGCTGGGAGCCCTGGGCCGGCGAGCTGCTCACGCGCACAACCGGCGCGCTCGTGGCCGACCGCCAGGGCAGCACCGCGACCTACTCGCTGATGAGCCTGCAGGAGCGCGGGACTTTGTTCGTGGGCCCCGGCGTGGACGTCTACGAAGGCATGATCATCGGCGAGAACGCGCGCTCCGACGACCTCGACGTGAACCCCTGCAAGGAGAAGCACCTGACGAACATGCGCTCCTCCACCGCCGACGTGCTCGTACGGCTCGACACCCACCACGCGCCGACGCTCGACGAGGCGCTCGAGTTCGTCCGCGAGGACGAGCAGGTCGAGGTCACGCCCAGGACGGTCCGCCTGCGCAAGATGGTGCTCAGCAAGATCGAACGCAACAAGGCGATCAAACTCGCGCGCAAGTGACCTGCGCAGATGAACGCTGCCGGCGCCCGCAAACTCGCCCAGCGCAGCATGCATCGCACGGACCGACCCAGGTCGATAGGCTGGCGCCATGACCACGGACATCAGACCGCTGCGCCGGGTCGGCGCGGCTCGAGGGCTCATGCGCGCGACGCTGACTGCGCTGTGCGTGACGGGCGCGATGCTCCTTCCGAATGCCGCCAGCGCGAGCGCCGCGACGATCGTCTACGAGCCTGTCAACGAAGCGGCGTTCGTACACGACCTCGACTCCGGGCAGGTTGTGTCGGTGAGGATCAACAAACGCGGGCGCACCGTAAAAGCAACGCTGCGTGACGGCAGTCACGTGAGTTTCAAATACGGGAAGCACCGCGAGCCGCAGGCCTATGCGCTGGTCAAATCGCACGGCGTACCGGTGACGATCCTGTCCGAAGCGGAAGCCAAAGCCGAAGCCGCGAACAAACCCGTGCACCACAAAATCCGCTACATCGTGGGCGGCGTCCTGATAGTCGTGATCGTCATCGTCGCCGCCGTCCTGCTGATCAATCGTCGGCGCCGACGCCGTGAAGAAGAGTGGCCCGTGGGCCCTGGCGCCCCCGGCTCTGGTGGCGCCCCCGGCCCTGGGTAAGCGCTTGGTCAGGCCGGCTCAGGCCGGTGGGTCGGCGGGGTCGGCGTCGGGCTGGTGCGGGTCGCCATCGGGCCGCGACGCGGTTCAGAACCCGGTGTTCGTCTTGACGCGCTTGCGGTCCGCCGGGTGCAGGCGACCCTTGGAATCGAGTGTGCGGCACGCCTCGGCGATGTCCTCGCCAAGGCACGTCGCGAGCGCCTGCGGCAGCGTCTCCTTAACCAGGATGCGCATGATCTTGACGTCCTGCGCGTTCGGCGGAAGCGTGTAGGCGGGCACCATCCAGCCGCGCTCGGCAGCCAGCTGCCCGGCTACGTCGAACTCGTCGTACTCGTGACCGTCCTTCAGTTTGAACGCCACCAGCGGCAGCTGCTCGTCCTCATCGGTGCCGACCAGTTCGAACTCGCCGGTCGCGGCGATCTGCTCGGCGAGCGTGCGGGCGTTGTACTTCATGACCTCCATCACGTACCGGTAGCCGCTGTGGCCCAGGCGGATGAAGTTGTAGTACTGCGCCAGCACCATCGAGGAGCCGGTCGAGAAGTTCAGGGTGAACGTCGCGTCGCGCTTACCGAGGTAGTTCTCGTAGAACACGAGGTCCTCGGGGAGGTCGCTCGTCTCCCTGAAGATCAGCCAACCGACCCCCGGGTAGACGAGGCCGAACTTGTGCCCCGACACGTTGATCGAGCGGACCTGCTCGAGGCGGAAGTCCCACTCGGACTCGGGATACAAAAACGGCCACACGAACCCGCCGCTGGCGGCGTCCACGTGCATCGGCACATCCAGGCCCTGCTCGCGCTTGAGCGCGACGAGATGGTCGTTGATCCCGCGAATGTCGTCGGCGTGGCCCGTGAACGTCGTGCCCAGCACGGCGGCCACGCCGATCGTGTTCTCGTCGATGTGCTGCGCCACGTCCTCGGGCCCGATCGTGTACTTGCCCGGCTTCAGCGGCACGATCCGCGGCTCGACGTCGAAGTAGCGACAGAACTTCTCCCACACCACGTGCACGTCGCCGCCGAACACGAGGTTCGGGTGCTCGACCGACTTGCCCGCAGCCTGCATGCGCCCGCGCCACTTCCACTTCAGCGACAGCGCCCCCAGCATGATCGCCTCGGACGACCCCTGCGTACGCGCCCCCATCGTCTCGCCGGGCGCGTAGAAGAGATTCGCCAGCATGCGGATGCAGCGCTGCTCGATCTCGGCCGTGCGCGGGTACTCGGCGTGGTCGATGAAGTTCGTGTGCAGCGATTCCGTGATCACGCGAACCGCCTCGGGCTCCATCCAGGTCGTCACGAACGTCGCGAGGTTGCGCATCGGCTGGCCGTCGAGGATCAGCTCGCCGCCGATCAAACGCATCGCTTCCTCGGCGCTCATCCCCGTTGCCGGCAGCTTGTTGTCGGGCACGGGCTCGAGCAGGAAGCGATTGCCGTAGCGGCCCTCCAGCGCCTCGATCTGCGTTCTCGTGAGTTCGGGCTGGGGCATGGCTCGCGGATCTTAGCTGCGCGCCTGTGCACGGCGTGGGCTCGCACAAGACAATAATGAGACTCAATCCTGTGATAGCTTGCGAGCGATGACGACGAAGCGTCTCCCCGGCGTCACCGCTCGCCCGAGTGTTGCCCTGGCGCCGCGCGCTCGCCGCGGGGTTCTTCGTCGGCGTCCTCAGCGCCGCGGTGTACGCGCTTGGACGCATCTGGGCTGCGATCATGGCCCGATGCGCGTCTCCGTGATCGTGCCGACGTACCGGCGGCCCGACAGCCTGCGTCTGTGTCTGCTCGCGCTCGCGCGCCAGCAATCCGGCCCGGACGAGATCCTCGTGGTGGCCAACAGCGACGACCACGCCAGCCACGAGGTCGTGCGCACGGCGCCCGCGCCGGTCCGCCTGGTCACCACCGACCGCTCCGGGGTCGTGGCCAAGATGAACGCCGGGCTCGACGCGGCCGCCGGCGATCTGATCGTGCTCACCGACGATGACTCCCAACCGCACCCCGACTGGCTCGAGCGTCTGGTCGGGACCTTCGACGGCGACGGCCAGATCGCGGCGGTTGGAGGCCGCGATCGGCTGTACTTCCGCGGCCAGCCATGGCGAGGGCCCGACCAGCCGGTCGTCGGAAAGGTCGACTCGCTCGGCCGCGTCACGGGCAACCACCACACGGGCGTCGGACCGGCACGCGACGTGGACGTGCTCAAGGGCGTCAACCTGGGTGTGCGCACAGAGCTGCTGCGACGAGTCCGTTTCGACGAGCGCCTCGTCGGCGTCGGCACCCAGACCCATTGGGAGCTGGCCCTGTGCCTGACGCTGCGCCGCGCAGGCTTTCGGATCATCTACGACCCCGAGATCGCCGTCGACCACCATCCGCAGCCGCGCATCGACGACTCGCGTCAGTTTGGACCCGCGGAACTGCGCGACGCGGTCCACAACCGCACGCTCGCGCTGCTCGAGTACCTGCCCGCCGGGCGCCGGCCGCTTCACCTGGCGTGGGCCATGCTGGTCGGAACCGGCGTCAGCCCGGGACTCGCCCAGCTGGTCCGGCGTGCTCCCAAAGGCCCGCGCGCCGCGTGGCGCTCGTTCGTCGCCACCCAGACCGGGATCCTGCAGGGTGTGCGCGCCTACCGCGCCTGCCGGCACGGACACGGACAGGCACAGGGAACGACGACCAACATCCCGAGCGAGATCACCTGATCGACGCCCACGCGAGGGCAAGCCGATCGACGCCCACGCGATCGTCAGCGCGCCACGCCCGAGCCGACGAGCCGCTCGATCTGCCCGACCGTCGCCTCGCGCATGTCCGCGCCATCCTCCAGCGCGCGATACCAATCGACGATCGCCTCGAGTCCCTGCTCGAGCCCGACCGGAGGCTGCCATCCGAGATGCATGCGCGCCCGTGAGGAGTCGAGCTTGAGATAGCGCGCCTCGTGCGGATGGGGTCCTTCGTCGAGCTCCCAGGTCAGGTTGCCGGGCCACATCTCGGCGATCCGCTCGACCAGCCAGCCGACCGGACGCGCGTCCTCGTCCGGTGGCCCGAAGTTCCATCCGGTGGCGTACTCGGGCGACTCCCACAGCGACTGCGCCAGTATCAGATAGCCCGCGAGCGGGTTCAGCACGTGCTGCCAGGGCCGGATCGAATTGGGGTTGCGCACGCGGATCGGCTGTCCCGAGAGCGCCGCTCGCATCATGTCCGGGACCAATCGGTCGGCCCCCCAATCTCCGCCGCCGATCACGTTGCCGGCGCGCGCCGAACCGACTCGCGCCGGATGGGCCGAGGACGAGCCCGAGAAGAACGACTCGCGGAACGCCGCGGTCACCAGCTCGGCGCAGCCCTTCGAGTTGGAGTACGGGTCGCTGCCACCCATCGCCTCGCTCTCGCGATAGCCCCACTCCCACTCACGGTTCTCATAGCACTTGTCCGAGGTGATGCACACCACCGCGCGCACGCGATCTCCGTGCATGCGAACCGCGTCGAGCACGTTCACCGTGCCCATCACGTTCGTCTCGTAAGTCTGTCGAGGTTCCTCGAACGAGCGCCTCACGAGCGCCTGCGCCGCGGCGTGAAAGACCACCTCCGCTTCACATGCCTCGACGGCCTCGGCGACGGCCTGCGCGTCGCAGACGTCGCCGGCGATGCTCTCCATCCCCTCGCTCACACGTGCCAGCTCATACAGCGAGGGCTTGGTCGAGCGCGAGCCGGCGAAGCCGCTGACGCTCGCGCCGAGCGACTGCAGCCACAGCGAAAGCCAGGCGCCCTTGAAGCCGGTATGGCCCGTGATCAGCACGCGGCGCCCGCGCCAGAAGCGGGGGTCGACGGCCGTCAAGCCCAGACCCGCCAGGGGGCGCTGCCTGAGCTCCACAAGCGCTCGAGGTGATCGCGGTCGCGCATCGTGTCCATAGCCTCCCAAAAGCCGTCGTGACGGTAGCAGGCAAGCTGTCCATCGCGAGCGAGCGCCCGCATCGGCTCCTGCTCCCAGACGGTCTCGTCACTCTCGATGTACTCGCCGACTCCGTCCGAGAGCACGAAAAAGCCGCCGTTCGCCCAACCGCGGTCACCCGGCGGTTTCTCCTCGTACTCGCGCACCCGCGCGCCATCGATGTTCAGCGCGCCAAACCGCCCCGGGGGCTGGACCGCGGTCACGGTGGCCAGGGTTCCCTGCTCGCGGTGAAACGCGACGAGCGCGCCGATGTCGAGGTCGGCGACGCCGTCGCCGTATGTGAAACAGAAATCGTCGCCTCCCAGAACCGGCAAAACGCGCTTCAAGCGCCCCCCGGTCATGGTTCTCTCACCGGTATCGATGAGCGTCACTCGCCACGGCTCGGACTGTGAGCGATGCACCTCCATGTCGCCGCTCGCGAGGTCGAAGGAGACGTCGCACGTGTGCAGGTAGTAGTTGGCGAAGTACTCCTTGATCAGATAGCCCTTGTAACCCAGGCACACGACGAACTCCGTGATGCCGTGCGCGGCGTAGATCTTCATGATGTGCCAGAGCATCGGCTTGCCGCCGATCTCGACCATCGGCTTGGGTCGCAGCACGGTCTCCTCGCTGAGACGCGAACCGAGACCGCCCGCCAGGATCACCGCCTTCACGGCCGGGCAGACTATTGCAGGCGCCACGCATGGGTCGGGCCGTCGGCCGTGGGTCACGCGTCGTCAGCCAGACATTCGGGCCAGCACCAGCCCGCCGCAATCAGCCGTCGGCTCCCTCCGCCGCGACGCCGGGGCGACGGGCACGCGGGCGCTCACCACTGGGAGGCGTCGCCGGCGGCGGCTCATCATCGCCCTTCGCACCACCAGGCGTGCCGACCGGCAGAGCCGTTCCCTCGATGTTCAGCCGCGGCAGCGCTCGATCGAGCCAGGACGGGATCCGCCACGTGCGCTCGCCGACGATGTGCAGCACCGCCGGCAGCAGCAGGCAGCGCACGACCAGCGCGTCGAGGAACACCGCGCTCGCGAGCGCCAGGCCGAACTCCTTGATGATGCGATCTTCGCCGAGCACGAACGACAGGAACACGCACACCATGATCGCCGCGGCCGCCGTGACCACGCGTCCGGTCAGCGCGAGACCTTCGGCGACCGAGCGCGGATGATCGCGCGTGTGAACCCAGCGCTCGTGCATACGCGAGATCAGGAACACCTCGTAGTCCATCGACAGGCCGAACACGATCGCGAACAGCATCACCGGGATGAACGACTCGATCGGGCCCTTGGCGGTGCCCATCAGGCGCTCGAGCCAACCCCACTGGAAGATCGCGACGATCACGCCGAGCGAAGCGCTGATGCTGAGCAGGTTCATCACCGCCGCCTGCACCGGAATCACCAGCGAGCGGAACACCACCATCAAAAGCAGCGCCGACAGCAGCACCACGACGCCGATGAACAGCGGCAGCTTGTGCGACAGCACGGCCGCGAAGTCCACGGCGCCCGCGGTCACGCCGCCGACATACACGTGCGCGCCGGTGGCCGACTCGATCGGCGGGATCACGTCGTCGCGCAGATCCGACACCAGCTGCGTGGTCGCATACGCCTGCGGCGAGGAGCGCGGGTAGACGGTGATCGTCGCCACGTCGCCGGCCGGGTTGAGCTTGGGCGGCGTCACGGACACGACCCCCGGCGTCGCAGCGATCGCCGCGTGCAGGCGTTCCAGCGCCGCACCGCCGCCGCCACCGACCGAGGGCGTCGGCGCCGCGTGTTGCTCGGCCGCTCGATGTTCGCTCGCGCGCCCGTGCGAGCCCGGGAGCTTGGCGACCACCAGCAAAGGCCCGTTGAAGCCTTCGCCGAACCCGCGCGCGAGCAGCTCATACGCGCGATGCGTGGTCTGGTTCGCGGGGTCGTTGGAGGCGTCGCTCGATCCCAGCCGCAGCGCGATCGCGGGCGCGGCGAACAGCAGCATCACGAGCGTCGAGGCGATCGCGATCCGCCACGGCCGTCGCTGGATGTACGCGCTCCAGCGCACCCACACGGTGCCTGCGGCGGGCGCCGCGGACTGCGCGGCCGAGGGCGCGGCCGATCCGGGGCGGGAGGAAAGCGCGGCGGCTGAAGCGGGCGTCGCGGATCGCGCAGCGGAGGCTGGAGCGGAGGGCGCAGCGGACGCTGAGCTGGAGATGGCGGCGGCGCGCGCCCGCGCCCGGCGCCCGGGCCTGGCCACGCGCCCTCCGGCGATCGTCAGCAGCGCCGGCAGCAGTGTCAGCGAGGCCAGCATCACGAGCAGCACGCCGATCGAGGCCGAGAGCGCCACGCCATAGAGGAAGTCCACGCCCAGCAGCATCATCCCGAGCAGCGCGATCACGACGGTCGTCCCGGCGAACAGCACGGCACGCCCGGCCGTGTCCATCGCCTGCAGCGTCGCCTCGCGGGCATCCTCGAAGGTCGGGCCGGGCGTGCGATAGGCCTCGCGAAAGCGCGTCAGGATGAACAGGGCGTAGTCGATCCCGACGCCCAGCCCGATCATCGCGGCCAGCTCGGAGGAGAAGTTGGGCGTATCGACCAGGTGCGTGAACAGCGCGATCACGCCGAGCCCGGTGCCGAGCCCGAACAGGGCCGTCACGATCGGCAGCCCCATCGCGGTCAAGGAGCCGAACGTGAGCAGCAGCACGACGATCGCCGCCAGCAGCCCGACGGCGGTGGACAGGCCGAAGCCCGCCTGCTCGGTCTGCTCGATCGCCTGGCCGCCCAGCTCGACCTCCAGCCCCGGCTGGGCCGCGGCGCGAGCTGTTTGCACCACCCGTTCGGGGGCGCTCTTGGGCAGCAGGTTGGCTTTCTCGTCGAACACGACGGTCGCGAAGGCGATCCTGCCGTCGCTCGAAATCGCCTTGCCCGCCGAAGCGCCGGCGTACGGACTGATCACTGCACTGACGTGGGGCAGCCTGGCGACGCGGGCGAACATCGCGCTCATCCGTGCCTTCACGCGCGGATCGAGCACCGTGCCCGAGCCGACCGCGTAGACGATCGTGTCGCGATCGCCGGCCTGCGCCGGGAAGCTGCTCTGCAGCAGGTCCGACGCGCGCTGGGCGTCGGAGTTGGGCAGCGAGAAGTTGTTCGAGTAGCTCGTGCCGGCGGACTGGGCGAACGCGTTGACGATCAGCAGCAGCGCCACCCAGCCGATCAGCACGTACTTGCGGTGGGTCGTGGACCAGCGGGCGAGCTTCAGCACAGCTGCCCAGCTTAGCCGCATCCCGCCGGCGCCCCGCCCAGCCTGGGCCATCCGCTCGAGAAGCCGGCCCGGCTACGGGCAGGGGAGGTCCGCCGGCGCGCTGAGACGTCCAGCTACCCCGCCGAGAACACGTCCAACGTCCCGCTCAGAAGGTGTTCGTTGGCATCGCCCTCGGGCTCGATCACGTGGCCGTCGACCACAATCGGGCTGTTCCAGTGCCCCGGCAGCCCGGGCAGCCTGGCGATCGGCGTGGGTGAGTCGGGCCGGTACACGTAGACGCCGCCGGCGGCCGGATCGTAGACGTACAGCAATCCGCCCGCCAGCACCGGGCTCGTGCCGGGCGTCGCGTTCTGCCAGACCTCATACAGGCGTCCCCGCCGCAGCACGTAGGCCGCCGTCGCGTGTTCGTCGCCGATGAACACCGCCGTGCGTCCCGCGTGATGCCAGACGGCGGGCGCCGTGAACAGCTCGCCGCCCCCCGGCAGGGGCAGCTGCTGGACTTCGCCGCCGAGGATCGTGTGCAGTCGCGGCGAGCGACCGTTGAGGCGGGCAAGGTCCAGCACACGCAGGATCCCGTCCTTGCCGCCGACCAGCACGCGGTCGTCGCCGAGCAGCGCCGGCGCGCTCGAGCCGAGGTCGGTGTCGCTCTGGTTGAGATGTTCCTGGTCGGTCGGCGTGTAGGACTGGCGCAGGCTCAGCCCGGGGAACGTGAGCTCGAGCACGCTGTCGCCGAAGTCGCTCGTCCCGTTCCAGGGTCCGTTGCCCGTGTCGATCAGAACCCGCCCGCTGGACTCCACCACGGCGCCGCCGCGCGAGAGGATCGCCGAGTCGCTGGCGGGACAGCTGCTCGGCACCTGCAGGCGCCGCCGGTTCGCGCACAGCGTGTTGAAGATCGACGCGATCCTGCCGCTCGCGCGATCGATCGCCACGACGTGGCCCTGGTAGGGAGGGATGTCGCCGAGATAGCCGCTCGTCGCCACCAGCAGATCCGGCCCGTCGATGTTCAACGCCGCGCCCAGCTTCTCGTGCTTGGGTTCGAGCGTCACACGCGCGGGCCAGGCGCCTTCGCGATCCTCCTCGCCATCGGCCAGCGCGAGCTTGTGGATCAGCCCGTTCGGCGAGGCCGCGTACACATAGCGGCCGTCGGGATCGGCCAGCGGGCTGGCGACCGTGATCTGCGCGCTGCCCGCCCAGCTCTGATAACCGGGCGGGGTGAACGTCCACAACACGTGGCCGCTGTTCGCGTCGATCGCGAGCGTCTTGCCGTAGGTCGTGGTGAGGACGATCGTCTCGTGCGCCGCGCCGTCCACGAGGGCGCTGTGCAGGTAGATCGGCGAGGAGTCAACCGTTCCCGGAAGCACGAGATGCAGGCGGCGCAGCCGCCCGACGTTGGCGCTCGTGACGCCTGTGGCGTCTTCGGTGGCGTCGCCGCGTTGCGGATCGAGGCCGAACTCCGGCCACTGCAGCAACCGCGCATCAGACGCCCTCGCGGACGCGCTTCCGATCGCACGCGGGGAGACCTTTGGCGCCGCCCCGGCGCTCGCCTGAGCCGAGCCGGAACTCTCCTGGCCCGAGCCGCCGCAGGCGGCGATCAGAGCGCAGCCTGCCGCAAGCAGCACGATCCCCGCGGGTCTCACCGGGCTCGCCCCGGTGCGGGCGCCGATCTACCTGCGCGCACAGCGATGTCTATAGCGCATCGGCGCGATGCGCCGTGGCGGGACCGCAGATATGCTGGCCCGCAACACCAACGGCGGGAAGGAGGGCGATCGCATGGCCAAGACTCCACGGGTGGGAGAGCCCGCGCCGGACTTCGAGCTGCCCGGAACGGCGGGCCCGTTCAAGCTCTCCGACCATCGCGGCGAGCGCGTCGTGCTGCTGTTCTACCCCGGCGACAACACGATGGTCTGCACCAAACAGTTCTGCTCGTATCGCGACCGCGCCGAGGACTTCGGCGCGTTGAACGCGACCGTGGTGGGGATCTCCGCCCAGGACGAGGCCTCGCACGAAGCGTTCGTCGCCAAGCATTCGCTGAACGTCCCGCTGTTGGCCGACGTTGGCGGGAAGGTCGCGACCATGTACAGCACCTACGCGCGTCCGCTCGGCACCAAACGGGCGGTGATCGTGATCGACGAGCAGGGCATCGTGCGCCATCGCCACGACCACCTGCTGGGGCTCGACTTCCAGTCGGTCGACGAGCTCAAGCAGACGCTCGACGCGCTTCCCGCCGGCGCTGCCCCCTAGCCCGAGACGCGATCAGCGCCGGAGCTCGCGACCGTCAGCGGCCGACCGTCGCGGCCGACCGCGGGATACTCCTCGGCGGCTCGCCCGGAGTGCAGCTCGGCGAGCTCCAGCTGGAGGTTGCGCGGCGGCTCGTCGGGGCCGGGCTTGCGCCGCTGCCAGACACCGTCGGCGTCCAGCTGCCACGAGCTCTGGTTGTCGGCGAACGCCCGTTCCAGCGTGTCCAGGAGCTCGGCGCGCAGCGGCGCCGACTCGATCGGCGTGGCGAGCTCGACGCGGTGATCGAGGTTGCGCGGCATCAGGTCGGCGGAACCGATGTACACGGTCCACTCGCCGTGGCGCTCGAACGCGAACACACGCGAGTGCTCGAGCAGGCGCCCGACGATCGAGACGACCGTGACGTTCTCGGACACGCCGGGCACGCCCGGGCGCAGGCAGCAGATGCCGCGCACGTTCAGATCGACTTTCACCCCCGCCTGCGAGGCCCGATACAGCGCCCTGATGCAGCGCCCATCGACGAGCGCGTTCATCTTCATCGCGATCCGGCCCGGCGTCTGCTCGGAGTGCGCCGCGATCGTCGCGTCGATCTGGGCGAGGATGCCCTCGCGCAGCTGGTTGGGCGCGATCAGCACCTTGCGATAGTGCAGCGGACGCCCGAAGCCGGTCAGGTAGTTGAACATGTCGGCCACGTCGGCGCCGATCTGCTCGTCGGTCGTGAACAGGCCGAAGTCCGTATACAGGCGCGCCGTCGCGGAGTGGTAGTTGCCGGTGCCGATGTGCACGTAGTTGCGCACCCGGTCGCCCTCGCGGCGCACCACCAGCACGCACTTGGCGTGGGTCTTCAGCGGCGGCGGACCGTACACCACGTGCACGCCCGCCTCCTCCAGCGCCTTGGCCCAGTGGATGTTCATGCGCTCGTCGAAGCGCGCCTTCAACTCGACCAACGCCACCGCCTGCTTGCCGCGCTCGGTCGCGTCGATCAGCGCCGGCACCAGCGGCGAGTCGTCGCTGGTGCGATACACGGTCTGCTTGATCGCCAGCACGTTCGGGTCGGCCACCGCCTGCTGGACGAAGCGCTCGACCGAGGTCGCGAACGAGTCGTAGGGATGGTGTACCAGCAGGTCGCCTTCGCGCATCGCGCCGAGCACGTCGGGACGCTCGCCCTCGTGGCGCAGCAGCCGCGGGTGCGTCGTGCCGACGATCGGCTCTTCGCGCAGCTCCGCGTAGCCGGGCAGTTTGACGATCTCCCACAGCGCGCCCATGTCGAGCAGCCCATCGACCGGGTAGACCTCGTCGTCGGCGACACCGAGCAGGTCGACCAGCTCGTCGCGCAGCCGCTCGGGGCAGCTCGCGCCGATCTCCACGCGCACGATCTCGCCGAAGCGCCGCCTGCGCAGCTCGTCCTCGACCGCCTGCAGCAGGTCGGCGGCGTCGTCGGAGACCTCGAGATCGGCGTCGCGGGTCACCCTGAAGACGTCGCACTCGACGATCTCCATGCCCGGGAACAGCGCGTCGAGATGGTGCGCGATCACGTCCTCGAGCGCCACCAGCACCACCTGACCGGCCGGCGCCCGACCGGGAGCGTCCTCGCCCACTGAGATGAAGCGCGGCAGGATCTCGGTCGGCACCTTCACGCGCGCGAACACCGTCTCGTCGGTGGCGGGATCGCGCACCAGCACCGCCAGGCTCAGCGACAGGTTGGAGATGTACGGGAACGGCCTGCCCGGCGCGACGGCCAGCGGGGTCAGCGCCGGGAAGATCACGCGCTCGAACTGCTGGGCCAGGGCGGCGCGCTGCTCGGCGTCGAGGTCCTGCACGCCGACCAGCGTGATCCCGTGCTCGGCCAGGCGCGGGCGCAGCGTGCCTTCGAAGCAGCTGCTCAGACGCCGGCCGAGGCCGAGCACGCGCTCGCGGATCAGGGCGATCGTCTGCGAGGGCGTACGCCCATCCTGGCCCGGCGTCTCGACGCCCGCGTCGATCTGGTCGTACAGCCCGGCGACCCTGACCATGTAGTACTCGTCGAGGTTCGTCGTGTAGATCGCGCAGAACTTGACGCGCTCGAGCAGCGCGGCCGCGTCGTTCTCGGTCAGCTGCAGGACGCGATCGTTGAAGTCCAGCCACGACAGCTCGCGGTTGATGTACAGGCTCGTATCCTCGAGCTGATCCTGATCATCGAACATCGTCCAGTCCACGCTACACCGTTCGCGCACCCTGCGCGGCCGAGATCACGCTACGCTCAGGCGGGGGCATGGCGCGACAACTTTGGCTACTACGTCACGCCGAGGCGGAGCCGCACGGAACGCGGCCGGACGCGCAGCGGCTGCTGACCGCGCGCGGTGAGCGCCAGGCGCGGGTCGCCGGCATCGCGATCGCGCGTCTCGGCGCGACGTTCGACGAGGTTCTCTACAGCCCCAAGGAGCGGGCCGCCAGGACCGCGACGCTCGCGGCCGAGGCGTGGAGCGCCGAGCAGCGTGCGCTGCTGCGCGAGCACGCTGCGCTGGCTGGCGGCTTCGATGCCGCCGGCGCGCTCGAGGCGCTCGCCGGCATCTCAGGCAGGCACGAACGCGTGCTGCTGGTCGGGCATGAGCCCGACCTGTCCCAGACGGCAGGCGAACTCAGCGGCGGGCGGGTCGATCTGAAGAAGGGCGGCCTGGCGGTGGTGCGCCTAGAGTCGACCCGCGGTGAGCTCGCGGTCCTCATGCGCCCGCGCGAGCTCGCCCTGATCGCCGGGCTCCCACTCGACGGGGACTGACGCCGAGGCCGGCTCGAGCGCGACCTCGGGACTCTGCAGCGACTCCGCCGCGAAGCGATAGCCGATGCCGAAGTGCGTGTGAATGTAGGACCAGCCCGGCGAGGACTTCTCGAGCTTCTGGCGCAGCTTGCGCACGAACACGTCGACCGAGCGATCGCCCCTGACCATCGCGTAGCCCCACAGGCGCGAGTAGATCTCCTCGCGCTCCAGCACACGGCCTTCGGCCGCCGCCAGAAGCTCGATCAGCTCGAACTCGCGGCGGGTCAGATCGAGGCTGCGCCCGCCCACGAACGCCTGGAAGCGATCGGCTCTGATCTCGACCTCGCCCGCGATCATCGGTTTGACCTCGGTCCGCGCGCTCGAGCGCCGACGTCGGCGCGTCACGCCCTGGACGCGAGCGATGACCTCCTCGGGATGGCAGGGCTTGGTGATCCAGTCATCCGCCCCCAGGCGCAGGCCGCGCACGCGCTGGGCCACGGTCGAGGGGCCCGTGCAGACGATCACGCCGAGCTGGGGCAGCGCACCGCAGAGACGCTCCAGCCACTCCCACGCCTGCGGCGCCAGCACCGTCAGATCGACGACCAGCGCGCTCAGGCGCATCGAGGCGATCGCGTCCGGCGGCACCGGACCCGCCAGCACGCGATGCTCCCAGCCGAGCCGGTCCAGACGCTTGCTCAGAACCTGAATGAAGCCGCTGTCGCGGTCGAGCACGGCCACGCGCAACGATCCACCACCTCGGCCGTTTGACGGCGCCTCCTCCGTGGCGCGGATGCTTTCCGTCATCGCCGCGAGTGTAGGGGAAGGCGCGGATTCATGTGAGGGGCCCTCCTGTCGGTAACAGGATGTTTACAAATCAAATCCGCTGGTTGCGGGATTAGCCGCCGGACGCCTGCCACGGGGGGCGCCCCCGGCGAATGAGGTCCGCGATGACGCGCTCGCCCGGCGCCGCGTCGCCGGGATGCCGGTGGCGCCCGCGATCGGCTTCACGCCGGGTGCGAGGAGTCTGAGAACTCGCGGAACAGGCCGGTCACGACGAACGCCACCTGCTCGCCGATGTCCACCGCGTTGTCGCCGATCCGCTCGAGCGCACGCGCCACCAGGATCATGTGCATCGCCCACTCGCGCGTGTCGGGGTCCTCGCCGATCTCGATCGCCATGCGAAAGATCTCGCGGTTCAGCCGGTTGATCTCGCGATCCTGGCGCACCAGATCGATCGCCAGCTGGGCATTGCGCGCGGCGAACGCCCGCCGCGACTGAACCACCTCCGAGCGCGCCTGCGCGCCCATCTTCGCCAGCGCCTCGAGCACCTCCCGGCGCACCGGCGGCTCGTGGCCGGAGAGCGGGATCAGCTTGGCGATGTTCACGCACTGGTCGCCCATCCGCTCGACGTGCATGATCACGTGCAGCAGCGACGCCAGCAGACGCAGATCGCCGGCCACCGGCGCCTGCAGCGCCAGCAGCGAGAGGATGCCCTGATGGACCTCGAGATAGCGGCCGTCGAGGCGGTCGTCGTCGGCGATCACCATCGCCGCCAGCTCGACGTCCTGATGCTCGAGCGCCTCGAGCACGCGATCGAGCTGCTCCACCACGAGCTCGAGGCCGCCGAGCGCGCGACCCTCGAGCTCGCGCAGCTGCTGCTGGTAGTGGACGCGGACCTGGGCGTGCGCGCCGGGCTCGCCGCCGCGGTGTTGCGAGGCAAGCGAACCAGCGCTCGCGTCAGCCGAACTTTCCGGTGACATATTCCTCGGTCCTCGGGTCGCTCGGGTTCGTGAAGATCTCCTCGGTCGGACCGACCTCGACCAGCTGCCCGTCGAGCATGAACGCCGTTCGATCGGCCACGCGCGCCGCCTGCTGCATGTTGTGGGTGACGATCACGATCGTCACGCGCGTCTTGAGCTGCTCGATCAGCTCCTCGATCCTGAGCGTCGCGATCGGGTCGAGCGCCGAGCAGGGCTCGTCCATCAGGATCACCTCGGGGTCGACCGCCAGCGAGCGGGCGATGCACAGGCGCTGCTGCTGGCCGCCCGACAGCCCCACGCCCGGCTCGTGCAGGCGTTCTGAGACCTCGCCCCACAGCCCGGCGCTGCGCAGCGCCTGCTCGGCCTTGGCGCGGACGTCCCCGCGCCGGCCGGCGCTCAGTCGCAGGCCGGCGGCGGCGTTGTCGAACACCGACATCGTCGGGAACGGGTTCGGCTTCTGAAAGACCATGCCGATCGCGCGTCGCACCGCGACCACGTCGACCGTCGGGTCGTACACGTCGAACGAGTCGAGCAGCACCCTGCCCTCGGCGCGGGCGCCGGGGATCTCCTCGTGCATCCGGTTGATGCAGCGCACGAGCGTCGACTTGCCGCACCCCGATGGCCCGATGATCGCGGTCACCTCGTTGGCGCCGAACTCGAGATCGACGCCCTTGAGCTGTTCGGACTCGCCGTAGAAGGCGCGCAGCCGCTCGAGCCTGACGGTCGGGCCGCTGCGAGGCTCGAGTCCGTTCTTGCCGCTTGCCGATGGAGCCGGCGCCACGGCTACCGACGCGCCGCCTGCCCCCGTCCGCTCGCTTGCGGAGGCGCCCGCGTGTTGCCGGCTCTGATCAGCGTCGGCCCGCCCAGCACGCTCCGCTCCGGCGTCGAGCTCAGAACGGCCCGCGGGATCCACGTCAGCCACCTCTCGGCTCGGACAGGCGCGTGTCAGGCAATGCGGCTCCTTCGTGCGATCAGGCGGGCGAGGACGTTGAGCAGCAGGATCATCACTACCAGGGTCAGCGCCGCTCCCCAGGCTCGGTTCACGACGGCCGTCGTGGGGGAGGTGACGTCTTTGTAGATTTGCACAGGCAGCGAGTTCATGAACCCGCCCAGGTCGAAGCTGGTCTGCTGGGCGTAAGCCGCCGTGAACAGCAGCGGCGCCGTCTCGCCAGCGGCGCGCGCCACCGCCAGCAGCATGCCGGTGAGCATGCCCGGCAGCGCCGTCGGCAGCACCACCCGGGCGATCACGCGCCAGCGCGGCGCGCCGAGCGCCAGCGCCGATTCACGCAGCGCCGCGGGCACGAGCACCAGGACCACCTCGGCCGAGCGGATCACGATCGGGAGCATCAGCAGCGACAGCGCCAGCGAGCCCTTGTAGCCGGCGTAGGTCGTGCCGGTGCCGACGATCAAGACGATGTAGATGAACAGCCCGAACAGGATCGACGGCACGCCCGTGAGCACGTCGACGAAGAACCGCACGGTCTGGGCGAACCAGCTGCCGCGGCCGTACTCGACCAGCCACACGGCCACGCAGATGCCGATCGGGATCGAAATCGCCGAGGCCAGCGCCACGATCTCGATCGTGCCGAGGATCGCGCTCTTGATGCCGCCGATGTTCGCGCTCCCGAAGAACGTGTTGCCGGTCGGGTCGGTCGTGAAGAAGCTGATGCTCCACGCGCTCAACCCCTTGCTCAGCAGGTAGTAGACGATCAGCAGCAGCGGCAGGACGGCGATCCCGGCGCCGGCGAGCACGCCGGCACGGGCGAACGCGTCCTTGCGCCGGCGCGCCGGACTGACGGCAAAGCGGGCGAGCGGGTCGCCAGGTGCACCGCGTGCGCTCATGCGCCCGCCGCCGCGTCGGCGAGTCGCGCCACGCCGCCCTCCTGCTGGGCGCCGTCGGCGCCGGCCGCGCCCTGGCGCGATGCCCTGTAGACGAGCAGACGCGCGGCGGCGTTGACCAGCAGCGTCAGCACGAACAGCACCAGCCCTGCGGCGAACAGCGCCGAGCGGTGCACCCCCTGCGCTTCGCCGAACTCGTTGGCGATCGCCGCAGCGAGGCTGTATCCCTGTTCGAAGAGGTGATGGCCGAGCTTGGGGGCGTCGCCGATCAGGATCGTCACCGCGATCGTCTCGCCGATCGCGCGCCCGAGCCCGAGCATCGCTCCGCCCACGATCCCCGAGCGGCAGTAGGGCAACACCGCCATGCGGATCATCTCCCAGCGCGTCGCGCCCAGCCCGAGCGCCGCCTCCTTGTGATCGGCGGGCACGGTCGTCATCACCTCGCGGCTGATCGCGCTGACGATCGGCAGGATCATGATCGCCAGCACCAGCCCGGCGATGAAGTAGTTGGGGATCGTCACCAGGCCGCCGCCGATGAACGGAATGAACGACAGGCGGTCGGCCACCCACTGCTCGGCCCCCTGCAGCTTCGGCGCCAGGAAGAAGATGCCCCACAGCCCGTACACGACCGAGGGCACCGCCGCCAGCAGCTCGACCAGCAGCGTCAGCGGCGCGCGCAGGCGTCGCGGGCACAGCTCGACGGTGTAGATAGCGGCGGCCACGGCCACGGGCACACCGATCAGCAGCCCGAGCGCCGAGGTGATCAGCGTTCCCACCAGCAGCGGCAGCGCGCCGAAGTGTTCGGCGCCGACATCCCAGGGGCTGCCGAACACGAAGCCGAGCACGCCTTCCTTGCTCAGCGCGGGCTGCGCCTCGCCGACGAGCCGCACGAAGAAGTAGACGATCAGCGCGAGGATCAGCGCCGCCAGCGCCGTCAGCGCGTACTTCAGCGCGCGGTCGGGCAGGCGCGCGAGCGGTGACCGCGCCAGCAGCGCGCGGTCACCGCGTGTAATCGAGCTTGCGTCCACGGTTGCCGGCTACTCCGAGTGCGGCGCTGCCACACCGTCACCGATCCGAGCCGCGCGACGCTGCGGCCATGGACGCATGGCGCTCATGTCGTGAGGCCAGGCCTCGTGTCGCTCATGCCGTGAGACCTGGTCTCATCCGCCCAGCGACGCCCCGTTGCACTGCAGCCCCGCCGCCGCTTCCTTGGACTTCGCGAGGATCGCCGCGGGCAGCGCCGCGTAGTCGGCCTTGGAGAGGATCGTCTGGCCTTCGCCGAGGCCGTAGCTGAGGAACCTCGCGACCCCCTTGGCCGCGCTTTCGCCACCGGGGATGCCGGCCTTGCAGAGGTCCTTGTTGACCACGATGAACGTCTGCGAGGTGATCGGGTAGGCGTTCGGAGCCGACGGGTTCGAGATTTTGATGCCCAGGTTCGCCGGCACCACGACGCCTTCGGCCGCGGCGCTCGTCGAGGCGAGCGAGGGTTCGATGAAGTTACCCGCCTTGTTCTTGACCGCGGCCGTCGTGAAGTTGTGCTGGAGGGCATACGCCTGCTCGACATAGCCGATCGCGCCGGTCGTCTGCTGCACCGCGCCCGCCACGCCCGAGTTGCCCTTGGCGCCGGTGCCGACCGGCCACAGCACGGTCTTGCCTTCGCCGACCTTGCTCTTCCATTCGGGATCCACGTCTGAGAGGAAGCTCGTGAAGCCGTCGGTCGTGCCCGAGGAGTCCGAGCGGTGGATCACGGTGATCGGGGTGCTGGGCAGCGACACGCCCGGGTTCAGCCCGACGATCGCGCGATCGTTCCAGGTCTTGATCGTGCCGAGGTAGATGTCGGCGATCACCGGGCCGGTCAGCTTCAGCCCGGCCTTGACGCCCGGGAGGTTGTAGGAGACGGTGATCGCGCCGAGGAACATCGGGATCTGGACCGCCGGGCTGCCGTTCTTGGCGAGCGTCGCCGCATCGGCCGGCTTCAGCGGCGGGTCGCTTGCGCCGAAGTCCACGGTCTTGGCCTCGAGCGAGGTCAGGCCCGCACCCGAGCCGACAGCCTGGTAGTTGAGATGCAGGCCCGAGCTCGCCAGCTCCGATCCCCACTGTTCATATACGGGCGCGGCAAACGTCGAGCCGGCGCCGGAGATGGTCGCCGAAACGCTGGTCGTGCCGGTGGAGCTGTTGGAGGAGCTCCCGCATGCGGCCAGGCCGAGCGCCAACATCGCGGCGCCGGCGAGTACTCCGAGCTTGTACTTGATCACGTCATCTCCCTCCGGGGACGGTTCTTGTGGGTTGTCTGGCTCGGATCGCCTCGGATGCTTGGATGAGCGCGATCGTGATGCCCGCTCGCCGGGCACGAGGCGGCAGTCTGCGCACGCACCGGCCTCTCGATGTAAAGATTTCGTGAAAGCAGGCCTGTGCTCGAGTTCCTCACGCTGACGCGGCTGCCTACGCGGCCGGCATGCTCTCCGGACGACCCGCATCCGAGCGCTCGTCGGGCCCGCCCGCGGAGACGCCGATGATCGGCTCGGGAGCGGTCTGTGCGGAGGCCGCGAGTCCCTCGCGAGCGGGCTGGGGCTGGAAGCGATAGCCGAAGCCCGGATGCGTGTGAATGAAGCGCCGATCCGGCAACGCCGCCTCCAGCTTGCCCCGCAGCTTGCTGACGTACACATCGACCGAGCGATCGCCGGGACGCAGCTCGCCGCCCCAGACCTCGCCGAACAGCTCCTCGCGCGTCACGATCGCCCCGGTGCGCGTCGCCAGCGCCGCCAGCAGTTCGAACTCCCGTACCGACAGGGTCAGCGCCTGACCGGTCGCCAGCACGAGACCCTCGCTCAGGCGTATCTCCAGTTCGCCCACATGCAGCGTGGCGTCGTTGTCGGTCCTAGCTCCCACCACGCTACAGGCTGGCGCTCGAGCTGCCGCGATGGGTTGAAAAGTCGTGATCGACCCGTAAACAACTCGTAAATCGAGCAACGGCGGCCGTCGATCTTCATAATCTGCGCCGATGCGCGTCGACGAGACCCTCACCGTCCTGCTCGAGGACGCAGGACGCAACGTCGAGCGCGCCAGCGTCACGCTGCGCGATCTGCTCGCCGAGTTCCCCGAGCACGCCCAGCTGGCCGGCGAGCTCGCGGCCTGCGAGCAGGAGGGCGACCGCATCACCCACGACATCATCCATCGCATGGGCGGCGGCCGGCATGTGAAGGCCCCGTTCGACGCGGGTGACGGCTACGCGCTCGCGACAGCGATCGACGACATCGTCGACTACATCGAGCAGGCCGCCGCGCAGCTCGACCTCTATCGCGTGGAAGCGCCGATGGAGCAGGCGGCGGCCTTCGCCGACGTGCTGGTGGCCGCCGGCAAGCAGATCTCGAGCGCGCTGCGCGGGCTCAACAACGGCGGCGACCTGAGCCCGCAGCTGGTCGAGATCCATCGCCTCGAGAACGAGGGCGACCGCCTGCAGCGCGACGCCGTCGCCTCGCTGTTCGCCGGCGGGATCGACCCGATGGTCGTGATCCGCTGGAAGGACATCTTCGAGTCGCTCGAGGGTGCCGTGGACGCCTGCGAGACCGTCGCTCACGTGCTCGAGGGGATCACGCTCAAGCAGCGCCGGGTGTAGTCCGGGGCCGGCAGGTTCAGGGGAAGGCAGCGTCGGGTGCAGGCCGCCGGCCGGCAGGTTCAGGGGAAGGCAGCGTCGGGTGCAGGCCGCCGGCCGGCTGGTCCGGCCGAAGGGAGCGTCGGGTGCAGGCCCGAGCCCGGCGGTTCAGCCGAACGTAGTCGGCGGCGCGCCGGCTTGCAGCGATGCTCCGCCCGCGCCTCCGGTCAGGTAGAGATCGAACGGCACCGATGCTCCCGGCGCGACGTGGGTCAGCAGCGCCCTGCCGGCGGCGACGATCCTGCCGCCCTTGCGCGCGGTCACGTAGACCACCAGCTTGCCCTGGGCCACGCTCGAGCCGTTGCGCACCGTGCCTGACGCTTCGCCGGTCGATGCTTCGGTCACGCGCGTTCCCTGAACCTCGATCTGAGGTTCAGGCCCGCTCGCCGTCGACGCTTCGCCGAGCTCCGCGATGACGCTCGCGGGTTCGCCCGCGGAGCCAACCTGGTCGTTCACCCACGTCACAGTGCCGTGCGCCGGGATCGAGGGAACGTGCGTCAGCGCCGTTTCCAGGCCGGCGGCGTTGTTCTGGTACAGCGTCTGCCCGCGCGCGCCCTTGACCGTGATCGCGATCGGGACAGAAACGAGCGCGCGCGAGGAGAGATTGCGCACCGTCACGGCCGCCGCGGCGCCTTCGGAGCCGTGCACGACCGTCGCTTCGAGCACCTTGGCCTGCCTGCTCGCGCGCTTGATCGACAGACCGGCGTGCACGAGGGCCACGCGCTTGGCGGCCTTTTCGAGCTTCGCGCTCTTTTCCGCGGTGGTCTCGCAGCCGCCGAGCGCGACCGTCAGGGCCGCAAGCGCCGCCAACGCGAGCCCAGCGCGCCGCCGGCTCACCCGAACGCGCCGCTGATGTAGTCGCGTGTGCGCTGCCGGGCGGGCTGCTCGAACACCTGCCGGCTGGGCCCATACTCGACCAGCTCGCCGAGGTGCATGAACGCCACGTGATCGGCGACGCGCATCGCCTGCTGCAGGTTGTGCGTCACGATCACGATCGCCACGCTCTCGCGCAGGGCCACGATCTGCTCCTCGATCGCCGCCGTCGAGATCGGGTCGAGCGCCGAGCACGGCTCGTCCAGCAGCAGCACCTCCGGCTGGGCCGCCAGCGAGCGCGCGATGCACAGCCGCTGCTGCTGCCCGCCCGACAACCTCAGCGCCGAGCGCTCGAGGTCCTCGGCGACCTCGTCGTACAGGCCGGCGCGGCGCAGCGCGTCGTGCACGGCGCGCTCGAGCTCAGGGCTGCGGCGGCGGCGGCGCCCGCGCCCCGGGTTCTCGGCGAGCGCGTAGGCGACGTTGTCGAAGATGCTCATCGGAAACGGGTTCGGCTGCTGGAAGACCATCGACACGCGCCGGCGCAGCGCGTTGACCTCGAGCTCGTGGATCTCCTCGCCGTCGAGCGTGATCCGTCCGGCCCGCGCCGCCCCGGCGGTCATCTCGGTGAGCCTGTTGAGCGAGCGCAGCAGGGTGGTCTTGCCCGAGCCCGAAGCCCCGATCAGCGCGAGCACCTCGCCCTCGCGCACCGGCAGGCTGACGTCGCGCACGACCCAGTTCTCGCCGTAGGCCAGCCACACCGATTCGGCACGCATGCGCTCGCGCACAGTGGCGAGCGACGGCGCACGCGCGCGCGCGCGCGCGCGCGTGCGCTGCGCCGAGAAGGAAGGCGAGGTCGCAGTCGACGCCGACGGGAGCGGAACAGCCGGGGACGCCGAGGCCGACGCGGCCGACGAGCCATACCCGGATGGGGACGCCGAGGGGGCGGGTGCGGATGGGGACGCCGACGAGCCGGACCCGGATGGCGACGCCGTCGCCTGCCCGACGGCCGCGCCGTTGGCGTCGGGCGCAGGCGCTGCGTCGGGGTGACGATCGAGCACGATCCGTCTGATCGGCGGCGGATGTCTCACTCGCTCCACCGCAGCCTCCACGTCCGCAGACGCCAGGACCCGCGCGCCCCCGCCCCCCCGCGTTCGCGCCTGCCGGCCAGGCGAGTGACCGCGAAGTTGAGCGCCAGCACGATGATCAACAGCACGAACGCCGCGGCGTACGCCTTCTGGTGGGCGTTGCCTTCGCCGGCCGGCGAGTTGTAGTAGACGTAGTTCGACAGTGTCGAGCCCGTGCCCCGCAGCAGCCCGATCACCGGGACGCTGCTCGCGGGTTCGGTTTTCAGGGTCGCGCCGAGCAGGATCACCACGATCGCGGTGTCGCCGATGATCCGGCCCATGCCGAGCACGGTGCCTTCGGCGATGTTCACACGCACCGAGGGCAGCAGCACGCGGCGGATCGTGGTCGCGCGGGTCTTGCCCAGCGCGTGCGAGGCCTCGCGCATGTGGTTGGGGATCAAGGCCAGTCCCTCGCGCGTGGCCCCGACGATCAGCGGCAGCGCGAGGATCGCCATGATCGCGCCCGCGGTGAGGAACGACTTGCCGGTGACGGCTCCGCCCGCGGTGCTCTGGGAGAGGAACCCGAGCGCGCTCTGCGAGAACAGCAGCAGCCCGAAGATCGCCAGCACGACGCTGGGCGCGCCGGCCAGCATCTCGATCGCCGACTCGACCGCTCGCGCCAATCCGGACGGGCGCCCGTACTCGTTCAGCCACACCGCCAGCGCGATGCCGATCGGCGCGGCGACCGCGATGCCCACCGCCGTCAGGATGAACGTGCCCTCGATCGGATCGAGAAAGCCCCCGGCCCTGCTCTGCTGCAGCGACGGCGCCGGCGAGGTCACGAACAGGTGGGGGCTCAGGTAGGACAGCCCCTCGACCAGCATGTACAGCACGATCGCCAGGGCGATCACGCAAAGCCCGATGCCCGCTGCCCAGCACAGCCAGTAGCCGGCGCGATCGATCCACGGCCAGGCGGCGGTGCCCCGGCGGCGCGGTCGCATCACCTCCAGGCCCGGCGGCGGCGCGGCCGGCCCCGACGGCGACCGCAGCCCAGAGGGCGCTGCCAAGCCCGCGACCACCCCTTCGCTGGCCATCAGGCGCGGATCCCGTAGCGCTTGAGCGGCTGCTTGGCCGCCCAGCCGGCGAACGACAACAGCACGGCCGACACCAGCAGCACGGCGCCCATCGCGTACAGGGTGTGGCTCATCGGGCCGATCGTGAGGCCCTCCGATTCCTGGAAGATCGTGGCGGCCAGTGGCCTGACCGGCTCGAACAGAAACGTCAGCCCGTCCAGCGGGTTGGCGTCGAAGCCGCGCGAGCCGGCGACCATCGAGAGCATGATCGCCTCGCCGAGCGCACGGGCGGTCGCGAGCACGGTCGCCGCCGCGATCGCCGGACGGGCGGTGCGCAGCGACACGCGTACGATCGTGCGCCAGCGGTTGACACCGAGCGCGGCCGAGCCCTCCTTCCACGCCGGCGGCACCGACGCCAGCGCACCGGCGATCAGGGCGACCATGATCGGCGTGATCATGATCGCCAGGATCACGATCGCGAGCATCAGGTTGTCGCCTTCGAGCTGCACCACGTAGGCGACGGATTTACGGCGCGCTTCGCTGATCAGATGGTCGTTGATGAACGGCGCCAGCGCGAGCACCGCGACCAACCCGTAGACGACCGACGGCACGCCCGCGAGCAGCCTCACGATCGGCTCGAGCGTGCGCCGCACGGGCGCCGAAGCGAACTCCGTCAGGCAGATGGCCGCGAGCGTGGACCCGATCAGCGCGATGATCACGGCCGGAACCGTCGTCACGATCGTGCCCCAGATCAACGGCCAGGTGCGGATGTAGAGGATCGAGTGCCCCGGCAGCGCCTGGCCTTCGTTCATCGCCCGAAGCTGGGTGTCGACGTCGCCTTCCGATCCGAACCAGGCCAGCCCGTTGGCCTTGAACGACGGCCATGCCTTGATGAACACCGTGACCACCATCGCGGCGATCAGCACCAGCGTCAGCGCGGCGAGGGCGCGCAGCGCCTGCTCGGTGCGGCGATCTGCGCCGGCCCCGCCGAAGCGCGCGCGCAGGCCCCCGCCGAAGCGTGCACTGGGCGAACGGTGTGCAGCTCCGGCGGGCACGGCCTGTCAGTGTGCGCTGACTCGACGGTCGATGGGTCGCGGCGCGACTAGTAGACCGCGATCCAGCTCGAGTTGATGATCGCTTTGGTGGTCTTGTTGCCGCTCGTGACCCATTTGATGAACTTCGCGGCTTCGCCTTTGGGGGCGCCCTTCGTGACCATCCAGAAGTTACGCACGCCCTGGTACTGGCCCGAGCGGGCGTTGCGCAGGTTGCACGCGACGCCCTGGTAGGGGACGGGGTGCACACCGCCCGTGTAGGCGAACGACACGAAGCCGATCGCTTTTTCGTCCTTTTCGACGTGCAGCTGCTCGAGGCCGTTGGATGCCTCGGCCACCGCGCTCGGCGAGATCTTCAGGTATTCGCCCAGGAAGATGTGCTGGAAGGCGTCCTCGGTACCGGACGCGCTGGTGCGCTGGAACAGGTCGATCGGGCCGGAGGTGCTCGCGCCGCTGACTTCGCTCCAGTCGTGGATCTTGCCGGTGAAGATGCCTTCGACCTCCTGCTGGGAGAGGTTCGAGACGGGGTTCTTAGCGTTGGTGATGATGCAGACGCCGTCGCGGGCGAGCTTGGTGAAGACCAGACCTTCGGGGTCCACGCCGATGATCGGGTCACGCGAGGAGTCGCCGATGTCGAGGCTGCCGTTGGCGGCGCCGCTGATGCCGATGTCGGACTGCCCGCCGCTCACCTGAGGCGCGGGGATCTTCGGGTAGGCCTTGTGGTAGGCGGCCGCCAGTTTCTGCATGAGCGGAAGCACGGAGGTGGAACCGCCGATGATCAGCCGCTTGGCCGCCGCGCCGGCCGGCACGGCCAGGATCAGCGCCAGGATCAAGGACAGGACGAGGGTTCGGTGTGCGCGCACGGTGGTCGGCTCCTTTGCTGACGGTCATTGAAGACGTGTTCGAGGCCGGCGCATCGGCTGGGCGAAACGCGGGCGCCGAACAGCGCCGGACGTGGACGATGCGCCACGGCGCACAACGTCTTCGGCTCGCAAGAGTGTCTGGCGAGGGTTTGCATGATGTGTCGTTTTTGTGAACGCCATTGCTTTTCCGCCCGCGCCGTGTGACCCTGGCGCCGTTCGGTCGCTTGCGTGCGCCGTTCGGTCGTCGGTTGCTGCCCGCGGTGGCCCGATCGGTCCGGGTGGCGGCGCTGTGATCGACGCTCGAGCTCCCCCGCGCGAACCCGGATGACAGACCCGCAAAGCTCTCCCGACGGAAACGGCTCGCACGAGCCCGCGTCCAGCAACGGCCTGCGGCGCTCGGACACCCCCGCCGTGCGCTCGGGCCTCGCGCACCGGCGCAACCCGGTGCTCGCGGCGCTCGGAGAGTTCGGACGCAGCGCGGCCCGCTTCGCCTTCCGCGATCCGCTCGCGCTGTTCCTCGCGCTCGCATCGCTCGCGCTGGCGATCACGTTCGCCGTGCTGCTGGGCGACATCAAGCCAAGCAGCGCCGGCACCCAGGTGCCGATCAGCACGGTCCAGCAGCTCGCCCGACGCCACGAGATCGCCAACGCGGTGCTGCTCGATCACGACAACCGTGTCGAGCTGACGACCCGCCCGGCGCCGGTCGTGGTCGCGAAAACCAAAGTCAAGAAGGGCTCGCACACGAGCACCGGCACGGCGTCCGAAACCTCGTCGAACGCGTCCGGCGGCTCGCCCGCCGCGTCGCTCGAAGCGGCCGTGCTCGCCCGGGCGCACCTGCACCTGCTGCTGTGGGCCTCGTACCCGGCCTCGGGCGCGCAGACCCAGCAGCTGCTCGGCGAACTCGAGACCAGCGCCGCCACCGTGACCGTCGATCAGCAGTCCGGCAAGGGCACGAAGACGATCATCGTCCAGTTCCTGATCCCGATCCTGCTGCTCGTCTGCCTGTTCTCACTGTTCATGCGGCTTGGGGGCGAAGGCGCCGCCGGCGGGATCGCGTCGTTCTCGCAGTTCACCGGCAAGGGCCGGCGCAGAGGCAAGGGCACGCGCGACACCATCACGTTCGCCGACGTGGCCGGCGCCGGCGAGGCGGTCGCCGAGCTGCGCGAGATCCGCGACTATCTCGCCGACCCGAGCAAGTACCTGCGCGTCGGCGCCGCCGCCCCGAAGGGCGTGCTGCTGGTCGGACCGCCCGGGACCGGCAAGACGCTGCTCGCCAAGGCCGTCGCGGGCGAGGCCGACGCAGCCTTCTTCTCGCTGTCGGGCTCGGACTTCGTCGAGTCGCTCGTCGGCGTGGGCGCTGCGCGCGTGCGCGACCTGTTCCGCAAGGCGCGCAAAGCCGCCCCGGCGATCATCTTCATCGACGAGCTCGACGCCGCCGGGCGCAAGCGCGGCGCCGGCATCGGCCAGGGCAACGACGAGCGCGAGCAGACGCTCAACCAGATCCTGGTCGAGATGGACGGCTTCGCCGGCGACGGCGGTCTGGTCGTGATGGGCGCCACCAACCGACCCGACATCCTCGATCCGGCGCTGCTGCGGCCCGGTCGCTTCGACCGCCAAGTCGTGATCGACACGCCCGACGTGCACGGACGCCTGGAGATCCTGCGCCTGCACGGCGGCAAGCGACCGTTGGCGCCAGACGCCTCGCTCGAGGAGGTCGCGCGCCAGACGCCCGGCTTCAGCGGCGCCGAGCTCGCCAACGTGATCAACGAGGCGGCGCTGTTGAGCGTGCGCGACGAACGCGCCGAGATCACCCAGGCGACGCTCGAGGAGGCGATCGACAGGGTCGTCGCCGGACCCGCCAAGCACCACATCCTGACCGAACAGGAGCGCTGGCTGATCGCGATCCACGAGGCCTCGCACGCGGTCGTCACCGACGCGCTCGGACAGGCCACCTCGACGCGCAAGCTGTCGATCGTCGCGCGCGGCCGCCAGCTCGGCACGGCGGCGCACATGCTCAGCGACCGCGACCAGCTGATCATGTCCGAGCCCGACCTCAAGCGCCAGCTGATCTCGATCGTCGCCGGCCTGGCAGGCGAGCGGATCGCCTTCGGGCACGTCTCGACCAGCGCCAACGACGACCTGCACGCCGCGACCGCGCTGGCGCGCAGCATGGTCACCTCGTTCGGCATGTCCGACGCCCTCGGCCTCGTCACGATCGGCGAGAAGAGCGGCGAGGTGTTCCTCGGGGCGTCGCTGCAGGATCTCGGCTCGGTCGGGCCGGAGACGCTCAACCTGATCGACAACGAGGTCGAGCGCTTCGTCGGCGACGCCGAGGCGCGCGCGGCCGTGATCCTCGACCGCAACTGGAACACCGTCGAGGAGACCGCCACGGCGCTGCTCGAGCAGGAGACGCTCTCGGGGGTCGCGCTCGACGCGATGCTCTCGACCGTCGAGGAGATCTCACTCGACGATCTGCGCGACGTGCGCCGCAGGCCGCCCGCACGCGAGGGGGAGCAGGGACGATGAGCAGGGTCCCCGGGCGCCGGCCGCTGCGAGCCGGCCGGCCGAGGGGCGCCCGGCGGCTCCTGCCATCGCCCGCGATGATCGTGGCGCTGGTCGCGCTCGTGTTCTCGACGACAGGTCTCGCCGACGCAGCCCGCCACGCCGTGGCCAGCGCGATCGGCGGTCATCCCGTCAGCTCCAAGCCGCGTGCCGGCGCGATCCTGACGCTCGGCAAGAACAAGAAGTTCCCGGCCGCGGCGATCCCCACGGTCGCCAACGCCAAGGAGGTCGGCGGCAAGACCGCGGCCCAGCTGGAAGGCACCTGCCCGCCCGACACGATCAGCGTCGGCGGCGGCACGGGCAGCTGGTGCATGGAAACCACCGTGTATCCGCTGACCAACGCCGATGAGGGCAAGAACAACTACGTGTGGGCCAGCAAGAAGTGCGAGGAAGTCGGCGGCTGGCTGCCCTCCGCGTCGGAACTGGTCGGCGCGGCGTCGTGGATCAAGCTCGAGTCCGTCATCCACGACTCGCAGCTGACAGCCACGGTCAACCTCGACCCGACCCGCGGCCTGAAGGACGAACGCGAGATGAGCTCCACCCTGGTCACGACCGAAGCCGGCTCGCAGGCGGCGGGCTCGGAGGGCGTGAGCGAAGGGGCCACCGGCGACCCGCGCCAGGGCCAGGCCAACCCGGTCCCGCTGCCGGCCAACCCGTATCCCGAATCGCTGCAGTACGTGGACGTGTACGACAACTTCAACAAGGGCGGGTTCGCCGGCTCCCAGCCGGTCATCGAACCGCAGAACTTCCGCTGCGCCTACAACAAGACCACCAACGCGATCAACAAAAGCGAATCGTGAGCCCAGCGCGGACCTCGAGACCTGCCCGCGTGCTCGGCGTCCACCCGCGCCCGCGCCCGTTCCCCCGCGGCTCCGCCCCGCATCAGCGGCGAGCACCGCGGCGAGCGCTGACCGACTCGTAATCATTTGGTGAAACCAGGCCCCGAGCGACGCCCGCGGCTCGGGCCATCTCTTATCTTGGCCCACGATGAGCCTCGCAGCCGTGCAGACTCATGATCGAGCGGCGCGCAGGTGGCACAGGCCCGCGCCGGGGCTCGGGCTGGCGGCTCTGGTCCTCGCCATGCTCGCGGCCCACGTCCAGTCTGCCCGCGCGGTGATCCTGCCGGCACAGACGATCGCGGGCCCGAGCGAGGAAATCGTGGGCTTCGGCGGGGTGGCGATGGCCTCTGACGGCAGCGGTGGGGCCGTCTACCTGCAGCGTGTCAACGGCGTGCCGCAGGTGTTCGTCTCGCGCTACATCGACGGGCAATGGCAGGCGCCGATCCGGGTCGATCGCTGCAATCCGGACGACTCGCAGAAAGAGATCGAAGAAGGACACTGCACGGAACCGTATGCCGCCAGCTGGCCGCGGATCGGGGCGGCCGAAGGCGGCGAGCTGATCGTCACCTGGGCCACGCAATACGCGCTCAGCCCACCGCCCGAAGGAAAGCCTGAGTACGAGATGCTCGGCGCCGAGCTCGGCCCCGGTGGCGAACAGTTCGGTCAGCCGATCCTGATCGACAAGAACATCCACCAGGCCACCGGCACAGACCCCGAACTGGCTGTCAGCTCCACCGGGTATGCCGACCTCGTCTACCGGGTCGTCGAACAGAGCCGCGAAGGCGTCGTCGAGCTTCACCGCGGGGACGTGACCGAGAGCGTGCGCGTCGCCCACTTCGATGGCAGGCGCTGGACCAACCTCGGCGCGATCAACAGAAACACCGGCGTGGGGATGCGCCCGCCGACGGAGGCCAACGCGCCGCGCATCGCCGTCGGACCGACGGGCAACGGCATCGTGGTCTGGCAGGAGCCCGAACTGAACGGCGTCGCGCGCATCTGGGCCAGGCGCCTGTTCGGCTCGACGCTCGACTACGTGATGCCGGTCAGCGCCTCCACCTACAACGGCGCGCCGATCACCACCGACGCCGAAGCCCCGAGCGTGGCGGTGACCTGGCTGGGACAGGCCGACGTCGCCTACCGCCAGTCGGCCGGGCCCGGATCGCCGCTGCCGGGACCACGAATCTTCCTGAATGTGCTTCCCAGCGGCGAATCGACCAGCGGCGCCGAGTTCAGCGGCGCGTCGATCGCCGACAACGAAGTGCCCGGCGGCGCCGCCGCGTCGATCGGCCCGCCGAGCATCGACATCGACGAAAAGGAAGACCTGCGGCTCCTGTACGACTCGAACGGCACCCCGCGGGTGGTCGAGGGCGACGATCACGGCCTGACGGGGACGCTCTCGCTGGGGCCGCCGTTCTCCGGCCCCGAAACAGCCTCGGCCAGCGTGATGAACCCCGAAGGCGGGGGCGTCTCGGCGTGGCCGAGCATCAACGCAGCAGGCGTCCCGGAGGTGGCGGTGCGCGAGGACTTCCCCACCGGCGCGGTGCAGACCGGCCTCGTCGGCGGCGGCGCGGGCGGCGAAGTGGACGAACTCGCGGTGGGGCGCTCCGGCCTCGGCGACGGCCTCGTTGCCTGGCGCCAGGGACCGCTCGGCGATGCCGCGATCGTCGCTGCCGGTGTCACGGCGCCGCCGAGCGAACTGGTGTTCAGCGTGCCCAAGCAGTGGGTCAGGCCCGCGCAGGCGATCGTCAGCTGGCAACCGGCGGCGAGCGCGGACGGGCCGCTGCGCTACACGGTCGTGCTCGACGGCCGCAAGCAGGCCACGCCGGCGAACGCGTCGGAGCTGCGCATCGACCCGCTCGGACTGAGCTCGGGGCGCCACACCGCGCAGCTGCTCGTGACCGACGCCGACGGGCAGTCGACGCTGTCCAAGCCTTCGAACCTGCTGATCGACGGGGTGGCGCCGATCGTCTCGATCGCGCGCGTGCAGCGCGACCGAGCCGTCCGACTGCGCGTGCACGATCCCTACACCGCGATCGACCTCCACGACGTGACCGTCAGCTTCGGTGACGGCCACTCGGCGCGCGGGCGCAATAGCTTCACACACCGCTACGCCCACGCCGGGATCTATCGCGTGGTCGTTCACGTCCGAGACGCGCTCGGCAACACCGGCGTCGTCAGCCGCCTGGTGAGCGCACGATGAGACCCGCGCGATCGCAGCTCGCAGCCGGGCCGGCCCGGGTGTACGGCGGTTCTCGCGCCCGGCGATTTTCAGCCGCGCCGCGGGCAGCCGCGGCGCTGTTCGCGGCCGTGCTCGGCTGTGCCTCGGTCGTGTGCGCGGCGCTGCTCGCCCCCGCCTCGGCCCGCGCCGACGTGTTCTCCCCGATCAGCCTCGTGTCCTATGGCGCCGTCGACGGCAGCGGGTTCGTGCAGCAAGCCGAATACGCCCACGACTCGGCGATCTCCGCCGACGGGCGCTACGTCGCCTTCGACGGCGCGATCGGCGGCGTCACCGGCGTGTGGCGCCGCGATCTCGACACGGGCGTGATCGAACAGGTCGCGGGCGGCGATGCCGCGATGCCGTCGATCAGCGAAAACGGGCAGTACGTGAGCTTCACGACGGACGAAGGCGCAAGCCTGCCGGAAATCACCCACACGCAGCCCGACCCCACCCCCAGGCGCGAAGCGGTCAACGTCTACCGCCGCGACATGGACGTCGAACCGGCCGCCACCGCCGGCGAAGAAGCCACGCGTCTCGCGGGCGAACGGGCGTTCCTCGCGGCGTCGACGGCCTCGGGCTCCGAAGAAGCGCTGCGCTACGCGGCAGCCGGTGAAACCGGCGGCTCCTACGCGGCCGGCCGCTCGGCGATGAGCGCCAACGGCAGCGAGGTCGTGTTCGTGACGGCGAGCGTCTCGAACCTCGTCGCCTACCCCGCGCTCGAAGCCGAAGAACGGGCTCACGGCGAAACTCCCGGCCCGCACACGCCGGCTGGACAGGTCGCGGTGCACAGCTTCGAAACCGGCGCCACAGAACTGGTCAGCCGCTGCAGCTTCGAATGCGGCAAAGGCGCCGCCGAAGGGGCGGCCGAACCGGTGGTCGCCGCGGAAGCCGAATCGAAACCGGTCGGCGCCGTCACGCTCGGGTCGGCGAGCTTCCCCAAGCACGGTCGCGACGGGTCCTGGCCGGGGGCCTCGATCAGCGCCGACGGCAGCACCGTCGCGTGGATCGGGGAGAACGTCGCCGAGCAGGCGCCGACGCTCTCCCAGGAAGACCTCGAAGCGGTCTACGAGGAACCGCTGTGGCGCAGGCTGCCCGCGGCCGCAAACCAGACGCGCCGGGTGACCGGCGGCTCCGATCCCGAAGCGCCGGGCTGCGCAGCCAGCGGCGAGACTCAGCTCGCGCGGGGCAGCGAGAACGCGGGCGACCCCTGCCAGGGGCCCTTCGTCCGCGAAACCGCCGGCGGCGAAAAAGGCGGCGGCATGATCAAGGGATCCGCCACCGACTTCACCCCGCGCCTGAGCGCCGACGGCGAAGAGGTCGCATTCGGCGCCAACGCCCGGCTGATCGTCGAGGGCTACGACTTCAATCGGGGCGAAGAAGGCAATCCGACCGACCTGTTCGTCGCAAACATGCGGCCCGGCCTCAGCCGCGACCAGGCGCTCACTCAGGTGACCGAGGCGGGCTCGCCGGCGTCCGAGGCGGAGTCCGAGCCGGTCAACGACTTCGAAATCTCCCCCGACGGCCAGCAGCTCGCGTTCAGCACCCTGCGCACGCTGTTCACGCTCGGCTGGCCGACGCTGGTCAGCACGCCGCTGCCCGAAATCGGAATCGACGAGCTGTACGACGCCGACCTCGCCGACGGCACGCTCACGCGAGTCACGCACGGCTACGAAGGCGAAGGCGAACAGAGCCAGCAGCCCTACACGACGACCTCGCAGGAAACCGGCGATCCGTACAAAGCTTTGGCCGGTGAACCGGACGAGCTTGGTGCGCTGACGCCGGACTTCTCCGGCGACGGCGACCAGCTCGTGTTCACCTCGACCGCCGCCAACCTAGTCTACGGCGACGGCAACAGCCCGTCGGAGCCGGTCGACTGCTGTGTCGCCGGCGACGGCAGCGACGTGTTCTCTGCGACCCGCGTGCAGTTCCCCAGCGAACCGCCGAGGCAATCGATCTCGCCCGCGCCGCAGCTGGCACTCGGTCCTGCCTGGCGGCTCGGGGTGACCGCGCGCTCGCGTCCGGACGGCAGCGTGCTGCTGTACGTCCGCGTGCCCGGCGCCGGAAGCCTGCGCGCCGGCGCGCAGGCTGCGGTGGCGGTCGAGTCGGCGGCCGGGGCGCGAGCGGCGCACCGCGCGCGCACGTACAAGGGCGGGTCCGCGCGCCACAGCGCCGGCGCGAGCGATGCACGGAAGAGCGCCGCAGGGAAGGGTCGCGCGAAGGCGGTGGCCACGCGTACGCTCGCGACGCGTGACGTGCACGCGAAGGGCGCCGGGTTGACGACGCTGACGCTCACGCTCACCCGCGGGTACGCTGCGCTCGCGCGCAAGCGCGGCGGCCAGTCGGCGACGGTGATCGTGACGTTCACCGCGACGGGACACACCACCCTGCGCGAAAGCATTCACGTGACCTTCCTGCGCACGGTCGCCAGCAAGAAGAAGAAAGCGAAAAAGAAGAAAGGCCGCGCGCACAAGACCGCGGCGCACGGGGGCGGTCGCGCAGCGCCCGGTCCCGGACTCTCAATCCAGGCGGGTGAGCGCCGATGACCTTCCGCCTGCTCACGCGGTTGCTGCCGGCCCTGGTCCTGCTCGCCGTCCTCTGCGCTTCCATGTCGGCGCGCGCCGCCGCCGAAGAAGCCGCCAGCTGGCGCCTGGAACAGCCCTCGCCACCGCCGCCGCCACCGGGAGTGTCTCCGCCGCCGGCGCCGGTGCCGCTGGGCAACGTCGGCGACATCGAGTTCTGGGAACCGCCGGGCGCAGCGCCGCAGGCCAACCGCGGGCTGCTGATCACGCACGGCAACGGCGACGTCGTCAAGCCCGGAGTGTGGGCCTACGACGGCAACGGCTGGCACGAGATCGCCACGACCTGCGGCGCGACCGAAGGGCGGATCGCGTGGGGCGGCCCCGCCGACTTCTGGACGGTGTCCGACCAGCGACCCGGACAGGCGCCGGTCGACGGCGTGCTGCCACCGCTCGCGGACCGCTCGCTGTGCCACTTCTCGGGCGGCGCGATCGTCGCCTCGTACGCGCGCCTGGCGTTCGAACCGAGCTCGTACGAGCAGATGTCGAGTGCGGCCTGCCTGCCGCCGCAGCCGCCCGCAAAGAGCTCCCAAGACTGCTGGTTCGGCGGCGCCGCGCTGGCCGAACCGCTGGTCGGCTCCTTTCACCTGCACTGGAACGGCAGCACGGTCGAAGCGCAGCCCTATCCCGATCGCAGCGATCCGGTGATGGAAATGCGCGCGCTCGAAAACGCGATCTTCGAGAGCGTCGCCTACAGCAAGAACGACGCCCACACCGAAGAACCGACGAGCGGGCGCCCCGCGGTGCTGCACTTCGCCGAAGCGGGCACCGCGATGCAGCCGCTGGTCGAAGAACTGCCGCTCTATCGCAACGACGAACAGCCGACCGAAGCGCTCGAATACCTGCGCCTGGGCTCGAGCGAAGGCGTGCTGTGGGCGGCGACCGCCCGGCAGGTCGGTGCGGAAGGAGAAGGCGAAGTCACCGTGCTGCGCCGCGTGGACGGGATCTGGAGCCAGGCGATCGGCCCCGGGGAAGCCGGCGGCGGCGCCCATCCGCTGCCCAGGCTGTTCGAACAGAACCTGCTCGAAAGCGAACACGAAGAAGACGAACTGCTCGGCGGCCCCGCGGCGGCGGCGGAGGTGCGCGCGATCGCGCCCGAACCGGGCAGCGAAGACGCCTGGCTCGCGCTGGCCCCGCACGGACAGACCGGCAGCGAACTCGAAAGGGCCACCGCCGTGCTCGTGCGCATCTCTGCGCAGGGGGAAGTGCTCGGGGTGCAGACGTTGCCGAGCAAGGCCGAACGGGCGCTGCCGAGCAACGCCGCGGGGGCCGTCGCGCGGCTGACCTGCCCCGCGCGCGAAGACTGCTGGATGGCGAACGCCAGCGGCTGGCTCTATCACCTGGCGCGCGAAGGCGAACGCACGCTGCCCTACAGCGAACTGCCGGGCTTCCCCGAAGGCAGGGTGATCGGCGAAAGCGAACGCCCGGCCGACGAAGGGGTCCCGCAGGAACTCCGCGACGCGCCGCCGCCGGACACCTCCGGCCTGCAGGAAGAACCTCCCGACTACGGGGGCACGTTCGCCGAAGCGAAAGGGGCGCCGGTGGTCGAATCCACGATTCAGGCGCCGCTGCTCTCGGACATGCACAGCCGCCTGCTCCACGGGACCACGCTGGAACTGCGCTTCCATCTCGCGGTCAGGGCGCGCGTGCGCCTGGTCGCCAAGCGGGGCAAGAAGGTCGTCGCGCAGACTCCGATGCACACCTTCGCGGCGGGCAACCGCAGGCTGCTGCTGCGCCTGAATCGGCACAAGTGGCCGACGAAGCTCTCGTTGCAGACCCACGCGCTCGCGCCGCTGCCGAGCACCAAGGTCACGGAAGCGGTCGGCGGCCCCGAACACGGAGGCAACGGCTCCAAGACCGAGACCACCGGGCTGAAGGTGCTCCCGCAGATCCCCACCTTCGCCGGACTGGGAACGCTGCCTTGAGACGACCTCGGGCAGGCGAGCTCGCGGCGCCGCTGCGACCGTCGCGCGAACGCAACTTCGGCGCGCTGCTGCGACCGCGGCGGGCGCGCCTGGCGCTCGCGGGCGTGACCGGGCTGGCGCTCGCGGTCGGCCTGTTCGCGCTGCTCGCGCTCGGCGCCGGAACCTCGAGGGTCGCCGCGGAAACCGGCTTCGCGGAACTGAAACCGTCCACCGAACTCGCCGTCCCCGCCGAAAAGGTCGTGATGCTCGGCGCGAGCACCTCCGAACCCGGGGCGCCCGGCGGCGCGACCTGGGGGCTCGGCGAACTGGGCCGCGGCAGCCAGGCCACGCCCGAGCTGGTCCGCTACAGCGTCCCCTCGAGCGGCGGCGAAGAAGGCGAGTGGCAGCCGGGTCCGGAACTGCCCGCCGGCTTCAAGCCCGACCATCCGAACGGCCAACCGAGCCCGCTCGAGGGCCAGATCACCACGGAAGGCTACGGCGCGCTCGCGGGCACGATGCCATACGGAAGCGAACGACAGCAGGTGCTGCTGGTGCGCAAGCCCGGTGGGGGGGAAGCCTTCCAGGCGACGGCCGCCGTGCCCGAGACCGGGGAAGCCAAAGAAGCGGAAGGCAAGGAAGGCGAAGGCAAAGAAGGCGAAGGCAAAGAAGGCGAAGGCAAAGAAGGGGAAGGCAAAGAAGGGGAAGAAGCGGGAGGCAAGGAAGGCGAAGGCGGTGAAGCGCCGCTGCTGGGCAAGGGCCAGGCGCTGTTCGGCGCCAACCGCGCCCCGATGTTCGCGCCGCTGGCCGAAGCCGACGGTGCCGCGGGGGCACTGGTGGCGCCCACCAATCCATCCGAAGGGCTGGCGGAAGCCGTGCTGCACTGGAACGGCCAATGCTGGTCGCGCGAGTCGATCGAAATCCCGCCGAAAAGCGCCGAAGAAAAGGAATTCAGCCCGCTCGCGATCGCGGCGAGCGGTCCGGAAAACGCCTGGCTGCTGGCGCGCCTGTCGAAAGCCTACGGCAAAGGCGCGGTCGCGCTGTTTCACCGCGTCAAAGAGGCGACGGGCGAAGAAGCCTGCGGTGAAAAGCACGGCGACGGCTACGGCTGGAAGCCGGTCGAAGTGGAGCTGCCCTCGAAACAAAGCCAGCTGCAGCTGAGCGTGCCCGTGAGCGAAGCAGGCGAACCGGCTGCGTTCGGGGTGCCCGGCGCCGAAGCGCCGTCGCCGATCACCGTCGAGTCCCAGCTGCTGACCGTGACCAGCGAAGGCGTCTGGGTGGACGGCGTGCGCACCGATGTCGAACACCAGCCGCCCTTCACCACCGTGTACGTGCGCCCCGAAGCCGGCCCTCACGGCGAACTGACGGGCGTGATCGAGCACAGCTGGTGCAAAGCGCCGTCAGGCAGGCCCGCGTGCCAGGAAACGCTGCCCCAGGAACCGCCCCAACAGTACGGGCGCAGCATCGCCTGGTCCGCGGGCGCCCCCGGGGCGGGCTCCGGTCCGTACGGAGGGCGCGTCATCTCGGGGCTGCTCGAAGGGATCACGCTGCGCCTGCAGGGGACCGCGTTCGTGCCGATCCTGTCGATCGGCGGCGAATCGAGTCCCGAAACCGTCCCCGGGCAGCTCTACGGCGCCGCCTTCAGCTCCCCGGACGAAGGCTGGCTCGGCTTCCAGCCGCCGGTGCACCTGACGAGCGCCAGCGAGCAGTACGGCTTTCAGTACTGGCCGGTGGCCACGCGCCATCCCCTGGTCGCGATCGCGCCGGCGCCCGGCGCGCCCGTGGCCGCGCGCACGAGCGAAGCGATCGCCGTGGGCGAGAGCGGCGGCGTCGCGCGCTACAAGCCGGGCACGGGCTGGCTGCCCGAAAGCCTGTTCGGCCCCGGCGAGCGGATCGAAAAGCCGTTCCTGCGCGCGGTCGCATGGCCGCGCTCCAACCGCATCTACGCGGTCGGCCAGGAAGGCGCGATGTGGCTGTGGCGCGGTGAAACGGATCTGTGGGAAGCCGACCCGGCGGCGCCGGTCAACTTCCGCGCCAACCTCTATGGGATCGCTTTCGACCCCGAAGACCCGACCCGCGGCTATGCGGTTGGCGAGCAGGCGCTCGGCCACAGCGGTGTGATCCTGCGCTACGGCAAGACGTGGACCGAAGAAACCGAGCTGCCCGCGGAAGTCCAGACCGCCGAGTTCACCGGGATCGCCTTCGCCGGGCCCGAGGCGCTGGTCTCCTACGACTATCAGCCCAACGGCGACGAAAACACGTTCGCGGGCGGACTGCTCGTCAACAACGGCAGCGGCTGGAGCGTCGACCGCGAAGAGGCACAGGTCACCGGCTCGGCCGAGGTCGACGCCGTCGCCGGTCTGCCCGACGGAGGCGCCGCCGTGCTCGCCACTCACGAAGGCGTCGCGCGCCTGTACGAGCGCGAATCGGCGAGCGCGCCATGGCGCCAGGCGGCCACCCAGCTCCCCAGCGGGGTAGCCGGCTCGCTGGCGCTGTATCGCCAGAACGGGGCGCTGCGAGCGCTGGTGTCGCCGGGCGGCGCGGCATCAGCGACGGGCGCCGTCGGGTTCGAACCCCCGCCTGGATTCCCTCCCTATGAAGCGCCGACCGCGACGATCGAGAGCGGCGGCGCCTCGGCAGGGGTCGTGCTGCGCCAGACGGCCAGCGGTTGGCGCGATGAAGGTCACGACGCCAACCCCGTGGACGAGAACAACAAGAACTACGCTGGCTACGACCAGCCCTATCACCCCGATGGTCTGATCGCGGCGCTCGTCTCCCCGAACGGCTCCGAAGCCTGGCTGGTCGGCGGCGACACGAGCGAACTCGAAGGCGAGCAGACCGCCGACGTCGCGCGCTACCCCGCAAGCGAAAGCCCGCCCAACGAGGGAACCGTCCACGTCCCGGTCCAGTCCGAACAGGCTCCACCGGCCGGGCCGGGTGTCACCACGCTCGCCTTCGGCGGCAACGCGAGCTGTGAAGACCCCTGCGCCGATCGCGTGGAAACGGCGGTCGGGCCCGACGTGTGGCTCGGCAAGGCGGTCTCGCTCGCCAAGGAAGCCGGCGCGGCGGCCTTCTTCTACACGGGGCCGCTCGTGCGCTACTCGTCCTACAGCGGATCGGTCGCGCCGCGCCCGCCCTACAGCGAAGAATACGATCGCTACGCGCGCACCTTCTCCGCCGGCCTGCAGGGGGCGAGTCCCTGGCCCGCCTACGCCGGCAGCTCGCTGGGCGAAGGCGAAGGCGAGGCGGCGCTGGCGGGCGCCTTCGCGGGCCTGGCCTCGCCGCTGGGCGCCACACCCGCCAGCGGCTTCGAAGGCACAGCCGACGAGCCCTCGCGCGCCGAACCGGAAGCCGGCTACTACGCCGTTCAGAACGCGCGCGTGGTCGTGGTCGTGCTCGATGACGCAGCCGCCGGCGGCGTGGACGGCGCGCAGCGCTCGTGGCTCGAGCAGCAGCTCCAGGAAGCGGGGGCGCACGGCAAGCCGGTGATCGTGGTCGGCGAAGCCGACCTTGGAGCGCAGCTCGCGCCGGGCAAGCGCGAAGGGCCGGCCGAAGCGCTGTTCGCCGCGCTGACCGGGCGCGACCCCGACGGCCAGGATCCCAATCACTACGCCGCCTCGGCCTACTTCTACGACGCGCCCGAAGAGAACGTCGCCACGACCATCTCGTTCGACGGCGCCAGCCTGCGTTCGTTCGGCTCGGGGACACTCGGCTACGAGTACCCCTCCCAGGAAGACACCGCCGAATTCCACGGCGCCAAGGGCATGCTGCTGGGCGAAGTGCTGTGGGGGAAGCGCAGCGCCGCCGAACAGGCGGCCGACGTCGCGCCCGTGCAGGTCAGGCTCGTCCCGGTGGTTGGCGAACTGGCGATGGAACCCGAGAGCGGGACGCTGCTGCGCCGCAGCCACGTGTCGCTGTTCCGGGGGCTCGCGCGCAGGCCACGGGCCGGCTGCCGGGGCCTGAACGGCGAGCAGACGGGCGTCTGCGGCGAAAGCCAGTACATCCCGATCCCATCGCTGTGCGTCGGGAGCTCGTGCGCAGAAGCCGTGCTGCCCGAATACGAATTCCGCTCTTCCGAACCGGCTGTCGGCGGCTTCGTCAAGATCAACACGGCCGCGGGTGGACCGGAAAAGCTCGAGAGCGAAAAAGGCGAACCGACGCAGTTCGTGCTGGTCAACGGCAAGGGCCAGCCGGTCGCGGACGGGCACGAAGAAAACGGCGAACAGGTCGGCGCCACCTCGGGTCTGTTCTGCGCGTACAACGCGGGCGAAACCAAGGTCACGATCAGCGCCGGCGGTCTCTCCTACACGCTGCCCGTGCAGGTGCAGGCCGGGAGCGTGCGCGAGCCGTGCGGGACGGTGCCGCTGCGCCACCTGCCGGTCGCCACCGCGAGCCCCTCGGCGCCGGCGCCCCCGCCGGCGCCCGCGCCGGCGCCCGCAGGGCCCGCGCCCGCGAGCACGCCACCGGTCGTGCCCGTGCCGCCGCCGCCGATCGTGCCGGCAGCGCCGGCCGTGCTCGCGCCGCCGGCTCGACCGGTCCACGCGCCGCCGCCGTTCTTCGTGCCGACCGTCACGGCAGCGCCGCTGCTCGCATTCGTACCGCCGCCGGTCCCCACGCCCGCGCGCCCGACGCCCCCGACCGGGACCTCGGCCGTCACCTCGCCGGTCGAGATGGCCGAACGCGAAGAGGAGCAGGAGGAGGCGCCCGAGTCGGTCTCGAACCAGGCGCTCGCCTACGACGCCGGCGAACACGAGCCCGTGCCGGCCTACCTGCTCGGGCTGGTGCTGCTGGCGGCGCTCGCCGGCGCCGTCGGCGTCCGCGGCCGGCCGCGCCGCGGAAGGCGCGAGCTGCGCATCGCGCCCGCGACGCTGAGCGGCGCCCGCTCTCAGCGCCGGCTGGCGAGTGACCGCCGCCTCGAGCGCGAGCGCCTCCTCGCGAGCGACCGCCGTCGCCTCGAGCGCGAGCGCCGCCGCCGGTGGTGAGGCCGCGCCCCCGGCGTGGCCAGCCTTTCACCAGGCGTTCACGCTTTGGCAACACCCTCGCTGCGCAAGGCCGGCAACCTGTCGCGTGCATGCGCTCCGTCGCAAACCGCACGCCGATCCGGGTCGCGCTCGCGTCGCCGTTCGCGCTCGCTTCGCTGCTCGCGCTGGTGGTACTTGCCTCTGCGGCGTCGCCCGCGGGGGCCAAGCCGTGGGGCGAGCTCAAGGAATTCAAGCCGTCCAAGCTCACCGGTGAGGCTGAACGGCTGGAAGAGTGGCCGTCCAAATTCGCAGCCGGCCCGAACGGCACCTACTACGTGCTCCTGCAGGGCGAATTCGAGAAAAAAATCATCCTGCAGCGCTACCACGAAGGTGACCTGCAGGCTGAAACTCAAATCGAACCGCCGAAGGTGAGCGCCAAAGACGAAAACGAGAACGCGACGGAAGCCTCGAATGCCGCGATCGCCGTCGACCCGAATCCGAAGAACGAACCCGGGCGCGAACGGGTCTATGTGCTGTTCGTATACGAACGTCGCGGGCAGAACCCGAGCGAAGAAAACGACGAACAGTACCCGCTCGACAGCGAAATGCAGGCGCTCGGCTCGCTGTACGCATTCGAATACAAGAGCAGCGGGGGCGGCGAACTCGTCAGCGCGAAGACCGAAAAAAACAAGCCCGCTCCGGCGCTTACCCGCGAAGCGATGCACAGCGAAGCCGAAGAAGAACACGGCGCCGGCACGGAACTGAATCCGTCTGAACGGCCGCTGCTGGACCCGCGCGGCATGGCGGTCGATCCCGCGACCGGCGACCTCGCGATCTCCGGCAACGAAGACGAAGCGCCGATGGAACGCGTGCAGAAGGGAGAAGAGGAAAAACAGTGCCGCGCGGCGCTGCAGTTCGTGAAGACCTCGGGCGGGTCGGGGCAGCTGGAACTCTCGCTGGGCGCCCGCTATGTGGACAAGCAGGCGAAGCTGCTGTCCGGTCAGCCGCTGACGCATCAGCCGGAAACCGGCTGCGGCAACGCTGAAGAAGGAGAACGCGGGGTCGAACAGGCGCCGGCCTCGCCGGTGTTCGCCCCCGACGGCAGCGTGCTCGGCTTCAGCGAAGAACGCGAAGTCGGCGAACTGGAACTCGAACCCGGCATCTGGCAGCTCGCGGGTCCCCTGTCGCAAGCGCAGGAGGAGGCCGCGGGCAAGGTCGAAGAAATGACTCCCAAGCAGCTGTTCCTGCCCACGTCCATCGAACCCTGGGAAAGCTTCTCCGGCCGCGAACAGCCGACGTCGATGATGTCGCTCGTACCGACGAGCGCGACCGAAGGCACGATCTACCTGAGCGGCGTATACGGCTATTTCGGCAAACAACCGGCGCCGTCGGTGCTGCACTACAGCCATCCCTCCGGCGGTGAACCCTCGATCGCCGAGGTCGGTTGGATCGGCGGCGCAAAGGAGAACGAATTCCTCGGCACCGCGCCCTGCAACATCCATCCGTATCCCAACGACGAACCGACGATGCTCGGCGGGCTGACCGGCGGCGGCTTCCTGGCGCTCGCCTTCTACGAGGAAGAAACCGCCAGCCACGAACCCCAAGGCAAGTACTTCGCGGAAGTGCTCGAGTTCGGTGAAGGCGGCAAGACCGAAGGCTGCCCCACGGTCCCGGTGAGCACGCCGGTGGCGACCTATCAGGGAGAACCCAAGCAGCAGGTCGAAGCGGGCTCCGCGCTGACGATCACCTCGGTGCTCGGCAAAGTCGAACCGAACGGCGCGACCAGAGCGGCGGCGGCCGCCAAGAGCGTGACCTGGACGGTGAAGTTCACCTCCCCGGAAGGCGCCCACGAAGAAACGTCCTACCCGGTCAGCTACGAAAAGGCGCTCCCGAGCGAAGTGACGCTCGACTACACGCCGGGCAAGGCGGGCACCTATGAAATCAGCGACAAGGTCCAGACCGACGACCTCGCCGACGAAGCCGCGCAGTCCGAAACGAGCAAGCTGACCGTCACGCCGGGCGGGCTCAAAGTCCAGCTGCGCTCGCCCGAACCCTCTGAAGTTCACGCGGGCGAAGGGGAAGCGACGCTCACCGCCGAAGTGCACGGTGAAGAAAAAACCCACCTGAAGAAAGTCGCGTGGGAATTCGGCGAAAACGCCAAAGACGAAGAAGCGAGTTCCCAAGAGCTCCCGGCCACGCTGCAGGTCAAACACGTCTTCAACCGCTGTGCCACGGTCAAATGCAAAATCATCGTCACGGTCGAAGCCGAAACGGCCTCGCACAGCGTGGAGAAAGCCTCTGGACAGGTTGAAATCACCGTCAGGCCCAGCAAAGCCGAAGAAGAAAAAGAAAACGAAAAAAGCCCGGGCGGCGGCGGCGGGCCTCCGCCTCCGCCACCGCCTCCGCCTCCGGGCGGTGGTCCGACGGCCAAAGGCGGCGTCGAGGCCTACATCGCGTCGTTCAGCGGGTCCTCGCTATCGGTCAGCAGCAGCGGCGCGGTGCCGGTCAAGGTCACGTGCCCGAGCGGCGGCTCGTGCAGCGGCACGCTGACGCTGCAGACTGCGAGCGCAGTCGCGACCTCGCACAAGAAGCACGCCAAGAAGAAGTTCCTGACGCTGGCGTCGGGGTCCTTCTCGCTGACCGCCGGGAGCAGGTCGGTGACCCTCCATCTCAGCGCCGCCGCGAGATCGCTGCTCAGTCACTCGCATGGGGCGCTGCGGGCAAAGCTCACGATCCTCTCGCGCGGCGTCGGCGGACAGAAGAACAGCACCTCGACGCACGTGCTCACGCTGCGGCTCGTCAAACCTCACAAGAAGTCGCACAAGCGCTGAGAATCTCGCCGGGGCCTCGCACGAAGGCCGAGCCCGAGCCCGAGCCGGAGCTGGAGGCTCGGCAACTGGGATTTGGCCTGGAAACGCCTCGAGGCAGATAAGCCTTTGAGCTGATCGTGGCTGGGCGAGATCTCCGCGCCGCAGGTTCCGCGTGTTAACACCTTGTCAACGTCCTGTGAATAATCCTGCCCCCAGCGGGCACAGGATCGTAACCTCATGTGCGTTCGCGCCTGCCAAAGTCCAACGTGGCGGGGCCAGCTACCCGCGCCCGCGGCCCGGATAACCGCGGTGGAAATGGAATCCAACAGGAGGAAACCACGCAATGAGATTTGTCTCGATGCGCCGTGCAGTGCCGGCGGGCATAGCGACGGCCGCGGTGGTCGCTCTCGGCGTGCCCGGCGTCGCGAGCGCCAAAGCGCCGAAAACCGATGTGCTCGAACAGTGTTCGGGCACCGCGAAGGTCGAAGGAGAGGGCTCGACCTTCCAAGCTCCGGCCGACTTCTTCTGGACCGGTGTGGACAGCGACAAAAGCAACGAAGAACTAAAAACGGGCTTCAACTTCAGCACCTACAAGCTCGCGTGCTCTGGTAAACAGGGCAGCGGCGCAAAGCCGGAAGTCTACTACAACCAGGAAAACGGCTTCAACCGCGGGAGCGGCAGCTGCCTGAAAACCTGGGGCAACGGCGTCGGCACGTTCGGCGAAAACAAAGGCGGCGAAGTCTATCCCCGCCTGAAGAAGTTCCCGTTCTGCGCAACAGACGAAGCCCCGAACGAAGCCGTCAAGAAGGAATTCGAAAAATTCGCCGGCGCGGGTGTCGAAGGCAAATACGAATACGAACCCGGCAAATCCCAGGAAGGCGCGGCGATCGAGTCGATTCCTGTCGCGCAGGGCTCGGAGGCGATCGTCGTCCACCTGCCGAAAGGCTGCCTCGCCACCAGCGAAATCGTGACCTCGAAGGGCAAGAAAGAGAAGCTCGGTCGCCTGGCGCTTGATCAGGACGTCGTCGCGGGGATCTATGAAGGCACGATCAAAACGTGGACCGAAGCCCTCGCCGCACAGGGCAGCGACGGCAACGACACGCTGACATGCAAATCAGGCGGCGAAAACGACACGATCCGCCCAGTGGTCCGCGAGGACAAATCAGGCACGACGCACATCTTCAAGTCGTTCCTCGAGCAGGTCAGCAAAGCAAAGATCCCGATGGAAGAATTCAAAGAAGTGAAGGCCGAAGGCGTGGGCACAGGCGAAGTGCCGTGCACCAGCGGCGAACTCGGAGAAGGCGCCGAAAAGACGTGGGAAAACGTCGCCGAAGGCTGTGAAAACCAGCGCTGGCCGCTCGAAGCCAAAGTGCTCCGTCCGAAAGAACAGGGCAACCCCGGCGTCGTGAAAAAGGTCAACGAAACGGAAAGCAGCGTCGGCTACGCCGATCTCGCGGTCGCCCAGGAATATAAGTTCTTCAACCCGGGCGAAGGCGGCGAAAAGAAAAAGGGCGAACAGCACGAAAAGTTCTGGGCGGTCGTCCAGAACTCGAAACCCGGCTCTTCCCCTGTGACGTTCGAAGATCCGTCGACCGACGGCGACGGCGAAAAGGAAGGCAATTCCAACTGCAAGGAGAGCAAGTACATCTCCGCACCGGGAACGACCTTCCCGCCGTCCAGCACACGTTTGGACTGGTCGAAGGTGAAAGCGTCGAACGTGTCGGAGACCTATCCGATCTGCGGCGTGACGTACGTCCTCGCGGCGCGGCAATACTGGTACTTCCTCGAAAAATACGGTGTCAGCGAAGAAGAATCGAAGAAGATCGCCACGACCGTGCACGACTTCGTGCAGTACGTCGTCGCCAAAGCCGGCGGCGGCAAGGTCCTCAAGGGCCACGACTACGAAGCCCTGCCCTCGAGCGTCGTCAAAGAGGCGGAGCTCGGCGCGGAGGAAATCGGCAGCAAGGAAGGCTGAGCGCCAGCCCAGCCACACCCGGACCGCGCGAGCGCTGAGCCGCTCGCGCGGGCTCGAGTGAGAATCCAAGCAGCGCCGGCCGGGCCGTCCAGGGATGGGCGGCCCGGGCTCGTTGTCGCGACCCGCCGTGAAACGTCCGAGGCCGTTCGGCGCGTCAGCACACGTCAGTGGCGCGCACGGCGCGCACCTGCGCGGGTTCACGAGAATCGTGCAGGCCGTCCGCGGCGCGCGTGACCAGCGCCGACAATCGCTCCTGAAAGCTCGCCACCGAGAAGCGCTCGGCGTTCTCGACGGCCAGCGCCGGCTCGAAGTCGAGCTCGTCGATCGTGGCGATCGCCCGCGCGAACGACTCGACGTCATCGAGCCTGGCCAGGCGCCCCGTGCGGCCGTCGAGCACGGTCTCGAGCGCTCCGCCGGTGGCCGCGGCGATCACCGGGCGACCCGCCGCCTGGGCCTCGACGGCGACGATGCCGAACTCCTCCATGCTCGGCACGACGACTGCGCGCGCGCCCGCGTACAGCTCGGCGAGCTGCTCGTCGCCGGCGCGGCCGAGGAACTCGGCCTCGGGGTATGCCTCGCGCAGCTCGGGCAGGTCCGGCCCGGAACCGACGACGCGGATCGGCGCGCGCGCGCGGCGAGCCGCCTCCAGCGCGACCTGCAGACGCTTGTGGCGAACGATCTCCGAGACCACCAGCAGCGACTCGCCCGGGGTGCCCGGCGCAAAGCGCTCCGTCTCGACCGGCGGATGGATCACGATCGCGTCGCGCCCGTAGTAGCGGCGGATGCGCTCGCGGCTCAGCTCGGAGATCGCGATGAACAGGTCGACGCGGCGGCTGGTCGACAGGTCCCAGCGGCGGATCCGCTCGAGCTGGCGCCGAACGAGCGGGCGCAGCGGCCGCGGCGTCTCGGCGAGCGCCCGCGCCTGCTCGTACCAGGCATAGCGAAACGGCGTGTAGCAATAGCACACGTGCACCGCGCCCGCGGGCACGCGCACGCCGTGCGCGAACGCGCTGCTGCTGCTCAAGACCACCTCGCACGCAGGCAGCTCGAGGCGTTCGACTGCCCACGGATACAGGGGCAGCAGCCGCCTGAAGCTCGCCTGTCCGGCGCCCAGGCGCTGCAGCGGCGATGTCGTGATCGCGTGGCCCGCGAACCGCCCACCGGTCGCCTGCTCGTCGTAGAGCAGCGTGACGATCGGGGCGTGGCCATACAGATCGGCGATCGCCGCGAAGGCACGCTCGGCGCCGCGCATCACGAGCAGATAGTCGTGCGCCAGCGAGATCCGCAGACGGGCGCTGAGTGCCGCGTCTGTGCTCGGCTGTTCGTCTGCGCCGCTCACGCAGGCAGCCTAGCCGTCTCCCGCGGTCGCGCGAGAATCTGGAGGGCGACAGGTTGCTGGAGGGCGAAGGTTGCGCGCGCGCACCCGGCAGGCGAAGACGGGTAGCGCGAGCGCAAGAACAACCGCTCCAGGCAGCAACGAACTGCTGGAACAGGCCGCGTGCTGGTATGATAGCCTATCCAGCAAGGCGGCAGGGGCAGGGCCTGCCCAGCGGCCTGTTGAGGGGAGGTTGGAGGGCTTTACAGGGAGCAGGTCGTTGCAGCATTTAAATGGAGATTTTGGCAGGCGAAATGAGGAGCTGAGAGGATGAGCAAGTCAAAGACGGCGCTCGGTCTGGCCGTGGCTGTATGTGCGTTTGGCGTCGTCGCGGCGCCAGCGCTCGCGTTCGGTAAATTCTACGCATCGACGACAGGTACCACGAAAGGCGCCGGAGAAGCCGAAACGCTCAAGGTCGGACCGTACAAAATCACGTGCGAAAACCCCATCAAGGCGAAAGGCCAGGTGACCTCCACGGAACCGGCCGAATCGTTCTACACGGAAGTCAAGTTCCGAGGCTGTGAAACCGTTGTGAAGCCGGCCGGTGGTTCGGGTATCGAAGAAATCAAAAAAATAGGCCTGAACCTGGGAATGGAATTCCTGTCGAACTACTCCGCCAAGGTTGGTGAAGGAGAATCCGAAGCCGTGATCAAGCCCGGCAGCGAAGTTAGTGTCAAAGCGCACGGTGGCAAGTGCACGGTCGTCATTCCGGAACAGCGACTGCCGTTGAAACAGAAAGAAGGGGTGGAATACGAAGCCGCAGTGCCGGAAACAGTGGACATCGCCGGACCGTTCGAAGAAGGAACGCGGCAATTTGAAAAATACGGTGAATTCAGAACCGGGCTATCTTTCGAAATCAATCTGAAAAAAATCAGAAGCTATATCACGCCGAATGACAAATGTCGGTACAAAGAAGAATCTGAAGAAGGTAAATACAATCCGGAAACGGGCAATGTTGAATTCAACGGCGGCCTCTTCGTAGGGGATCTCGAAGAAATCGCGTTGCAAGGCGGCAACCTGTCGTTTGAATAATCCCGCTGCGATAGCGGCTTACGCCGAGGCTTGAGGCGTAATCGTCGCTAGAGGGTAGAGCGCGGAAGGTTCTACGGAGCGTGGGCAGGCGGTAAGCGAGACCGCCGCCCACGCTCCAGCTTTTTGTGCGACGCGCCAAGGGGCAGGGCGCCGGCGGTGATGCCCCGCCGCAACCCATCACCGACCGGGTAATGGGGCGCGGTCGGTGATGGGCTCGGCCGGTGTTGCCCCCAGTCGTGGTGACGGGGTGACGGGGTGGGTTGAGTGCTCGCCAGCCGGTCAGCGGCCGAGGCAAATGACTCGCGCCTTCGGTGCACTTGTCCGGGCGCCAGCCGCCACGCAACCGCTCGACGTCGGCCCAGAGATCCGATGCGATGATCGATCGGTAGGCGCACCCGTATCGATGCTCGCTCCCGGCGGGCGCGCGAGGCCGCTCACGCGAGACGGCTCACCGTAGCTCGCGATGCTTACGCTCCGCGGCTTCTTCCTAGCGGTGCGCCGCTTCTTCCTGTTCGCGTTTCTTGTACTTCGCCCGTTCTCGTGCTTCTTCCTTGGCGAACTGTTCGCGAGCCGCTTTTTCGGTCGCGCTTTCGCCTGGGGACGGCTTGGGCTTCGCTGTTTCCTTCGGCTTCGCTGCTCGCCGTTTGCTTGAGCTCGGGGAGCTCTTTTTGGTGCTCGAGCTTTTCTTCGGGCTCGAGCTCTTCGAGCTCTTCTTCTTCGCCGCCGCCGCCGCGTTTTCCGCTTGCACGCGCTTGGCGGCTTCGAGTTTCTTCTTGATTTCCGTCTCTTCGGCTTCTTCGCTCTTCTTCAAATGCGCCGCTTGCTGCTTCTGGGCGTGCGCTTCCCTGGCTTCTTCGCCTCCGGCCGGCACTCCCGGGGCAGATTCGCCCGCCTGGTTCGAGCCGCCGGACTTCGAGCTTCCGCCACAGCCCGCGACGAGCGCAGCGCACGCCATCAAAGCGAACGCCAGCAGCACCCCCGACCGCAGGCGGCCACCCCTGAGAACCGTCACCCGTGTCAACCTACGACCTTTCACTGGATCACCGCGCGCTACGTTCGCGCCGCGGTCACAACGTTCGCGCCGCGCAGCGCACGCTGGGCACGGTAGCAGCCGGCGAGAGCATGCTCAACCAGCGGGTACGCGGGCGCTGGGCTCCTGACCTGGGACCCGCCCAGACCCGTGGACGAGCTGCTCGAGCGCTTGCGAGACACGCTCGCACACGAGCGCGCTGGCAAACAGCCTGCTCGCCTCCCGCCGCGCGGCCGTACGGATCGCGGTCGTGTTCTCGCCCAAGTTGGCGATCATCGTCGTAATGGCCCCCGCCATGGCCTCGAAATCGCCCGGCGCGACCTCCGTGAGCACGGCGCGGTCGACGCCCTCGATCGCGCCCACCTCGCTCGTCGCGACCACCGGAACGCCGGCAGCCAGCGCCTCCGCGACCGTCAGTCCGAACGGCTCGTACTTGCTCGCCTGCAGCAGCACATCCCCGCGGGCCAGCTCCGCGGGAATCTCAGCCGCCGCTACGTGCCCGGCGTATTCAGCGTTCTCGTCCGGCAGGTCGTCGAGCAGCTTGGTGTAGTCCGACCACAGGCTCGGACCACCGAGCACGCGGATGCGGGCGTTCACGCCGCGCTCGAGCAGCGTCCTCGCCACCGCCACGACGTCCTCGACGCCCTTGCGGACCGAGATCCGTCCCAGCACGAGGACGCGAGGCGGCTGTGAGACCGTGCCGGCGGAAGTCGTGAAGCGCTCGAGCCGCACGGGGTTGGGGATGACGACGGTGTCGGAACGGCGCACCCCGTAGTCGCGCACGAGATGATCGCGAAACACGCCGCTTATGCAGATAACCAGGCGAGCCCGCCGGATGGCGTTGCGCTGTGCCAGCGCGCGCAGCGACATGACGGCCACCACCGCCGCCAGCACGTGGGCAGGCTGACAGCGAAGCCCCAACCGGCGCTCGGCGATCAGCCAGCGCAGCTCGCCGGCGGCGTGCGTCTCGGGGTGGATCACCAGCGGCAGCGAGTGCGTCAGACGCGCCGGCACGGCGGGCGTCTCGATGCTCGAGAACTGGTAGATCAGGTCGTAGGGCTCGTGCCGATGGCGGCGCAGGATCTCCTGGCGCAGCCGCAGCGAAGCGCGCCCGCGGGTCAGCAGGCCGGTGGCGAACGCGCGGAACTTACCGCGGCTGTACCAGCGATTCCACTGCCAGACGTTCGTGCCCCAGATGACCGTCACGTTCTGGTGCTCGGCGATCTCGCGCGGCAGCGGCTGGCCTGCCGAGGGAAAGAAGCAGTCGATCCGGTGGCCGAGCTCCGCCAGGCCGTACAGGAGCTCCGTCGCCACGCCTCTGGCGCTCGCGTCGCCGCCCGGGATCGGTCCGAGCCAGGCTATGCGCAACGGTCGGCTGGCCACGTCAAGCGCACCGATCAGAACCCGACGCCATGCGCCAAGATTGAGTAGACATTTGGCGTCACCCTAACGGATGATGCGATCTGGCTTCGTCGAGGCTTGAGGGGGGAGCGGTACGAATATGGAGAGTCGCACCGCGATGCACTCGGCGCAAGTCCGTCGGAGGCGATCTGCGTACACGTCGGAGGCGATCTGCGTACAGATACAATCGCCCCGCGGTGAGTGGTAGGCGCCCGAGACAGCGGCAGCACCGGTGGCATGATGACGGCGAACGGTCTATGCGCATTCTCATAACGGTGCCCTGGGGTGAAGCCTTGGGGGGCGCCGAGGCGATGCTGCAGGGTGTGCTCGCCGGCGCGCACGCGGAAGGGCACGAGCCCGAGCTCGTGTTCTTCGAGGGCGGACCCTGGCCGGACGCGCTCGCGAACGCCGGCTTTCGCGTGGCCGTGATCCCGGCCGGTCGCCTGCGAGAAGCGCAGCGGTGGGGTCTCACGGTGGTGCGCCTCGCCCGGCTGATGCGCTCGCGCCAACCGGATCTGATCGTCAACTGGGCTGCCAAGACACAGCTATACGGGTCTCCGGCGGCGCTGCTGGCAGGAATGGCCGACCGGGTGGTGTGGTGGCAGCAGGTGATCCCCGGACGCCACTGGATGGACGCTTGCGCGACAATGCTGCCAACCGCGGCCGTCGGCTGCTACTCGAGCGCCGCCGCGCGCGCACAAGAGCGGCTGTTTCCGCGTCGGCGCACATTCGTCGTGGCTGCCGGCGCTCGGGTTCCCGAGCACGCGCGCGGCGACGGCTTGCAGCCGGCGTCGCTCGAGCTTCCGGGCGATGTTCCGATCCTAGGCCTCGTGGGTCGCCTGCAACCGTGGAAGGGGCAGGATCGGCTGCTCCGCGCCCAGGCGCTGTTGCGCGAGCGCGGACACCGGACGCACGTGCTGATCGTCGGCGGTGACGCCTACGGTCGCTCGCCCGAGTACGCTGGCTCGCTGCCGGCGCTGATCGATGAGCTTGGTCTCGCCGGGGCGGTCACGCTCACCGGCCAAGTGGCCGATGCCGGGCCTTATATCGAACGGCTCGACATCCTCGTCAACGCATCGGACCCCGAGCCTTTCGGCATCGTCCTGCTCGAGGGCATGTCAAGGGGGGTGGCGGTCGTGGCAGTGGACGCCGGCGGACCTGCCGAGTTCATCGCAAACGGGCGCACGGGCGTGCTCGCGCGCACGGGCGAGCCCCACGACCTGGCCGACGCGCTCGAGCCGTTGCTCGCCGCTCCCGACAGGCGCGCCGCGATCGGCCGCGCGGGCCGCGAGAGCTTCATGCACGAATTCACCGACGCCGCGATGCGCAAGCGGTTCTTCGACAATCTGCAGGCAATCGTCGACCGCAGAGGCCTGAGGTCGAATGGACGCCGCGTTCACGTGTGACTCGCTTGCAATGCTCACGCGTGAACGAATGAAGGAGCTCTCCGGCGAACGGCCCGCCGCGGAGGGGCGAACCGCGGTCGGGCTTGCGGATCGGCCCGCGCCAGCCACGCCCGAGCTGACGATCGTGGCGAACGACATCGGCGGGGTGGGCGGCATGGAGCGGCAGCTTGCCGAACTCGTGATCGAGCTCGCGCGGCTCGGTTACAAGGTGACCGTGATCGCGCGCACGTGCGAGTTGCCGGACGGAACCGGCGCGGTCTTTCATCGGGTGAGGGGGCCGAGCCGCCCGTTCGCGATCGCCTATCCGTGGTTCGTACTGATCGCCTCGGTCGCGGTGCTCAGATGGCGGCGCGGCATCGTGCAGGCGACCGGCGCGATCGTGCTGACCCCGGTCGACGTGGTCGCCGTCCACTACTGCCATCGGGTGGCCACACCCACTCCGAGCCGCTCCACACGGCTGTTTCGCGCGCACATCAGGCTGGCGGGCGTGCTGAAGCGGATCGGCGAAAGCGTGTGCTTTCGAATCAGCCGCGCGGCGAGGTTCGTGTGCGTATCCGACGGCGTCGCGCAGGAGGTCCGCGAGTACCATCCCGGGCTGGCCTCGCGGACGCTCACGATACACAACGGCGTCGACACCGAGACCTTCGCGCCAGGCCGTCACCTCGAGCTGGCACGCGCGATGCGCTCGGAGCTTGGCATCGGCGAGGGACGGCTCGTCGCCGCATTCGTCGGGGGCGAGTGGGAGCGCAAGGGCCTCAGGCTCGTGATCGAAGCGCTCGCGTACGCGCGCGAATGGGACCTGGTGGTGGCGGGCGGCGGCGATGAGAAGGCCTACCGGGAACTCGCAGATGCGCTTGGCGTCGGCGGCGCCGTGCACTGGCTGGGGATCACGCGCGAGGTTCCCGCGGTCTACGAGCTCGCCGACGCGTTCGTGATGGCCTCGAGCTACGAGACCTTCTCGCTCGTCACCTTCGAGGCGGCGGCCAGCGGCCTGCCGATCGTGGCGACGCCGGTGAGCGGCGTGCGCGAGCTGATCGAAGACGGGAACAACGGCTATCTGATCGAGCGCGACCCGCGGGCGATCGCCGAGCGCCTGAGGCGGCTCGCAGCGGAGCCGCAGTTGAGAATCCGCCTCGGGCGCGCCGCCCGCCGCTCGGCGCTCGCGTTTACCTCGGAGAGGATGGTCGCCGGTTATCACGAGCTGTACTCGCGCCTGGCAGAGCCTAGATCGCGCTGAGCCCAAGCCTGCTGCCGGAGGGCGCCGAGCCGCCGGTTGGCGTGATCGATCGCTTTGCCCGCGTCACGGGCTCCCGTTTGCGCGATGCGCGGCGACCGGAGCGCCGGCGCGTCTCACGCGCCCGTAGAGGCGCCCTTTCGGTAGCGCTGCTCCCCGGTAGCGCCGCCCGCGGGTAGCGGCTCGGAGAGCCCGTCCGTCGGCCAACCAGAGCACGTCCGCGAGACCGCGTGCAACAAAATTTAATTGCCGCTCAAGCGCTAATCTATGCTTGGTGACGGCCGGGAGAACGGCCATGGACGGATCCGCAAGCCGATGAACGAGACTACCGACGCCACCGCTCTGTTTGCTCCGCTGTGGAAGCGAAAGTGGTGGATCCTGGGCGTGGCTGTCCTGGTCGCGGCGGGAAGCTACCTCTACTACAAGCACCAGCCCTCGGTCTACTCGGCCGTGACACAGGTCTACCTCGGCAACGGCGCCGAAGAACAGTCTCAGATCGGCGCCAGCGCTGGCAGCACCAAGAAGGCCAGTGCGCCCAACCCCGCCACTCAGGCTGCGCTGATCAACTCGAGCATCATCAAAGAAGCCGTGCACGATCGGCTGCGCCGGCAGCGCAAAACCAAGGCGACCCACGCGGCGGTGAAGGGCAAGGCGAAGGCGACGGCCAGCGAAAAGAGCGAATTCATAGCCATCACCGCAGAAGCGCGGAGCGCGCGGAGCGCGGCGCTGCTCGCCAACACCACCGCCCAGACCTACATCGCACGCGAGAACGCGCGCTACCGCGCGCATGTGGAAGCCGCGATCGCGCTCGCCCGCAGGCAGGTCCGGAGGGTCGAAGCCGGAGCGCTCGATGCCGTGATCGCCACGGGCGCGCCGAACGCAAAGACCTCGACGAAGAGCTCCTCCAGCGGAACCGCCACCCTGCAGTTGGCGACGCTCGACGCCAAGATCAACCAACTGGAATCCGATCTGGCGGTGTCGCAGGTCACGCAAGTCGACCCGGCCAAACCGAAGGAGTCGAAACTGGTCTCGCCGCACCCGCGCAGCAATGCGCTATTCGGGTTCGCGATCGGTCTGGTGCTGGCCGCGTTCGCCGCCTACGGCCTTGGCCGGCTCGATCGCCGGTTGCGTTCGCTGGCGGCCGTCGAAGAGATCTTCCAGGCGCAGATCCTGGCGGCGCTGCGGGCCGTCAGGCACCCGCTGGTCAGTCGCAACGGGCGTCCGGCGCCCGCCTACGCTCTACGTGAGGCGCTGTGGCGGCTGCAGACGACGCTGCGGGTCGGCAGCAGCGCCGCCGAGGACGGCGGCGAGCCCGCGAACGGCCACGGCGGCGGACCCCGCTCGATTCTGTGTGTGAGCGCCGACGCCGGGGACGGCAAGTCGACGCTGATCGCCGCCCTCGCTCTCGCTTGGGCCGAGACCGGTGAGCGGGTGGCCGTCGTCGAGGCGGACTTCCGCAGCCCCGTCCAGAGCAGGCTCCTGCAGCTGAGCGGCTCGCGCGGACTGGCGGACGTGCTGACCGGCATGCTCCGAGTCGAGGAGGCGCTGCAGCCGGTCAGCCTCGTGCGCCCGGAGGCGGGTGCGGACGCCCCAGCGCCGGACATCGGTGGCAGCGCGGCCACCGTGGTCGAGTCCGCCGGGTCGGTGTCGGTTCTGGTGGGCGGCATGAAGGTCGCCAATCCGCCCGCGCTGCTCGGCCGCCCCGCGACCGCCGAGCTTGTCAGCTCGCTGTCAGAGGACTTCGACCACGTGTTGATCGACGCGCCCTCGCCGCTGCAGGTAAGCGACGCGATGGCGCTGCTGGCCGCGGTGGACGCAATCGTGATCGTCGCGCGGGTCGGGCACACGCGCGAGGCCTCGGCCCGGCGTCTGTTGGAGTTGCTGCAGCGCACGCCAAGCGCGCCGGTGGTCGGGGTCGTGGCCACCGCCGTCTCGGCTGCGGAGATCAGGAGATACGGGATCGACGCCAATACCGGTTCGCACAGGCGGGGACGCCGCAACAATCTGATCGGCCGATGAGCGCGCCCTATCCGCATCTAGCCCATCGAGCAGAATGGGAGCGGCCAAGTGCGCCCGTCGGGCGCGCGCGCGAGCGCCTGCTCGTGGGGCTGGGCGCACTCATCCCGCTGGCTCTCGCGCTCGCGATCAGCATCGAGATGCCCAAGCCGAGCGTGGGGCAGGCGGTGGTGATGATCGGGATCACGCTCGGAGTCGCAGCTGTGGTCGCGCTCGTCCTCAGCACTCGCTACGCGGTCACGCTTACGCTGCTCGTGCTCTACCTGGGCCTGCTGGAAGGGCCGATCAAGCTCGAGCACCCCAGCAGATTCTCGTCCGGCATCCGCGACGTGTTGATCCTGGCGATCGTCATTGGCATGCTCGCGCGCCTTACGCTCAAGCGAGAGCGTGTGACGCTGCCTCCGCTGTCCGCGTGGCCGCTGGCGTTCGTGGCGGTGGTCGTCGTCGAGGCGCTGAATCCGGATACCCACGGAGCGCTGAAGGTGATCGGCGGCTACCGCCAGCTGCTCGAGTTCGTGCCGCTGTTCTTCTTCGGCTACCTGATCATGCGCAGCAAGCGGCGCTTCCGCCAGCTATTTCTACTTTTTGGCGTGATCGCCCTGGCGAACGGGGTGGTCGGAGCGTATCAATCACGGCTCAGCCCGGCGCAGCTGGCCAGTTGGGGGTCCGGCTACGGCGCGCACGTGCACGGCAACGGCCATGGGTTGTCCGGGCGGACCTATGTCGTCGAAGGGGTCGGGCATCCGCGTGCACCGGCCCTGGGCTCGGACTCCGGATTCGGCGGAGGAGCAGGCCTGCTTGCGCTGCCCGGCCTGCTCGCGCTGCTCGCCGCCGGACGGATGCGGCGACGATGGCCCGCCGTGCTGTGCTGCCTGGGGGCACTGCTCGGCATCGCAAGCTCGGCGTCGCGACAGTCGACTGTGATCCTCGTAGTGAGCGTGCTCGTCTTCGCCCTGCTGTGGGTGATCGCCGGGCTCGGCGCGAGGCGGGCGATCGCGTGGGTGGCGACGGTGGCGATCCTTACGACAGGGGTCGTGTCGGTGCTCGTCGCCGTGAACGGGAGCGCGGTCATCGCTCGCCAGGCGAAACTGCTGAATCCGCGGGTCAAGCAGGGAGCAGGCTTGGAAGTCGAAGAAGAAGAACTGTCCACCGACGGCAAGCTGAACGGTCTCAGCAAGCTGCCACCAACGCTCACGCGCGCCCCCTTCGGGCTGGGGCTTGGGAGGGGTGCGTCGGCGAGCGGCTTTGGTGGGCGCGAAAAGCTGACCATCGAAGAAGAAAGGATCACTGCCGCAAGTGCATACAATCTGCTCGCTGTGGAAGCGGGGGCGCCCGGCCTGCTGCTGTGGATCGGCTTCGCGCTGAGCGTGATCGCGCTCGGGGTCAGCCGGCTGAGGCGCGTCGCCGACCGCGAGCTGCGCATCTATCTGGTGGCGATTCTCACCACCTTCATCGCGTTCACCATTCAAGGGTTCTCCGGACCGACGCTCGCGGTCACACCGGCCGGGGCGTACCTGTGGTTCGCGCCCGGAGTTCTCGCCTACTGGCTCGCGGGCGAGGGCTTCGCGGCCGTGCAGGCGGGCTTGAGCTCGAGGACCGTGAGGCGGAGCTCGGGCATGGCCGGCGCGACCGCCGGGTCGGTCACATGAATCTCCTGCAGCTGCGCGCCCGGGGCGCTCCGCAGGCTCGGGACACATCGTCGCACGTGTCGTTCAGGGGACGGCTGAACGTGCTGATCGGCGCGCAGCGCCGGCTGGTGGTCCTGCTCGTGATTATCGCGGTCCTCTCCGCGTTCACCGAAGCGGCGATGCTGGCAGCGATCGCCGAGGTCGCGGTCGCGATCGCCGGAGCTGGCCACAAGCACAGTCGCATTTCGCTGATTCACGTGCATGCGTCCGTCGGTACGCTGCTCGCCATCGCTTTCGGGTTCGCGCTGCTTCGCCTGTTTCTGCAGTTCCCGCTCTCGATGGTGCCGGCGCGTATAGCGTCATCGGTGCAGGCGGGGTTGCGCATCAGGCTGTTCCATTCGTTCAGCCGCGCCTCCTGGGAGGTGCAGTCGCGAGACCGCGAGGGGCAATTGCAAGAGACGATGACCAGCCAGGTTCTACAGGCGACCGGCGGCGTGCTGTCGACAACCGGTCTGGTGACCTCGATGCTGACGCTGCTCGTTCTGTTGGCTTCCGCGTTCGCGCTCAACGCCACTGCCGCCGCCATCGTCCTGGTCCTAGCCCTGGGGATGTTCGGGCTCCTGCGACCGCTGCGGAACAGCGGCGTCCGCCATGCCCGCGCTCTGTCGCGGGCTCAGGTCCAGTACGCAGCGGGGATCGCCGAGTCGATCCGGGTCGCCGAGGAGATGCAGGTGTTCGGCGCCGGCGCCGCTCAGCGCAGCCGGATCGACGAATTGATCGAGGCCGCGCGCAGGAATTTCTTCACGACCCAGCTGCTTTTGAAACTCACGGCGAACCTGTACCAATGCACGATGTACGTGCTGTTCGTCGTCGGTCTGTGGGCGCTGTACCACCTCGGCAAGAACCACACCGGCTCGCTCGCGGCGGTCGTCCTGATCATCGTGCGCGCGAGCACCAGCGGCCAGAGCGTGCAAGGCGCCTACCAGGGGCTGATCCAGGCAATGCCCTTCATCGAGCGCACTCAGGACGCTGAGCAGCGCTACCGCGAGAGCATTCCACCCGTCGCGACCACGCCGCTGCCGGCGGTCAGTGCGCTGGCCTTCGAGGACGTGAGCTACGCTTACCGGCCCGGCCGACCGGTGCTGTCGCAAATCAGCTTTCAGGTGCAGGGGGGGGAGGTGGTGGGCGTCATCGGTCCATCCGGCGCGGGCAAGTCGACGCTGGTTCAGCTGCTTTTGCGGCTGAGGCGGCCCGACGGCGGCCGCTATCTCGTCAACGGCACGGACGCGTGGCAGTTCGCGGCCGAGGACTGGAACCGGCGAGTGGCATATGTCCCACAGGAACCACGGCTGCTGCACGCGTCGGTCGCGGACAACATCCGCTACTTCCGCGAGATCGACGACGATGCCGTGGAACGGGCCGGCCGGCTGGCGCGAATACACGAGGACGTGATGGGCTGGGCGGACGGTTATGAGACGATCGTCGGTCCCCGCGCAGACGCGGTCTCGGGCGGTCAGCAGCAGCGGATCTGCCTCGCCCGCGCGCTCGCGGCGCTACCAGGCATGCTGGTGCTCGACGAGCCCACGAGCGCCCTCGATCCACATTCGGAGACGCTGATCCAGGAGTCGCTGACAGGACTCAAGCACGAACTGACTCTGTTCATCGTCGCTCACCGCATGTCCACGCTCGATATTTGCGATCGCGTGATGATCATCATCGACGGCAGGCTGACGGCATTCGACACGATCGCCGCACTGCGAGAGCACAACCACTATTACCGCTCAGCCTCGAAGCTCGCGGTCGGGGCGCCCGGCGGCGCGCTGCCTTGAGCTCCCCGCAGCGCCCGAGCTCGGGGAGGGCCGCGCTCGCCGTCAGGCGCCGGCTCGACGACGCGGCCGCGCGGGGCAGGGTCCCCGACTTCTTCATCGTCGGGCACCCGAAGTGCGGCACGACCGCTCTGTACGAGGCGCTCAGGGGTCACCCTGGCATCTACATGCCCGAGGGCAAGGAGCCGTGGTTCTTCGCGCCGGAGCTGCACGTTCGCACGCCACCGCGACCGGAAAGGACCCCGCGGACGCTCGCGGAGTACCTCTCGCTGTTCGCAGCCGCCGAGCCGGAGCAGACCGTCGGCGAGGCCACTGCCCATTATCTTTGGTCGCAGACGGCTGCCGCGCGGATCGCAGAAGTTCAGCCCGCGGCGCGGATCATCGCGATATTGCGCGAGCCGGCGAGCTTTCTGCGCTCGCTTCATCTTCAGTTCCTGCAGAGCTACGTCGAGATCGAGGGCGATCTGCGTAAAGCGCTGGCGCTCGAGGACGAGCGTCGCTGCGGCCGGCACATCCCGCGCCACACCTACTGGCCGCATGCGCTGCTGTACTCGGAGCACGTGCGCTACGTTGAGCAGCTGCGCCGCTTCCACGCCGAGTTTCCAGCCGAGAACGTGCTGGTGTTGATCTATGATGATTTTCGTGCCGACAACGAGGGGACGTTGCGAGCGGTGCTGCGCTTCCTGGAGGTCGACCACACTGTGGAGGTCGTTGTGCCGCGAGCAAACCCTACCGTGCGCCCCCGCTCGCAGCGCATGCACGGGCTCGTCCATGCGGTTTCGGTCGGAACGGGGCCGGGCTCACGGGCGATCAAGGGCACGGTCAAGGCTCTCACTCCACGGCAACTGCGGCGCCGGGCGCTGGATGTGACGCAACGTCGGGTGGTGTTCGCCGACCCCGGACCGGCGGACGAGGAGCTGATGAGTGAGCTGCGTGTGCGCCACAAGAGGGAGGTGGTGGCCCTGAGTGAATACCTGGGGCGCGACCTCGTTACACTCTGGGGCTATGACAGCGTCACGTCAAGTTGATGACGAGGTTGCAGGGCATGCACCCCACGTGTCACGTCAAATCGATCATAACGTCACGAAGCAGGCACCTGGCACCCGCGCTGTATCGGAACGAAGAGTCCCCGACTTCTTCATCGTCGGCCATCCCAAGTGTGGCACGAGCGCCCTGTTCGAGATGCTGCGACATCGTCCACAGATATACATGCCCGAGGTCAAGGAGACGTGGTTCTTTGCCTCCGAGCTGCGACGCGGCCGCCCGGGACGACGTCGATCGACGGCACGGGCCAGCACGCTCGAGCAGTATCTCTCGCTGTTCGCGGCAGCGCGTGCGGACCAGCACATCGGCGAGGCCACGCCGTCATACTTGAGGTCTCACAGCGCCGCGACGCGGATCGCGGAAGTGCAACCGGCCGCGCGGATTGTGGCGATCCTGCGCGAGCCGGCGAGCTTCCTGCGCTCGCTTCACCTGCAGTTCGTCCAGACCCACGTCGAGACCGAGAAGGACCTTCGCAAGGCGCTCGCGCTCGAGGATGACCGGCGAGAAGGCCGTTGTATTCCCGCCCGTTCCGCCCAACCACGGGACCTGCTCTACTCGGACACCGTGCGCTATGTCGAGCAGCTCAAGCGCTACCACGCCGTATTTCCGGCCGAGCAGGTGCTCGTGCTCATATATGACGATTTTCGCGCTGACAACGAGGCGACCGTCCGCGCTGTGCTGGCTCATCTGGGAGTGCGCGACAGCGCCCAGATCCCAGCGCTCGAAGCGAACCCCACGGTCCGGGTGCGCTCGCAGCGCCTGCATGAGATCGTGCACTCGGTGACGGTGGGCGCCGGCCCGGCCGCGCGGGTCGCCAAGGCCGGCCTGAAGTCGCTCACGTCTCGGCGTCTGCGCCGCGAGGCCCTTCGTGTGGCCGAACGCCGCGTCGTCTTGGCTGCGCCGCGCCCTGCTGACGATGATCTGATGCTCGAGCTGCGCCGCCGCTTCAAGGCGGAGGTCATCGCGGCCAGCGAGTACCTCGGCCGCGACCTCGTGCGGCTGTGGGGATACCATGAACTCTGAGGGCGGCGACGCGATGAACTCAAGCGTAAGGATACGATGAGCACCGGCGAGCGCGGGGACGCGATCACCGCCCGCGAGCTTTTCGCGCCCGACCGTGGCGCTGCCGCCAGCGGGCGCGTCCCCAACTTCTTCATCGTCGGCCAGCCCAAGAGCGGCACGACCGCGTTGTACGAGATATTGCGACGGCATCCGCAGATCTTCATGCCCGACGTCAAGGAGCCGCTGTTGCTCGCGACCGACCTGCAGGCGCGCTCCAGGCGCTCCGGCGCGGCGACGCGGCGCCGGCCGGACACGTTCGATGAGTACCTTTCGCTGTTCGCGCCCGCAGAACCGCAGCAGCGCGTCGGTGAGGCCTCCGCGCTGTACCTCTGGTCTCGCGACGCGGCCGCAAACATCGCATGGCTTGAACCGGCGGCGCGGATCATCGCCATCTTCCGTGAGCCCGCGAGCTTTCTGCGCTCGCTGCATCTGCAACTGTTGCAGAACCACACCGAGACGCAGAAGGATCTGCGCAAGGCCCTGTCGCTAGAGCAAGCAAGGAGTCGCGGCAAACGCATCCCGCGAGGGTGTCCGCGCCCCGCGGCGCTGCTCTACTCGGAGCGGGTTCGCTACGCCGAGCAGCTGAGCCGTTATCAGGAAACGTTTGCTCCCGAGCAACTTCTGGTGATGATCTACGACGATTTTCGCGCCGACAACGAGGAGACGGTTCGCTCCGTGCTGCGCTTCCTCGATGTGGACGACACCGTACCGATCGAGACCACCGAGGCTAATCCCACCGTGCGCCTGCGATCGCGCCGCGTTGATGCGATCGTCCACGAGGTCTCGGTAGGCCGTCGGCACCCGCTCTTGCGCACGGCCAAGGCGGGCATCAAGGCGCTCACATCCGAGCGCATGCGCCGTGTCGCACTACGCACGACGCGGCAAAGCCTCGTGTTCGGCGAGCCGGACCCGCCGGACGAGAGGCTGGCGCAGGAGCTGCGCGCGCGCTTCAAGCCAGAGGTGGTCGCCCTGAGCGACTACCTGGGTCGCGACCTTGTTAGCTTGTGGGGCTATGGCAGCGTCGACTGACACTTCGGCCGCGGCGAACGCGCTGGTTCAGAGGATGCCCGAATTCTTCGTAGTAGGGCATCACAAGTGCGGTACGACCGCTCTGTGGGAAATGCTGCGACGGCATCCGCAGATCTACATGCCCGAGGTGAAAGAGACGTGGTATTTCTCGTCGGAGCTGCGCCCCGCCAAAAAAAGGCCGCCCGGCGCAAGGAAAAGACCGCTGCCGGTCGGGCGGGCCGAGACCCTCGAGCAGTATCTGGCGTGGTTCGAGAATGCACGCCCCGATCAGCGTGTCGGGGAGAACTCACCTGCCTATCTGATGTCGACACAGGCGGCGCGGCGAATCGCAGAGGCTCAGCCCGAGGCGCGCATCATCGCGATTCTGCGGGAGCCCGCGAGCTTCCTGCGCTCGTTCCATCTGCAGTGTCTGCGCAATCACAGCGAGACCGAGAAGGACTTCGGGAAGGCGATCGCGCTCGAGGACGCCAGGCGGGAAGGAAAGCACATTCCTCGCCATTCGACGCGACCCCACGAGCTGTTGTATTCGAACCACGTGAAATACGTGCAGCAGTTGCAGAGCTACGAAGCCGTAATTCCTCGCGAGCGGATCCTCGTCCTGATCTACGAGGATTTCCGCGAGGACAACGACGCGACCGTGCGCGAGGTGCTGCGTTTTCTCGAGGTGGACGACTCGCTGCCGATCGAGCTGATCGAGGCCAACCCCTCGTTCAGCATCCGCTCGCCACAGCTCAACGAGATGGTGCGCTCGGTGTACATGGGCCGCGGGCCACTCTCGAGGCGCGTGAAGAAAGGCGTCCGCTCGATCACCTCGACGAACATGCGCCACGCGCTGCTGCGGGTCACTCGGCGCCGTGTCCTATACGGCGAGCCGGGACGCGCGGATGAGCGCGTGATGCTCGAGTTGCGCCGTCGCTTCAAGGGCGAGGTCGTCGCGATCAGCGAGCACCTCGATCGCGACCTCGTCGGCCGATGGCGCTATGACCGGCTCGACTGATCGACCCACGACACAGACCCCGACCGAGACGCCGCTCGGAGCGAGTGGGCGAGCGGAACGCGAGGCGACCCAGGAGCGGGTCATGCCGCCCGGCCAGGTGGTCGTGTCTTCCCCCGCGCCGTTCGGCGCCGGGGGTCTCGGGCGCCACCTGAAGGAGCTCGTCGATGCGCTCGATCGTCGCGGGCCGCCGGCGATCTGCCTGTGCGGCGTGGCGCTGCCTCATCAACACTTGCCGCCTTCGCCGCTGCGCCACGAACTGCGCGTGAACGGACTCGCCCACTCGCTGCGTCCGCTTACGCGCTTTTCATCCGGGTGGAGAAATCTGCGTGAGAGCGTCGCGTTCGACGGCTACGCCGCGAAGCGCCTGCCGGCGGGCGAGCATCTGATCGCGTTCAACGGCCAGGCATTGAAACAGTTCGAGGCCGCCAGGAAGGCGAGGTACGGGTCAATCTCGCTGCTCTCGGCGAACTCCCATCTGCGGCGCGTCATACGCCGCCACGCACAGGCGCTCCGTCAATATCCGCTGGAGGGATCGTGGGCCGGGCGCCTGTTGGGGCGCAATCTCAAGGAGTACGCGCAGGCAGAGCGCATCTACGTCGCGTCTCGCTACACATGGGAGTCGTTCGTGGAGGAGGGCTGCCGCGAGGAGGTCCTGTCGCTGTTCCCGTTCGTGCCGGATGCCCGGTTTCAGTCCAGCGGCGCGCCACCGGCCACGGCCACCTTCGATGTGGTTTACACCGGACGCCTGTGCGTCACCAAGGGCGTACCCCTGCTTGTCGACGCCGTGCGTCGTCTGCCTCATGCCGACCTGCGACTCGTCCTGGTCGGGGGATGGAGCACGCCCGGCATGCGTCGCTTCCTGGAAGAGGCGCGCGCGCGGGACCCGCGCATCGAGATCGGCCCTGGCGATCCGTTGCCCCACCTGCACCGCGCGCGACTTTTCGCGCACCCCAGCTACGAGGACGGGTTCGCCTACGCCCCGGCCGAGGCGCTCGCGTGTGGAGTGCCCGCGCTTGTCACCGAGGACACCGGGATGAAGGATCTGATCGATCCCGGCGTCAACGGCCTGATACTGCCCACCGGCGACCTCGGGGCGCTCACCGAGGCGATCGATGCGGCATACCGCGGCGACGTCTTGAGCGGCTGAACTACGAGCTTGAGTGTGTCTCGTCGACGGTCTTCGCGCTGAGCACGGGGCTCCGGGCGAGCCTCGCCGGCGGCTGCCACGCCGCCTGGGCGTCTCGGTACGCGTCGATGATGGCGGCGAAGTGGCGCTCGGCTGAAAAGCGCCTGCCCACCGCCTCTCTGCCCGCCATGCCCATCGCTCGCTGCCTGTCCGGATCGGCGAGCAGCTGATTGAGCGCCTGCGCCAGATCGTCAACGTCTCCCGGTTTGACGCACCGGCCGCTGATTTCATCATCGAGCCAATCTCCGACCCCTCCGGTCGCGCTGGCGATCACGGGGCGCCCGGCGGCGAGCGCCTCAATCCCGACGAGCCCGAACGGCTCGGGCCACAGCGATGGGACTACCACCACCGACGCATTCGCAAACTCCTCAGCGAGCCGCTCGGAGCTGAGCCAGCCCTTGAACGAGACGCGTCCGTCGACGCCGCAGCGCCGTGCCAACCTGCGCATCGGCTCCAGCAGCCGGCCGTCTCCACAGATTATGAATTCGGCGTCCACCTCGCGGGCCGCGCGGATCAGGACGTGGACGCCCTTCTCGTGCACCAGCCGGCCTGCAAACACAACCCGTCTCCTGGCAGGGTCGCCTGTCGCCGGCTCGGGGGGGATTGTCGTGCTGAGGGGAACGATCTTCCGCCTGGGCAGCCCATTGGCGGCCAGGTGCCGGTCCACTGAGCTGGAATAGGAGACGACCAGATCGGCGAGCTCGAGCGCCTCGGCCGCGCGAGCTGCGCTTCTGTAGCGGGTGGGCAGGAACTTCGGATTGTGCGTGTGCGCACATCCTCGCGCGAGCATGTTCACGATGCATCCCGGTCCGCGGCCTCGTGTGCATTCCTGGCCCGGACGGAAGTAATATTTGCCCGACGGGCATGCCGCGTAGTTGTGCGCGCTGACAACCAGCGGCGCGCTCGCTCGCATAGCCTGCGCGATATCCGGCCGTTCGATGTGGTGAAGGTGGACAACCTCGGGACCGAACGCCAGGGCCTCGCCGATGCGAGCCTCCATCGGAACATCTTCATGAAAGAGGTCTGGACACCGATACAGCGTCACTCCGGGAATTTCGTCGGTAGATTCTATCCGGGCGGCCATCACGCGCACGTCAAGCCCATGCCGGGCGAGGATCTCCGCGCTCGTCTGGACGTGGGCCGAGACGCCGCCGTCCCGGGTCCAGCGGGGCACCGCCATGAGCACCGAGCGGGCGGCGGACGAGTCAGACACACCGGATTTTGAAGCGGATCGATCGCTCTCGGCCATGCGCGAAGCAACGATAGCCGTTTACCAAACCGGGCCGATACGAATCGAGCTAGGACGGGTTCGCCTCGACCGATCGCCATGGTCGCGAGCGGCGGGCGCCGGCGGCGCCCGCCGTCACGGCTCAACGCGCAGCGCAGGCTCGAGCTGCGGGCCGTGGTCGCCGGCGCCGATCGCGAGGCTGCAGACCCTTACCAGCGCCGCTCGCAAAGACGGCGTCGCGAACGCCGGTCCGGCAGGCGCGTCGGTGCTTCGATCATGCGTCCCGATGTTGGCGCGAGATCTGATAGGTGACGGGCGCCGAGATGCTCTTCATGTGGAGCCCGTTGAAGCTAACCACGACCCGGATAGTCTTCGCGCCGCGCCTGCGGAACGTGTGAGGGATCGAGAACCCACCTTCGGCGTCGACCGTCCCGACGCCGATGCGATGCCATTTCCCCGGGCCGTATTCACGCTCCAAGGCAGCGGTTGCTCCGGGGTCGGCCGGGCTTACGGTGCCGGTGATCGTCACCGCCCTGCTGTCAGCCCCGTCGCTGTCCGCCGCGCGCCAGGCTCCGAGCGTCAGCTGCGCGCCGCTCGCCGGGGCATCGATAACGACTTGGGGACCCGCTATCTCGACGCGGGTGCGGGCGCTTTTGGCGCCGCCGGAGCGGACGTAGAAGACGCCGTTGAGCTCCGGCGCGGGCAGGGCGAACTGAAACGCTCCGCCCGCTTCGGTGGTCGTTGTCGCAACGCTGTCAAAGCCGGGTGTGCCAGCGATCTTCTGATAGAGCGTCACCGCTTGCCCGGCTGCGCTCGCACCTGCGGCCGCGCTTGCTCCTTCGGACTCGCTCCCGCCTTCGGCTGTGCTCGCTCCTTCGGGGCAGCTCAGGGTGCCGGTGAGGCTGAGCGGCGACGTGGGCGCGGTCCTCGAAGGCGTCGCTTCGAGGTTGACGCTGCACCCGGTGCGCGCGCGGGCACCCTGGCGTGAATGGCGGGCTTGGCGCGGCGTTTCGCCAGTCGTTGAGGCAGCCGACCCCGGGCTCGATTCCGAGGCGGGCCCGGTGGCGGATTCCTGAAGCGGACCGGCGGTGGAGACGCTCGACTGCAGATCTGTCGTCCGGTGCGCGCCGGCGCTCGTCGGCGTCAGCATGGAGAGGACGGCCGCGAGCGACAGTACGGCCGCGCGCGCGCCGGTGCCGAGCACTGAGTTTCGCCGCACACAGCGACAGAGCGAGGAGCGCATGACTTTTGCGGAGCAGAGCATGTTTTGTGGTCGCTTTCGTGTGGGTTGTGAGCGTTTAAGAATGTTCACACATGCATGTTCAGATGAGTGGCGTCGCGCACTGGATCGACATCGATCGCAGGATTCTTTAGCTCCAGCCGACAGGCCCCGAGCGCTCAGCCGGCGGGCTCGCGCCGCCGTGCGCCGGTCCCCGCCAGCAGCTGCCGATACACCTGCTCGAGCTGCCGCGTCACCGCCTCAGGACGATAGTCGGTGACGGCGCTCCGGGCGGCGGCTCCCAGGCGCTCGCGCTCGAGCGGGTCATCGCGCAGCGCTCGCATCGCCGAGGCAAGCGAGTCCAGGTCGCCGCTGTGGAACAGGCGTCCGGTCTTGCCGTCGGCCACCACGCTCGCCGGACCGCCCTCGTCCGGCGCGATCACGGCCAGACCGGCCGCCATCCCCTCGAGCACCACCGTGCCGAAGGGCTCGGGGATCACCGAGGCGTGCACGAGCACGTCCAGCGACGCCAGCTCGGGCCAGATGTCCTCGCGAAAGCCACGAAACTCGACCCGCTCGGCGATCCCGAGGCGCCCGGCAAGCGCATGTAGCTCGCGCTCGTAGCTCTCCTCCCCGAACATCGCCGCGCCCACCACCACCGCTCGCTCCTCGCCGGCGGCAAAGGCGGCGGCAAACGCGCGCAGAAACAGGTCTTGCCCCTTCCACGGCGCGATCCGCCCGAGCATGCCGAACGTGGCGGCGTCCCAGGCGGCTGAGCCGCTCGACGCCGGGCCGCCCGGCGAGGGCGCTCTGTGTGGCCTGTCTGGCGCGCCTACCGCCTGCGATGTATCTGACGAGCCTTCTGCGTCCCGCGCGCCGGGGGCACGTAGATCGGGTGGCGGGTCCACCGCGGTCGGTATGACCCAGCTCATCTCGCCGCACAGCTTGGCCGGCAGTGTCTGCAACGTGGCAGTCGAGTTGGCGATCACGCCATCCGCCAGGCGGCCGATCAGGATGCGCACGAGCTGCACCGCCGCGCCCGGAATGTAGTCCTCGGCGATGCGGTCGCGCAGATGCCACACGAGCGGGATGCCGGCGGCGCGCGCCGCGATGCTGCCGTACACGCCGGCCTTGAGCGAGTTCGTGTGCACGAGGTCTGGCTGCAGGGCGCGCAGGCGCATGGCCAGACGCGCGATGTAGGCAGCGGTGGCGAGCGCCGCCATTGGCGAGGCGCCGCCGGGACTCACCAGCTCCCGGCGCAGATCGCGCGCGGAGGCCGCGATCGGAAGGATCTCGACGGACACGCCCGCCTGTGAGAGCCGCTGCGCAAGTGGGCCGTCCTCGCCGAGGATCACGTGCGGATTGACGTTCTGCAAGCGGGGGAGCAGGCGCGTCAGCTGTATCTCGCCCCCGGACAGACGCGCGACGTGGTCGAGATAGACCACGCGCAGCCGCTCGTCGCGGTCGCCCGCGGCCAGCCGGCGGTAGAGCGCGCGGTGGCGCTCGGCCAGCGCCGGCCAGGAAAAGCTCTCGGCGAAGCGCCGCGCCGCCGCGCGGGTGGGCAGATCCCCCTGCGCCGCCGCTTGGATGCGCCGCGCGAGCGCCGGCGCATCTCCCGCCGCCACCACCAGCGAGCGGTCCAGCGCCAGCGTCATCTCCGGCAGGCCTCCGACGTCGCTGACGATGCTCGGCGTGCCGCAGGCTGCTGCCTCGGGCACGACCAGGCCGAAGCCCTCGAGGCTCACGCTGGGCACGACGGCCACGTCGGCGGCCCGATAGACCTCGACGAGCTCCTCGTCTGGCAGCCGTCCCAGCAGGCGCACGCTGTCCGACAGCGCCGCGCCCGTAACGCGCCGCGCCAGTGCATCGCGCAGCGGCCCGTCGCCGACCAGCAGGAGCGCCGAGCCGTCGGGGAGCTTTGTCTGAATCCGCTCCCAGGCGTCCAGCAGGACCTCGAGGCCCATGCGCGGCACCAGGCGCCGCACGCAGACGGCGACGAACGCCTGTCCGTCGACGCCGAGCCGCGCGCGCGCGCGCGCGCGGTCACCGGGCGTGAACAGCTCGAGCGCCACACCCGGTGCCCACACGTGCACGTCCCAGGGCCGCACTCCGTAGCGCTCGACGAGCTCTTTGCGAAAGGCCGACGACAGAACCACGTGGGCGTCCGCGCGCCGCAGCACGCTCCGCTCGAGCGCCGCGCGCAACACGTATCTTGCGCGCGAGCCGTCACCGGCGGCGAGGTTCTCCGCAGCCCACGGCCCGTGGAAGTGAAACGCCACGGGGCGGCCTCGCCGGCCCCCCAGCAGCAGAGGCGCCGCGGCATACAGCGCGAAGTGCGCGTCGATCACCTCGACGGCGCTCGCGGCACGTTGCGCGGCGAGCCACACGTCGAGCACCCGGCGTGCAAGCGGGATGTCCGGCCGATCGAGGACGTCGACCGATGCGGGCGCGTCCGCGGCCGGTCCCACCACGATTCCGTGCGCCTCCGGCAGCTGCTCAAGCAGTGAGCGGTAATAGCGGTTGAGGCCCCCCGGCGCCGCGGGGAACCAGCCCATGCCCAACATCAACACGCGCGGACGCGCCTGCGGCGATCCAGCCGAGCTTTGGGGTGTCGGTGCGCTCATCGTGTCGGTGTCGAGCTCAGGCGCAGGATCGCGGCAGCCGGTCGTTCGCGAGCGGCACGCACCGTAGCAGGGCATCGATCACGGGCCGATGACCTCGATGCGCTCACGAGCGGACTCGGCGTCGGGCCGTGCGCCGAGGGCCGGCGCCCGGCGCTTTGCGGGAGGACTGCAGATCCTCCGGAACAGCCTGCAATCGTCGAGCCGAGCGAAGCCGCATGATATGTTCTCAAGCGAGATCGATGCGGCGTCTGTGCTCTGCACGAATCGACACGGTGCAGGGACAGCAATGGGAGGGCGCGAGGTGGCTGCTGAAACACACTCAGGCGACGCCATGGTGACACCAGCAACGGATTGCTCGGGCGGGCGAGTGCCGGATTTCTTCATTGTCGGTCACCCCAAGTGCGGCACGACGGCGCTCTACGAAATGCTCAAGCAGCACCCGCAGATTCACATGCCCGCGAAGGAGCCGCGCTTCTTCGTCATGAAGGAGATCGACTTGAGCGCGTCTCAGTCGAGCCGCCCGGGGTCGCTCTCGCCCCCGCGCGACTCTCCGCAGGCGTCGGACTCGAGCCGGGCGCCGGGTTGGCGCCCGCGGACGCTCGACGGTTATGTCGCGCTGTTCGCCGGCGCGCGTCCGGAGCAGCTCGTCGGAGAGGCCACCCCCGCATACCTCAGGTCTGCTCTTGCCCCCGGCCGCATCGCGGCTTTGCGGCCGGATGCACGGATAGTCGCTATCTTGCGCGAGCCCGCGAGCTTTTTGCGCTCGTTTCATCTGCTGGCTGTGCGCGGCTATTTCGAGACGCAGAAGGACTTTCGCAAGGCACTGGCGCTGGAACAGCAAAGACGGGAAGGCCTGCGGATTCCGCGCACGTCGCGGGCCCTCGCGGATCAGCTGCTGTACCTGGATCACGTGCGCTACGTCGAGCAGCTGCGCCGCTACCACGCGGCGTTTGGAAGGGAGCAGGTGCTGGTGCTCATCTATGAGGACTTCCGGCGTGACAACGAGGCCGCCGTGGGCACCGTGCTGCGTTTCCTGGGTGTGGACCACACGTATGCGATCGATACGATGCAGACGCGTCCCTCGCGCGATCTGCGCTTCCATCGGCTCCACAGGCTGGTCAACCTGCGACGGATCGCGCTGCGCAACATGGCCGTCGTAGGCTCGCTCTCTCGAACTGTGAGCGCTCTCACGCCAACGCCGCTTCGCGGCGGGCTCCAATCGCGCTGGCGCCGCGTCGCCTACGGCGAAGCGCCTCCGCCCGACGAGGAGTTCATGCGCGAGCTGCGCCGCCGGTTGAAGCCCGAGGTCGAGGCGTTGAGCGACTACCTGGGCCGAGACCTCGTGACAGCATGGGGCTATGACGATCTCGCCTGATCCACTACGCCCGGCGCACTCGACGGGCGAGCCGATGTGCGGGATCCGAACCGACGTAGAGGTGGCCGAGACACCCGCCGGCGTGCGACCCGCGAGCGGCGGGCCGCCGAGGCCGCGGACGGGTGGTGCGTCACAGGCGAGGATCCCCGACTTTTTCATCGTCGGTCACCAGAAGTGTGGCACGACCGCGCTGTACCTGATGCTGCGAAGCCATCCGCAGATCTTCATGTCCACTGTCAAGGAGCCGCGGTTCTTCGCGACCGACCACCGATCTCAGCGCACGCGTCGCGGGGCGCCGCCAGTTGCGCAACGTCCGCAAACGCTCGACGCGTACCTCTCGCTGTTCGCCGCCGCCGGCGACGAGCGACGCGTCGGTGAGGCGTCGGGTCAATACCTGCGGTCCACGACCGCCGCGAGCGGCATTGGCGCGCTGCAGCCCGCTGCTCGCATAATCGCGATCCTGCGCGAGCCGGCAAGCTTCCTGCGCTCGTTTCACCTGCAGATGGTCTCGAGCCGTGTCGAGACAGAGACCGACTTCCAAATGGCGATCGCGCGCGAGGGCGATCGGCGGGCAGGAAAGCGGATTCCGCGCAGCTGTCATAATCGAGAGCCTCTCCTGTACTCCGATCACGTTCGCTACGTCGAGCAGCTGCGTCGCTTTCACGCCGTGTTCCCACCGGAGCAGGTGCTGGTGCTCATCTATGAGGACTTCCGGCGTGACAACGAGGCCACGGTGCGCACGGTACAGCGTTTTCTCGAAGTCGACGATACACATCCAATTGACGCGATCGAGACAAAACCGGTGAACGCCGTTCGGTCCGTAGCTCTAAATCAGCTCCTGGGCATGGGACGGCGTGCACGCAACAACCCGTCTGCGGCGACTCGCCTGGAGCGAACCGTCAACGCGCTGACGCCCATGATCCTGAAGCAGGATGTGTTCCGCAAGCGCTGGCGTAGATTGATCTACAAGGAACCCCTGCCGCCGGACGAGGAGTTCATGTTCGAGCTGAGGCGTCGCTTCAAGCCCGAGGTGCAGGCGGTGAGCGATTATCTCGGTCGCGATCTGGTGAGCCTCTGGGGCTATGACGACGTCGGTTGAGACAGTCACTGACAGGCTTCTGCTGTCGCAGTGCCAGCGCGAGAAGCTCGCCTTGGAAGTGCCGAGCACCCTGCGAGGCGCAGACGCGACGCGCGCGGCGGGCGCGTGAATGAGCCGATGATACGGTAGCCCCGATGCCGTCGAGCCTCCGCCAGCTTACGCGAAGCGTGGTGCCGCATTTCGCCTACCGCAGGTATCGTCGGCGTAAGGTCGCTGCGCTGATCCGGGACTACACGCCCCGCGACGTGACCCATGTGTACGGAGGGCACACGCTGCGAATCCGGCTGGAGGATCGCCTGGCACAGGGCTGGTACGACCGCGACTGGGCGGAACTGCCGATGATGGCCTTCCTGCGTGACCGTGGCGTGCCGGTCGGCGGCGCGACCATCTTCGATCTCGGGGCACACCAGGCCGTCGTCGCGCTGATGCTCGCGCGGGAGGTGGGCGAGTCAGGTCACGTCGTAGCGGTCGAGGCCGAACCTCATAATGCTCGCGTCGCTGCGATCAACCGCGATCTCAACAGGGCTGGGAACGTGACGATCATACACGCCGCCGCATCAGCAACCGAGGGGACCATCTCGTTCTCTGCGGAGCTGAACGGCAAAGTCGAGCGGCAGACGACGACCGGAAACCTCACCGTGCCCGCAGTGACCATTGATGGTCTCGCGAAGAAGTACGGCACGCCAAACATCGTGTTCTTGGACGTGGAGGGCTACGAGGGGCAGGTACTGACGGGAGCGACCGCCACGATGGCGAACGGCTCAACGAGCTTCCTGGTGGAGGTTCACGACGCCCAGGCGCTCGCCGCGTTCGGCACCAGCTGCGAGGCGATCGCAGACCGTTTCGTCGGCTTCGATAGATACATCGCCAGCAACGACACGGAGCCCTTCACGGTCCTGACGGGGTCCCCCCCCGCGGGACGATTCTTTCTCGTGGCGATTCCAGCGGCCGTTCGCTAGCCGGGTCGCCGGACCCTCCTGGAAATACGATCGGCGAGCGATCACCGCAGTGTCTCGCCACTCAGCGCGAGCTCGAGATCAGCCCACGCGCGACGAGCAGCGTGAGCACACGTTCGACCTCGTCCTCCACGGTCGCTTGGCCGGTGCCGAGCACCAGATCGGCCTCGGTGGGAGGCTCGTAGGGGGCGCCGACGCCCGTCAGTCCTGTCAGCTCACCGGCGCGGGCGCGCGCGTACAGACCCTTGGGGTCTCGCTGCTCGCACAGATCGAGCGGCGCGTCCACGAAGATCTCGAAAAAGCTCAACCCGTCGGCGGCGTGAAGCCCAGCGGCGGCCTGGCGATCAGCCGCGTACGGGCTCACCAGGCTCACCAAGGCGATCGTCCCGGACTCGGCGAGCAGCCGTGCGACGTGCGCGGTGCGCCTGACGTTCTCGCTGCGCGCGGACTCGTCGAAACCGAGGTCGCCGTTGAGACCGTGGCGAAGGTTGTCGCCGTCGAGCAGGAACGCGGGGTGGCCGAGCGCCACCAGGCGCTCCTCCACGCCCGCGGCGATCGTCGACTTGCCCGCGCCGGGCAGACCGGTGAACCAGACCGTCGCTCCTTCGTGGCCAAGCGACTCCCGGCGTCGCGCTCGCGTCATCCTCGATCCCTGCCAGCGAACGTTCGGGCTGCGCTCGCTCTTGACGGCCGTGTCCGCGTCGCCATCGCTTTCGACCTCGGTGTCGAGGATCACGCCGGCGGCTACCGTCTCGTTGCTCGCCTCGTCGATCACGATCAGGCTGCCGGTCGCGCGATTGCGCCTGTACGAGTCGAACACGAGCGGAGCGCTGAGCTCCAGGCGCACGCGCCCGAGATCGTTGAGCTCGAGCGTGATCGCGCTCTCGTCGCGGTGTAGGCTCTCTACGTCGATCCGGTAACGCACGTCGATCGCGCCGGCCATCGCAGTGCTCGTTGCGTGCTTGACGCGATAGCGCCGGTTCCGGTCGAGTGGCTGCTCGGACATCCAGCAGAGCAAGCACTCGAACTCGCGTGACACCGTCGGCTGGTTGTGGGCGCGCACGATCGTGCTGCCCCGTCCCACGTCGATGTCGTCCGCCAAGCGCAGCGCCACCGACATAGGCGGGAAGGCCTCCTCGACAGGTCCGTCGAAGGTCTCGATTCCCGCGATCGTGCTGCGCCGGCCGCTCGGCAGCACCACGACCTCATCGCCGGGGCGGATCACCCCGCCGGCGACCTGGCCGGCGTAGGCGCGGTAGTCGGCCACGCTTCTCGACGGCGGACGGATCACCCACTGCACCGGGAAGCGTACGTCGATCAGGTTGCGATCTGAGGCGATGTGGACGTGCTCGAGGTGGTAGAGCAGTGGCGGCCCCTGATACCAGGGCATCGCCTCCGAGCGCTCCACTACGTTGTCGCCCAGCAGCGCCGAGATCGGAATGAACGTGACGTCGGAGATCTCAAGGCGCGCGGCGAAACGATCGAAGTCCTCGACGATCGCTTCGAAGACGTCCTGGTCGAAGTCGACGAGATCCATCTTGTTGACGCAAACCACGATGTGCGGAATCGCCAACAGCGAGCTGATGAAGGCGTGGCGCTTGGATTGCGCCACGACCCCGTTGCGGGCGTCGATCAACACGATCGCGAGATCGGCGTTCGAGGCGCCGGTGACCATGTTGCGCGTGTACTGCTCGTGTCCGGGCGTGTCGGCGATGATGAACCGTCGCTGCGCCGTCGCGAAGTAGCGGTAGGCGACGTCGATCGTGATGCCCTGCTCGCGCTCGGCGCGCAGGCCGTCGGTCAGCAGCGACAGGTCGAGGTAGTCGTGGCCCATGCGGCGGCTGGTCTGCTCGACGTGTTCGAGCTGGTCGCTGAAGACCTGCTTGGAGTCGTACAGCAGCCGCCCGATCAGTGTGCTCTTGCCGTCGTCGACCGAGCCCGCGGTGGCGAACCGCAGCAGGTCGGCGGGGCGCTCGGTTAGGCGGGCGAAGACCCCGGCGGCGCCGTACTGCGCGACCGAGCCGCCTGTCGCGGCCGCGCGGGCGCCGCCGTTCGCCTCGCCCAACCTGCCCGAGCTGGAGCTGGCGTCGCTCATCAGAGGCCTCCCGCCCGCGTATGATCGCCCCAGGCGCCCGCGCGGCCGTCCGGAGAATGTTGCCGTCCTCTCAGCATTTGCCCGCCTGTGACCGTCCTTGTGGGCATTTGCCGGCCGACTGACCGGCTGTCAAAATCTGCCTTGGCGCTCGACTGCATGTCCCTCATTGAACCGCACGCCCCCATGTTTGCATAGGTGGATGGCCATGAGGATAGGGAGAACGGTTGCGAACGGTCACGTTCGCAACCGGTGGTCCTGCCGCTCGGAGGCCAGACGGGCTCGTTGCCCTGAGCGGCCGGCCCGCGCCCGTTCGGGCGCGGTCGTCGCGGAAGTCTGTATATTGCCCTGGACAGAGCCTGGGCGCGGGCAGGGCCTGCGAACAGCTAGCGCGGGCAACGCCCACGAACAGCTCACTGAGATCGTCGGAGAGGGGTTGGCTTGTGCGCCATCGAACCGGGAGCAGCAACAGAGACGCGCGGGGTGCAACGATGCCGAACGTTCGTGATGGGATACCGGGCCGGCAGTCGCTGGCGCGGCTGACGGCGACGGCGCTCGCAGCGGCGGCGACAGCGCTCTCCGCACTGGCGGTAGTCGTCGCGATGCCGGCAGCGGCTCACGCGAGCGTGATGGCTTGGGGCAGCAACAGGTACGGCCAGCTTGGGAGCGAATCGCTGGCGTTCAGCGACCTGCCCCTGAGCGTCAGCGGACTGGGCGAAGTCACACAGGTCGTGGCCTCAGACAACTACAGCCTTGCGCTCCTGAGCAATGGAGAGGTGTGGGCATGGGGTTCCGATCGCGACGGCGCTCTCGGCAACGGCGAAAGCGGAGGCTATACCAGCGTACCGGTGCAGGTGAGCGGCCTCAGCGAAGTGACGGCCATCTCGGCGACTCACCGATACAACCTGGCGCTCTTGCGTGACGGCGAAGTGATGGCGTGGGGCGACAACAAGGGCGGCAGGCTGGGCGACGGCGCCGAAGGGGGGAGCAGCGACACGCCCGTGCCGGTGCAGGGGGTGACCGAAGCAACGGCCATTGCGGCGGGCCAGTTCCACGCGCTGGCGCTGCTGAAGAACGGCACCGTGATGGCCTGGGGCAGCGGACACCGAGGCTCGCTCGGTGCTGGCGAAGAACTATCGAGGAGCGACGTTGCCATCCCAGTGGAAGGGATAACCGAAGCCGTCGCGGTCGCAGCGGGAAACGTCTACAGTCTCGTGCTGTTGCGCAACGGCACGGTCCTCTCGTTCGGCGCAAGCGAATTCGGCCAATTGGGAGACGGCCACCGAGCGGCGTCTTATGTGCCCGTGCCTGTCGTGGGGCTCAGCGAAGTGACGGCGATCTCGGCGGGCGGATGGAACAACCTCGCTCTGCTGCGAAATGGGACGGTGATGGCATGGGGCTGGAACAAATCCGGCGAGCTCGGCAATGGCAACAGGACCGGCCCCGAACATTGCGGGGGCTGGGGCTGCGCCAAGACCCCGATCCCGGTGAGCGGGCTCAGCGAAGTCACGGCGATCTCGGCGGCGAGCAACACCTTCGAGCAGGCCCACAACCTCAACTGCCTCGCGCTGCTCAGGAATGGCACCGCGATGGCGTGGGGCGGTAACGAGGACGGTCAGCTGGGCGATGGCACTAGGAAGAACAGCTACATCCCCGTGCAGGTCTCGGGCCTGACCGGAGCCACGGCGATCTCGGCAGGCGGCTGGGACAGTCTCGCGATCGTCGAAGAAGATGCCCTCGTGCCCTCTGGCCCGTAAGAGCTCTCGACAAGACCGGCGCCGCGCGCAGCGATTCACAAGATCATTAGGCTGCGCGAGCACGCTTCGGCATTCCACAGCCATGCACTGCTCTTGACTAGGCCTCAGCGCGTCCTACTGACTGATTAGCGGGGCATGGCTATAATCTTTCGGCGCGATGAGCTCCAAAAGGCCAAAAATCATCTATGTGATGGGCGGCCACCACATCGGCAGCACGGTGCTCGGCGTGACACTGGGCAACTGCCAGGGGTGCTTCTTCGCTGGAGAGGTTCACTCGTGGTTCACAAAACACGGACTCCCCGCTTATCGCCATGAAGCGGCCCTGCGTTTCTGGGAGGAGGTCAGCGCGAACGTGCAGAACGGGGCGGAGCTGTTCGGTGATGACACCGAGCTCTACCTCGACCGGTCGTCGGCCCTCCGCCTGAGCCGGCTGCGCAGGTGGCCAACCACGCGCCGTGAACTGCGCCCGCCCTACCGTCGCGCAACCGAGGAACTGTACCGGGCGATCGCGAACGCGGCCGGTGCCGAGAACATCATCGATTCATCACACTATCCGCTGCGCGCGCGCGAGCTGCAATCGCTCGACGGAATCGACCTGTACCTGGTGTTCCTGGTTCGAGATCCGCAGGGCGTCGTCGCCTCGCATGATCCCCGCAGCGCCGCGGGCAGCGCGAAGTCCGCGCTCATCACCAACTTGCACCTGTGGGCCACTCACGTTCTCTCGCTGCTCGTGTTCCTGCGCCAGCCGCCTGAGCGGCGACTGTTCTTGCGACACGAGCAGTTCCTCGCCGATCCCGAGAACGTGATTCGTCAGATCCTCGATGGCGTTGAATCCGATGCCGCATTGCCTGATTTGACGGCGCTTCACACCGGATCTCCGCTGCAGGGCAACCCGCTCCTGAAAGAGGAACGCGTGCTCGCCTTGAGGGGGCCGCCAGGGCCTCCACCGCGGCCCTCTCGCATGACCACCCTGTTGCAGGCTCCCTGGACCCCAGTGTTCTCGCTGCTGCATCCCGCGATCTCGAATGGGAGCGGCGCGCCGGCCCCGGAGGAGCGCCTGGCCTCGAGCGCCCGCCGCGCCTAGCTGCCGGTCTGGTGCTCGTGCCCGCCAGCAAGCCGTCGAGGATGCAACCGAGTGCGGACCGACGGTGCTCGTCGCCCGCGGCTTGACCAGCGCGGGCGGTGAGCCGGCGCGGATCCGGGCGCGAGCCGGCGCCGGTCGAGGCGGCGCGAGAGCCGAGAATCTCGGCTCCGGCGCATCGATCGCCCGTCGGACGTGTTCTTGAGGGCAGTTGTCGCAGTGGAGGCCCAGTCGATGCTGCGCGAAGCGGCAAGGATCGCTGCATCGGTGCCCGAAGCGGTGTGCTACAAAAGCCGGCAGGAAAGGACCGACAGCATGAGGAGCTCGAGGATCGTTGTCAAGACTGGTTGGCGTGCGCCCGCGATCTCGACCGCGGCGCTGCTGACGCTGATTGTCCTGGCGTTCGCCGCCTCGGCGGGCGCCGCCTCCCCAGCCGGACCGCCGGCCGTGTCCACCGGGAGCGCCCACGCGTCCGGCTTGTCGGTCGACCTCACCGGGTCGATCAATCCGCACGAAGAAGCAGCCACCTACTACTTCCAGTACGGGCCCACCCTCGCCTACGGGTCGCAGACGCCGGTCGCGAACGTGGCCGCCGGCAGCACCGGCAAGGTCAATGTCAGCCAGTCCGTCAGCGGGCTCCTGTCCGGCTACCACTACCGCCTCGTCGCGACGGCCGCAAACGGCGAATCGGCCAACGGCAGCGATCGCGTGTACGCGGTGAAGAAAACGAAAACCACGACCCACAAAACAAGAAAAACAACCAAGCAGACGCTGAAATTCACGTTCACGACCAAACCGCCGGTTGAAGGGGTGCTGGTCGGGAGCTCGCTTACGATTGCAGGCACCCTGACCGGGCCCGCACCCGGAGTCGCCGGACACCAGATCGTGCTCCAGAGCAGCCCGTACCCCTCCGGCACGGCCTACGGGAACGTCGGTGCACCGCAGACCGTGAGCGCAACTGGCCGCTTTTCGTTCTTCGTGGCGCACCTGTCGCACAGCACGCGCTACCGCGTGGCCGTGGTCGGCTCCTCGCCTGTTTACAGCCAGGTGATCACCGCGCTTGCGAGCGTGCGCGTCACGTTCCATGTCCGTACGGCCCCGAGCGCGGGACTCGTGCGTCTGTATGGAACGGTCTCACCGGCGGTGACGGGCGCGAGCGTCTTCTTTCAGGTACAGCAGCCCGCCAAAGCCCGTCCCAACAAGGTCTCGCTCAAGACCCCCAAGAACCAGAAAGCGGAAGAAAAGGCCGAAGAAAAGGCCGAACACGCCGAAACACCGAAGTACGCGACCGCGTTCAGCGCGCCGGTCAAGCGAGCGACCAAGACCATGTCGCGCTTCAGCATCGTCGAGCGCGTTCGCAAGACGGGCCTTTACCGCGCTTACGTGCAGGTGCCGAAGGGCTCACTAGCGTCCGGCCACAGCTCGAACATCGAGCTGCACGCGGCCCAGAAGACCCACAAAAAGAGCTAGTGGGTTCCCCGGCAACGTTTGCCGGTTTCCTTAAAAGGGGTGATGGTGCTGGCGGCGAAGTCCTTGGGTCGAGATCGCGCTATTCGACCGGGAGGGGCTATGGCCGCCAGGGTGCAGTTGCGGGGAGGTCACCAGCGAGGAGGCAATCGGCAGCTTCGGATCGTGCGACGCGCGTCGGGGTCGGTCGTGACGTGGCGCCGCGCGCAGATCGTGCTCCTGTCGGCGCAGGGGATGTCCCCGCCCGCGATCAGCGAGGTCGTGTTCACCGACCCGGACACGGTCAGGGATGTGATCCACAACTTCAACGCCGACGGGTTCGACTCGCTGTATCCGCGCTACCGGGGCGGGCGGCCGCAGACCTTCACGCTGCCCAAGCGTCGGGAGATCAAGCGGATCGCGCTGAGCGATCCCCAGGACCTCGAACGTTGCATGACACTCCACTAGCTCCCCGGGGAGCACGTGGCGCTCCTTGGTCCCGAGCGCCCGAGGTAGCCTCTCTATAGGATTTTTCTGATAAGATAAGTGAGCAATGCGGAACGCTCACCGGCTCAAGCCGGCTGTCCGGTCGGGCCGAACGTGGTCCTAGTCCTGATCGCCGTCGCCTTCTGGGCTGTCTGCCTGCTGCTGGTCACCGCACTGTGCGCCGCCGCGCGCCGCGGCGATCGGCAGCCGCACCCGAGCCGGGACGCGGCACTCGCGGTGCCGGCGCCGAGTGCGCCCGAGATCGCGCGCGAAGTGTCTGTGGTCCGCGTCGACGCAGACGCCACCGAGCGCAGGCGCCCGCAACCTTCTGCTGATCCGGCCCTTCAATAGAACTGATCGTGTCGGCTTGGACCAGCGTGCGCGTCCGCCTGGGCCGGATCGTGTCGGCTTGGACCAGCGTGCGCCTCCGCCCGGACAAGCCATGCATTGCTTCGACTGGGCACGCGCAGCCTCGCGTCGCCTCATGATCGCTTCACAAGATCGTTACGCGCGCGTCCATGAACCGGCCGACCATGTCGAGGGGAGCCCTGCGCCACGTCGTTGAGCGTCTGGTGCAGCGGTTTGCCTGTCCGCTGCAGCGACGCCACGTTAAGCTTCGCCCGTGTCAAGCGAGCCCTTCACCACTCCACCAGCCCCCAGCGCGCCGGTTGCCAGTCCTCCTGCGCGCAGCGACCCGACAGGCGGTCCCGCGCCCTCGAGCGGTCAGGTAGGCCCGACCGGTCCGCCCGCCTCGGGCAAGCCGGTCGTCGAGCAATCGTCGGAGGCGCCGGGCACCCGCGCGCGCATGGGCGAGCGGTGCGCGGCCTGCGGGGCGCCGATGGCCGCGGATCAGCGCTACTGCCTGGAGTGCGGTGAGCGACGCGCGGTGATGAGCAGCGTCTTGCTCGGCGGTCCGCCACCGCCCCTCGAGCCGGGCGCCAGCGCCAGCCCGCCGGTGCGCCCGCCGGATTCCGCGATCGCGCCCGGCCGCGACGACCGGGGCCGCAGCGACGCGCTCTCTGTGATCGCCGGCGTCGGCGTGCTGTTGCTGGCGATGGGGGTTGGGGTGCTGATCGGGCGCTCGAGCGCCAGCACCAAGACTCTCCCTCCGGAGGTCATCACCGTCGGCTCGAGTGGTTCGGCCGGCACCGGCACCGGCAGCGGCGATCAAGCCTCGACGGCGACCTTCACGGGCGACTGGCCGTCGGGCACCTCCGGCTACACCGTGCAATTGCAGACGCTCCCGTCAGGCACCCAGGTGAGCGCGGTGGAAGCGGCCAAGTCCGCCGCGTCCGCCAAGGGCGCCAAGAACGTCGGCGCGCTCGAGTCCGAAGAATTCAGCAGTCTCGGCGGAACCAACTACGTCGTCTACTCGGGGGTCTATCACAAGCGATCGGAAGCGCAGAGCGCTCTCAAGGGTCTGAAGAAGTCCTTCCACGGCGCGACCGTGATCCAGGTCTCCAACGGCGGCGAAGGTGGCAAAGACTCTGGGTCGGGCGGATCGTCGGGCTTGGGCGAACGTGGCGGCCACCATTCCGGCGTCGGCTATAGCGAGAGCAAACCGGCACCACCGACGATCGTCAAGAAGGAGTCGACCAAAAAAGGCCAGAGCTATGAGCAGGAATCCAAGAACCTCCCCAACGTGATCTCGACCGGGTAGCGTGATGGGCGAGCTCGGACACGCGGTCGAAACAGACAGGCCGGGCGCGCTGGGCGCCGACAGTCGCACAGCGCTGCGCCAACGGCGCGACGCGCTGGCCGAAGAGGTCATCGAGCTGCACTGGGACCTCGGCGGGCTCGCGTATGAGATGGCGATCCGCGACCACTTTCGCCTCGACGTGCTCGTCCGGCGCGCGGCGCTGCTGCAGGAGCGCGACGCCGAGCTGGCCGAGGTCGAGCGGCTGCTCGCGATGGAGGACACCGCCACGATCGGGGACTGCCCTCAGTGCGGGGCTCCCCACAGTCGCGGTGCCGTTTTCTGTTGGCAGTGCGGGGTGGCGTTGATGGAGCGCTCGGCACCTGTCGGCGCAGGCCCCGAGGGGGCCGGCGCGGCCTCTGCGAGCGCCCGTGAGGCCGCGGACGGCCAAATCCCCGCGGACGCTGCCGACGCGACGCACAGCGCCGTCGCTCGCCCAAGCGCGAGCGAGTCGGCCGCCGACGACGCCACGGCGGTCATTGACAGGCTGCTGGCCCCCAGCGCCCCGTCGCGCGAAGGCGCCTCCAGCGCGACGGGTATCTCCTCACGCCCCGCTCCCTTCAGCGGCTCGCGACCGTCCTCTCCGCCGAGCTCGACGCCCGATCGATAGGCGCCGGGGGTGGGCGTCGACCAGCACGGGTGCTGCGCGGACTGCGGCGCTGCGCTCGCGCGCGGTCAGCGCTACTGCTTGGGCTGCGGCGCGCGCGTGGGCCCGCGCAGCCCTCAACTGCTCGCGCTGCTCGGGCATGTCCGCCGCGATTCGCTTGCCGGCGCAGAGCTTGCGGCGCCGCGCGCCGCTCCTGCTGCGCCGCGACCCACCCCTCGCCGCACGCGCACCCTCGGCCTGACTCTGCCCCCGCCGCGGGTCGCGGCCGTGCTCGTATTGGCGTTCCTAGGCTTCGGCGTGCTCCTGGGCGACGCGGCCGCCTCACGGGTCAACGACGCGCGCACGGCCTCCCGGCGCGACCTTAAGCTGGTGGTCGGCTCGCTGACGCCGGCGACCGCGTCCACCCCGTCCGCGAACGGGTCCAGCACGCCCGCCGCCGAAGCGCCCGAAAGCGAACCCGAAGCGACGCCAACCGCCGGCGAAACGTCCTCCCCCGGCGGTGCCACGAGCGGCACGTCGAAGCAGGGCAACGCCGCCCAGTCGGGGAGCTCGTCGGGCGGCTCCGGTTCGGGCTCCTCGAAGAACGGCTCCGGCTCGGGCTCGTCCGGCGCCACACCCACGGGCTCCTCGCCCGGCGCCAGCTCGAAGCTGCCCGCGATCCAGCACGTCTTCGTGATCATGCTCGACGATCAGCCCTACGCGCCCGTGTTCGGCCCGGAATCCTCTGCCCACTACCTAGCGGACACGCTCGAGTCCAAAGGCGCGCTGCTCGTGCGCTACTACGCTGTGGCCCACGAGCAGCTCGCGAACACGATCGCGCTGTTCACCGGCCAGGGTCCCACCGAGCAGACCGCCGAGAACTGTCCGACCTACGAAGCGATCACGCCCGGCACGATCGGCGCGCAGGGGCAGGTGATCGGTAACGGCTGCGTATATCCCGCCGCCACGCCGACGCTGGTTTCGCAGATGACCGCCAAGCATCTGAGCTGGCGCGCCTACATCCAGGGTATCGACGAAGGCCCCGGGACGCCCGAAGCATGCGCGCACCCTGCGCTCGGCGCCACCGATCCGAGCGCAGCGGCGCCACCTGCCTCCGGCCAGTCCTACGCGACCTGGCTGAACCCGTTCGTGTACCTCGGCGCGCTCACCGAAGCGCCCGCATGCGCCGCCGAGGACGTCGGATTGAGCCAGCTGCAGCCCGATCTCTCGAAAGTGAACACCACCCCCAACTTCGCCTACGTCGTCCCCGACCTTTGCAATAACGGCAACCCGACGCCGTGCACCCCCGCGGCGCCTACTGGGCTCGACGCCGCGAACGCGTTCCTGGAGCAGGTCGTCCCGGAGATCATGGCTTCACGCGCCTACAAGGAAAATGGCCTGCTCGTGATCACGGTCGATCAGGCTCCCTCGAGTGGCCCGTTCGCCGACTCGAGCTCGTGCTGCGGCCAGCCGCAGTTCCCGAACCTGCCGGCCTCCGGCAACGGCCTCGCGCCCGAAGGCGGCGGCCAAGTGGGCGCGCTGCTGCTCTCGCCGTTCATCAAGACCCATGCCGTCAGCCAGGAACCGTACGATCATTTCTCGCTGCTGCGCACGATCGAGGACGTGTTCGGGCTCAGTCATCTCGGCTACGCGGCCGGCGCCAAGGTCAGCTCGTTCGAAGCGTCGCTGTTCTCGGGTTCAGGCTGAGCGGCACGGTGGCTGGTTGCCCTGAAGGACCGGCAGCCACGCCGGCGCCCACGTGAGGACGACTGTGATCAGGCTCTGACCGTGTGATCGGCCGAGCCTGCGAACGTCGTCGCCTCGCGGTGCCCACGGTAGGCGGGCTACGGCAGGGTCGTCGCAACGATGTGCATAGCGTGGTCGCCGGTGCCGCGCCGTCGACGTTCAACGTGATCTCATACGACGTTTCGCCGCTCAACAGCGCCCCTCCATGATCCTTGCCGGCGGGAGCTTCGGCGATGGTCTCGCACCATTCTTTCGAGTCTCCCCAGCAGGTTCTTGTCACTTTTGCAGTTTCGCTCCACGGAAATTCCTTTTCCGGCAGTTTCTTCGTATTGTCGCTGCTCTTCTTTCGATACCGCTGCCTTGCCTTTGTATTCCTCCTGGGCTTTGATGTCTTGTTGGGCGATTCTGCCATCTCCGGCTTCTTCGGCTGCTTCCGCTGCTTCCCTCGATTCGCTGGCGCCCGTCGAGTCTTCTTCTATTTCCGTCTCCAATTCCTCGACTTTGATCATATTGGGGCCACTCGCAGGCGGTTTCTCTTTTTCCACTTGACCTTGTAATCGGATTCCGGGGAGGAGGCAACACTCCAGTTCACTTGCAATGCCCGTTTGCCCCGCGTGCGAGCTCGATCAGGGCGCGTGCGGCCGGCGACAGCGCATTGTCGCGGTAAACGACTCCGATGCGCCGCACGATGCGCGGGTGCGCGGCCCGCGCGACGGCCCCGCGACGCCCGGCCTCACGGGCCAACGGCGCCGGCAAGAGCGCCGCGCCCGCGCCCGCGAGCACCAGCGGCACGATCGCCTCGCGCGCGGCGGTCTCGACGGCGATCCGCGGAGTCACGCCGACCGCCTCGAGCGCCTGCTCGAGCAGCGTCCGCGTCGAGGTCCCGGGCGGGCTGACCACCAGCGGTATCGCGCGCAGCGCCGCCGGGGCGAGCGGCTCGACGGTCCTGTGTTGGTGGGACCGGTCTTCATCAGCAAGCGCGCCGGGTGGAAGCACGAACAGCAGCTCCTGCTCACCCAGCGCGACGGTGCGCAGATTCTGATCGCGCACCGGCAGCGGCGTCAAGCCGAGCTCGCACGTTCCATCCCGCACGAGCGCACTCACGCCTGCGGTGCTCTCGGGCTCGTGCACCCGCACGACGATGCCGGGATGGGCACGTCGATAGCGCCCAATCAGCCCGGCGAGGGGGTCGACGGCCAGCGTGGCGAGCGCCGCGAGGTGCAGTGTCCCGCGCAGCAGCTCTGAAACCTCGCTGACCGCCGCGCGAGCCGCCTCGATCGCCACGAGCACCTCGCGAGCCGGTCCAGTCAGCGCGTGCCCCGCCGAAGACAGGCGCAGGCCGCGCCCCAGACGATGAAACAGCACCACTCCCAGTTCGCGCTCGAGCGCCCGCAGCGTCTGTGACAGCGAGGGCTGCGCCACGTGCAGCCGGGCCGCGGCGCGCGTCACGGTGCCCTCGTCGACCACCGCCAGAAAGCAGCGCAACCTTCGCTCATCCATAGACATCTATAGGAGTTCACTATAGAGGCATACGTAGATTAGTCTTTGACCTATTGATGGGCTGCGACTGAAATAGGGGTATGAGCAAGCCCGCATCAAGTCGGACGTCGCGCACTTTTCGGCGGTCTGTGCGCGCGTCGTTCGACCTTCAGCCGTTCCAGCTCCAGTCGGTCGGCCTTCGTCGCCACCGAGATCGCGGCCGCGACTTCGGTCGTCGGCTGCTCAACGAGCAGCGGCGGCCTCGGACGGTCCGCGCCAACCCACGTGCGCGCTGGTACGTCGTCGCCACCGTGTGCGTGGGCGCCTTCATGGGGCAGCTCGACGTCAGCATCGTCACCGTCGCGCTGCCACGTATCGGCGCCGACCTGCACGCCGGCGCCGCGCTCGTGCAGTGGGTCGCGCTCGCCTACCTGCTCGTGCTCGTATGCGCGCTCGGGCCGGTCGGCGCGCTCGCCGACAGGATCGGACGCAAGCTCCTCTACACGTATGGCTTCGCCGTCTTCACGGCGGGCTCGGCGCTGTGCAGCATTGCGCCCACGATCGCCTGGCTGGTCGCGGCGCGCGTGCTGCAAGGGCTCGGCGCCGCGATGTTGCAGGCCAACAGCGTCGCGCTGATCGCGGAGAACCTGCCGAGACGCGAGCTGGCGAGCGGAATCGGCGTGCAGGGCGCCGCGCAGGCGATCGGGCTCGCGCTCGGACCGGCCGTCGGCGGTCTGCTGCTCGCCGCAGGCGGCTGGCGCTTGATCTTCCTGGTCAACGTCCCAGCTGGCATCGTCGCGATCGCCCTCGGTTGGCTGCTGCTGCCACGCAGCCGCAGCCTTGTCCGCAGCGGGTGCTTCGACGGACTCGGCGCCCTGCTGATGGCGATTACGCTGGGCGCGCTGATGCTGCTGATCTCGCTTGCGCGCGCCCCGCTCGGAGTGCGGGTCGGGCTTCCGCTCGCCGGCCAAGTGTCGCTGCCCAAGCTGGCGCTTGCGGCCCTCGTGGTAGCCGCGGCGATCGCCCTACTGGTGCGCGAGCGGCGCGCGCCAGCGCCGATCCTCGATCTCGGACTGTTGCGCCGCACCTCGGTGGCGATCGGCCTGGGCTGCGCGCTCGCCAGTTATCTGGTCGTGTTCGGCACGCTCTATGCCGTCCCGTACTACCTGAGCGCCAGCCACGCGTCGAGCGTATCCGCGGGCCTGCTCCTCGCCAGCCTGCCGGTCGCCCTGGGCATCGCGGCGCCGCTTGCGGGCCGCGCCGCGTCCCACGTGCGGGGAGCCCTGCTCGGCGCCCTCGGCCTTGAGCTGGCGGCGGCCGGTCTGCTCGCACTCGCCTTCAGTCCAGCCGGCGTCGGCCTGGTCGCCGGCCTGACGATCGCCGGTGCCGGGCTGGGATTGTTCATGCCCATCAACAACGCCGCCGTGATGGCTGGAGCACCGCCTGCGCGCGCCGGTGCCCTCAGCGGAGTCCTCAACACGACACGCGGCCTCGGCACGGCGCTCGGCGTGACGCTGGCGGGCCTCGTGTACGGCGCCGCCGGGCATCCAGCGGTGGGCCGAGCTGGCACGCCGCCGATGCTCGCCGCCGGCCGCGGGTTCCACGCCACGGTCACGGTGCTTGCCGCGATCGCCGCCTGCACGGCCGCGCTCGCCATTCGCGCGAGCCGCTCAGGACGTGCAGATGGGGAGCGTGCAGATGGGGGACATGCAGAGGGGGGACGTGTAGAGCAGGGACTTGTGGAGACCGAAGGTGCAAAAGCAGGGCGCGCAGAGGCAACACGCGCCCCGGAGCAGGTCTCAGCGGGGGCTCAGGAGGAGATCTCGGGCGCGGCCGCCGAGCTTGGCCGGGCGACCTCCACCTCGGCCGGGCGGCTTTGCACGCCGGGCACCCGCGCGCGCTCTCTCGGGGCCGGATCCGGCGCAGACCCGGTCGCGAGCGCCCGGTCGGCTACGGGCTTGCGCCACGGTCGCGCGTAGGCGAGCCATGCGGACGCTGCCAGTAGCAGCACCGCGCACAGCACCCAGCCCAGCGCGGTCGTTTCGAGCCCCACGTACTTCAGGCCCGAAGCGAAGATCACAAAGGTGATAGCGGGTCGGATGTAGCGGTCGGACACGCTCGACGACAGCGCCGCCCCCACCAACACCGCCGGCACGCTGCCGATGATGATCGAGGTGGTCACGGCGAACTCGACGTGGCCGAACGCCAGCGCCCCGAGCGCCGCCGCCGCAGTCAGGGGCACCGCCTGGGTGAGATCGGTGCCAACCAGCTCGTTGGCGGCCAGCATCGGATACAGGAACAGCAGCAGGATGATCATCAGCGATCCCGCTCCCACCGAGGTCATCCCCACGATCACGCCGCCGATCATCCCGATCGCCACAGTGCGCACCGGGTGGGGGCTGACGTCGTGCACGACCCCGATGCGGCGCTCGCCGGTGCGGCGGTCGAGGATGTAACGCACCACCATCGCGCCCGCCCCGATCAACAGCGCGGTCCCGAGCACCACCTCGATGTGCTGCTCGGCTTCCCTGGCGTCCCCCAGGAGGTGAAGGACATATGCGCCGACGAACGCCATCGGCACCGAGCCGAGCACCAGCCAGCCGACCAGCCGCAGGTTCACGGTGCCCCGGCGCAGGTGCACGCTGGCGCCGAACGGCCGCATCACGACCGCCGCCACCAGGTCGCTGGAGATCGCTGCCGAGGGCGAGACTCCGAACACGAGGATCAGCATCGGCGTCATCAACGCGCCGCCGCCCGCGCCGGTCAGTCCGACGAGAAACCCGACGACTGCGCTCCCCAGCACAATGTACGGATCGACATGCATAGCATCCCGGCGCGCCGCTCACGTACATAGTTCACCGACCGGAGCGATCGCGTCGGAAAAGATGATAACGCATTCGATCGGATTTGGGGGGAAATTGCCGCGAGACAGTCGAGACCCGTCTCAAATGCCCATGTGGGGCCGCGGCCAGCGCGATCGGCGGGCCCTGACTCGCGGCGGCGGAGGGGTCTGAGCGTGGGTCGGACGCTACTTGGCTACCTCCGTGACACGGCCTGAATCGGCCGCACGCGGCCCACGCGCCGTGCGCGTCGTCGCGGCGAGGGCGCGTCCGTAGCAGCGCCCCGGCGATGCCGACCGGTCCGGGCGGGCAGACGTGGATCGCGTCGTAGGGCCCCCGCCCGGGCCAGTGAGCGTCTGCGCCGGAGCCGGCAGGTCTGGGAGCGCCGATGCGCAGGCCGGGGTAGTGCGGCACCTCGATCTCGGCCACCGCGCCCAGGCGCACGGCCATGTGCGGGTCGGTGCCGACCGCCTCGATCTCGAAGCCGGACGTGGCCAGCGGACCTCCTCGATCGTGCGCGTCACCCCCGTCGGTGGAGCCGATCCCGTCGGCGTGAGCACACCGGCCGTTGGTGGGCAAGAGCGCCGTCGGGGGCCGCATCGCCGTCTTACGCCGGTCAAGTCGCCGGCGTAGGTCCTCCAGCAGCGTGCGCTCCGCAGCGGAGCTCGCTCCTCACCGGGCGCGATCGATCGTGCCCGTGCCCGCCTCAGGTTGAAATCGCCCCGTGCGAAGACAGTCCGCTGATGTGAAAGCGATACCGCGAGGAAACGCCATCACCAGCGGCTCGGTGCCGGTGAATGGGTCAGTTGGAGCCGGACGAGCGCACCGTCCTCGCAGCCGGGCCGAGCCGAGCAAAGATGAAGTTCCACGGAAGCTGCACGAGTGCCGTCATGCGCGAGCCGCGCGACGGCTTCTCCGGACGCGCTTTGAGAGTTACGACATCTGCTTTGATCAGGCGATTTCCATAGAACGCGACGCCGGTCTCGAGCGCTGCCAGATCGGGAACGGCGACGGACGAACCAATACAGGTGAAGATGTCTTCAAGCACACCCTCGGGGTCAGCCAAAAACGCCTCGTGCCGCACGAACAGGCGCTGCTCGCGCGGATGACGGAGAAATACAGCCAGTGAGCGCATGTAGGTCAGCCAGAGATAGCCGTTGGTCCTCGGCATGTCCACCGTTTGCTTATCGGGGATGTTCTTGCGTCCGTATGACGCGACTACGCTCTGGGGTTGCCTGACGAGGAAGATCAGATAGAGATCGATTCCGTCGAGCGCCTGCAGTTCGCGCGCCCGCCGCGGGAAGTGGGAGGTGTCGACAATGTGCGTCGCTTCCGTGGTGCGTGCAATCGCGTAGTAGAGGTCTTCGGTGATGCGGCGATAGGGCTCGCGGGCCCTGTTGCGTTCGCGCCGGCTAGTAGGACTCAGCACCGGCGAGGAGCGTTCCAGCAAGCGCGCCTGGTGACGCGAGACCGCGGCCGTGCTCTTGACCTGCTCGGCGACCGCGGCCCAAAAACGCGACCGGTTAGCATTGGGAAACCGTGATCTTCCCCCGCGCGGCAGCCACCGTGAGAGCTCGCCCGCGAAGAGGATATTCGCGCAGTTGCCCAGGGTCAGACCGAGAATCGTGCTCCCGCTGTGGCCTGCGCCCATAACGTAAACCACCTTCGGCCTGGGATTGCTCGCGCCTCGAGCGGCAGCCCGGGCCTCGGAGACGACGCCGGCCACGGATTCAGGCGAGAGCCCTGCCCGACGATCCATCAGCCGCCGCACATCTCCGCGGCGCCCGTGCCCGAAGGTCCACGCGACCCCGCGACCCCATGACCGCCGCCGCACCGGCTACCGATTGCAGGCACCGCCGCCACCACGTCGCTGGAGACCGCTGTCGAGGGCGTCACACCGAACAGCAGGATCAGCGTCGGCGTCATCAGCGCGCCCCCGCCGCGTCCATCAGGCCTGCGAGCAACCCGACGACTGCGGCTCCGAGCACGATGTAAGGATCGACATGCATGACATCCCCAACACGCCACCCCCAAACCACATAGTTCACCGACTGGAGCCATCGCGTCGGAAAAGACGATAACGCATTCATCGGACTCGGCTGACATTGCCCGACGCAGCCGCGACTCCCACTAAAAAAACGAGTCGGCCCATCGCGGCGACGCCGATCGAGCGGGCTGCAGCTCGCGGTAGCGGGCTTAGGATGGATCGGCCCGGCGCGCTCCATCGGCCGCTACGCGGCCCGCGTGCTCGCGCGCGTGGCGGCTGCCAGCGTGAGCGCCTGGCGATATCCCTCAGCCAGCCGGCCCATGGCCTGCTCCCACGTGCGCGTCCCAGCCGCTGCGACTCCGGCGCCGGCCAGGCGCTCACGCAGAAGCGGCCGCTGCGTGAGCTCGATCACCGCATTGGCGAGCTCGTCGGCCTCAGGCCGGCAGAGAATGCCGCTGACGCGATCCTCGATCAGCGAGAGCGGTCCACCTACCGCCGGCGCAATCACCGGCAGCCCACTCGCCTGCGCCTCGAGGATCACCTGACCGAAGGTGTCGGTCGTGCTGGCGAACAGGAACATGTCGGCGCTCGCATACGCGCGCGCGAGCTCCTCGCCGGACAGCCAGCCCAGGAACGTCGTGTGCTGCGCGCCGACCCGCTCGCGCAGGTACTCCTGCTCGGGCCCGCCTCCGGCGAGCACCAGCTGCAGGCGCGGCTCGCGCGCCCGCGCCCGCACGAACGCCTCGGCCAGCAGCTCCGCGCCCTTCTCGCGGGTGATCCGCCCGCAGTAGAGCACGTTCAGCGTATCCGCTCGCAAGAGGCCCGGCTCGCGCCGCCTCGGGTGAAAGCGCGAGGTGTCCACGCCGCGATCCCAGCGCACGATCCGCTCCGCCGCCACGCCCAGCTCGCCGAGCGCCTGATCGGAGGCCGAGCTGGGGGAGAGCACCACGTCGCACGCGCGATACAGCGTCCCGACCGCCACGTTCATCGCGTCGGCGAGCTCGCGGCTGCCCGAGCGCAGGCGCGCGTACGCGGTCAGCTCGGTGTGATAGCTGCCGATCAGCGGCAGGCCGCGCGCGCGTGCGAACAGCGCCCCCGCGATTCCGACCGGACCGGGCGAGCACACGTGGATCGCGTCGTAGCTGCCGCCGGCGGGGCCGGCCAGCGTCTGCACCGCCGCCGGCAGGCTGGGAACCCCGATCTGCAGGCCCGGATAGTGGGGCACCTCGATCTCCGCCACCGCGCTCAGGCGCACGTCCACCTGTGGATCGGTGCCGACCACCTCGATCTCGAAACCGGGAACTCCGCGCTGGCGGATCTCCTCGATCGTGCGCGTCACGCCGTGCGTGGAGCCGATCCCATCGGCCAGGATCGCCACGCGCGCGGCCTCGCTGTCGCCGCCGAAGGGCAGACGCGCCAAGCGGTCCTGCTCGGTGGCGAGAAACACGCTCGCGGGCGCGTACGGAATCGCGGCGATGCAGCCCTCGAACAGCGCCGCCCCGGCCGCGCCCGCGTCGGCCTCCCCCGTCGCCGCGCGCAGCGCGAGCTCGACGGCGCCGCGCAGCTTGCGCTCGTGCAGACGGCACGCGCGGCGGTAGAGGCTGGCGTGGCTGAACGACTCGTCCTGCATCAGCGCGATCAGGGCAGGCACGTCGAGGTGGTCGAGCTCGACCGCGTCCAGCCAGGCCGCCAGCAGGCAACGCGCGTCATCGGGCGAGACGCCGCCGCCCGTCGACCCCTCGCGAGCTTCGCCCTCGCGCACCAGCCGGCACACCATCGCCAGCACGCGCCGGGGGTCGGGCTTGCGGGCGCCGAGCGCCTCGCGTGAGGGCGCATTCAGCGAGCGGGCCGCGAGCGCGATCGCGGCGTGGGCCCACTTGGCCGCGCTGCCCTGGGCCCCGCGCGCCTGCACGCGGCCGGCGCGCATGTGCGCGAGAAACTCCTGCGCGCTGGTGGCCGGCGGCGCCTCGGTCCAGGTCCGACCGATGTCAACGCCGGCGTGATCGTCGCTGCCGCCAATCCCCACGCCGTCGCGTGTCAGCACGTACGTGGCCGCGGGGCGGTTGAGCTCGGGCGCACGCGAGCCGTTGCGGATCTCCCACACGCCGAACAGCTCGGCCAGCCGGCGACGGTGGCGCGCGGTCAGCGGCGCGCCGACGGCGTAGTAGGGGTGCGCCAGCGCGCATGCGATCTCGCGCTCGTACAGGTAGGCGGCGCACAGCTCGACGTCGCCGGCGTTAGCCTGCAGCCAGCGGTGATCGTCGGGCGTGATGTCGTAGCACAGCACGTGCACCGCCTGCGGCTGGCCGCGAAAGCGCGCCGTCAGCTCCTCGGAGATGAACACGTCATCACGATCGGCGATCGACAGCACGCCGTCGATCGTGTCGTGATCGGTGATCGTGACGAAGTCCATGCCGCGCCGCTTGGCGAGCTCATAGACCGCCTGCGGCGGCGTCGCGCACTCCGGCAATCCCGCGGCGCGCTGGACGCCGAGCTTCGAAACCTGGGAGGCACTGGAGTGGCAGTGCATATCGACCCGGGTGGCCGTACTGAGGTTCATCGGTGTACCTCTTTCCTGTATCAGATCTAGTACAGCCGCATTTTGCGCTGCAAAGCGCGACTTTCTTGTGACCAGGCGGGAACCATCGTGTGAACGAGCTGTGAACCCGCGCCGGGCCGATGTGGACTCGGCGCGCAGCCGTGAGCCGGCCCAGGCCGAACACGTTGCTCGACCGTGACGCTCGCCGCAGGCCGTGAGAAATCGCTCACCGATGGCGCGACGCGTCGTGGGGCGTGCGTAAGCTGTCGCGCGCCATGCTGACGATCGCGACCGCGCCGCTCACCTACTTCGAGGCGATCGTGCTCGGGGTCCTGCAGGGCGCCACCGAGCTGTTCCCGATCTCGAGCCTCGGCCACACGGTCCTGTTCCCGACCCTGTTCGGCTGGAACAAGCTGGTCGATGCGCAGTCAGAACAGGAATCCTTCTGGCTCGCGTTCGTGGTGATGCTGCACGTCGGCAGCGCGCTCGGCCTGCTGTACTTCTACCGGCGCGACTGGGTGCAGATCGTGCGCGCGTTCTTTCGCACGCTCTCCACTCGTCGCATCCAGACCAGCACCGAGCGCCTCGCGTGGCTGATCATCGCCGCGAGCATTCCCGCCGGGATCCTCGGGATCGTGTTCGAGCACGAGCTGCGCACGCTCACGGCCAAGCCTGAGCTCGCGGCGATCTTCCTGGTGATCAACGGCGGCGTCCTGTTCGCCGCCGAGTGGTTCCGCCGACGCGCCGAGGTGCGCGAACTGGCCGCGCGCGAGGGCGCCAAGCCCGACGGCGGACGTGAGCTGGACACGCTCGAGTACCGCGAAGCGTTCGTCGTGGGCGTCGCTCAATCGACCGCGCTGGTCGCCGGCATCAGCCGCGAGGGCGTCACGATGGGAGCCGGCCTGGCACGGGGCCTCGATCACAGCGACTCGGCGCGCTTCGCCTTCCTGCTCGCCACGCCGATCATCCTCGCCGCGGGTCTGTTCAAGCTGCCCGACCTGCTCGGCCACAACGGCGACGGCGTACGCGGGCAGGCGCTCGTGGCCTGCATCGCCGCCGCGATCACGGCCGTGTTCACCGTGGGTTTCCTGGTCAAATACTTCAAGACCCGCACGCTGATCCCGTTCGCGATCTACTGCGTCGTGTTCGGCACGTTCATGATCGTCTACACGCAGGTCACCTAAAGACAGGCCCACGGTCGTGGGGCGTGTCCGGCAAGCGACGGCGCACGCGCGTGTGCGCCACGAGGGAACAGATGCCGGTGCCATGATGGGACAGATGCCGGTGCCGAAGACGCCTCCCAAGATGTTCGAAACGCGCAGTCACGCGTGGAACGAGGTCGGCCTGCTGAACCAGGTCAGCCCGCGAGCCGCCAAGCGGGCCGCCTGGGAGGCGCTGCTGCTCGCCGTTCTGTTCGTGGCCGTGGTCGTCGTGTACGACAACCGCACCGGCCTGTTCGGCCTGGAAGGGCAAGGCAGGGCGCACACCAGCAGCTCACCGGAAGTCGACACGGCCGTTCAGATCGTCACGGTGATCCTGCTGCTGTTCCTCGGTTGGGCGATCGCGCGCAACCTCGGGCGCGCGCTCGGCCCGGCCTTGTTCCGGCGCCTGGACCCGGCCACCGCAGGCCCGGTCGGCTTTCTGATCCGCCTCGCGACGCTCGCGATCACCCTGCTCGTGGCGCTGCGCGTAGCGGGTGTCGACCCGCGCACGCTGCTCGTGGGCGGTGCCTTCACCGCGGTCATCCTCGGCCTCGCCGCGCAGCAGACGCTCGGCAACCTGTTCGCCGGAACCGTGCTGCTGAGCGCGCGGCCCTTCCGGGTGGGCGACCGCGTACGCCTGCAGGGCGGCCCGATCGCCGGCCAGATCGAGGGGACCGTGAGCACCCAGGGCCTGCTCTACACGACGTTCGTGACCGGGGCGGACTCGATCATGATCCCCAACAGCGTCGTGCTCAACCTCGCCGTGCTGCCCTTGCGCGAGCCCGAGGCGGTGGACATGCGCGCGCGCCTGCGCGCCGGCATGACCCCGGGCGATCTGCAGGAGCTGCTCGAAGCCTCGCTGAGCACGCGCCTGCGTGAGCCGCCGCGGATCACCCTCGAGGAGCTCGACGGCGATGCCGTCGTGGTGCGCATCGTTGCGACCCCGGCGCGAGCCTCCGAGGGCCGCCAGCTGGCGAGCGAGCTTCTCGCTGTCGTCTCCCAGCAGGCGCCGAGCTCCCACGCCGAGCAGCCGCGGAGGCCCTACGCCGAGCAGGCGCCGAGTTCCCACGCCGAGCAGCCGCCGAGGCCCTACGCCGAGCAGGCGCCGAGCTCCCACGCCGAGCAGCCGCCGAGGCCCTACGCCGAGCAGGCACGCACATCGGAGGCTCAGCGCGCGCCCACGCCGGAATCTGTCGGGGTGCGCATCTCCGAGGCCCAGGACACGCGCGCCGCGGAGAGCGAGACATTCACGCGCGATCGCGCGTCTTGACGGCGTAGCGCAGAAACAGCTCCGATTCGGACTCGGCCGCGGAGATCAGCTCGAGCTCGAGCGGCGGCTCGAATGACCTCCCGGCGATGATCCGCAGCAGGCTCTCGCCTTGTGCGGGATCCCCGGCGAGCTTCGGCGCGAGCGAAAGGAACAGCTCGTCGACGAGCCCTCGCGCCAACAGCTCCGAGTTGAGATGGGGTCCCCCCTCGCACAGGAGCGTGCGGATCTGCAAGCGCTCTTGCAGCTCGGACATAGCTGCGCCGAGGTCGAGCTCGAGATCGCTCCCGGACCCGCGCGCGGCGCGGACGTACTCGAGCTGGGCGCGCGCACCGCTCAGGCTATCGCGCGAGGACGTGATGATCACGACGCGCGAGCCGGAGTCAGCGAGCAGCGGAATGTCAGCGCCGAGCGACATGCTCGCCGAGACCACGCAGGCCAGCGGCTGCTCGCTGAGGCCGCGCTCCAGTCGCACGCGGCGGTCGCCCGGGTCACGGACCAGCGGGCCGTACCGCTCCGCGCGAACCGTTCCCGCACCGGCCATCACGGCGTCGACAACCGTTCGCAGACCGCGGAACATGGCGTGGTCGGCCGGTCCCGAGATCGCCCCGGAACGTCCGTTCAGCGCCGCGCGTCCGTCGAGCGTGCTGGCCATGTTGAGCAGCACATACGGGCGCTGCTCACGGCCAGACCGCGCCCGCTCCTGCAGGTCCAGGTCCGCGACGAGCTCCTGCCCACCCGCGGGCCGAGCGGGCGGAACCAGGCGCTTGAAGGTGATCTGGTCGCTTGCGATGGCGGCCCAGATATACCAAGTTGCTAACACTTGGTGCGAACGACCTGCTACGGTCGAGGCGTCTGGCCGGCGACTTTTGACCGGCAAAAGCAAGTAGTGCAGGCGCTCGCAGGTTGAGGCTCTCGCAGCATCCTCCGCGCAGCAGCAAGCACCGAGAAAACCGTGGAGGAGCTCCATATATGGCTACCGGCACCGTTAAGTGGTTCAGCGACGACAAGGGGTTCGGATTCATCACCCCAGACGAGGGTGATAAGGACCTGTTCGTCCATCACACCGGTATCAATGGCGAGGGTTACCGCTCGCTGCAAGAGGGCGCCAAGGTGTCCTACGACGCCGAGCAAGGCGACAAGGGACCCAAGGCAGTCAACGTCCAAGCTATCTAGCTTCGATCGCAGCCGCCGCCGGCGGTAAGTCCAACCCGGCCCGAGCCGGGCAGCACGCTCGCGGGCAACCCCCGTGGGCTGCGTTGCCCTGCTCGGATGCCAGGTGGGGCTGGCGCGTGGTCGCGGCGCGGGCGCGGCGCATGGTCGCGGGCTCCGGCGTGGCGCGTGGTCGCGGCTCCGGTGTGGCGCGTGGTCGCGGACGCCGGCGTGGCGCATGATGGGGCCCTGGCGCATGCACGCGCGGGGTCTTGTGACTAACCTCTTGGGGGCTCGCTGCCGGCGGGCCCTGCACACACATGTCGAGCGACGCGAGAACACTCCGCCTTCGCGAAGGCCTCGGCGACCTGCGACCCGCCGCCGGCCAGCACGTCGTCGCGGGACGCGAGCTCCCGGCCGACCGCGCACGGGCGAAGGTCCGCCGCGAGACCCGCATCGCGGCATCCGCCCTGACGCTCCTGGTAGTCGGCAGTCTGCTGCTGGTCGTAATCGCGGCGAACCGCCCGAGCCTGTTCTCGGCGACAACCCACACCGGGTTCTTCCCCGGCTGGATGGCCGGGCCGCTGGGCGGTCTGCTGCCGTGGATGACGCGCGACTCGACCGCCCTCCGATACCTGTTCACGGGCACGATCGCCGTGATGTACGTGTCGTACCTGTTCGCGTTCGCGTACGCGCCGAAGCGGTTGCCGACGCGTTGGACGATCGCCGCGGTGATCGCCGCGAACATCGTCTTCTTCCTGGCGCCCCCGATGGCGCTCACCGACATCTTCAACTACATCAACTACGGGCGCATGGAGATCGTCCACCATCTCAACCCCTACACGACGTATCCGGTGCTCGAGCCGCACTCCGACCCGAGCTACGCGCTCAGCAACTGGCACGAGCTGCTCAGCCCCTACGGGCCGCTGTTCACGCTCTTGACCTTCGCGCTCGTGCCGCTCGGGGTTGCGGCCTCGTTCTGGACGATCAAGGCGATCCTGATCGGCACGAGCCTCGGGACGATCCTGCTCGTGTGGAAGTGCGCAAAGCTGCTCGACCGCGATCCGGTCAAGGCGATCGTGCTCGTCGGCCTGAACCCGATCGTTCTCGTGTGGGGCCTGGGCGGCGATCACAACGACTTCTTGATGGTGTTCTTCATCGTGCTCGCCTTCTACCTGCTTCTCCGCGGTGGCGCCTTCATCAAAGCCGCCTCGCCGGTCCAGCTTCCCGGCCCCGCCCCGTCGTCAGGGCCTGCGCCGTCATCAGGGCCTGCGCTGTCGTCAGGGCCTGCGCTGTCATCAGGGCCTGCGCTGTCGTCAGGGCCTGCGCTGTCATCATGGCCTGCGCTGTCATCAGGGGCCGCGCTGTCGTCGCAGACTGCACTGCCGTCTGAGCCCGCCCCATCCAATGGCGCCGTCGCGCTCGTCGCCGAGCCCAGCGCTTCGGTCTTGAGCCCGCCGGCGAAAGGCTCGTGGCGGCGCACGGTCGGCGGCTGGCTGTGGCCGCTGTCTGCGACCGAGGTGGGCGCGGGCGCGGCGCTCGTAGCCGCGACGGCGCTGAAGGCCTCCGGGGGCATCGTCGTTCCGATCGTGCTGGTAGCGCTCTTGAGGACGCCGCGGCGGCTGACCCAAGTGGTGATCGGCCTGCTCGCGGCGGGCCTCGTCGTGGCGATCGCGAGCGTTGTTGCCTTCGGCGTGCATATCCCCGACCTGAGCACGCAGAGCGAGCTCGTGACCGAGACCAGCATCCCCAACCTGATCGGGCTGGCGCTCGGCAACGGCGGCGAGACCGAAACACTGCACACCGTCCTCACCGCCGTGCTGGTGGTGTCGCTCGCGGGCTGCTGTGCGCTGGCCTGGCGCCGGCGCGATGCGATCACGCCGTCCGGCTGGATCACCGTGGCGCTGCTCGTGACGCTCGGTTGGGTGCTGCCGTGGTACGTGCTGTGGCTGCTGCCGCTGGCGGCGCTCTCGCGCTCGCGTCGCCTGCAGAACACCGCCCTGGTGCTGGGCGCCTATCTGATCATCGTGTGGGCCCCCGCGTCGGGCTTGCTATGGCAGGCGATCGGATTCGAACCCGGCAAGACCCCGCTCGGGCGGCTACATCAGCGCTACGTCAAAGAACTGCTGTACTGACCGCGCCCGCCGCCGGCGCGGATGACGCGGCGCGGCCGAGCGTGCTCGATGCGGCCCGCCCGCGCGTGCTGATCGGCCGCTCTTTCGCGAGTTCTCGGCGGTCGCGCGGCTCAGCTGTCGGCCACCGATCAGTGGTCCGCCACGTATCCACCCTCAGGCTCAAGCGGCCGACCGTCCCCGACCCAGCGCACAAGGCCGCCGCGCATCGAGTAGGCCTCGTAGCCCGCGGTCCGGAACGCCTGGGCGGCCATCTCCGAGCGCGCACCCACGCGACAGTAGAACACGACGGGCTGCTCGCGCGCGACGGTCGGCGCGAGGCTCGAGAGCTCACCGAGCGCGATGTGCCGCGAGCCGGCGATATGACCGGCTTCGCGCTCAGAGGGCTCGCGTACGTCGATCAGCTGAAGCTGCGGCTCGCGCGTTCGCCAGTCGGCCACGCGGCCGGGGTCGATGTCGATCTCAGACGTGTCCGCCGCTTCTCCCATCACGCACGAGCGTAGCGGGGCGTCGCGGACCCCACGAGGCGAGTGGCGCGCGCGCCTCGGTAGGATCGAAGGGAATGCACGACACGCTCATCAGCGGCGTCTACACGATCCCTCAGGAGCACCTCGACCTGTGCGCCACGATCGGCCAGATCGCACGCGAGCGGATCGCTCCGCGCTCGGCCGAGATCGACGAGCAGGCCGAATACCCCTGGGACATCAGAAAGGTGCTCGCCGAGCAGGACATCCTCGCGCTGCCATTCCCGACCGAATACGGCGGCACCGGCACCGGCACGCTGATGCTGAACATGGCGGTCGAGGAGATCGCGAAGGTGGACGCCTCCTGCGCCCTGATGCTGATGGTTCAGGAGCTCGGCACGCTGCCGATCCAGCTCTACGGCACCGACGAGCTGAAGGAGCGCTTCCTGCCGAGATGCGCCACCGGCGAGTGGTCACCGGCGTTCGCGCTGTCCGAGCCCGAGGCAGGGTCGGACCCGGCCGGAATGAAAACGACGGCCGTCCTGGACGGGGACGAGTGGGTGATCAACGGCACGAAGAACTGGATCAGCAACCTCGGCGTCGCCGACTTCTACATCACCTTCGCGGTCACCGACCGTGAGAGCCGCCGGATCACCGCGTTCGTAGTCGAGGCCGACCGGCCCGGGCTCAGCATCGGCAAGCTCGAGCACAAGCTCGGCATCAGGGCCTCGCCCACAGGCCAGCCGATCTTCGAGAATGTGCGCATCCCGCAGGCCAACGTGATCGGCGAGGTCGGGCGAGGCCTGTCGGTGGCGCTCGGCACGCTCGAGCGCACCCGCCTCGGCGCCGCCGCGCAAGCGGTCGGGATCGCCCAGGGCGCCACCGACTACGCGGTCGCCTACGCCCGCGAGCGCGTCCAGTTCGGCAAGCCGATCATCAAGCTCCAGGCGATCCAGTTCAAGCTGGCGGACATGGAAACGCGCACGGCGGCAGCCCGCGAGCTGCTCTACAAGGCCTGCGCCATGGCCGACCGGCGCGATCCACTGCGCGCGAAGTACTCTTCTATGGCCAAGGTCTTCTGCTCGGACACCGCGATGGCGGTCACGGTCGACGCGGTGCAGGTGCTGGGGGGCTACGGCTACGTCAAGGAGTATCCGGTGGAGCGCATGATGCGCGACGCGAAGATCACACAGATCTACGAGGGCACGAACGAGATCCAGCGGCTCGTGATCGCCCGCACGCTCGAGTAGGAGCCCCGGTGCGCCGGCCGTTCTACTCACGCCAGCGCGCCACCGGCCAGCTGCGCCGGGCCGGATTCGCGATGCTGATCGCGCTGTCGGCCGGTTTGGTCGTGATCGTGCTGGGGCAGGGCTTCAGCTCGATCGGAGCGGTCAGGGTGCTGGAGGATGTGGCGCTCGGGCTGATCCTGGTGGCGCTGATCGTCGGCGGCGCAGCGCTGATCGCGGTGCGGCTCGCCGACTGGCGCAACCCCGAGTCCGAGACCGAGTTCGACGCGCTCGTGCGCCACTCCGAGCAGCTCGCTCGCGAAGGGCTCGTCGCCGACCCCGACGAAATGGAGTTCCTCGAGCTCGACCCGCTCAACGACGAGGACTTCGAAGAGCTCGTGCGCGACGCCCTGGACGATCTGCCCGATCTGCTGCGCAACGCGCTCGCGCACGTCGCCGTCGTGATCTCCGATGGTGGGCGCCGGCGTGGCGCATACGGGCTGTATCAGGGCGACACCGCCAGCCGCGACGACGCCCACGACCGCATCGTGATCTTCAGGGACACGCTGCGCCGCGACTTCGGGCACAACCCAGAGCTGCTGCGCGACCAGGTTGTACGCACGGTGCGCCACGAGCTCGCGCACCACGTCGGCTTCGACGAGCTGGGCGTGAGCACGCTCGACCTATAGTCTTCGGGCCCCGTAATCGCCCGCAAACCGAGGAGAAGACCCGCCCATGCCAGAAGCAGTGATCGTCGACGCCATTCGCACGCCCATCGGCCGGGCCGTCAAGGGCTCGCTCAAGACCGTGCGCGCCGATGACCTCGCGGCGATCCCGCTGCGGGCGCTGCTCGAGCGCAACCCCGGCCTCAAGCCAAGCTCGATCGTCGACATCATGATGGGCTGCGGCTACGGCGAGGGCGAGCAGGGATACAACGTCGGGCGCATCGCCGCGCTGCTCGCCGGCATCGACCATCACGTGCCCGCCTGCACGGTCAACCGCTTCTGCGCCTCCTCGCTGCAGACCGCCCGCATGGCCTTCCACGCGATCAAGACCGGCGAGGGCGACACCTATGTCGCGGCGGGCGTCGAGGCCGTCTCGCGCGCCGGACGCGGCAGCGCCCAGTTCGAGTTCAACCACGCCGTCGACGGCTCCGAGGGCTCGGCCTACAACGTCTACATCCCGATGGGCATGACCGCCGAGAACGTCGCCGAACGCTGCAACGTCAGCCGCGAGGCCCAGGACGAATGGGCGCTCATCTCACAGACCCGCGCCGTGGAATCGGTCGCCAACGGGCACTTCGACAAGGAGATCGTTCCCGTCACCGTGCCGGCCCACAAAGACCTCGACAAGGCGGGCAACGAGATCGACGTCCCCGAGACTGTCGTCAGCAAGGACGACGGCCCGCGCCCGGGCACCACGATGGACAAGCTCGCGGCGCTCCCGCCCGTGTTCAAAGAGGGCGGCACCGTCACCGCCGGCAACGCCTGCCCGCTCAACGACGGCGCGGCCGCGCTGCTGATCATGTCCGAGGAAAAGGCCAGCGCACTGGGCCTGAAGCCCAAAGCCCGCATAATCGCCTCGACCGTCGCCGCGATCCGCCCGGAGATCATGGGCCTCGGCCCGATCCCCGCGATCCAGAAACTGCTGAAGGCCACCGGCATGGCGATCGACGACGTCGACGTCGTCGAGATCAACGAGGCCTTCGCCGCTCAGATCGTGCCGTGCAAACAGGAGCTCGGGATCGACCAGGACAAGCTCAATCCCTTTGGCGGCGCGATCGCGCTGGGCCATCCGTTCGGCATGACCGGGGCACGCATCATGACCACGCTGCTCAACGACCTCGAGACGCTCGACGGCACCTACGGCATCGAGTCGATGTGCGTCGCCGGCGGCATGGGCATGGCGATGCTCGTCGAGCGGCTCGGCTGAGCGAGGCGCTTTAGCGCCGCACACGCCCACGAGCTCGAAACGGCCAAGCGGTCACCGATACCGGGCGACATCGCTCGGTGGAAGCCGCCGATCCCCAAGCGCGTGGTCGCGAGCGAGATGGCAGCCGCCGAGATCGAGGCCGAGATCGAGCGCACTGACTGCGACTCCATCAACGCGGAGGCATATCGCCGTCGCCTAGACCCTCGCATATGAGCCTGACCATGACTGCTCGACCAAGCCGGCACTTCAGCTGGTGGCGCCCCGGGAACCGCCCACGCCCACATGCCGAGAACGCCAGCCGGCACCCCGCCGGCCGATCACCCCTGCCCCTTTACAAACGCCCCTCGATAAGCCCCGATCGTGCGTTGAGAGCCGCGCCCAAGGGCGGCTCTGTCGTCTGAGCTGGATTATTGGGCTTGCTTAAGCCCCAGCATGCAGGTTCACCTTGAAGGTGATGCGCTCTTCGCATCATCGCCTTTGGCATCACCTCACTCCAAACAGTGGGCACACAAATGGCTTGCTAGGATCGACCGCGATGCCCCGTAAGTCAATGCACATAGCCTGGATCGGGTTTGCGCCAGCTGAAGAAAACGGCGGGGTGCCTGGCATCGCGACGGACCTGCTTCACGGTTTGGCTAAGCTTGGCCACCGGATCGACTGCTTCTTTCCGGGACGCGAGCATCGAGTGCCTCCCCAGATTACCGATGTCGAGAACCTAACTCTCGTCTGGGGAACGGGTGTCTGGCGACCCGGACGCTGGTACAGCCGCACCAAGCTCACTTCGCTCGTGAGTGCGCAGATCGTCCACGGCCTCGCGTCGTTGCGCTTGCGAAAGGAGGTCGCCCGTCGACACCGACGCGAACCCTACGACTTTATCTATCAATTTTCGAACGTCGAAAACCTGGCGGTGCCGCGGCGGCTGAGAGGAAAGGTGCCGCTTGTCATGCAGCCCGGCACGAGCAGCGCAGGCGAGCTGAAGTTCCTGATAAAGGAGCGCAAGCTCGCTTTTCGGTGCCAACCGGCTTATATATTTGCTATCGCGGTGATCGTGTTGTCGCTGCGAAAGCGGGTACAGCGCCGAAAGATTCGAGGCGCACGTCTGACGATCTGCATCAGCAACGTTTTCCGGGAGCACCTGATCGACGACTACGGACTCGCGCGCGAGACGACCGTGGTCGTGCCAAACCCGGTGCGCATCGACCGGTTCGAGCCAACTGAGAGGCCGATCGCAACACCGCCCACAGTCATCGTTCTCGGCCGGATCGCGGCCCGCAAGGGCATCGACGACGTGGTGGCGGTCGCACGATTGCTGTCCGAGCTCCAGGTCGACGTTCGCTTTCGCATCGTCGGAGGCCCCAGTCTGTGGTCCAACTATACGGCCCTGCTCGAAGGCCTACCCCCGGAGCGTTCTGAATATGTGGGAAGGGTACCGGGCTCTGAGGTGCCGGCGGAGCTCGCCCGCAGCGACGTGCTGCTGCAGGCGAGCAAGTATGAGCCGTTCGCGCTGACCGTAGGCGAGGCGCTTGCCGCCGGAGTCCCGGTCGTGGCGACCAGCGAGGTCGGCGCGATCGAGCATGTCAATAGGTCGGTGGGCGCCGAGACAGAGCCCGGCGACATCGAGGGCATGGCCGCATCGGTCGTGGCGATGCTCGACAGGCTCCGGGCCGACCCCGTCGAGGTCAGGGCGCTGGCTCGCGCAGAGGCGGAGCGGCTGTTTGCGCCCGAAGTCGTGTGCCTGGAAATCTCGGCCGCACTCGAACAGATCGTCGACGGCAGCTCCGGTCGCGGGCCGGCTGCGCCGGCCGGACCATCGGATCGCGATGTCTACGGGCTCACCCGATCATCCGGCTGAGTCCCCGCACTCCGCGGGATCGGTCCGAGACGCCGAAGGTGGCGTTGGAGGTTCCGCCGGTGACGCGGACGAGCTCGAAGGTGGCTTCGGAGAGGCCGGTGGTCCCAGGGGTTCGAGGGTGACACCGGAGAGGCCCAAGGTGGTCTACGTGATGGGCGCCGGACGCAGCGGCAGCACGATTCTCGGCATCACGCTCGGCAATTGCGCGAACATCTTCTACGCGGGCGAGCTTAACCTGTGGCTTGCGAGGAGGGGCAAGTCACCGCTGCCGGGAGCCGAGCGAGCGCGGTTCTGGGACGGCGTGCGCGCACACGTCAGCACCGACCTGTTTGGTCGTGGGGCGCGGAGCCTGGAGAAATCGCTGGACCTGCTGCGTGTGGACAGCTGGCGCGCTCAGCGTCGACTGCGCGGGCCTTACCGCCGCGCCGCGGAGGATCTGTACCGCGCGATCGCAGACGAGGCGGACGCGACGCACGTCGTCGACAGCTCGCACTTTCCGAGGCGCGCGAGGGAGCTCCAGGCGCTCGACGGGATCGACCTGCGCCTCCTGTTCTTGGTGAGAAAGCCACAGCACGTCGTTGCTTCCTACAGTGGCGATGACGTGGTCTTTCCCAGGTTCAACGCGCTTAACACAAATGCCTATCTGTGGTTCACCTATGTGCTTTCACTGCTCGTCTTTCTCCGTCATCCACGCGGTCGGCGTCTGCTCGTGCGCTACGAGGCGTTCCTCGCGAATCCAGCGGGCGTGCTGCAGGACATCCTCGACTGCATCGACTCCCCAGCCGTGATTCCAGACCTCACGGCCCTGAGCACCGGTATGGCGTTTCAAGGCAATCGAGTGCTCAGATCAGACGTTGTGGCCCTCAAAGGTCAGCCGCCCAAGCCACTGCGGGGGTCGCGTTTGACGGCATTTGTTCACCTTCCCTGGACGGCGATCTTTCGACGGCTGAACGCGAGCCAAGCTCCAAAGACGCCCGCGTCGCGTTTGAACGTCATGGATGACGCAAAAGCGCGTACGTGATCAGCGTGCTTGGCGTCGGTGTTGATCACCAAGTCACAGTCCAGCAGCTTGTCTTGCCGCGCTAATACAGATCGAGCACCCGTCCGGCCTTCTTCTCCAGAAAGTCGGGGTCTCTTGGGAAGATCCACGCACTGGTGCTGCCAAGGTCTGATCGCGTCTCGGCCGGCCAATATCGACCGGGACGCGTCGTTGACAGGACTTTACCGTGGCTGCATCCGCAATGCCCCGTCGAGACGGATCGTCTCGCCGTTGAGCATGCGGTTCTCGACTATCTGGCAGGCCAGTTGGGCGTACTCGGCCGGCTGGCCCAGGCGCTGAGGGAAGGGCACGCCCGCGCCGAGCTTCTGCCGCGCCTCCTCGGGCAGCGCCGCGAGCAAGGGCGTGTCGAATAGCCCCGGCGCGATCGTGTTGACGCGGATCCCGTACTGCGAAAGGTCACGAGCGGCCGGCAAGGTCATGCCGACGACGCCTCCCTTCGAGGCCGAGTAGGCGATCTGGCCGACCTGCCCCTCGAAGGCCGCCACCGAAGCTGTGTGCACGCACACGCCGCGTTCGCCGTCCTCAACGGGCTCGTTGCCGATCATCGCCGATGCGGACAGTCGCAGCAGGTTGAACGTCCCGATCAGGTTGATCGAGATGATCACCTCGAACGGCATCAGCGGATGGGGGCCTTTCGAGCCGGCCACCTTCTGCGCCCAGCCCGTGCCGGCACAGGCGATCGCGATGCGCAGCCCGCCGTCCGCCGCCGCGGCGCGCTCGACCGCCGCCTGCACCTGCTCCTCCTCGCGCACGTCGCAAGAAGCGAACTCGAGGCCCAGCTCGCCGGCCAGCGCCTCGCCTTTTTCGGCGTTCACGTCGGCGATCGTCACGATCGCCCCGCGCGCGTGAAGCGCGCGCACGGTCGCCTCGCCGAGGCCCGACGCCCCGCCCGTGACGATCGCTGATGCCCCCTCGATGTTCACGGCGCGCAGCCTATTGCATCGGCGCCGCAAGAACCTTTACTGGATCTTCGCGTCACTTGGGGCTTCCCGCCCGACCGTGAGCTACGCGTCCTCACGCACCCGTGAGAGCGACAGCGCGAACAGCTCGTCGGCGTCGGTCAGCCAGCGCACGAGCTCCAACCCGGCAGCCGCCAGATCGCCTTCCAGACGAGCGGGCGTGAACTTCGCGCTGATCTCGGTGCGCAGCTCCTCGCCGGCCTCGAAGTGCACCGGAAGGTCGAGGTCGCGCACCAGCGTCGTGTGCTCGCGCCGCGCCCGCAGCCGCATCTCGATCCACTCGTTGTGCTCGTCGAACAGAGCCACGTGGTCGAAGTCCTCGGGGTCGAAGTCCGCCTGCAGCTCGCGATTGAGCACACGCAGCACGTTGCGGTTGAACTCGGCGGTCACGCCCTGCGAATCGTCGTACGCAGCCTCGAGCACCTGCCGGTCCTTGACCAGATCGGTGCCCATCAGCAGATAGTCCTCATCGTCGAGCAGCCGCGCGATCCCGCGCAGGAAGCGCCGGCGGCTGCCGGGAGGGAAATTGCCGATCGTCCCGCCCAGGAACACGACGATCCTGGGTCCGACGGGCTCGGGGACCTGGTCGAGATGGCGCTCGAAGTCGCCGATCACACCGTGCACGCGCAGGCCCGGATACTCCTCGATCAGCTCGCTCGCGCAGGCCCGCACCATGCTCTCGGTGACATCGACCGGCACGTAGCGACTGAGCGTGCCCGCCTCGTACAGCGCGTCGAGCAGCACACGCGTCTTGGCAGCCGTCCCAGAGCCCAGCTCGACGAGCTCCACCGCCCCGGTCAGCTCCGCCAGCTCGCCCGCGCGCTGCTCGAGGATCGAACGCTCGATGCGCGTCGGGTAGTACTCCGGCAGCTCGCAGATCTGGTCGAACAGCTCGGCGCCGCGCGCGTCGTAGAAATGCTTCGGAGGAAGCTCCTTCAGCGGACGTGTCAACCCGTCGAGCACATCCTCGGCCAGCGAGCGCTCCTGCGCCTCGTCGAGGTGCGAGTCGATGCGGATCGCCGGACCCGGAGGATCTGCGATCGGCTTCATCGCCGCCGCCTCATGCTCGGTCCCGGGCCAGGCGCACGCCGGCGAAGATCTGCCGGCGCTCGGGCAGGTCCCAGTTGCGGAACGTCGTCGTCTTCACGCGCGGGCTGGTGGCCCACGAGCCCCCGCGCAACACGCGGTAGCGCTCGCCGAAGAAGACCTCGGAGTACTCCCTGTACGGATACGCCACGAATCCCGGATACCCGCCGAACGAGCTACTCGTCCACTCCCACACCGCACCGCGGTCGCGCAGGGGCGAGTGCTCGTAGCTCGCCGCCCGCTCCCACTCGGCCTCGCTGGGCAGGCGCGCCTCGTGTGCGCGGGCGAAGGCCTCGGCCTCGAACCAGCTCACATGGCAGGCCGGCGCTCCGGGTGCTCCGGCTGCCACGGCGGGATGGTGGGTGATGTCGTCCTGCTGCTTCCACGCCCAGCCCTCGTCCGACCACCACTCGCGCCGCTCGTAGCCGCCGCCCTCGCTGAAGCGCATCCAGCTCGCGTTGCTGACCGGACGCTCCGCGATCTCAAAGGCGCCCAGCACGACCGTGTGAAGCGGCCGCTCGTTGTCGTAGGCGAAGCCCTCCTCGCCGGCGCCCATCGCGAACTCGCCTGCCGGTATCCGCGCCCACCCTGGCTGCCGCGAGCGGTGGCTGGGAGTGCCGGCCGAGCCGTTGGCCATGTCGGCCGCGGCAGGCGCTTCGGTGATCTGGGGCTCTCCCGCGACCGACGCCGGGAGACACGCGCCTCCGGCCGAAGCCGGAAGACACGCGCCTTCGGCGCGAATCCCCGTTTCGGCCAGCGTCCCCGTTTCGGGCAGCAGCCCCGCGATCGCCATCGTCTGGCGCATCGTCTCGCAGTGCTGCAGCTCGTGGCGCAAGACCATCTCGAAGATCTGACCGTCGTCGATCTCGCCCAACTCGAGCGCCCGCTCGGTGCGCTCACGCACGGAGCGCATGTACGCGAACGCCTGCTCGGGGCCAAGCGCCGCAACATCGCCGCGCACGGCCCGCGGCGTCTCGAACGCGTCGTACACATCGGCCAGCTCGGGCTTGAGCAGCGCCAGCCCCGCCTGCCGATGTGCCAGCCACAGATCCTCATACGCCGCGATGTGCCCGAGATCCCACACCAGCGGGCTCATGATCGGCGAGTACACGCTCGTCAGCTGCTCCCCGTCGAGGCCGCGCACGAGCGCCAGCGTCTGCCGGCGCACCTCGCCCAGCGCATCGAGGGCGTCCCCCCGGCTCGGCATTGCGGCGATCTTGGGCTTGGCGGTCGCAGTCGAAGCCATCTGCCGACCCCTCACTCTACGAGGCTTCGACGGATTTCGGATCGAGGCTCTCTACGCGAGCATCGCTCGCGCCGCGTTGAGCGCCGGACGATAGGTCGGATCGCGCAGCAGGGCCTGTCTGATCCCCTCGCCGAGGATGCCGCCCTCGCCGCGCGAAGCGCCGAGCAGCGTCGACTCCCGCTCGTGGCCGTCGAGCGCGCGCCGGTGCAGGCGCAGGCCGCCCGGCCCGCGGTCCAGGCGCACCCGTTGACCAGACCCGCTGCTCAGCTCGACCGTCTGCAGCCCCGGCACCTCGAGCTCGGGCGCGGTTCGCAGCTGCAAGTCGATCTCACCGCCGGCCGCACTGGCTGCCGCCGCCAGCACATCCTCGCCGGCCTCCGTGAACCGGGCCCCGCCCAGGTCCCAGCTCAGGCGCGACGCCAACCACCCGACCAGCAGCATCGCCGCCACCGTCGAGTCGCGATGGTGGGTCACGGTCACGCGGCTGAGCGACTCCAGTTCCGAGCGCATCGGCCTGGGGTCGAACGTGGCGGCGACGCGCTCGCGCCAGGGCGTGGAGCGCAGCCAGGCGAGATCGACCACGTACAACCGGTCGGACAGCGTGCACGCGTGCCCCATTGCGGAGCGCCAGCCGTTCGGCGACCGCTCGGTCTCGTCGAGCGAATCGATCAACGCGGTCTGCGCCAGCTCGAGCAGCGAGCTCGCTGCGGAAGTGTGCCCGTGCGGAGACCAAAGCACCGTCGGCAGGTCGCTCAGCACCAGCGGATCGGCGATCGTGACGAGGTCGTCGAGGTGGCGCTTGCCGATCTCGACCACCACCGTCTCGCGCAGCAGTCCGAGCTCGCCCTCGGCGCGGTCCTCTTCGGCGGCGAGCGCGATGCGAGCATCCAGGCGCTCGCGCTCCGGCTCGTAGGAGAGCACGACCGTGCGCGACGCGTGATAGCGCCCGACCCCGTCCAAGCGCCGCGACGTCTCGACGGCGAAGCCGCTGGGTACGAACACGATCATGTTCAGCACGCGCGCCGGCACGAGCCCGCCGTGTGAGCTCGCACGTTCGTCGCGCGCGCGGCGCACCAGCAGATCGCGCAGCGCCGCTTCGATCGCGTCGGGGGTCGTCCCCTCGGCGCTCCACGCGGCCTCGCCGATCGTCGCCTGCGCGAACGCGCTCAAATCGCCCGCCAAACCTGCCCTTCGAGCAGGATCTCACTCGCCTCGGCGGGCCCCTGCGAGCCCGCTTCATAGCCCGGCAGCGGTCCGGGCGTGTGCGCCCACGTGGCCACGATCGGGTCGCAGATCGTCCACTGCGCCTCGACCTCGTCGTTACGCGTGAACAGCGTCGGATCGCCGCGCATCACGTCCATGATCAGCCGCTCGTAAGCCTCCGGGGACTGCGACAGGAACGAGGTTCCGTACAGGAACTCCATGTTCACGGGCCTGATGATCATGCGCGTGCCGGGGATCTTCGCGACCAGCTGCAGCGTCACGCCCTCGTTCGGCTGCAGCGCCAGGATCAGCTGGTTGGGCTGCACGCCCAGCGAGCCGTCCTGGCTGAAGGCCAGGTGGGGGACAGGCTTCAGCGTCACCACGATCTCGGTGACCTTGCGCGCCAGGCGCTTGCCCGCGCGCAGGTAGAACGGCACCCCCGCCCAGCGCCAGTTGTCGACCTCCAAGCGCAGCGCAGCATAGGTCTCAGTCGTCGAGTCCGCCGGCACGCCCTGCTCTTGCAGGTACCCGGGCACGTCCTCACCGCCGGAATGCCCGGCCGTGTACTGGGCTCGCACGGCCATCTCCGCCACCTGGTGCGGCGTGGGCGGCGTGATCGCATGCAGGACCTTGACCTTCTCGTTGCGCACCTCTTCGGCCGTGAAGCTGCCCGGGGGCTCCATCGCGACGTGGCACAGCAGCTGCAGCATGTGGTTCTGAATCAGATCGCGCAGCGCGCCGGCGCTGTCGTAGAAAGCCGCCCTGCTGCCGATGCCGATGTCCTCCGCCGCCGTGATCTGCACGTGGTCGATGTAGTTGCGATTCCACAACGGCTCGAACAGGCCGTTGGCGAACCTGAAGGCCAGCATGTTCTGCACCGTCTCCTTGCCGAGGTAGTGATCGATGCGAAACACCTGGGTCTCGTCGAACACGCTAAGCACGCGGCGGTTGAGCTCGCGCGCCTCCTCGAGCGAGGTCCCGAACGGCTTCTCGATGATCACCCGCACCTCGGTTTCCGAGCGCCGCGACAGACCGCTGCCGCCCAGCTGCCCGATGATCACGCCAAAGAACTCGGGCGCCGTGGACAGATAGAAGGCGCGATTGAGCCGCATCCCCGCCTGCTCGTCGAAGTCGTCCAGCACGCCCGCCAGCTGCGCATACGCCTGCGGATCGTCGAACAGCCCCGCCACGTACTTGACGCTGTCGAGCAGCCCGCTCAACACATCCTGGTCGGGCCGGCGCCGCGAGAAGCTACGGATCGCCTGCTCGCACTCGGCGCGAAACTCCTCGTGCGATTTGTCCCTGCGCGACACGCCGATGAGATGGAAATGCTCGGGCAGCGCCCCGTCGTGCGCGAGGTTGTACAGCGCCGGCAGCAGTTTGCGCCGCGCCAGATCGCCGGTCGCCCCGAAGATCACAAGCGCCGTCGGCGCCACCGGCAGCCGCTCCAAGCCCGCGATCAGGGGATTGCCGGAGCTCTCCGGAGCGGATGCGACCGCGGCTGCCGGAGCGCTCGCCATCACCCTGCTCCGGTCGCGCCGCCGCACGCCGGCGCCGGCCGCTGCTCGCCTGTGTAACGGTCTCGGTCTCGCTGCTCGCCCACGTCACGATCGTAGTCGCAGCACGGCTGGTATACGTTCCGGCCGGCGCCTCGCCGCGACCCCGCCGTCTCAGCGGTCGCGCCATCTCACATGACACCCGACCCGACACACCAGCGGCCCGACCGCAACCTCGCCCTCGAGCTGGTGCGAGTGACGGAGGCCGCCGCGCTCGCCGCCGCCCCTCTGGCCGGCCGCGGCGACAAGGAGGCCGCCGACCAGGCAGCAGTCGACGGCATGCGCTACATGCTCCATTCCGTCCCGATGGACGGTCTCGTCGTGATCGGCGAGGGTGAGAAGGACGAGGCGCCGATGCTCTACAACGGCGAGCTGATCGGCGACGGCTCCCCGCCGCAGGTCGACATCGCCGTGGACCCGCTCGAGGGCACCACGCTGGCGGCGCACGGCATGCCGAGCGCGCTGTCGGTGATCGCGCTGTCCGCCCGCGGCACCATGTTCGACCCGGGCCCGTGCGTCTACATGGAAAAGATGGCCGGCTCGCCCGAGATCGCCGACCTGCTCGACCTCGACCGTCCGCTTGCCGAGACCGTCGAGCTGGTCGCGCGGCGCAAGGGCAGCGCCGTCGGCGACGTGATGGTCGTCGTGCTGGACCGGCCCCGTCACGAGGCCGGTATCGCCGCGATCCGCGAGGCCGGCGCGCGCGTACGCCTGATCGGCCACGGCGACGTCTCCGCCGCGCTGCTCGCCGTCACCGAGCGCTCGACCGTCGACCTGCTGTGGGGCATCGGCGGCACGCCCGAGGGCGTCATCTCGGCTGCGGCCGTCAAGTGTCTCGGCGGGCAGCTGTTGGGACGGCTATGGCCGCGCAACGACGCCGAGCGCCAGGCCGCCCTCGACGCCGGCTATGACCTCGAGCGCATCCTCACGCGCGACGATCTGGTCGCCGGCGACGATGTGTTCTTCTCGGCCACCGGGGTCACCGATGGCGACGTCCTGGAGGGCGTGCGCTACCCCAGCGCCGGCGGCGCCACCACGGAGTCGCTGGTGATGCGCACACGCTCGGGGACCATCCGCAGGATCAGGGCCACACACGATCGCGCGAAGCTTGCGGCGCTGCGGGGCTAGCCGCCCCGGCCAGCCGCCCCACGCGCGACTCCTGCAGTTCCAGGCGCGCCAGCGAGCGCAGGAACCCGTGTGTGACGAGCACGTGGATGCGAGCCTGAGTCGCGTTGTAGACGCGGCGGCCGAACCCCGAAGCGATCGCCGGATGGAAGTTCGCGACCTCCACCTCGATGTGCAGCAGTGCCCGTCCAGGACGCTCGTCCGCGAGCCGGCGCACGTCGATCTGCAGGTGTCCTGCGCCACCTCGCCCCCTGCGCGCGACCAGCAGGCCGCGAACGATCCGCCAGCGCACGATCCCGCCGCCCGCTCCGATCTCGTATTCGGGCGCCGCGAACGTCAGCAGTCGCAACGGTCGGCCCAACAGCACGACCGAGCGTTCGGCCTCGGAGTAGCGCACGCGCACGAGCCCCAGCGTCACACGCGTCAGAAAGCGCCAGTACGTGCGCGCCAGGCGCTCGAGGTGCATCGGCGACCAGAGCTCGCGCAACGCGCTCTCCGGGAGGCTCAGATCAGCCGCCTGAACGGAGCGCATCGCGCCCGTGCCCGGGTCTTCGGTGGTGCGGTCATCGAGGTTCGAGATCGTCGCGCTGTTCACTGCCCTGCAGGCTATCCCCGGTTCCCGCGCCGCCCCGTGCCGGTCCGCTGAGCGACGCCGTGTCCTGGTCTGCTGATATTCAGAGCCCGTGACCCATGACGCGCAAGAGCAGCCTCGCCCTGAGCGCCTGATCCGCGGAGCACGGGCGGCCAGGTCGCTCAGCGAGGTGCTGTGGGAGACGCTCGAGGATGCCGTCGCCGAGCACCGGACCGCGCGCGTGGCCGAGCTGTCAGCACGACTTGCCGAGGTCTCGTTGTCCGTTGCGACGCTCGCCGACCGCGGACCGCGGCGTGTACTCGAGCCGCCGCGAACATCGTCTGGACCTCCCGCGCCCGCACCTCCCGCGCCTGGCCCTCCCGGAGTTGGCGCTTCCGGAGTCGAGCCCACGCGCGCGCGTGGGTCGTTGCCCGAGCCGGTTTCCAGCGCGCCCGAGCCGGTTGTAGGCGCGCCTCCGCCATCAGCCCAGCCGGCGTCACTCCCGGGGCCCACCGATCGGGCTGCCGCCGGCGAGCAACGGGCGTCGGAGTCGGTCGCCGACGCTCGGACCCCGGCCGCCGAGGATTCGCGGCCCGCACATGAACGCGCCCCCGCGCTCGAGCCCGAGCCCATCCAATCGGGCGACGGCGAGAGCGAGCCGGCCGTGGCGGCCGTTCTCGTCGACGAGCTCGCCGGAAACGATCCTCCCGAGACCTCGGGTGGGTCTCGCGTCGCGCCCGACGAGCAGCCAGACATCGAGATCAGAGACGAACGTGTGCCGGCCATGCACGAACGGGAGGCGTTCGTCGAGCAGGGGCAGGCTCCGCCCGGCTATGACGAGCCGCCGGAGGGCGCGCAGGTGGGGCGCCCCGCGGAGCATGTCGTTGAGCACGCGCAGGCTCCGCCCGGCTATGACGAGCCGCTGGAGGGCGCGCAGGTGGGGCGGCCCGCGGACGGGCCCGTCGAGCAGGGGCAGGGTGAGCGTGGCTACGACGAACCGCCGAAGCCCGCGCCGTTCGTGCGCGCCGCAGATGGACCTGTCGAGCAGGAGCAGGCTCAGCATCGATATGCCCAGCCCGCGGTCGCCGAGCAAGACGCCGCTCCGTGGACAGCCTCGATCGAACGACGGCTGGGGCGCTATCAGCAGGATGGTCAGGCGTTCGCGCTGCTGCTGCTCGAGCTCGCGGACGTCGAGCGCCTCCGCCACGCCGAGCTCCCGGGGGAGGTCGCCCGCTTGACCGCCCTGGTGGAGACCGCGCTCAGCGCTCACCTGCGTCCGGCCGACTCGCTGATGCGCGAGACTCCCGGCCGCTATTGGCTGCTCGCGCCGCAGACCGATGGCTCTGGCGCGCAGGCCCTGGCCACGCAGATGACCGCGGCCGTCGGTCGCGCCGCCAGCCATCGCGGCGCTCCGCTGCGCCTGGCGGTCGGGATCGCGGTGTGCCCGCGCGATGCCCTCGACGCGGTTGAGCTCGTGGACCGTGCCGAGGTCGCCCTATACGAGGCGCACGCCAGCGGGCGCGCCCTCCCGCGCGACGCGGACCCATCCCGGCTCAACGACGATCTCGCCTAGCCGGCCTGCGCTCCGCCGAACGCCGCTTCGCCCGAAGTCACGGCCGGCGCTCCCAGCGTCGGCGAGTTCGGGGCGGCTCCGACCACGAGCGTGGCGATGCGCACCGTTTCGGTGATCTCGAGCGCACCCGCGGCCCCCGCGGTCAGATCCCAGCTGGCGCCGTTGCCGGCATACGGCCCGCGGTCGAGCACCGGCACGATCCTGCTGCGGCCGTCGTAGCTCACCTTCACGAGGGTCCCACACGGGAGCGTGCGATTGGCAAGGCCGATCAGCCCCGGCGTCAGCGTCTGCCCGCAGGCCGTCTTGTGGCCGTACAGGCCCGGGCCATACCAGGTTGCGATACCGCTCCGCGCGACCGTCGTGGCGGTCGTCTGCGAGGCCCTCGCATTCGAGGCCGTGCTCGTCTGGCTCGCCGCGCTCGCCTTGGAGCCGCCCGTCGCACCTGATCCGGTGCCGGCACTCGATCCTCCCGTCGCGCTCGACCCACTGCTCGAGCCGGGGCTCGTGCCGGCGGCCCACGCGGGCGCGGCTGCGGCACAGCCGAGAGCCGCGAGCAGCGCAAGCAGGGGCCCGAGATGGTGACGTAGCACTCGCATGATCGTCTCGACGCCTACGGGGTGAGCTGACGGGCTCGCGCGGCCGTGTTCTCGGCGGCGCTACGACCACGACTGGTCGATTCGCCCCCGCGGATCGAATCGATCCGCATTGGGTCCCCCGCCTCCCACGACCAGGGTCGCGGGAGCTCGGCGTGGCGCGAGTATACAGATGCCGTGCGGACGCCAGACACGAACCGGACGCCAGACGTGGACCGGACGCCAGACGCGGTGCGAACGCCAGACACGAACCGGACGCCAGACGCGGAGCGGACGCCAGACGCGGAGCGGACGCGATCGTGCCGATCAGCCCGGCAAGCGCGACACGATGTCCTTGAGCAGACGCGCCCCGGTCGCGATCCCGACCTTCGCGAGCTCGCCGGCCAGCTCGCCGAGCGACACGGCGAGCTCGGCGCCGCCGGGCGGCTGGATCGGTTCGCTCATACGCCTCGGCTCGCTTTCGAAGCCCTGTCTCGGCACCGACTGCTCGGTCGACCGCGTGCCCCCACGCGATCGCGCCGCGCGCGCGGCTGCACGGCGGGGGCTCGTGTGCTGGGGACGTACGCGAGGCAGGCCGGCGAGGATCGTGGGACCAGCGCCAGCGCCTGCGCTCCCCTCGACAGCGGCCGTGCGACGGTCTGCGCCGGCGCCGGCGCCGCGCCGCTTGCCCGCGGAATGCGCGGTTGCCTTGCGTGCGCTCGAGCGGCGGGGCGTGGCGCGCTGCGGCCTGGCGCGCGGCAGCTCGGCCAGCACGCCGCTCGAGGCGCTGGGCTCGCGCGCGCTCGCGACAGCCGAGCCGTTCGCCTGCTGGGCGAGATCCGGGGGCGCGCCGCTCGATTTCCGCGCCCGGCGCGCTTCCGCCGGCACTCGGCGATCGGTCGACCGCGCCTGACGTCCACCCTTCGGGGTCTCGCGCATGCGCGTTAGCATAGGCTCCGAGAACCTCGCACCGTGCGTCGCGCCCGTTCGGAGCTGTAACGTCATGCGGCCCCGACGGGTAGTGCTCGGGTAGCGATCGTCTGAAGCGGGGATCGCGGCCGGCGCAGGCATGCGCCTTGTGGCGATCGTGAGTCGACCAGCAGAGACAGAAACGGGATGAGATGTCGGTAGTCGAACTTCAGGAGCTTGACGAGGTAAAGAACCTGCTGGCAAAGGGCCAGCAGGTAGGGGTGCTGACCTTCTCGGAGATATCGACGGCCACCTCCGAGCTCGACCTGGACGAGTCCGACGTCGAGGAGCTGCACGGATTCTTCGAGAAATCGGAGATCGAGCTGGTCGAGGACATCGATCCCGCGACCGCGGCGGCGCTCGAGGTCGAGCGGGCGCCCGACAAGCGCGGGCGGCGCACCAAAGCCAAAGCGCAGCTCGACCTCAAGCCGGACATGACCACCGACTCGCTGCAGTTGTTCCTGAAGGACATCGGCAAGGTCAGGCTGCTCACGGCTCAGGAGGAGGTCGACCTGGCCAAGCGCATCGAGCGCGGCGATCTCGATGCCAAGCAGAAGATGGTCGAGTCCAACCTGCGCCTCGTCGTCTCGATCGCCAAGAACTATCGCAACCAGGGGCTGCCGTTCCTCGATCTGATTCAGGAGGGCACGCTCGGCCTGGTGCGGGCCGCGGAGAAGTTCGACTATCGCAAGGGCTTCAAGTTCTCGACCTATGCCACCTGGTGGATCAGGCAGGCGATCGCCCGGGCGCTCGCCGACAAGGCGCGCACGATCCGGATACCCGTGCACGTGGTCGAGAAGCTCAACAAGATCGGCCGCGCCGAGCGCAAGCTCGTCACCGAGCTCGGGCGCGAGCCGACCGCGGAGGAGATCGCGGAGGTGACCGGCATCGACCCCGAGGAGGTCGACTCGATCAAGCGCTCCGCCCAGGCGCCCGTGTCGCTGGAGAAGCCGGTCGGGGACGAGGAGGAGTCGGAGTTCGGGCAGTTCATCGCCGACGAGCGCGCCGAGTCCCCGTACGAGCGCGCCGCCGAGATTCTCACCAAGGAGGCGTTGCGCGAGGCGCTCGAGAACCTGAGCTACCGCGAACGGCGCGTGCTCGAGCTTCGCTACGGCCTCGGCGGCGAGCACCCCCGGACGCTCGACGAGGTTGGCCGCACGTTCAACGTCACGCGCGAGCGAATCAGGCAGATCGAGAACCAGTCGCTGAAGAAGCTCCAATCGCTGGCCGAGGCGCAGAAGCTCAGAGACGTCGCCTGAGCGCCTGACGGCGCCTCACGCCCTCTGACGGCGTCCTCGGTCGCTCGCGTGCGTCAAGCACGCCACGCTCCCTGCGTCCTTGTCAGAGAACGCGATCCGCTCGTCAGGCAGGCCGCGCGTCCGTCCGGCGCCGTCGGGCTCAAGCGATCCGGGGCAGGTGCCGATCACTGGAACGTCATGTTCGACGTCCAGGCAGCTCTGCGGGAGCTAGTCAGCCGAGAGGGCTCCGACCTGCACCTGAAGGTAGGCTCCAGGCCGCTGTTCAGGGTGCACGGAGATCTGGCGCCCGAGCCCGACGGCCCCGCGCTCACAGCGCAGGACACCGAAGACGCGCTCAAAGCGCTGCTCACCGACGATGGCAAGCTCGACGAATTCGCGCACGAGCACGAGGTCGACTTCTCGTACGAAATCCCCGACGTCGCTCGGTACCGCATCAACGCCTTTCAGCAGCGCGGCGTCATCTCGATGGCCTGCCGGGCGATCCCTCATCGCATCAGCACGATCGACGAGCTCGCGCTCCCCGAAGTCGTCAAGGAGCTCGCCGAGGAGGAGCGCGGCATCGTGCTGCTCACCGGCACCACCGGCTCGGGCAAGTCGACCACGCTCGCGGCGATGGTCGACCACATGAACGTCAACTCGAGCAAGCACGTCGTCACCGTCGAGGACCCGATCGAGTTCGTGCACGAAGACAAGCGCTCGGTGATCAACCAGCGCGAAGTCGGCATGGACACGAGCTCGTTCAAGCGCGCCCTGCGGCGAGTGCTCCGGCAGGACCCCGACGTGATCCTGATCGGCGAGATGCGCGACGAGGAGACCGTTCGCACGGCCCTCTCGGCCGCTGAGACGGGCCACCTCGTGCTGTCCACCATCCACACGGTCGACGCCGTCGAGTCGATCAACCGCATGCTCGACTTCTTCCCGCCCCATCAGCACGGTCAGGCGCGCAGCATGATCGCCGGGACCATCAAGGGTGTGATCTCCCAGCGACTCGTGCCCGGGGCCGACGGCGGCCGCGTCGCGGCCTGCGAGATCCTCAGGATGACCGGCCGCGTGCGCGACATGATCGTCGACCCCGCGCAGACAGGCAAACTCGGCGAGGTGATCGAGAGCGGCGGCTACTACGGGATGCAGACCTTCGACCAGGCCCTGTTCGGGCATGTGAAGTCGGGGCTGGTCAGCTTCGACGACGCCATGACGGTCGCCTCCAGCCCGCACGACTTCAAGCTGCTGATGCAAGCCGACGGGAAACTCGGCACCACGATGGCCGATGTCGAGGACGCCGAGAAGCGCCGCGGCGAGCCCTCCAAGCCGACGCTCACCGTCGCCTGAGCGACGGACCTGAGCGCCGGACCTGAGCCCCACGCGGCTACGGCGGCCGCATCGTCTCGAGCCCACGCTCAGCGTCGCCTGACGACGCACCCAAGCGCGCACACGCTTAACGGCCGCCCGCGTCGCGGCCCGACTACGCTAATCCTCGTCGCCGCCCCAGCCCTCGACCCGCATAACGATCAAGAGCAGCACGACTGCGCCGACCACCGCCACGGCGATCACGATCTTGCCGCTCACTGCCAGAGGAACCATCGCCGAAACGATACCGGCAGCCGGGCCTTTACACTTCACTTGGTAAAGTAAAAGCATGGTAGTTGTCGATGAGACGTGTCCGGTATGCAGAACCGCGGAGGTCATCTGCGGCAAGTGGACGCTCCTGCTCGTCAGGGACCTGGCGGAGGGCACGTCGCGCTTCTGCCAGCTCGAGCGCTCGCTGGCAGGAATCAGCCCCCGCACGCTCTCGCTACGGCTGAGGGCGCTCGAGGAGGAGGGAATCGTGGAACGCCACACCTTCCCCGAGGTGCCTCCACGCGTCGAGTACGCCCTCACCAACAAGGGACGAGCGCTCCTGCCGATCATCGACGACATGCGTGCCTACGGCGAGCGCTGGCTGGGCGCCGAGTGCGCAGAGCTGGCCAGCGCGCAACTCCTGACAGTCGCGTAGCTGTCGAGCGGTCTGAAAAACGCGCTGCAGTGGCAGGAGCCCGTGGGCGCGGGCGCGAACTTGCGCTGCAGTGCGCTCGTTGCAACTGCAAGCGGCATTGACCGACCACATCCACGCCGCCGCGGCCTGCCTGCAGGCTGATGTGGCGGCCGGGGCCGAGGTCCCGTACGAGCTGGGACAACGGCGCGGGCGCGGTCCGCTGTTCCCCTTCTACCGCCCGCTCACGAGCCAGTTCATCAGCACGCGCCTGCCCGCGCTGCAGCGGCTGGCCAGCCACGCCGAGGCGGTGAGGCTGCTGGCCGACTACGACGGCCTGGACCGCTACCTGGCGAGCGCCGGGCTCGAGCCCGCGCGTTCCGCCGACATGCGCGCGCGGGCCGCATTGCAGGCCATGCTCGACGAGGTCTTCGCCGAGCAGACCGACTTCGAGCTTCGCCCTCACCGTCTGCAGGCGGCGATCGAGCGCCTCGAGCGCTCCGCGCTTTCACAGACCAGCGAGTTGACGCTCGTGGCAACCCTGCACGGACTCGCGATCGCATCTCCCGAGCTGCCGCTCGCCACCGGCTTGACGATCGCTCAGCCCGATGCGCTCGACGGTCTGCCTGCCGGCGCGCTCACCGCACCCGAGCATGGACCCGAGCACCTGGTCGTGGTACTCGCCTGCAAGCAGGACGACATGCACGAGGCGCTCGCCGGCGGGCTCGAGATCTGCCGGGACCTGCATCGCGCTCTGCGCCTGTTCGGCGACGGCCGCGTCACGCTCGGACGGATCGCGTGGACGCGCTCGGGCGGCGGCAGCTGGAGCGCCCAGCCGCTGGGAACGGGCGGACGGCCCCACGGCATGCTCGTGGTCACGCCCGAGCAGGAGGACGAGCTGCGCGCCTTCTGCAATCTCGTCTCGCGCAGGTCTCCCCACGGCGACGCACTCGCGTGGGCGCTGCGCCGCTTCGAGCTCGGATCTGACCGTGAGCATCCCCTCGAAGGCCTCAGTGACCACCTGCTCGCGCTGCGCACGCTGCTCGAGCCCGAGGGATCCTCCAGCGGGCGGCTCGCGGGCCGGATCGCGGCGCTGTGCGCCACCCCCGACAAGCGCACCAAGCTGACCGAGCGGATGACCAAGGCCCAAGCCCTCGAGCAGGCCTTCATCGCGGGCAAGGCAGGTGAGCGCGCCTCCTCGCTGGCGCTCGCGCGCGACGTCGCCGAGCACCTGCGCGCGCTGCTGCGCGACGTCATCTGCGGGCATCTCGCGCCCGATCTCGTACAACTCGCGGACGAGCTGCTGAGCGCGCAGGCGGCCGAGGCGGCCGACGCGCTCCAGTCGGCCTCCGGATCGCAGCAGGCGACGCCGTCTGCCCCCGGACCGAGCCACTCTGAGGAGGACTCGCAGCCGTCTGCCGCCGGTCCGAGCCGGCCCCAGGAGGTCCCCGAGCCGTCGGCGCCCGGACCGAACCAGTCACATGAGGGCTCGCAGCAGCCCGCGCCCCCGCGCGCGCGACGCCGCCGTCGTCGCGCCACGGAGTCGACGCCGGCGCCCGAGCAGCTGCTGGTCGACGCCTAGCGAGCCGCGGCCGCTTCGGACTCGCGACTTCCGCGCCCTCACAGGAGATATTCGGCCACGCGCTGGAGCCCAGCGAGGTCCTGCACGTCCTCGTCCAGCTGCGGAACCTGCACGGGATGGGCCTCATCCAGCTCTCGCGTCACGTCGGCCACTGTCGTCGCGTCGCGTCGCGCAAGCAGGTCGAAGTCGGCCAGGTTCGCCGCCACGCGCCGCGCCAGGCGCTGGCCGAGCTCGCCCGCGAGCGCGCTCGCGAGCGCCTCGGGCGCACGTCCGTGCAGGCTCTCGAGGTTCACGCGGTTGACGATCAGCGCGGCGCGGTGCATGCGCGCCCGTTGCAGCTGCCGAGCGAGGAACACGGCCTCGCGCGCGGGCCCGGGCTCGGGCGAGGTCACGATCGCAAACGCGGTGCTCTCGTCGCGCAGCAGCGCCGCCACCTCGCGCGTCTGCGTTGCGAAGCCCTCGATCACGCCGCTCAGCGAGCGAAAGAAGCGCGACAGCTCGGCGAACAGGTCGATGCCCGTCACGCGTGCGAAGATCGAGAACGCGATCCCCGTGCCCTGGCCGAACAGGCGCGCCGTAAGCCCACCCGGCGCCAGGAACACCTGCAGCGCGCGGCCTTCGAGGAAGCCCAGCAGGCGCGTCGGCGCGTTCAGGAAGTCGACGGCGTTGCGCGACGGCGGCGTATCGAGCACGATCGTGTCGAACGCGTGCTCCTCGTGCAGCTCATACAGCTTCGCGATCGCACTCAGCTCGTGCGAGCCGGCCACCGCCGTTGACAGCTCGCTGTAGACGGGGTTCTCGAGGATCGCCTGGAGGCGCTCCTCGTCGCGCTCGAGCCTCGTCACGATCTCGTCGAGCGTCCGCTTGGCGTCCAGCATCATCGCCCACAGCTCCCCGCTCGGCGCGATGCCGTGCGCCGCGAGCAGCTCAGGCTCGATCCGGCGCGGCGTGCCCGCGAGCTCATGCAGGCCCAGCGCCGCCGCCAGGCGCCTGGCAGGGTCGATCGTGACGACCGCCACCTTGTGCCCGCGCATGGCCAACCCGAGCGCCAGCGCCGCGGAGATCGTGGTCTTGCCGACCCCGCCCGAGCCGACGCAGACCACCACGCGCCTGTGCTCGAGCCTCGCCAGCAGCTCGCCTGGGTCGTGTCCGCCCATGACCCCGCGATCCTAGACCCGGAAAGGTGGCGTATGCGGCTCGCGGCCACAACCCCGCGATCCCAGACCCGACATGCAGGAATCGCCGATCCGCATGCGAATACCGAGCGGACAGCGCCTTTGCGCCCAACTACCCATCGGAGCCTTTCGTGCAAGGCAAGGCCAAGGTCATCGCGTTCGCCAACCAGAAGGGCGGGGTGGCCAAGACGACCACCACGCTGAACCTCGCGGCGGCGTTCGCCGAGGAGGGTCATCGGGTCCTGTGCGTGGACATGGACCCGCAGGGCAACCTCACGATGTCCCAGGGCATCGACCCCGACACGATCGAGCGCTCGATGTACGACGTGCTCGTACACAAGCTCTCGATCAGGGAGGTGATCCGCAAGCGCGAGATCGACATCGCCTGCGCCTCGATCGACCTCGCCGGCGCCGAGATCGCGATGTCGACCATGATCGGCCGCGAGCGCGCCCTGCAGAAGGCCTTTCTCCCGATCGACGATGACTACGACTTCATCTGCATCGACACCCCGCCGAGCCTCGGCCTGCTCACAATCAATGCGCTCACAGCGGCCGACAAGGTGATCGTCCCCGTCCAATGCGAGTATCTATCAATGCGTGGTCTCATCCAGCTCCAGAACACGCTCGCGATGATCCGCGAGAACCTCAATCCGAACGTCGACATCGAGGGAATCCTGCCCACGCTCGTGGACTCGCGCACGATCCACGCCAAGGAGGCGATCGAGATCCTCGAGGAGAACTTCGGCGACCGCGTGTTCGCCTCGCGCATCCGCAAGACCGTACGTTTTGCCGAGGCGCCCGTGAAGGGCATGTCGGTGCTCAAGTACGAGCCCGACGGGATGGCCGCGCAGTCCTACCGGCAACTCGCGCAGGAGGTTCTGGCCCATGGCAAGTCCTGATCACGAGCTCGATCGGCCGCTCCGATGAGCTCGCACAAGCGCGCCTCGATGCGCGAAGGTCCCCTCGCCGCTCTGTTCCGCAGGACCGAAGACGACGAGCAGGCCGGCCAGGCTCAGGATCCCTCCGAGTACGAGCAAGAGACTGCGGCGCTCGCTCGTGACACCGCCGATACGCCCGGCGGCGATCCGGCGGCGGATCCGGGCGCGAGCGCTGATGCCGAGAAAAGTGGAGCAGCGCCCGACGCGCGCGCGCAGGGCGCAGAGGCTCGCTCAGCCGGGTCCGAGGCTCGCTCCGCCAGCCGCGAATACCGTTCTGCCGGGACCGAGACCCGTTCCGCCGCCGCGGGCGCGCGAGGCCCGGCCTCACGTGCGCCCGCCCGGGCCGCCGAGCCCGCCACTCCCGCAGGGGCCATCCGTGCGCCCAAGGACCGCCTCAAGCAGGCCTTCTCGTCTGACATCCCCGCCAGCCTGATGGACTCCGACCGCCACGCCGGCGGCTCGCCTCGGCCCGCCGTCGAGTACGCCGACGAGCGCGCCGCGTTTGGGCCGACACCCGACGGACAGCCCATCATCCGCGTCGTGGGCGTCGGCGGCGCCGGCGTGAACGCCGTCAACCGCATGGTCCAAGCCGAGGTCGAGGGCGTCGAGTTCCTGGCGATCAACACCGACCAGCAGTCGCTGCAGCACTCGACCGCTGACATCACGCTGCACATCGGCGCTGCGCTCACGCGCGGCCTGGGATCGGGCTCTGACGCCGCCGTGGGACGCCAGGCGGCGATGGAGGACTACGACCGCACCAAGGCCCTGCTGAAGGGGTCGGACATGATCTTCATCACGGCCGGGGCCGGGGGCGGCACCGGCAGCGGCGCCGCCCCGATCATCGCGCGCATCGCGGGCGAAGTCGGCGCGCTGACAGTCGCGATCGTCACCAAGCCGTTCAGCTTCGAGGGCTCACGCCGTTCCGAGCAGGCAGAGAAGGGCGTCGCCGCGCTGGCCGAGGAGGTCGACACGTTGATCGTCGTCCCCAACGACCGCCTGCTGAGCGTGCTCGACAAGCAGACCGCGATGGTCGAGGCCTTCCGCGTCGCCGACGACGTCCTGCGCCAGGGTGTTCAGGGCATCTCCGACCTGGTGACGCTTCCCGGCCTGATCAACCTCGACTTCGCCGACGTCCGCACGATCATGAGCGACGCCGGCAGCGCTCTACTCGGCATCGGCATGGGCGCCGGGGGAGAGCAGCGAGCGATCGAGGCGGCCTCGCAGGCCGTGGCCTCGCCGCTGCTCGAAACCTCGATGGACGGGGCCCGCTCGATCCTGCTATCGATCACCGGCGGGCGCGACCTTTCGCTGTGGGAGGTCAACGAGGCCGCCAAGGCCGTCTCCGAGGCGGCCCATCCCGACGCCAACATCATCTTCGGCGCCATGATCGACGAGAAGCTCGACGATCAGGTGTGGGTCACGGTCGTCGCCACCGGCTACAGCGACGCCAAGCGCGTCATCGCCAGGGACGCCGGCGACCTGCGCGAGCCGGCCGGCGAGCCGCGCGTCAGACGCACCGCCGCGGCGCGCCCGCGCAGCGGGCGGCGCGCCAGCCTGTCGGTCGAAGACCTCGACGTCCCCGAGTTCATGCCCCGCTGACGTCCCAGGAGAGCTGAGCGACTGGCCCCTGTGCTATCGCTCAGACATGAGCGCAGCGCCTGAGAACGGAGTCATCGCGGCGGGCCATCCGCTGACCGCCCAAGCGGGCGCGCGCGTGCTCAACGACGGGGGCAACGCCGTCGACGCGGCCGTTGCCGCGATGCTCACCTCGTTCGTCGCCGAGCCGCTGCTCACCGGGCTCGGCGCCGGCGGCTACATGCTGGTCGCCGGCGCGGGACAGGAGCCCGTGCTGCTCGACTTCTTCATCGAGGCGCCCGTGCGTGCGCAGGACGGCACGGCGGCCGAGCTCGAGGCCGTGGACGTGTCGTTCGGCGACGCCGTCCAGGTCTTCTACATCGGTCCTGCGTCGTGCGGCATCTACGGCACGCCCGCGGGCGTCTGCGCGGCCGTCGAGCGCTGGGGCACGCTGCCGCTCGCCGCGCTCACGGCGCCCGCGGCGCAACTCGCCCGCGCAGGCGTCGTCCTCAACAGCGGCCAGGCATACGTAGCTGAGATCCTCGCCGATCTGCTCACCTCCACCCCCGAGTGCGCTGCGCTGTGGGCGCCGGCCGGGCGCGTGCTGCGCGAGGGTGAGCTGCTGCGCAACCCCGAGCTCGCCACGGCGCTCGAGCGCCTCGGACGGGATGGCGCCGAGCCGTTCTACCGTGGCGAGCTCGCCGCGTCCGTGTGCGACTGGCTCGGCGAGCGCGGCGGCTCGCTGCGCCCCCAGGAGCTGGCCGCCTACCGCGCGCTCGAGCGCCAGCCACTGCCCGTCTCCTACCGCGACCGCACGGTGCTCACAAATCCGCCGCCCTCGGCCGGCGGCGCCCTGCTCGCCTACTCCCTGGCGCTGCTCGACCGCGGCGAGCGCCCGCCCACGCTGCGCTCGGTCGTCGCCGCGATGCAGGCGGCCCAGCGCGAGCGCACCCCCGAGTTCCTCGAGGGCCTCTCCCAGGAGGGCTTTCTCGAGCGCTTCCTCGGCGCCAAGCTGGGATCCACCACGCACATCTCCGTGCTCGACCGCGACGGCTGCGCCTGCAGCGTCACCTGCACCAACGGCGAGGGCTCCGGTGTCGTCGTGCCCGGCACCGGCATCCACCTCAACAACGTGATGGGAGAGCAGGATCTCAACCCGTTCGGCTTCCATCGCCACCCCGCAGGCCGACGTATGCCGAGCATGATGGCGCCGTCGATCGTGCTGCGCGAAGGCGATGTCGAGCTCGTCCTGGGCAGCGCCGGCTCCAACCGCATCCGCTCCGCGATCCTGCAGACGATCGTCGGCGTCGTCGATCACGACCTCGGCGCCGAGCCGGCCGTGATCGCGCCGCGCGTCCACTTCGAGGACGGTGTCGTCTATCACGAGCCGGGGATCGACGCAAACGCGCTCGAGGAGCTCGACCCCGACCAGGAGATCGTGCGCTTCCACTCCCTGAACCTGTTCTTCGGCGGGGTTCAGGCGGTGCTGCGCGCCGACGGCCGGTTGACCGGCGCAGGCGATCCCCGTCGGGGCGGCGTCTGGGTCAGCGCGTGACGCGCGCATGCTGTGCGCTTGCCGCAGCGAGCGTCGCTCTGCTGGCAGCCGGCTGCGGAGGGGGGATCGAGGCGCCCGACCTGTTCGTCGTCGAACGTTCGGGAACCGCGCCCGGCGCGCGCCTGACGCTGCTCGTCAATGAAGAAGGAGGCCTGCGCTGCAACGGCGGCCCCGAGCGCAAGCTCAGCGATCCTCAGATCATCCAGGCGCGCGCCATCCAGGAAGAACTCAAGGAACCCGCCGAACAGGGTCTATACCTGCCGGCGCGTTCGGGCTCCGTGCTCTCCTATCGCGTCCGCGACGAAAACGGCACCGTCCGCTTCGCCGACAACTCCACCGGTCAGACCAAGGTGCTGCGCAACCTCGCCCTGTTCGTCCTGCAGGTCGCGCAGAGCGTCTGCCGACTGCCCCAGGAGAGCGCCTGATAGGAAATCAACGCGCGTCAGGCGGCTGCCTTCTGGAGCGTGACGGTGTGCCCGAGGCGTTCGAGTTGCGCGATGAGGCGTCGGGTGTGCTTGTCGGGGTCCAGGCGGGTGAAGTAGTCGCTGCCGGTCTCGCGGTCGACCTCGCCGGTTGAGAGCATGTGCCACGCGGAGACGATGATCGAGTGTCTGAGGGCGCCGATCGCCTGAACCTAAACGGCGGCCGTCGCCGGAACCGACGCGAGGATCCTGGTCCGCGTGCAGGGGTGCCGCCCCACACGCGGAACTCGCCGCGCGCCCAGCTCATTCAAAGCGGTCATACCCCCACTCGTTGACGAGGTCACGGCCCAGATACTCGCTGACCGCTTCGACCTCGGGCTTGAAGCGATGACGCAGTTCGACCATGAACTCCCGGTCTGCGGGGCGCGGCCGCCCGAAGACGACACGTCGGCGGATGGCGCGTATCGCACGGTGGCGCTGGCGTTTCGGGGTGGCCGCCCTGATCGACTTCTTGACAGTGCCAGATACCGGGTCGTCGGCGACCGACAGCGCCCGAAACAAGCTGTGGAGGCGCTTCGCACGCACCTGCACGCTCGGGTTGGTCTCGCGCAAAACGAAGGGGACCGCGTGGTCGACGTCGAGGAACCTCAGCACCTCGTGCATCGTCGCCTCATTGTCGGTTCGGAAGTCCTCGTAGATGAGCACGAGCACCTGCTCCGGCGGGAATACAGCGTGATAGCGCCGCAGCTGGTCGGCATACCGCACGTGATCGGAGTACAGCAGCGCCTTCGGCCAGTACGTGTTGACGGGTATCTTGCGCCCTTCGCGCCGTGCGTCCTCGCGCGCGATCGCCTTGCGGAAATCGGCCTCGCTCTCCACGTATAGCTGCAGCCACTGACGGTGAAGTGAACTCAGAAAGCTCGCGGGCTCACGAAGGATCGCAATAATCCGTGCGTCCGGTCGTACTTGGGCGATGAGCCCTGCTGCGGTCTGGGACCAAAGATACCACGGCGATACGTCCACGATCAGCTGATCAGGACCGGCCCCGCGAAACCACTCCTTGTACTCCTCGAGCGTTTTCGGAGTTCCCCCTGGCCGGGGCATGTCTCGCTCGTGCATCTCGTCGACGAAGTAGCGCGGCTCCTTACGGCCGGTGAAAATCTGTGGATGCTGAAAAAGCATCTCGTACATGGCCGTCGTGCCGCTCTTGCCATGGCCGACGACGTACGCATCTGGGAGCCTCAGCTCCGTGGCGTCCCTCGACGGCTGTTGCACCCCAGCCTCGGTCACAGACCGATGATACTTAGGCCCGGGCCGGGTGGCCAACTACAGGTCGGCCGCGGACGGGTCGCTGGGCGTGGCACGCTCGTGCAGCCGAGCTTTCAGGCCGGGACTTCCGTCTAGCCGAACCTGACCTTGCCGTTGGACCGCGCCCGCGCGTGCGCGCGACCCAGCAGCTCCAGCTGTTCGATCGCCGTGCGGAACAGCATCGCCAGCAGGCGCATGCGCGCGTTCTCCGAGCGCAGCTCGAGCAGCTCCTGCTTGGCGTCCGCGCCGAGCTCGACCGTACCCGCCATCGTGTAGGCGTCCAGCGCGCCCAGCTCCTGCTCGCTGAGCTGCTTGTCGGTCGCCTGCTCGACGAGCTCGCCGTACAGTGTCCGCGCCGTCCGTGCCGCATCGACGTCGAGCTCCTCATCGGCATCTGCCAGTGGCGCGATCGTGCCTGCCGGATAGGGCAGCTCGTCTTCGCGCTGCACCAGCTCGAACACCCGCGTCCCACGCACGAGGATGTCCATGCTGCCGTCCTGGCCGAGCTCGAGCAGGCGCTCGATCTCGCAAGCACAGCCCACCGACTTGAGCTCCTGCTCAGCCAGCCACACGATGCCGAACTCGCGCTCGTGCTGCAGGCACTCGTTGATCATGCGCTTGTAGCGGTCCTCGAAGATGTGCAGCGGCAGCGACTCCGTCGGCACGGCCACGAGTCCCAGCGGAAACAGCGGAAAGCCCCGCTCGCGCTGATCCGGCATGTGGCCAGTGTATTGCCCGCCGGCGCGCGGCTTCGCGAGCGAGGGATCGGCTGGGCCCGCCACCGTGCTCAGCAGGGCGCCGGGTGCGGAGCCGTGAGCGCGGCGGATCCGCGGCCGTGCTTAGCGGGGCGCTCGCGCGCGGAGCATCAGGTTGTAGAAGATCGCCGGCGGCAGGCGCGGCTCGAGCAGACGCCTGTCGAGATCCTGCAGGATCAGATAGCCGTGATAGGCGTACTGACGCCACGCCCACGGCACGTCGAGGGGATCGGCCGTCGCCTCCAGCGTGCGGTTCGTCCAGCCAAACCAGTTGGCCAGCAGCTCCTCGCCGCTCACCCGCACGTTCTGCAGGCCCGCCTGGCCGGCGGCCCGCGTGAGCTCGGCGGGCGCGAACGCGTGCACGTCGACCGACCCCTCCAAGGCGGCGTCCGCGCCGCCCGCCTGCGCTGGCCGTGCCGGCCGTGCTCCGAGCGCCCATCGCCAGACCGGCGCCACGGCCCCGGCAAAGCGCTTGGGGACGCGCGCCAGACGATCGCCGTAGCGGGACGGCTCGCCCGCGAACACGAGCGTCCCGCCCGGCGCGAGCACGCGCGCGAACTCGGTGAACGCGCGTCTCAGATCGGGAATGTGGTGCAGCACCGCGTGCCCGAGCACCAGATCGAAGCTCGCGTCCGCGAACGGCAGCTGTTCGGCGTCGGCCGCCTCGGTCTCGACCTCGAGCCCGAGATGCTCGGCGTTCTCACGCAGCGTCGCCAGCATCCCGGGCGAGATGTCCGTGCAGGTCGCGCTCTCGACCATCCCGGCCTGCAGCAGGTTCAGCGTGAAATACCCGGTGCCGGCGCCGATCTCCAGTGCGCGCTCAAATGGGCCCGGCGCCGGCTCGCCCAGCGCCTTGCGCAGCTTGGCGGTGACCTGCGCCCGGCCGACCTCGCCGAAGTCGATACCCCACTTGGCGTCGTACCCGCTCGCGGCCACGTCGTGGTAGCGGGTATTCACATCGCGGATCTCCTCGGGGCTCAAGACCGCAGCCATAGCCGCGAAGACCCTATAGGACCAGGCGCCGATCGCGCAGCGAATCGGGAACCGAAGCGTCGCGTCCATGGCGAACGTGGCTCGGAGGGGTGGGACTGACGCGTCTGCGGCGGCGCGGCTGCGGCAGATTAAAGGAGCGACCGGGGGCGGGCAAGTCATCGGCCCCGCGGTCGCTCGCTACCCGGATGACCTGTCGGTCTCCGCGGACAGCCCGTCAGCCGTCCGCTGTGCGTATCGGCACAGCGCCGACCGCGCTTGAGATTGCGCTATTTGCGCGCAAAAGCTGCGAATACGCGTGCAACGCGTGAATGCGTCATTGCACTTTGCTAGGGTTCCCGCCCGAATGCCGAGTCCCTGACCAGATGTCAGGGAACGGGGGACCCAAGTTGTTGGGGCGAATCCCGCGGTAGATCCGTAGGAAGCGCAGGCTCTTTCAGCGCTAGCCCGTCAGCTAACCCCGCAGGCCGACGAAAGAGGTTGTTTTCTTGCGGGTACGAGCGCTTGACGCGGTTATTTGCTGTAGCCTGGCGGCCCTCGCGGGCGCTGGCGCTCCGGGCGTCGCAGCCGCCACCAGCACCTCCTCGTCCGGCGCCACGGGCGCGCCGATCGAAACCTCCGCGAGCGGCGGCTCCGCGCCGGCCAGCCCGGCCAGCCCCACCACCTCTTCGACGCCGGCCGCGCCCGCGCATCACGCGCCCGTCACCGCTCCAACGGCGAACGTCGCGTACAAGGGGCCGGTCTACGAACAGACGGCCACCGGCCAGGTCGTTCCCTACGTCAGCCCCGCATCCGCCGCGCGCGCCAACAAGGCCACCGACAGCGCCACCGGCGGCAGCACCGTCGGCACGGTCGGCACCACCAAGCCCGATCTGCTCGTCCCGGGTCACACTGCCCGGATCGTCAGCGGCTTCGCCGCCGCGCCCATGGACGCACCGGCCCCCGTGAAGGAGATCCTCTGGGCCGGCAACGCGATCGTCGGGCTTCCGTACATCTACGGCGGCGGCCACGCTTCGTTCATCTCGCCCGGCTACGACTGCTCGGGCACCGTCTCCTACGCGCTGCACGGCGCCGAACTGCTGGAAACTCCGATGGACTCCAGCGAATTCATGAGCTGGGAGCAGACCGGCATCGGCGCCTGGGTCACCGTCTTCGCCAACGCCGAACACGCGTACATGACCGTCGCCGGCGTCCGTCTGGACACCAGCTCGGCCGATGACCCGTCCAACCTGCAGGGCCCACGCTGGCGCCCGCTGCGCCAGAGCAACGAAGGCTACGCCGTCCGCCACCCGCTCGGCCTGTAGGCAGCTGGCCGGGCCAAACAGGGGCGGCCGAAGGCCTGCAGGGGACCGCTGGGCCTCCGGGACCGTGCAGGGACCGCTCGGCCTCCGGGACCGGCTGGCTGCACGCGCGGGGCCGTCGCGGCCGTGCAAACGAGAGACGGGCCTGGACCGGGGGCGCACGCGCGCGTGCGTGCGAGGTGGCGCCCCGTCGTTCGGCTACGCTTGAGCCAACCGAATCTCGCGAGCGCGAACTTCAATAGGAGGATCAGATGGCCGGCTTGACCGGGCGCATGTCAACTGTCGTCAAGGCAAAGGTCTCGAAGCTGCTCGACCGTGCCGAAGACCCCGCCGAGACGCTCGACTACAGCTACCAGAAGCAGGTCGAACAGCTGCAGAACGTCAAGAAGGGCATCGCAGACGTAGTCACCGCCAAGAAGCGCCTGCAGATGCAGGAGACCACGCTCAAGCAGAGCGTCGTCAAGCTCGACACCCAGGCCCGCCAGGCGCTCTCCGGCGGCCAGGAAGACCTCGCGCGCCAAGCCCTCGAGCGCAAGAACGTCGCCCAGACCGAGCTGCAGTCGCTCGACACACAGGTCGCCGAACTGGAAGACCAGCAGCAAAAACTCACCGACTCCGAGCAGAAGCTCCGCGCCAAGATCGAGTCCTTCCGCACCAAGAAGGAGGTCATCAAGGCGCAGTACTCGGCCGCCGAAGCCCAGGTCCGCATCTCGGAGGCCGCCACCGGCGTCGGCGAGCAGATGGCCGACGTCGGCCTGGCGATGCAGCGCGCCGTCGACAAGACCGAAAACATGAAGGCCCGCGCCGACGCCGTCACCGAGCTGGAAGCCGCCGGCACCTTCGAAGACCTGACCACGCTCGGCTCCGGCGAAGACGACATCGATCGTCAGCTCAAGCAGCTCTCGAGCAGCTCGGCGGTCGACGACGATCTCGCCAAGATGAAGGCGGAGCTCGGCAGCGGCACCGCGCCGGCGGCCGGAGAGATCCCCACCTCGGCGACTGCGCCCGACGGCGACGCCGGCGCCTCGCAGCCGGCCGAAGGCTCATAGCGATGATCGTCCGCATCTCCGGCGAGGACCAGTACCGGCTCGACGACAGCTCCTGCGACCGCCTCAACCAGCTCGAGGACGCGGTCGCGAAGATCGTCGAAGCGGGCCAGCCCGACGGCTTCAACGAGGCTTACAAGCAGCTGCTCGACTACGTGCGCAGCGCCGGCCGGCCCGTAGGTGAGGACGAGCTCGAGCCCTCCGACGTGATCCTGCCCCCCGCCGATATCACGTTCGCAGAGGCCGGCCGCGAATTCACCGGCGAGGGCCTGATCCCGGATTGAGCCAGCCGCCGAGGGATGCGGGGCAGGACGCCCCGCGCCTTCCCCGCGCCTGGCGCGCAGCGGAGCCGCGCTCGCCCGGACGCGGCCCAAATAGTCCGCCTATATGGGGATGCCCCAGAGCGGGAACCACCGCTCCAGTTCGGGCTCGATCGGCAGCTCCGAGGCCATCTGGGCCTTCAGCTGCAGCTCGCGCTCGGTCGCCCGCTCGCCCGGCGCTCCATCGGCGCCGCCCGCGCTCACCGGCACGAACGGGTACCAGAAGCCGCGCTTGTAGTTGTAGATGAAATACACCGGCCGCTTGCTCGCGTCGGCGAACGCGAACACCGCACACAGCAGGCGGTCGCCGTGCCCCGCCGTCTCGATCGAGCCCGCCACCGCGTTGATCCCGACCGCGAGGTCTTCGACGCTCGCGGACTCGTCGGGGTTGCTCAGCACCATCCAGCGGTAGCCGTAGCTGTCGTTCACGGTCTGCACGCTCGTGCCGCTCTCGCCACCGGTCGCCTTGACCACTTCCTCCATTTCGCGCAGCGTCGCTTCGAACTCGCTCGTCGCCAGCGCCTGAAACACGATCGCTGCCTTGCCCGCCGGGTCGATCCCGTGTTCGCTCTGCAGCGCCACATACGCGGTCGTGATCGCGAACAGCTTGTCGGGCGCGGGGCCCTTGACCTCGTGACGGCCGGTGATGATGTCGCGCAGGCCCACTAGCGACTCGGGTAAGAAAGTTGGTCGACTCGCGACACTAGGCGACAGCGGTGCTCTCGCTCTGCAGCTGAGACTCCAGCCGTTCCAGCGCCGCCAGTCGCTTCTCCAGCGGCGGATGGTCGGCGAACAGGTTCATCAGCGAACGCTTGGTCCTGGCCGGCACGATGAAGAAGGCGCTCATGCCTTCTGCCCTACGCAGGTCCTGCGACGGCACGCGCTCCATCGTGCCGCTGATCTTCAGCAGCGCCGACGCCAGCGCGCTCGGGCGGCCCGTCAGCACCGCCGAGCCGCGGTCGGCGGCGAACTCGCGGTAGCGCGACAGCGCGCGCAGCAGCAAAAACGAGATCGCGTACACCAGCACCGACACCAGCAGCACCAGCATGATCTCCTCCTCCTCGTCACGGCTGCGCCCATATCCGCCGCCGAACCCGCCGCCGAAGAACAATGCGAACTGGGCGATCATCGAAGCCAGCGTCGCGAAGAAGCTCGCCAGCGTCATCACCATCACATCGCGATTGATCACGTGCGTCAGCTCGTGCCCGATCACGCCTTCGAGCTCGGCCGGCTCGAGCAGTTGCAATATCCCGCGCGTCGCGCAAACCGTCGCCCCCTTCTGCGATTTGCCCATCGCACAAGCGTTCGGCATCGACGTCTCGATCACCGCCACGCGCGGCTTGGGCAGATCCGCCTGCACGCACAACCGTTCGACGATCCCGTGCAGCTCGGGCTCCTCCGCGGGCGACACCTCTTTGACGCCCATCGTCGCCATCGCGATCTTGTCCGAGCCGAAGAACTGCACCAGCAGCAGCACCAGCGCCACGACCACGATCACGCCGGCCGCCGCGCCGGCGGCGATCAGCACGCCGACGAACACCACATACACCAGGCCCAGCAGGAACATCGTCATCACCATCCGCGCCTGCAGGCCGGTGTCTTTGCCGAACTTCGCTGGTCGTTTCGCCATCTGCGCTGATTGTCGCAGAACCCAACTACAGTCCGGACCATGCAATGCCAGATCGGGCGCCAGCAGGCCGGGGGCCACGCATGAAGCCCGAAGTCGAACTCCTCGGCATCTCGATCAAGACCTTCGGGGTCACCTTCGCGCTCGGCTTCCTGGCGTGCGGGTTCGTGATCGCGCGTCGCCTGCGCGAGCTGCAGCGCCCGGTCGACTGGGCCTACGAGCTCGTGTTCGTCGCGCTCGTCGGCGGCCTGCTCGGCGCGCGCGGCTACTACGTGCTGCAGAACTACTCCGAGGTCAAGCACGACCTGCTCAAAAGCGTCTTCTCGGGCGCCGGACTGATCTGGTACGGCGGCGCCGTCGGCGGGGCGATCGGCGTGTTCCTGTGGATGCGCTACCGCAAAGTCCTCGAACTGCAGATCCTCGACATGTGCGTCACCGTGCTCGCGCTCGGCTACGGCATCGGCCGCATCGGCTGCCAGGTCTCCGGCGACGGCGACTACGGGATCCGCTCGCACCTGCCCTGGGCGATGGGCTATCCCCACGGCACCGTCCCCACGCCGCCCGGGGTCCGCGTCCAGCCCACGCCGATCTACGAGACCGTCTCGATGTGCCTGCTCGCCTACCTCCTGTGGCAGCTGCGCGACCGCGTCCGCCCGGGCGTCATCTGCGCTCTGTACCTGCTCTTCAGTGGACTAGAGCGCTTCCTGGTCGAGTTCATCCGACGCAACAAGGAGGTCTTCATCGGACTCACCGCCGCCCAGATCGAGAGCGTCGTGGCGATGATCGCCGGCGCCATCTGGCTATCCGTGTTGATCCGCCGCCACGGCGTCGACGGGCTGCGCGAACCGGCCGCCGCGCCCGCGCAGCCCTCCGCTCAGCCCGTGGCCTCCTGACTCGTTGCGGCCGGCGCGCGCGCGCGCGTGCGCGCGGGCACGCGTGGGCCGCCGTGCCGGCCACGGGTGATCGCGAGGGGGCGATGCTCGATCGCTCGGATGGACAGGGCGATGGTGGATCGCTTGGGTCGAGGGGGCGATGATGGATCGCTTGGGTTGAGGGGGCGACGATGGATCGCTTGGGTGGCCCACGCGCGCGTCTGCGCGCGCGTGGGCCAGAGCGCCAAGACGGCGACAATCCGGGCGCGCCAGCGATAATCCCCGCATGAGCACCGAGACGAGAGCTCCGAGCGCGCCCACCGTGCTCTCCGGCGCGTTCCCGCAGGACAGCCGCGTCAGCCCGCGCGGACGGCTCGAGGTGGGCGGCTGCGACGCCATCGAGCTGGCCCGCGAGCACGGCACCCCGGTCTACGTCGTGGCCGAACACGACCTGCGCACGCGTGCGCGCGCGTTCGTGCGGGCGGGCGTGCGCTCCGGCCACGAGAACTTCCAGGTCGCCTTCGCCGCCAAGGCCTTCCCGTGCACCGCCGTCCTGCGCCTGTTCGCCGAGCAGGGCCTCTCGTGCGACGTCGCCTCGGGCGGCGAACTGCACATGGCCCTCCGCGCCGGCCTCGCTCCCGAGCGGATCCTCCTGCACGGCAACGCCAAGACCGAAGCCGAGCTGCGCATGGCGCTCGAGCAGGGCGTCGGCCTCGTCGTAATCGACAACTTCGCGGAGATCGATCGCTGGGAGCGGCTCCTGGCCGGCGCCGACCGCGTCCAGGACGTGCTCATCAGGGTCACTCCGGACGTCCGCGGCGACACGCACGATCACATCTCGACCGGCCAGGCCGACTCGAAGTTCGGCTTCGCGATGGCCGAGGCCCCAGAGGCGATCGCGCGAATCGGCCAAATCGCCGGCCTGCACCTGCTCGGTCTGCACGCGCACATCGGCTCGCAGCTGCTCAAGCTCGACCCCTTTCGCCGCGAGATCGCCCAGCTCGCCGGCCTGGGCGACTTTCCCGTATGGGACCTCGGCGGTGGGCTCGGAGTGCGCTACACCGCCGATCAGCCGGAGCCACCCTCGATCGACGCCTACGTCGACACGCTCATCGCCGGGGCCGCCGAGCACGGCATGGGCCCGGGCTCGGGCCGGCGCCTGCTCGTCGAGCCGGGTCGCGTGCTGTGCGCGAACGCCTGCGTGACGCTCTACACCGTGCAGTCGCTCAAGCGCAACGTCTCGCACTGGGTCGCCGTCGACGGCGGCATGTCTGACAACCTGCGCCCGATGCTCTACGGGGCCCGCTACGAAGCCCACGTCGCCGACCGGCTCGGGGGCGCCGACCGATGCGTGCTCGCCGGCATGCACTGCGAGTCCGGCGACGTGATCGTGCGCGAGGCGCTGCTCGACGATCCCCGGCCCGGCGACGTGATCGCCGTGCCCGCCACCGGCGCCTACGGCTACGCGATGGCCTCCAACTACAACGGCGTCCCGCGCCCGCCCGTCGTGTTCTGCGGCGACGGCAGCGCGCGCGTCGTCGTGCGCCGCGAGACCTTCGAGGACCTGACCGCGCGCGATGCCGGCTGACGCGAGCCCCCCGTTTCGCGTCGGCCTGCTCGGCCATGGCACCGTCGGCTCCGCGTTCGAGCGGCTGCTCGGCGAACGCGCCGACGAGATCGAGCGCATGAACGGCCGCAGGCCGCTCATCACCGGCGTGCTCACCCGCTCGCGCGGCGACTTCGCCGAGCTGCTCGCCGACGCCGACCTGGTGGTCGAGCTGATCGGCGGCATCGAGCCCGCGCGCGAATATCTGCTGCAAGCCATGCGCGCAGGCAAGGACGTCGTAAGCGCCAACAAGCAGCTGCTCTCCCAGTACGGCGAGGAGCTGTTCGAGGTGGCGCGCGAACGCGGCGTGCGGCTGCGCTTCGAGGCCGCCGTCGCCGGCGCCGTCCCGGTGGTTCGCGTGCTCGAGGAGTCGCTCGCCGCCACCCCGATCGAGCGCATCCACGGGATCGTCAACGGCACCACCAACTTCATTCTCAGCGAGATGGCCCGCGGCATGACCTACCCGCAGGCCCTAGCCGAGGCCCAGCGCCGCGGCTACGCCGAGGCCGACCCCAGCGACGACGTCAGTGGCCGCGACGCCGCGGCGAAGATGGCGCTGCTCGCACGCCTGGCCTTCGGCACGCCCGTCCACCTCGAGGACGTGCGCTACCAAGGGATCGAGCAGCTCAAGCCCGAGGACCTCGAGTACGCCCGCGAGCTCCGTCTCGGACTCAAGCTGATCGGCACGGCCGAGCGCCGCGGCGACGCCGTGTCGGTCCGCGTCCATCCCGCCTTCCTGTACGCCGGACACCCGCTCTCGTCGGTCGCCGGGCCGTTCAACGCCGTCACCCTCGAATCCGAGACCATCACCGAGATGACGCTCTCGGGCCCCGGCGCCGGGGGGCGACAGACCGCCAGCGCCGTGCTCGGCGACGTCGTCAGCGTGATGACCGGCGGCGCCCGACCGCCCGCGCCGCCGCTCCAGCTGCGCGTGCTCGAGGACGTCGCCAGCGCCTTCTACCTGCACCTCGACGTCGCCGACCGCCCCGGCGTGCTCGCCGCGGTCACGCACATCCTGGGAGACCAGGACGTGTCGATCCGTTCGGTCGTCCAGCGCGGACTCGGCGAGAACGCCCGCCTCGTGATGGTCACCCACCCGGTGCTCGAATCGAGCCTGCAGACGGCCATCGCGCGCTTTGAAACGCTCGACTTCGTGCACTCCCCGCCCCGAGCCATCCGGGTCATCGAAGAGGAGTTCATGTGAGCGCCGCGCACGTCCCGCTGATCGAACGCTGGCGCGAGCGCCTGCCGTTCACCCTCGGCGACCCGCTGATCAGCCTGCAGGAGGGCTCCACCCCGCTGCTGCGCGCCCCTGTCCTGTCGGAGATGGTCGGCGCCACCGTGCGACTCAAGCTCGAGGGCGCCAATCCGACCGGCTCCTTCAAGGATCGCGGCATGACCTGTGCCGTCTCGGCGGCCGTCCGCGAGGGCGCCAGGGCCGTCCTCTGCGCCTCCACCGGCAACACCGCCGCAAGCGCCGCCGCCTACGCGGCGCGCGCCCGCATCACCTGCGCCGTGATCGTGCCCGAGGGAAAGATCGCTCAGGGCAAGCTCGCGCAAACGCTCATCCACGGGGCCCGCGTCATCTCGCTCGCCGGCAACTTCGACCAGGCGCTCACGCTCGTGCGCGAGCTCACCGACAAGCACCCGATCGTGCTCGTCAACTCGGTCAACGACTTCCGCATCGAAGGCCAGAAGACGGCTGCCCTCGAGATCGTCGAGGAGCTCGACTGCGGGCTCGACGCGCTCTGCATTCCCGTCGGCAACGCCGGCAACATCACCTCCTACTGGCGCGGCTTCAAGGAAATGGGCTGCTCGCCGCGCCTGTTCGGCTTTCAGGCCCAGGGCGCCGCTCCGCTCGTGGAAGGAGCTCGCGTCGAGCACCCGGAAACCGTCGCCAGCGCGATCAGGATCGGCAACCCGGTCCGCTGGGAGGACGCGATGGCGGCCACCACCGAGTCGCGTGGCGCGATCAGGGCGGTCTCCGACAGCGAGATCCTCGCCGCCTTCCGGCTGCTCGCCTCCAGGGAAGGGATGTTCTGCGAGCCGGCCTCGGCCGCGTCGGTCGCCGGCCTGCTCAAGTACGGACCCGACGGCGCCCGCGAGGTCGTGTGCGTGCTCACCGGCCGCGGCCTGAAGGATCCCGAGACCGCGATCGCGCACAACGACGGGCGCGTGATTCCCTGCCCTCCCGAGATCGGACCGGTGGAGGAGGCCATCCTCGGAGACGGGCAGTGAGCGCGGCTGGCTCGGGTGAAGCCGGCGGCGGGCAAGCCGACGCGGCGCGCCGCCCTGCGGGCGCGTCGGGCTACTCCCGCCGCCGCGTCGTTCGCGTACCCGCCTCCTCGGCGAACCTGGGCCCGGGCTTCGACTCGATGGCCGCGGCCCTCGGCCTGCACCTCGAGCTCGAGGTTCGCGAGACGGGCCAGTTCGCCGTCCGGACCGACCTGGCGGTCGCCCGCGGACGCACCAATCTGTGCGTCCAAGCGTTCGAGCGCCTGCACCCCGCCGACAGCTTCACGTTCACGATCACCTCGCAGATCCCGCTCGCCGGCGGATTCGGCTCCAGCGCCGCCGCGACCGTCGCCGGCCTGATGGCCGCCGACCACCTGTTCGAGCTCGACGCCGACCTGCTGACGCTAGCCAGTGAGCTCGAGGGACACCCCGACAACGCCGCCGCCGCGCTCAACGGGGGCTTCGTGATCTGCGCCGACGGACAGGCCACGCGCTTCGATCCGCCAACCGGGCTCGAGGCGATCGCGGTCGTGCCCGAAGATGCCGTCGCCACCAGAGTCGCGCGCGAAGCCCTGCCCGCCGAAGTGCCGCTGGGCGAGGCCGTCTTCAACATCGCGCACGGCGCCCTGCTGACGCTCGGCCTGGCCAAGGGCGACTGGGATCTCGTCGCCCGCGGACTGCGCGACGATCTGCATCAGCGCCGCCGCGCCCCGCTGTTCCCGCGCTCGTACCGGCTCGCGCTCCGCGCCCGCGAGCTCGGCGCCCTCGGAGCCACCATCTCCGGCGCCGGACCGACGGTGCTCGTGTGGTGCTTCTATGAGCAGACCGGCGCCGTGGCCGACGCGCTCGGCGGCGAGGTCGAGGGCTGGGCCCGCCTCGTTCGAACGCCGTTCGAGGCACAGGGCGCCTACGTGGAAGACCTGTAGCCCGCGCGCTGTGGCCGGCGTCTGCGCGCGAAAGGATCGGTCCACGACCCGTTATCTTGATCAGGTAGGGAGCTGGGGTCGGCAGCACGATCCGCAGCGAGCACTATCCGCAGCGAGAGGAAGGGAGCACGTGACATGGTCAGAGGCATCATGAGGGTGCGCGCAGCGACCGGGCTCGGCCTGCTGGCGGCGCTTTTGATCGGCGGACCGCTGGCGGCCTCGGCGTCGGCGTCGTTACCGGAATTCAGCGGGCCGTTCCCGAAAGCGTTCACGTCCACCGGCAAGACGGCCACCGTCGAAACCGTCGCGAAGCTACAGGCAACATGCACGGGCGCGAGCGACGAAGGCACGATCGAAACCCCCAAAACCGGCACCGCGAAAATCAGGCTCACGGGATGCAAGGCGCTCGGGTTCGAATGCCAGAGCAAAGGCGCCAAAGCCGGCGAAATAGTGACAAGCACGCTCGTCAACACGCTCGGGTACATAAACGCGCAGAAAAAAGAAGTCGGGCTCGACCTGTCCGGGCCGGCCTCGGGCGCGCCCTTCGCGGAATTCACCTGCAGCGAATACACGATCACCGTCACCGGCTCTGTGATCGGCAAGCTCACGCCCCTGAACAAGGCCCTCAAGGCCGGCAAGAAGGTGTCGCTGAAGTTCAAGCAATCCAAGGGCAAACAGAAACCGACGAACTTCGAAGGGGCCCCGATCGACGTGCTCAGCGGCTCGGTCGAAGGAGGAGCCCCGGTGGAAGCAGGGCTGAAGCTGACGGACGCACTCAAATTCTCAGAAGCCCTGGAAATTCACGGTTGACACGCAGGGCCAAATCTCGGTAGCGGCAGTCACGGCGGTGCTTGGGCCATCCCGGCCCATGCACCGCCAACTAGCGGTGCAACGCGCTGAGCCGCTCGCGCGCTTGCACCGGCGCCGGCAGTCGCGTCAGCATTTCTTCGGCCAGCTCGAGATAGTCGCCCCCCAGGTCGGGCCTGTAGTCGAGGATCGACACCGCGCTCTCGGCCGACTCGGCGTACGCGATCGAGGCGCGGATCACGGTGTCGAACACGCGATCGCCGAACCGCTCGCGCAGCGATGCCAGCACCTCGCGCGAGTGAACCGTGCGCATGTCGGCCAGGTTCAGCAGCACCCCGAGCACCGCCAGGCTCGGGTTGAGCTTGTCATGGGCCAGCTTGATCACCGCCATCGCCTGCTCCACGCCCTGCAGAGCGAAATACTGGGCCACGGCGGTGATCAGCGCCCAGTCGGCCGCCACCAGCGCGTTGAACGTCAACAGCCCCAACGAAGGAGGGCAGTCGATCAAAACCAGCTCGTACGAGAGCCGCGCGCGCGCCAGCGCGTCGCGCAGCGTCAGCTCATGGTTGGCCTTGCCCGCGAGCAGCAGCTCCGCCTCGGCGAGGCTGAGGTTGGCGGGAACCAGATCGTCGTGTATCGCCTCGCGCAACGACGCCCGCCCGGCGAGCACATCGCCGATCGTCGGCTCGATCTCAGGCGGCGCGTCGAGGTAGTCCGAGAGGTTGCCCTGCGGGTCGAGATCGATCGCGAGCGTCTGCACGCCCGCCGTTCTGAAAGCGTCGGCGAGCGTCCGCACCGCGGTCGTCTTACCGGTCCCGCCCTTCTGCGATATGACCGCAACTGTCGTCGGCCGCGCCATGCGCGCGATACTACGCGCCCGCCGGCCCCGCCACGGCGCCGCGTCGATCGGCCCGCTCGCGCCCAACCGGGCCCGCCGGCTCGCGCCGGCGCGCCTCGGTGATCGCGAGGCCTCGCGGGGCGCCATCCGCCGGCCGCCTCGCAGCAGCGCCGCGTCAGCCCGAGCGTTCGAGCGCGCTCGTCGATGGCGTCTCGTGGGCTCGCGCCGGGACGCTCAGGAAGCGCAGCCGGTAGCGCCCCACGAGGATCTCGTCGCCGTCCTGCAGCACCTTCCACTCGATCCGTGCCCCGTTGACGAACACGCCGTTGAGGCTGCGATCGTCGAGCATTCTGACTCCATCTGCCTGTCGCACAACCAGAGCATGCCGACGCGACACCGTCGGATCATCGAAGCGCACATCGGCAGCCAAACTCCGCCCGATCCGCGTCCACTCGCGCGTCAGCGCCACGATCTTCAGCTCATCGTCGTCTTCGTAAGCCAGGTACTCGCCCGGCTCCGCGATCCGCCCGCGCGCGCTCTCCAACCACGCCTCGCTGTCGATCGGCTCCGATCGCGACAGGCTGCTGCCCTGTGTTTCGAGCTCCGCACCTGCGCGGCCCGCGCCTGCGACCAACCCCCCGGACCCGCCCGCCAACGCCATGCGTTCGCGACCCAGTTGCCCGGCGGTGAACAGCGACGCGCGCACGAAGTCCCTGCCTCCGCAGCAGGGACAGTCGCTGAGGGCATCGGACCCGGTGAGCGTCAACACATAGCCGCACCGTTTGCAGCGAAACGACCCCGCGCCGGCGATGGTGCCCGAAGTAAGCGATTCCACCATGCTCTGCCTTTCTGCAGTACGCCTTCCTGCGACGCGGTGCCGGTTTGCCTCTACATGGCGCCCGAACGCCCTGCCTGGGCTGCAAGCGTGCGCCTTGAGCATAACAAGGCTCGGCCCTTCGAGTCCGTCTCCAACCCTTCATGTAAGCGGTGGACGATCATTCCGGCAGTCTGAAATCAGCCACGGCAAGGCGATCTCGCGGGTGCGCGAGCGCCGCGGAGCAGCTGGCAGGAACCCAGCCCGCGGCGGCGAACACCGGCCCCATGGCCTCGCCGGCCAACAGCGACGTCGTGCAACTCGAGCGCCTGCTGCTGCGCCGCTGCGTCGGCAGGCTCGAGGCCGGTCGCGACAGCTGCGTCGATTGCGGGCGCACGCCGCTCGTCGGCGAGCACGTCCACCTCTACGAGCGCGTCAGCGGGGTCGTCTGCGAGCTCTGCAGCGCCCTGCGCGGCGAACACTCGCTGGCCTGCGAGCAGGTGCGCCACTCAGAGCACGGCCAGACCGTCCGGCTCAGACGGATCACGCGCTGAGCGTTCGCGAGACCGGCCTCGCGCGCTGAGCGCGTCTGCGAGACGTCGCGTCTAGACTGGCGCCCCAGCATGGACCCCTTCACCGTCTCGGTCATCGTCGACCGTCCGCGCGAGCAGGTGTTCGACTACCTGCAGGACATCGCCAACCATCCCGAGTTCACAGACCACTACCTCGTGGACTGGCATCTCACGCGCATCGACTCCGTCGGCCGCGGCGCCGGCGCCAGCTTCCGCGTCAAGGCTCCCGGGCCGGGCGCGCGCTTCGCCTGGGGCGACGTCACGTTCGTGGACGTCCAGCGGCCACACCGGATCGTCGAGGTCGGCCGGGCCGGCAAGGCCAATCGCATCCGCACCCTCGGCGTCTACGAGCTCGTCCCAGGGCCCGGCGGGACCACACGCGTCCAGTTCACGCTCGAGACCGATCCCGTGATGCTCTCCGACCGCCTGCTCGAGAGCCTCGGCGGGCGCACCTGGATGCGCCGCCAGAACGCACGCGCCATGCGCCGGCTGCGCGCCGTCTTGGAGGAGGGCGACAGCCGCGGCGAGCGCGTGACCGTCGCCAGCGGGTAGACGCGCCCGCCGGGTAGGCGCGCCGGACGGGGCGCCGCCGGATAGACTGCCGCGCGCATGTTCGCCCGTCCGCGCAAACCCGTGCCAGTGATCGTCCTGGCGCTGCTCGTGCTGCCGGCGCTCGTGCTGAGCGCCTGCGGCAACGCCGACACTCGCGTCACGACCGGCACCTACGCCGGGGAATCCGGCAAAAACGCTCCCTACCTGAACGTCGGCCCGCTCGTCTACGAGGTGCAGCTCTCGCGCCAGCTGAACCCCGCGAACGTCGAAGACGCCGCTTACCTGCAGGGTCTCACGCCCGCGCAGCGCAAGCTCGAACCGGGACAGGAGTGGTTTGCCGTGTTCATTCAGGTCTACAACCACAACTCGACGCCGCGCCCGGCGTCGACCGACCTGACGATCACCGACACCCAGGAAAACAGCTACAGCCCGATCATCCCCAACGAAACCAATCTGTTCGCCTTCCGCGGTGGCCTGGTCCCCGCCAACGGCCAGATCCCGGTGCCCGGCTCGATCGCCTACACCGCCAACACACAGGGCGCGCTGTTGCTCTACAAGATCGAGGTCGTCTCGCTCGACAACCGGCCGCTCGAGCTGCACATCGTGGACCCCACCAACCACGCCCTGACGGCCTCGGCCGAGCTCGACGTCTAGTCAGACGGGCCGCTTCGGTCAGCCAGCCAGACCCGCTTCGAGCACCTGCCGCGCCACCGGGGCGGCGGTCGCGCCGCCGGCGCCGTCTTTGACGAGCATCACGCCGACCACGATCCGCGGGTGAACGGCCGGCGCGAACGCGGCGAACCAGGCATCGGTGTTGGCGGCTTCGCCGGCCGGCCCGCCGCAACTCGATGCTTCCGAGGACGGCCCTTCGCTGCCGGTCTGCTCTTCGGCGGCGCCCGTCGACGGGCAAGTCCCGAGTTCGGCCGTGCCCGTCTTGCCGGCGACCGTAACCCCGCTGATCGCCGCGGCGGTCCCGGTTCCTTCGCGCACCACGGCGATCATCAGCCGCCGCATCGTGTCTGCGACCGCGCGACTCGTCGCGGTCGCGACAACTGCGGGGGCCTGCCCGAGCATGAACGTCGGCTGAGGCCGGCGCCCGCCATCGCCGATCGTGGCCGCCACGGTCGCCATCTCCAGCGCGCTCGCCAGCACCTGGCCCTGCCCGATCGCGGTCGAGCCCAGGTCCAGTTCGCCCCGGATCTGCGACGCCGGCGGCAGTGTGCTCTCGACGGCGCCGGGAACGCCGGATGGCTGGTTGAAGCCGTAGCGTTCCGCCATCGCCACCAGCGCCGGCGCGCCGAGCTTCACGCCGAGCGGGGCGAACACCGAGTTGCAGGACACCGCGAAGGCCAGTTCGAGAGACCCTCCGCATTCCTCCCCGCCGGCGTTGTTGAGCTTGACCCCGTCGAGCGTCGCGCTGGTCGCGTAAGGGAACGTGCTCCCGAGGCCGGCCACCCCCGCCTGCAGCACGCCGCTGACGGTCACCATCTTGAAGGTCGAGCCGGGCGGCTGCAGATCATCGATGCCAAGGCCCGCCACGGCGAGAATCTGGCCATCCGGCCGCATCGCCACGACGCCGCCGAGCTGTCCGCCCAGCGCGCTCACCGCGGCCTGCTGGATCGCCGGGGAGACCGTCGTGCGCACACTCGGGTCCGGCCGAGGTGCAGCCGCCGCGAGCACGCGCGTCCCGCCGCCGGGCGCTTCGCTCTGCGCCAGCAACTCGCCGCCAGGCGTCCCCCGCAGGCTCGCGTCGAGCGCCTGCTCCAGCCCGCTCACGCCGACGATCGCCCCCGTCGGCACCCCTTCGGCTTCCAGCGTGCGGGCGCTCGCGGCGGGAGGTGGACCCACTTCGCCCACGACCCCCTCGGCGGCTGCTCCGAGCGGCGACGGGCGCTGGCCCGCCGCGCTCGGCGTGCCTTCCGCGAGCACCGAGCCGTCGCGCGCCAGCAGCGTCGCACGGGGCGGCAGCCGCAGATCGCGAGTCAACCGCTCGCCGGGACGCAGCCCCGGGAACTCGGCCGACCGCGACCACACCACGCCCCCGTCGGCGCCGCCGGTCACCCGCAGCGCGAACGCCAGCCGCAGGGTCCCGAACAGCCGTGTCTGCACGCGCACGGGCACGGCGATCATCCCCCCGGAGATCCCCCGCGGATGACCCGTCACCCTCGTGGCGATCGCGGTCGCCGTTCGCAGCGCGTGCCGGCAGCGTTCCGCCAGCTGCAGTTCGGAGACCTCGCGCCGCGAGCGACGATCGAGGCTGGCGTACACGCTCGCGTAGTGCCCGCCCGCCCACGCGGCCACGAACCGGGCCGCGAGCTCGTCCGAGGAGTCGCCGCCGCTGCTCGAGCCAACCGCCACGCCGATCACAAACGCCATCGCTGCAAGGGCGATCACCGGCCGCGCGCGGCGCATGCGGTCGGTGCGGGTGCTCACGGTCGTAGTGCGATCGAGACGGTCACGGGACGGTAAAAAGGAAGTGTGAACCCGTTTGCGGCCAGACGCCCGTCGGCGGCGGCGTGGCGCACCGTGACGATCGGCCGGCGCACGAGCGTCGTGACCGCGTGGGGGCGGGGGGGACCTTGACGACGCTCGACTGGATCATCCTGTCGTTCGCCGTGCTGCTGGCGATGCTCGGGTTTCGGCGCGGTCTGATCGTGGGAGCCCTGTCGCTCGCGGGATTTGCGATCGGCGCGTTCCTTGGAACTCGCCTGGGCCCCTTGCTGCTCTCCAAAGGCTCGGCGTCGCCCTATGCCCCGGCCTTCGGCTTGATCGGCGCGCTGTTGGCCGGCATGGTGCTCGCCACGGGCTTCGAGGGGCTCGCCTTTCGACTGCGGCGCACGCTCGTGGTTCCCGGCCTGGGCCTGCTCGACGGGGTGCTCGGAGCGATCTTCGGCGCCGCGCTCGGACTCGGAATCGTCTGGATCGCGGCCGCCGTCGCAGCGCAGGCGCCAGGCGATCAGCAGCTGCGCTCCGACATCCAGAGCTCGGTCATCCTGGGCGAGCTCAACCGACTGCTGCCGCCGTCGGGCCCGATCCTCGACGCGCTGGCGCGCCTCGACCCACTGCCGCAGGTCCCCGGACCCGCGCCCGATGTGGCGGCGCCGTTGCCGCAGATCGCCCATGCTCCCAGCGTCGGCGCCGCCGCGCGCAGCGTCGTGCGCGTGCTCGGCACGGCCTGTGGTCTGGCGATCGAGGGCTCGGGATGGGTCGCGCAGGAAGGCGAGGTGGTCACCAACGCGCACGTCGTCGCAGGCGAGCAGGACACCACCGTCGAGGTCGGCGGCAATCCTCCGCAGCTGAGCGCTGAAGTGATCGCCTTCAACCCGACAGTCGACCTGGCGGTGCTGCGGGTTCCGGGCCTCGCCGGCGTACCCGCGTTGAGCCTCGTCACCGAACCTGCCTCTGGCCGGGCTGGAGCGATCCTCGGCTACCCCGAGGACGGTCCGCTCAACGTGCAGCCGGGGCGCGTCGGTCGCACGCAGACCATCGTCACCGACAACGCCTATGGCCAGGGCCCTGTCTCGCGGCTGCTGACGCCGCTGCGCGGTCTGGTCCGGCCGGGCAACTCCGGTGGACCGCTCGTCGACACCCGTGGCGCTGTACTGACCACCGTCTTCGCCGGCACCGTCGGCGGCGGACCGCCGGGCGGCTACGGCGTCGCCAACTCGACAGTCGCGAGCGTCCTGGCCGACGCCAGTCCGCGTGCCGTCAGCACCGGCCCCTGCACGTCGGGCTGACTCAGGCGGTGGCCGACGCAAGTCCGCGTGCCGTCAGCACCGGGCCCTTTACGTCGGGCTGACTCAGGCGGTCGCCGGGCGCCCGCTCGTACGCGGACGGGGGGCCCGCTTGGGAGCCGTACCGTCCGGCGCAGCTGCGGGACCGTCGCGATCGACGTCTCCCGGTTGGGAGCGCACGCGCGCGCGCGCACGCGTGGGCTTTCGCTCGAGGGACTCCCCCTCGGCCTCGGCGCGCAGCGCCTGCTGGGCCGCGCGCCGATCGATCGCTGTCTGCACGGCGGCCAGGCGGCGCACCAGGCCCGAGCGCACCTGCTCGAGCTGATCGGCGCTCAGCAACGTGGGGCCGGGACCACGGCGACCCGTCGCCGCCACCGGAGCCACACCTGGATATTCCGCTTCGATCTCGCCGAGCGCCCGCTCGAGCACGGCGATCTGGGTTCGCAGTGCGCTTCGTCGCTCCGACGCGTCGTCGGGCTGCTGCGACCGCGCCCGTGAGCGCGAACCCGTCCGCGAGCTCGGCCCCGCCTGCGAGCTCGGGCCCTCCTGCGAGCTCGAGCGCTCCTGCAGGCTCGAGCCCTCACGTGAGCTCGCCGCTGCCAGCGCGCCGGCGGCCTTGGAGGCGACATACAGCGCGGTGGCCACCTCGCGCGGATCGACCCCCGTGGCATGCGCCTCGCGAGCGGCATCGGCGGCGATCGCGGCCGCGGCAGCGTGGTCTCCCGGCGTCGCGGCGACAAACGTGCCGCTTCCCTGGAGGCTCTGGATCAGACCGCGCTGCTCGAGCCGCTGGTAGACGGCACGCACCGTGTTGACGTTGAGGCCGCTCGCCTCGGCCATCTCGCGCAGTCCCGGCAGGCGCTGGCCGGGAGCGAGCGTGCCGTCGCGGATGCGCGCGCTCAGCGACCAGCCCAGCTGCAGCCCCAGCGGCACCTCGGCGTCGCGATCGACGGCGATGCCGAGCGTCGATGGCCCAGCCGGGATCGCCGGCTCGGACGCCGCCCGTCCGCTCGGCGCCGGCGGGCTGCCGGCGCTCGCCAGCTCAGCCGAACTCGGCGGCCCAGCCGAGCTTGCCGGCACGGGCACGGTTGGCGCGGCCGCCGCTGAAACGGCCGCCTCACCCTGCCGGCGCGTCGATTGACGTTGCTCGCTCATCCCCTGACTCTGCTCTCTCACCTCTCCACGTTAGCGCTCGTTGCCACATGCGGATGATGTTCTAGCGAACCATACTTATATTGTTCTGATCAACTAGTACACTGTGCCAGTGGGTATGGAGAGGGAGCAGACCACGGACAACCCCAGCGCGCCCGCGCCCACGCCCGTTCCTGCGCGCGCGCCCGTTCCTGCGCGCGGCCCGGGCGTAAAGACCCGTCGATCGAGCGTGCTGGCCCAAAGCGAGCTCGCGCAGCGCGCTCTGCTTCCGACGCAGTCCGTGCTCGAGGAAGTGGGCGACCTCGTGATCCTGACCGGGCGCACGATGGTCAAGACCGTGCTGCCGCCATACCCGTACGGCGAGGAGCTGGTGTCCCAGTTCCTGTTCGTGCTGCGCCTCTGCTGGCTGCCGCTGCTGCTCTCCACGATCGCCATCAGCTACGGTGCGCCCGGGCTCGAGGCAGAGAACTTCCTGACGGTAATCGGGGCGCAGGACCGGCTCGGCGGTTTCTTCGTCGTATTCGCCATCCGCGAAATCGGACCCTTGATCACGGCGATCGTGCTGGCGGGCGTCGGAGGCACCGCGATCACGGCCGACCTCGGCGCCCGCAAGATCCGCGAGGAGCTCGACGCGCTCCAGGTGCTCGGCGTCGACCCGATCAAGAACCTCGTGGTACCCCGCTTTCTGGCGCTGATGCTGGTCACGGGGCTGTTCAACCTGTACGCAATCCTGTTCGGGCTGTTCGGCGGACTGCTCGCCGCCTTCACCTACGAGCAGCCGCTCGGCCCGTTCTGGAACACGCTGTTCGCGAACGCCACGTCCACCGATCTGTGGGGCTCGGTGCTGAAGACCACGATCTTCGGCGCGATCATCGCGATCGTGTGCTGTTACAAGGGCATGTCCGCCTCCGGCGGCGCCGAGGGCGTCGGCCGCTCGGTCAACCAGGCAGTCGTCATCACGTTCCTCGGCATCGGGGCGTTCAACACGGTGTTCACGCAGACGCTGCTCGCAACCCATCCGAACATCCTGGTGATCAAGTGATCGCGGTTCCTGTCCAAGCGCCGGCGCACGCGCGCGCGCGCCCGCGCGCGTGCGCCGTCCACGGCGAGGCAACGAGCCGATGAACGAGCTGCTCGCGATGCCGCGCGAATGGGTCCTCGCCGCGGGCGAGATCGCGGGGTTCGGCGGCAGGGTCGTGCGCGAAGTCTGGGGCCTGCGCGTGTTGCGCTTCTTCGGCGAGGCCCTGCGCCAATCGGGGATCATGATCATCTCCTCGACGCTCGTCATCTGGGGGCTCGTGTTCATCGTCGGCCTGGGCACATGCGGCGTCCAGGGCGCCTACTTCACCGAGGCGCAGGGCGCGCCCGCCTACGCCGGCGTGTTCGCCGCCTGGTGCGACCTGCGCGAGGCCGTCCCGCTCACGTTCGGATACATGATGTCCGCGAAGGTCGGCACCGGAATCGTGGCCGAACTCGGCGCGATGCGGATCTCCGAGGAGATCGACGCGCTCGAGGTGATGGGGATCGACTCGATGACGTTCCTGTGCGGCACGCGCCTCCTGGCCGCCTGGCTGGTGCTGCCGTTCATGTACATCTCGGCGATCGGCGTCGCCTACGTGGGCTCCTACCTGGCGGTCGTCCAGCAGGTCGGCTACGTGGCCTCGGGCGGATACTTCCTGCTGTTCTGGCAGTTTCAGAACCCGCCCGACTTCCTGTTCAGCCTGATCAAGGGCATGGTGATGGCCACCGCGATCGTGCTCGTCGGCTGCTACTACGGCTACAACGCCAGCGGCGGCCCCGTCGGCGTCGGCACGGCCACGGCCAAGTCGATGGTGCTGAACCTGGTGCTCGTCAATCTGATCGGCATGCTCGGCACGCAGATCTTCTGGGGCGCCAAGCCGCGCGCCCCGATCGGCGGATAGGGACGACGATCCCACGGCCAGATCGCTCGATGCCGTTCCGCCCGCGGCGTGCCTGCCCGTCCAGCGAGATCGTGCGCCCCCGTGAGCAACCGCTAGGCTGACCGCCGTGGCGAAGACCCTCCTCATAGCCGAGAAGCCCTCGGTCGGGCAGGACCTGGCGCGGGTCCTGAAGGGGCCGTTCCAGAAGAAGGAGGGCTGGCTGGAGGGACCCGAGGACGTCATCACCTGGGCCGTCGGGCATCTCGTGCAGCTGGCCGAGCCCGACGAGTACGACCCCAAGTTCAAGCGCTGGCGCATGGACGATCTGCCGATCGTGCCCGACCGCTTCAAGCTCGTCATCCGCGACGAGCGCTCGCGCAAGCAGATGTCGGTGGTCAGCGCCCAGCTGCGCCGCGACGACATCGACCTCGTCGTCAACGCCTGCGACGCCGGGCGCGAGGGCGAGCTGATCTTCGCCTACCTGTACGAGAAGGCGAAAGCCAAGAAGCCCGTCAAGCGGCTGTGGCTCAGCTCGATGACCAACGCCGCGATCAAGGAGGCGCTCAGCTCGCTGCGCCCGGCCGAGGAAATGGCCTCGCTCGAGCAGGCCGCGCGATCGCGCTCGGAGGCCGACTGGATCGTCGGCATGAACGCCACGCGGGCCGCCACGATCCGCCTGCGCAGCTCGTTCGACGGAGCCGTGTCGCTGGGACGTGTGCAGACGCCGACGCTCGCGATCGTCGCCAGGCGCGAGGAGGAGATCAAGGCGTTCAAGCCCGAGCCCTACTGGCTGGTCGACGCCGTCTTCGAGGCCGATGGCGCACGCGTCTACGAGGGACGCTTTCACGCCGGCTCCAAGCCGAGGATCGCCACCGAGCAACAGGCCCAGGCGATCGTCGCCCAGTGCAAGGGCAGGCCGGGCACGATCACCAAGCTCGAGCGCAAAGAGCAGCGCGAGCGCCCACCGCTGCTGTTCGATCTCACCACGCTGCAGCGCGAGGCCAACACCCGCTACGGCTTCTCCGCGAAACGCACGCTGGCGGCCGCGCAGCGCTGTTACGAGGAGCACAAGGCGCTCACCTATCCGCGCACCAGCTCCCGCTACCTGACCAAAGACATGATCCCCGAGATCAAGCCCACGGCCGAGCTGGTCGGGGCGCACCGCGAGTACGCCAAGGCGGCCCGGTACGTGCTCGGGCTCGACCTGCTGCCGCTCGGCAGGGTGGTCAACGACGCCAAGGTCAGCGACCACCACGCGATCATCCCGACCCGCTCCGAGCACAACCTCGAGAAAATGGGCTCCGACGACCGGCGCGTCTACGACATGGTCACCCGCCGCTTCCTGGCCGTCTTCCATCCCGAGGCCGTGTTCGAGAACACCCGCGTCGAGACGACGGTGACCGGCGCCGAAGCCAAGGACGACGCCGACGGGCACGTGTTCCGCACGCGTGGCCGGCTCCTGCTGATCCCGGGCTGGCGCGGCGTCTACGAGGAGACCGACGGCACGGCGGGCGGCGCAAAGCAGGAGAGCGCCGACGACGCGCCGGCGGCGGCCAAGAACGCCGCCAAGGGCGCCGGCGAGGGCAGCGCCGGCGCAGACGAGGACGAGGGCTCCAACCAGCGGCTGCCCAAGCTCGAGCAGAACGAGCGCGTGCAGACGCGCGAGATCGAGAGCGTGCGCAAGGAAACGAAACCGCCGCGCCGCTACAGCGACGCCTCGCTGCTCGGCGCGATGGAGACTGCCGGCAAGCTCGTCGAGGACGACGAGCTCAGGGAGGCGATGAAGGAATCCGGCATCGGGACGCCCGCCACGCGCGCGGCGATCATCGAGCGGCTGATCGCGGTCGGCTACATCGAGCGCGACGGGCGGGCGCTGGTGGCGACCGAGAAGGGCTGCAGCGTGATCAGACTGCTCGATGCGCACGCGCTCACCTCGCCCGGGCTGACCGGCGACTGGGAGAGCCGCCTGGGCAAGATCGAGCGCGGCGAGGACTCACGTGAGAAGTTCATGACCGACATCGCCGGCTTCGCGCGCGAGACGGTCGGGGAGCTCGACGAGAAGCTCAAAGACGTGCGCATCCCGCGGGCCCGACTGGGTCCCTGCCCGGTCTGCGGGCACGAGATCGTCGAGAACCGCAAGGGCTATTCGTGCTGGGCGCGCGACGACCCCGGTTGCGGGTTCGTGATCTGGAAGGCCAAAGCCGGCAAGCAGCTGCCGGTCGCCGTCGCACGCGAGCTGATCAAGACCGGATACACGGCGCAGGTCGTGACCGGCTTCAAAGGCCGCAGCGGACGCAGCTTCAGAGCGCATCTCGCCTTGAGCCAAACCGAGGAGGGCAAATGGCGGGTCGAGTTCGACGAGCAGTGGGCCAAGGAGGGCGCCAAGCCGCCTGAGGCCGAGTCCGACGCGCGGGACGGCGCGCGCAGCGACCGCGCGGCCGCCGAGGTCGAAGCGCGCACGGCCGCGTAGACGTCCTTGCGGCGAGCCGGACCGGGAGGCTTGGACTGGACGATCTCCGATCGCCCTGAGCTGGCCGCCGAGCTCAGAGCGCGCAGCTGGTCGGCTTCGTCGCTCGAGCTGTGGATCGCCTGCCCCGCGAGGTGGTTCGTCGAGCGCATGCTCGACCCCGCAAGCCAGCAGCCGGATCCCGAGCCGCTCGCGCGCGGCGCGCTGGCTCATGCTGTCCTGCGCGACACGCTGCACGCTCTGCGCGAGCAGACCGGCTCGGCGCGCGTCACGACCTCGCGCCTGGCGCTCGCGCGCCGCTTGCTGGCGACGGCCTTCGCATGTCAAGAGCCCGCCTATCAGCTGTCGGCTGAGGCCGCGCGCGTCCCGGGCCTGCGACGCAAGCTGCAGGCCGACCTCGAGCGCTACCTCGCCCACGCGGCGGAGCAGGACAGCCCGTTGGAGCCGCGCGAGCTCGAGCTCGGCTTCGGGTTCGAGGGCGAGCCGCCCGGCCTGCCGTCGCTGGATCTCGGCGACGGTCTGCGCCTGCGTGGCAGGATCGACCGCATCGACGTCGGTCCGCACGGCCAAGCGGTGCTCTACGACTACAAGGGCGCGAGCGTCTCGCCGGCGGCCAAGTGGCTCGAGGACGGCAAGATCCAGCTCGCGCTCTACGTATTGGCCGTGCGCGAGCTGCTCGGTCTCGATGTGGTGGGGGCCTTCTACCAACCGCTCACGGGAGTCGATCTGCGCGCCCGCGGCGCACTCGATCGATCCGCGGGTATCGAGCTCGAGTGCGTCCAGACCGATCTGCTCGAGCACGACGAGCTCGAGGAGCTGCTCGAGCGTGCCCGTGAGCTCGCGGTCGCGTCCGCCACGCAGGCGCGCGCCGGCGCGATCGAGCCGCGCCCGCAGACGTGCAGCTACGGCGGCGGATGCGCTCACCCGGCGATCTGCCGCCAGGGCCGCTGACGGCCGCCGGCCTGCGCGATGCTTTGTCCTCGGTCGCTCGCGTACCTAGTACGCCACGCTCCCTGCGTCCGCGCCTCGCTTGACCGGCGGCCGTCAGAGACGGCCGCAGTGTCTGCGGCGGGCAGGAGGATGATCCGATCGTGCAGACCCTGACCGACGAGCAGCAGCAGGCGGTGGACCGCCGCCGTGAGCCGCTGCTGTTGGCCGCGGGCGCCGGCAGCGGCAAGACCTCGGTGCTGGTCGAGCGCTTCGTCAGGGCCGTCTGCGAGGACCACCACGCGCCAGAGCGGATCCTGGCGATCACGTTCACCGAGCGCGCTGCTCAGGAGCTCGAGCAGCGCGTGCGGGCGCGCCTGCTCGAGGTTGGGGCGGCCGGCCCGGCACAAGCTCTCGAGCGCGGCTTCATCGGCACCTTCCATGGCTTCTGCGCGCGCCTGCTGCGTGCCCACGCGCGCGCGGCCGGCATCGAGGACGAGCACTTTGCGATCCTCGACGAGCGGGTGTCCGCCCGCCTGCGCCGACGCGCCTTCGCCGGCGCGCTCGAGCAGTTCGTGCGAGCCGGCGAACGCACCGACGCGGTCGAGCTGATCGCGGCATACGGACCCGACCGCGCGCGTGCGACCGTGCTCGAGGTGTTCGCGCAGCTGCGCAGCCGCGGCCAGCAGATGCCACGACTGCCATCGACCCAGCTTCCTCTGCCCGGGCTCGAGCGCGATCCCGATTCGCTCGACGTCGATGGCGCGAGGACGCTGCTGCTGTGGGCCGAGCTGCTCGAGCGCTTCGGCGAGCGCTACGAGGCCGCCAAGCGGGCCCGCCACGGGCTCGACTTCGATGATCTCGAGCTGCACGCGGTGGCGCTGCTGGCCACGCAACCGCGGCTGCGGCTCGCCTGGGCGCAGCGCTTCGAGCTGGTGATGGTCGACGAGCTCCAGGACGTCAATCCGCGCCAGCTCGAGCTGCTGATGGCGCTCGACCGCGAGAACCTGTTCACCGTCGGAGATCGCTGGCAGTCGATCTACGGCTTTCGCCACGCCGACGTCGGCCTGTTCGCCGCGCGCGAGCGCCAGCTCGCCGAGCAAGGTCAGAGCCTGCGTCTGGCGCACAACTTCCGCGGACGCGCCGAGCTGCTCGACGCCGTCAATGCCGTGTTCGCCAAGCGCTTTGGCAGGGCCTTCACGCCGCTGCGAGCCGGTCGCGAGAGCGCGCGCGAGCACGAGGCACAGGCCGCACCGGTGCTCGAGCTGCTGCTCTGCGACCGCAACGGCTGGGATTCCACGCGCTCCGGCGATCGGCACGGCGACGGCACCCGAGCGGGAGACGCGACCGTGCCGAGCGCCCCTGCTGCCGGCACCAGTGACCGCGCGACCGGGCCGACCGCCCGGCCCTGGCGCGAGGCCGAGGCGCGCCAGCTCGCCGCGCGGGTGGCCGAGCTCGTGCGTGACGGTCATGCCGCACCCGGCCAGGTCGCGATCCTGCTGCGCGGCACCGGCGACATCGACTGCTACGAGCGCGCTCTCGCCGAGCAGGGGCTCGACACGCTCGCCAGCGCCGGGGCCTACTGGCGGCGCCAGGAGATCGCCGACCTGCTCGCCTATCTGCGCGCCGTCTGCGACCCGCTCGACGAGCCGGCGCTGTACGGAACGCTCGCTTCGCCGTTCGCCGGCCTGTCCGCCGGCGCGCTTGCGCTGCTCGCCCAGGAGGCGCGTGGGTCGGGACGGGGACTGTGGGAAACCGCGCGCGAGGCCCCGCACGAGCGTCTGACCGCCGACGAGCGCGAACGCCTCGCGGGCCTGAGCAGATGGCTCGAGCACGAGCGCCGCCTCGCTCCCGAGCTCGAGCTCGCACAGCTGATCGAGCGCGCCGCCCGGCGCTACTTCGGCAAGCCGGGAGCCGGCAACGGGAAGCCGGGAGCCGGCAGCGGCGAGCGGCGCCTGGCGAACGTGCGCAAGCTGGTCGAGCTGGCCGGCGAGTGGGAGCGCAGCGAGGGTCGCGACCTGCGCGGCTTTCTCGACGAGGCGGCGCTGCAGGAGGGCGGCGGCGGCTTTCTCGCCGCCGCGGAGGCGATCGCGGAGCCCGACGCCCCGCTCGCGGGCGACGGCTCCCAGGCCGTCCGCCTGATGAGCGTCCACGCCGCCAAGGGCCTCGAGTTCGATGTCGTGTGCGTCGCCGACCTGGGCCGCACGCCGAGCACGGCCGTCCCCGACCTGCTGGTCGATGGCGAGCGCGTCGGACTGCGACTGATCGGACTCGAGGACCCGCGACCGCGCCCAGTGCTCGAATACGACCAGCTCACGAGCGAGCGACGCGACGCTCAGGGAGCCGAGGAGGATCGCATCGTCTACGTCGCGATGACGCGCGCACGCGAGCGGCTGCTGCTGAGCGCCGCGGTCGACTTCGCGTCGTGGCCGAGAGACCGCTCCGGAGCCGCCCCGATCGCCTGGCTCGGGCCGGCGCTCGCGGCGGACCTGCCGCAGATCTGCCAGGAGGCCCTGGCCGACCCGAGCAGCGGGCCGCTGCGGCGGCTGACGGTTGACGGCACCGACGTCGCGCTCGCCTGCCGGCTGAGCGTCGCCGGACAGGCTGTCGCCGCCTCAACGCGTTCCACGACCGCTGCAACGCCTGCGCCCGCGAGTTGACAGCCACGGTCTCGCTGCCGACACTTTGGCAATGGCGCGCTCGATGTGGAAAGGCACGCTCAGCTTCGGGCTGGTCAGCGTGCCGGTGAAGCTCTACACCGCCGTGACCGGCCGCACCGTGCACTTCCACCAGCTGCACAGCGCCGACGGTGGACGCATCCGCCAGCGCCGCGTCTGCTCGATCGACGGCGAGGAGGTGCCGCTGCAGGAGATCGTCAAAGGCTATGAGATCGCACCTGAGCGCTACGTCGTAATCGACGACGCCGAGCTCGCCGGGCTGGCGCCGAAGGCGACCCAGACGATCGAGATCGACGACTTCGTCGAGCTCGCCGAGATCGATCCGATCTACTTCGACCAGCCCTACTACATCGTGCCCGACCGCGGCGGCATGCGGCCCTACCGGCTGCTGCTGGCGGCGATGCGAGCCACCGGCAAGGTCGCCCTGGCGCGCGTGGTGCTGCGCTCGCGCGAACGTCTCGTGGCAGTGCACCCGCGCGATGACGTGCTGCTGATGAGCACGATGAACTACGCCGACGAGATCAACCCCACCGGCGAGCTTCAGGAGCTCGACGGACAGGAGCAGGCGGAGGTGGGGGAGCGCGAGCTGGACGTCGCTCAACGGCTGATCGAGTCGCTGGCCGTACCGTTCGAGATCGATCGCTACAAAGACGGCTATCGCGATGCCGTGCTCGGGCTGATCGAGCGCAAGGCCGCCGGCGAGGAGATCGTCAGCGAGCCACAGCCCGCCGTCGAGACGCTGCAGGCGCCCGATCTGATGAGCGCGCTCGAGGCGAGCCTGCAGCGCGCGCGAGCGCGCTCCGACGAGGACGGCAGCGCGGACGCCAAAGCGAAGCCGCGCAAGCGCGCGCCCGCCAAAACCCCCAAGCGCGCGCCCGCCAAAACCCCCAAACGCGCGCCCGCCAAAAGCCCCTAACGCGCGCCTACGTCGGGTTCCAAACGCAGTACCCTTTAGCTTCACCTCAGGTGCCCGCCTGTGTCCGCGCGGAGGGAGGCCGTGCGGGGCGCCGCCCAAGGGAGCACTTCCATGACTTCAGCAACCACGCAGCCGCCCAAGGCAGTCGGACTTTACGACCCTCGCTTCGAGCACGACGCGTGCGGCGTCGGCATGGTCGCGCGGCTCGACAACACGCCGACACACCGGGTGGTCGAGCTCGGCATCGCAGCGCTGAAGAACCTCGAGCACCGCGGCGCCTCCGGCGCCGATCCGTGCACGGGCGACGGCGCCGGGATCCTGATGCAGATGCCCGACGAGCTGCTGCGCGGCGTGGCCGGCTTCGAGCTCCCGCGACGCGGCTCCTACGGCGTGCTGATGTGCTTTCTGCCACGCGAAGACGACGTCGCGCGCGGGCGCCTGCAGCAGCTGCTCGAGGACACCGTGCGGGCCGAGGGTCAGACCGTCCTGGGCTGGCGCGACGTGCCTGTTCGCCCCGAGCACACCGGCGAGGTCGCGGGCCGCTGCCGCCCCACGATCAGGCAGCTGTTCGTCGGCGCCGGCGCCGAGCAGGGCGAGGACCAGGACGCCTTCGAGCGCAAGCTGTACGTGATCAGGCGTGTCTGCGAGCTGAGCCCGGAGGGCCGGGGCCTGTACGTGGCCTCGAGCTCGTCGCGGACCCTCAACTACAAGGGCATGCTGATCAGCTGGCAGCTGGCCGAGTTCTACCCGGATCTGCTCGATGAGCGCTGCAAGAGCGCGCTGGCGCTCGTTCACTCGCGCTTCTCCACCAACACGTTCCCCAGCTGGGAGCTCGCCCATCCCTACCGCACGATCTGCCACAACGGCGAGATCAACACGCTGATGGGCAACATCAACTGGATGCGCGCTCGCGAGAGCGAGCTGCACAGCGAGCTGTTCGGGACCGACGTCAAGAAGATCCTGCCGGTCGTGACGCCGGGCAACTCCGATTCGGCGACGTTCGACAACGTGCTCGAGCTGCTGATGCTGGCCGGCCGCTCGCCGGCGCACGCGGCGATGATGATGATTCCCGAGGCCTACGAGGGTCGCGACGACCTCCCCGAGGAGCTCGCTGGCTTCTACGCCTTCCACTCCTGCCTGATGGAGCCGTGGGACGGCCCGGCGGCGGTCGCCTTCACCGACGGGCGGGTCGTCGGCGCGACGCTCGACCGCAACGGCCTGCGACCCGGGCGCTGGGTGCAGACCGCCGATGGGCACGTCGTGCTCGGCTCGGAGACCGGAATCCTCGACGTCGCCCCCGGGCAGGTGCTGCGGCTGGGACGGCTGCAGCCGGGCAAGCTGTTCCTGGTCGATCTCGAGCGCGGCCGCATCGTCGAGGACGGCGAGGTCAAGCGCGAGGTCGCGACCGCCAAGCCCTACGCCGACTGGTACTCGCGCAGCTCGGTGCCCTTCGCCGAGCTCGATCCCTCCGACCAGGTCACGATCTCCGACCAGCCGCTGCATCGCCGCCAACGCGCGTTCGGATTCAGCCAGGAGGACCTGCGCGTGCTGCTGCGTCCGATGGCGCTCGACGGCGCCGAGCCGATCGGCTCGATGGGCAACGACATCTCCTTGGCGGTGCTCTCCGATCAGGCGCCGCCCCTGTTCTCCTACTTCAAGCAGCTGTTCGCGCAGGTCACGAACCCGCCGATCGACCCGATCCGCGAGGAAATCGTGATGAGCCTGCGCACCACCCTCGGCACCGAGCGCAACCTGTTCGAAGAGACCCCCCAGCACGCCCACAAGCTCGTGCTCGAACGTCCGCTGCTGCTCAACCGCGAGCTCGAGACGCTGCGCCACGTCTCGCATGAGCTGTTCGCGGCGCGCACGATCGACATCACCTTCCCGCGCGCCGAGGGCGCCGCCGGCATGGCCGGCGCGCTCGAGCGCGTCTGCGCCCAGGCGCACGAGGCGATCGGCGCGGGCATCAACATCATCGTGCTCTCGGACCGCTCGATCGGACCGCAGCGTGTCCCGATCCCGTCGCTGCTGGCGGTGGCCTCGGTGCACCACCACCTCGTGCGTGAGGGCACGCGCCTGCGCGTCGGCATCGTCTTGGAGTCCGGCGAGCCCCGCGAGGTGCACCACTTCGCGACATTGATCGGCTACGGCGCGAGCGCGATCAACCCGTACCTGATGCTCGAGACGCTCGACGATCTGGTGATCACCGGGCAGCTGGCGCCGGCGCAGAAGCTGCCGGCCGAGGGCAGCACGCGTCGAGACACAGACGGACGGCCGGCGGGCTTGGCCGCAAGCGCAGACGGCCGACGCGCGCAGGAGACCGACGCGGATCGGGCTGCGCGCACGCGGCAGGTCGAGCAGGCACTCGAGCAGGCCGCGCAGAACACGCTCAAAGCGCTCGGCAAAGGCCTGCTGAAGACGATCTCGAAGATGGGCATCTCGACGATCCAGTCCTACTGCGGCGCGCAGATCTTCGAGGCCGTCGGGCTCGAGCGCGAGCTGATCGACCGGCACTTCACCGGCACCGCCTCGCGGATCGGCGGCGTCGGCCTGGAGGTGCTGGCCACGGAGGCGCTCGAGCGCCACGCCCGCGCCTATCCGATCGTGGTCGACGAGCTGCTGCCGGTCGGCGGGATCTACTACTGGCGGCGCGACGGCGAGCACCACATGTGGAACCCGGAGACGATCGCGCTCGTGCAGCAGGCGGTGCGTACCGCAAACGGCGACGTCGCGGCCGCGCTGGCCGGTGACGCCGGCGCCCACGAGGCGGTGCGCACGAGCGACGCATACGAGCGCTATCGCGAGTACGCGCGCACCGTCAACGAGGACGCCGCCCGCAAGGCCTCGCTGCGCGGGCTGTTGAGGTTCAAGGAGCCGCCAGGGGGGCAAGCGCTGGCGCTCGAGCAGGTCGAGCCCGCGAGCGCGATCGTCAGGCGCTTCTGCACCGGAGCGATGAGCCTCGGCTCGATCTCGCGCGAGGCGCACGAGACGCTCGCGATCGCCATGAACCGGCTCGGCGGACGCTCGAACACGGGCGAGGGCGGGGAGGACCCGGCGCGCTTCGCACCCGACGAGAACGGCGACCGGCGCCGCTCGGCGATCAAGCAGGTCGCCTCCGGGCGCTTCGGCGTGACGATCCACTACCTGGTCAACTCCGACGAGCTGCAGATCAAGATGGCCCAGGGCGCCAAGCCGGGGGAGGGCGGCCAGCTGCCCGGGCACAAGGTCGACGCCTATATCGGCTCGATCCGCCACACCACGCCCGGCGTCGGCCTGATCTCGCCGCCCCCGCACCACGACATCTACTCGATCGAGGACCTCAAGCAGCTGATCTACGACCTGCGCTGCTCCAATCCCGGCGCGCAGGTCTCGGTCAAGCTGGTCGCCGAGGTCGGCGTCGGCACGGTCGCCGCCGGCGTCTCCAAGGCCAACGCCGACCGCGTGCTGATCTCCGGCCACGACGGCGGCACGGGCGCCTCGCCGCTGTCATCGATCCAGTCGGCCGGCGTGCCCTGGGAGATCGGCCTGGCCGAGACCCAGCAGACGCTCCTGCTCAACGACCTGCGCCAGCGAATCGTCGTGCAGACCGACGGTCAGCTGAAGACCGGGCGCGACGTGGTCGTCGCCGCGATGCTGGGCGCCGACGAGATGGGCTTCTCGACGGCTCCGCTGATCGCGACCGGCTGCATCATGATGCGCGCCTGCCACCTGAACACCTGTCCGGTCGGGATCGCCACGCAGGACCCGGTGCTGCGCGAGCGCTTCAAGGGCACCCCCGAGCACGTCGTCAACCTCTTCTTCTTCGTCGCCGAGGAAGTGCGCGAGATCCTCGCCTCGCTCGGCCTGCGCACGCTCGACGAAGCGGTCGGGCGCGTGGACCTGCTCGCGGCGCAAGACGCGATCGAGCACTGGAAGGCGCGCGGGGTGGACCTCACGCAGATCCTCACGCACATCGAGCTGCCCGACGGCACGCCGCGCCACCGCGTCCAGCCGCCGCCGGCGGTGCTCGAGAACGCGCTCGACTGGGAGCTCGTCGAGCGCGCCCGCGGCGCGATCGAGCGCGGCGAGCGCGTCCAGCTCGAGCTGCCGATCCGCAACGTCAACCGCTGCGTCGGCGGCATCCTCTCCAGCCACATCGCCCGCGCGCACGGCGCCGAGGGCCTGCCCGAAGGCTCAATCGAGGTCGCCTTCGAGGGCTCCGCCGGCCAGAGCTTCGGCGGCTGGCTCGCGCCCGGCGTGACGTTCACGCTGTGCGGCGACGCCAACGACTACACCGGCAAGGGCCTGTCCGGGGGCGTGCTCGCGGTGCGCCCGCGCGAGGGCATGGCGGCGGACTTCAAGGCCGAGGAGAACGTGATCGTCGGCAACACGTTGCTGTACGGCGCCACCGGCGGTCGCGCGTTCTTCCGCGGCCTCGCCGGCGAGCGCTTCGCGGTGCGCAACTCCGGCGCCCAAGCGGTCGTCGAGGGCGTCGGCGACCACGGCTGCGAGTACATGACCGGCGGCTGTGTCGTGGTGCTCGGCCCGACCGGGCGAAACTTCGCCGCGGGCATGAGCGGCGGCATCGCCTACGTGCTCGACGAGCGCAACGACTTCGCCGAGCGGTGCAACATGGGCATGGTCGGCTTCGAAGCGCCGAGCGCCGAGGACGCCGCCGAGCTGCAGGCCCTGATCGCCGAGCACGAGCAGCGCACGGGCTCCCCGGTGGCGGCCCGCGTGCTGGCGCAATGGCCGCAGCTGCTCGCGCAGAACGCCTTCGTGAAGGTGATGCCACACGACTACAAGCGTGTCCTGCAGGAACGCGCCGCCCAGGCGCAGGCCGCACCGCCGCCCGAGGAGGAGCCGGCGTCGGTGGCCGCGGTGGCCTGATGGGTGAGCTCGGCGGCTTTCTGAGAATCGAGCGCCACGGCGTCCCCTATCGGGACGCTCACGAGCGCGCGCGCGACTATCGCGAGTTCATGCTCACGCGCCCGGTCGCCGAGCTGCGCGAGCAGGGCGCCCGCTGCATGGACTGCGGCGTGCCGTTCTGTCACAACGGCTGCCCGCTGGGCAACCTGATCCCCGACTGGAACGACCTCGTCTACCGGGACCGCTTTCAGGACGCGATCGCCCAGCTGCACGCCACCAACAACTTCCCGGAGCTGACCGGGCGCCTCTGCCCCGCCCCGTGCGAAGCCGCGTGCGTGCTCGAGATCCGCGAGGGCGACGCCGTGACGATCAAACAGATCGAGCTGGCGATCATCAACCGGGCATGGGACGAAGGCTGGGTCAGGCCGCAGCCGCCGCGACACGAGACGGGCCAGTCGGTCGCGGTCGTCGGCTCGGGGCCGGCGGGCATGGCGGCGGCTCAGCAGCTGCGCCGGGCAGGGCACCGCGTGGTGCTGTTCGAGCGCGACGAGGCCGCCGGCGGCCTCGCCCGCTTCGGCGTGCCGGACTTCAAGATCGAAAAGTGGATCGTGCAACGCCGCGTCGAGCAGCTGCTCGCGGAGGGCGTCGAGCTGCGCTGCGGCGTCGACGCCGGGGGCGACCCGCGCGCGGGCGCGCGCGAGGTGATCAGCGCGCAGGAGCTGAGCGGCTGCTTCGACGCGATCGTGCTCGCGACCGGATCGCGCATCCCGCGCGATCTGCCGGTCCCCGGCCGAGAGCTCGACGGGGTGCACTTCGCGATGGACTACCTCTACCAGCGCAACCGCTGGGTGGCAGGCGAGCTCGGCCCCGCCCCGACCGTCCCCGCGCCCGCGCCGCCGCCCGCGGCGGGTCAGATCAGCGCCGCGGGCAGAGACGTCGTCGTGATCGGCGGCGGCGACACGGGCGCCGACTGCGTCGGCAACGCGCTGCGCGAGGGGGCACGCTCGATCGTGCAGCTCGAGCTGCTGCCGAAACCGCCCGACCATCGTCCCGACGACCGCACCCCGTGGCCGGAGTGGCCGCTGAAGTACCGGCTCAGCTACGCGATGGAAGAGGCCCAGAAGGAGGCTGTCGGCGAGCAGGACTACTCGATCACGACCGCCCGCTTCTCGGCCGACCGGCCAGCGCGTCCGGACGGCGCTCTCGGCCGGGTCGCGGCGCTGCACATCGCCCAGGCGCAGGCTGCGCCGCCGTTCGCCGCCGTGCCGGGGACCGAGCGCGAGCTGCCGGCGCAGCTGGTGCTGCTGGCGATGGGCTTTCTCGGGCCCGAGCTGCCGCTGCTCGACGCGCTCGGCGTCGAGCGCGACCCGCGCGGGAACATCAAGACGCACAGTCCCTACACCAGCTCGGTGGAGGGCGTGTTCGCCGCCGGCGACGCGCGCCGCGGTCAGTCGTTGATCGTCTGGGCGATCAACGAGGGTCGCCAGTGCGCGCGCATGGTCGAGCGCTACCTCGCCGGTCTTCGCAACGGCTCTGGCGCAGGCGCCGCCACGCGCCTAGCGGCAGGCGCCGCCACGCGCCTACCGGAAGACGCCGGGCGAGCCGGCCAGGTCGACGCCGACGAAGGCCCGGAGGGCCCGCCCAACCACGTCACGCCGGGCGTCGCGGCAGCGGAATAGCCGGGCCTGCGCCGGGGCGCGTTGCGGCTTTCCCGGACCGGGCTCGGGCGAGGGCAGCTCCGGCGCCATAGCACGCCTGCGCCACAATGAGCGCCGGTGCCCAGCTTCTGCCGGCATAACCGTTTCATCGAGCGCTGCCCGATCTGCAGCAAGTCGCTGCCCGACAACCAGACGGGCGCGGGCTCGCGCGGGCGCGGTGCGGGGGGAGCCGGCGCCAAGCGACGGACCGCCGGCTCCTCGCGCTCTGGCCCCGGCGCGTCGGGCGCGCGCTCGGCGAGCAGATCCGCCGGGCAGCGCGCGCGGGCCGAGACCGAGCAGCTGCGCGTGCGCCGCGAGGCGCGGGCCCAGGACGACGGCTACCGCAACGCGCTCCTGCCGGGGCTGCACGCGAGCAGCGACGCCGCCCGGCTCGCAGATGAGCTGGCCTTCGCCGCCGGCCGGCTCGCGGGGCTGCGCACGGCGCCGCCGGATCTGTACGGGGAGATCCGCGCCGTCGCCCGCGTCGGGGAGCTCGAGCGCGCCTGTTGGATGTGCTTTCTGACCGCCTATCTCTCGCCGCTGCAGGGCGGCGAGCCGTTCGCGGGTGTGCGCATGGCCCTGGAGCGCGGCGAGCAGCCCTCGCTCGAGGGCATCCCGCTGGGGCCGCGCACCTCGCACGCGCCCGAGCGCGGCGAGGAGACGCTGCGCGCCTACCGTCACTGGGGGGCGCAGCGCGTCGCCGGCGCTCAGGACGGCACGCCCGCCGAGGCCTTCCTCGGTGAGCCGAGCTGGACGCCGCAGCGCCGCTTCGAGCGCATCTTCGAGCGGCTCGCGCTGCCCGGCTTCGCGCGCATGGGGCGCTACGACCTGCTCGTCACGATGGGCCAACTCGGGCTCTACGAGCTGGAGGCCGACTCGCTGCATCTCACCGCGCGGCGCGGGGCCGAACCCGAGGACCTCACCACGCTCGGTGCCAAGCGCATCTTCGGAATCGGCGAACCGATCTACCTGGAGCGACGCACGCGCGCGCTCGCCGACGCGTTGACGCTCGAGCTCGCCGCGCTCGATCTCGCGTTCGCGAACTGGTCGGCGCCCGAGCGCGCCACGCTCGGCTTCGGCTCGGACGTGCTCGATGTCGAGGTCCGCGAGCGCGCCCGCGCCACGCTCGGCCTGTGAGAGCCCGCGGCAAAAAATGCCGTCCTCTCGGGTGCCTACAGTCTTGGCCCATGCCTCTCTGCTTCATCGAGCCTCAGGACGCAATCCGGGTGATCGCAGAGTCTGTCGGCCGCGAGGCCAGGCGCCAGCTCGTCGGCGAGGTCGTGCGCGCGTGGGTCGATGACATCCCCGACCAGGAGCTGTCCGTGCACTACGCCAAGGCGATCGCGGGCCTCGACGAGGACGACCTGCACCTGCTCGCCGCATGGCACGCCTCGCTGGAGGTCGGCCATCCGGTGCCCAACACCGAATTCCTGGTCGGAGTCTTCTCGAGCCTCGGCGAGAACCGCCGCGAGGCGCTGAAGATCGCGGCCGGGTTCCGCGGCGAGGAAGCCTTCCAGGCGGGCGTCTCGGAGGAGCAGGCGCTCGAGACGGTGCTGCCGTGCCTCTCGCGCGAGCGCGCCATCGAGCTCGCGCACGAGTGCATACAGCTGTACATGTGGGACCGCCTGGGCTCGGAGAACTAGGGCGCCGTATGCCGGCGCGCTACGGCGTCCTCGGTCGCTCGCGTGCGTAGCACGCCACGCTCCCTGCGTCCTTGTATCGCTTGGCCTACGGCGCCCTAGACGCGGAGTGCCGTATGCCGGCGCGCTACGGCGTCCTCACCAACCGCTTCGCGGTCGGTGCCGGCTCGCGTGCGTAGCACGCCACGCTCCCTGCGTCCTTGTATCGCTTGGCCTACGGCGCCCTAGACGCGGAGTGCCGTATGCCGGCGCGCCCGGCGGTCCGGCTAGACTTGCTTCATGTCCGAGCCCGCCGTGATGCCCACCGAGGACGACGTGATGGACGCCTTGGCGAACGTGATCGACCCCGAGCTGGGCCTCGATTTCGTCGAGCTGGGCCTGATCTACGGCGTCGCGATCGACGGCGGCAACGTGCACGTGACCTTTACGCTCACAACGCCGGCCTGCCCGATCGGCCCGCACGTGAGCGAACAGATCGAAGAGTTCGTCGGCGAAGTCGACGGCGTCGCGACGGTCGAGCCGGAGATGGTCTTCATGCCGCCGTGGTCGCCGGAGCGGATGAGCGAGGACGCCAAGTTCGCACTCGGGTACTGACGCAGCCCTGGGAGGTCTCCATTTCGCCTCTCACACGAAAGATGCCGGCACGGTGCCAGCAGCAGTGCGGGCTGTGCTCGCCGGCGGCCGCCTGTTGGTCAGATTGCTGACCAGCTGTCAACACCTTGCTCGCGCGGACGCAGTATGCTGAAGGCGCGAACCGGAGGGAGAGTTGGGATCGTGCTTGCAGGGTCGACTTCGAGCACGGAACAGACGAGAGCCGAGAGAGTCCGCGGGCTTGGCGGGTGGACGCGGGTCCGGCTCGGGACTCTGGTGGTCGCTGCCGCGATGCTCGGCTTGGCTGCGAGCGCGTGCCCGGCCCTTGCTGCCGGCAAGCCCGTGATCTCCAGCCTGAAGGCTGAACCGGCGAGTGTTGATTCCTTCGGCACGGCGACCGTCACAGCATCCGTTTTCGGAGCATCGACGTGCACGCTCGCGATAGCCCATGTCCCCGCTGCCATCTACTCTACGAACGTTGGTCTTCCGACCACGTTCCCTTGTGAAGCCGGGCCAGTCGAACTCACCGGGCCAATGCCTGGCGTCTCTCGGGGGAACAAGGAGGTTGTCAAGGTCCCGATCGAGCTCACGGCCTCCAGCGCCGCTGGCAAGAAAGTCGTCAAGAGACTGAAGGTAAGCGTCACAAACAAAGTCTCCGACTCCGATGTCCCTGTCGCAGTGGCGGGCGTCTCCACCACGCAGGTCAGCGCGGCATACGCGCTGACCTGCGCGCTGGTTTCGGACGGCCATGTGGAGTGCTGGGGCGATAACTACAGTGGGCAGCTGGGGAACGGCACGAGCACAAGCTCCGTCGTCCCCGTCGGGGTGACCGGCATCTCCAGCGCGTTGCAGGTCAGCGCGGGCGGCGAAAACGCGTGTGCACTGCTCTCAAACGGCCATGTGGAATGCTGGGGCTATAACTATGACGGTCAGCTCGGCGACGGCTTGGGCTACCCGGACGGCCCCGAATTCTGTGGAGGAGACGCCCCTGCCTGCAGCAGAACGCCTGTCGAAGTGACGGGCATCTCGACCGCCACACAGATCGCCGTGAGCGACCAAGCCGCCTGCGCTGTGCTCTCGGATGGTCACGTTGAGTGCTGGGGCGCAGATGGCTCGGGAGAGCTCGGGGACGGTCGAAGCGGCTACCCCAACTCCTCTGACGTCCCGGTCGAAGTGATCGGCATCTCGAGTGCCACGGAGGTCAGCGCGGGCGGCGAAGACGCCTGTGCGCTGCTCTCAGACGGCCACGTGGAATGCTGGGGCTATGACACGTACGGACAGCTCGGGAATGGCACAGGCGGCGCCTACACCGAATCCGAGGTCCCGGTCGAAGTGACGGGCGTGTCAACTGCCACAGAGGTCAGCGCGGGCGGCGGAAACGCCTGTGCGCTGCTCGCAAACGGCGATGTGGAGTGCTGGGGCTACAACGTGTACGGGGAGCTCGGGAATGGCACCACCACGAACTCTGATGTCCCGGTCGAAGTGAAGGGCATCTCGACCGCGACACAGGTCAGCGCGGGCTACGACACCTGTGCGCTGCTCTCAAACGGCCAGGCGGAGTGCTGGGGCGACAACTCCCGAGGGGAGCTCGGGAACGGCACCACCGCCGACTCCGATGTCCCGGTCGAAGTGGCGGGCATCGCGGCCGAAGTGACGGGCATCTCGACCGCCACGCTGCGCAGCGGGCCAGTGGGGAACGCGAACCTCGACATCCACGCCTGTGCCGCGCTTTCAAACGGCCACGCGGAGTGCTGGGGCAGCAACGAACAAGGCGAGCTCGGTACCGGAGGATGGCACGACGATCTCGCCTCCACATCGTTGGGAGGCGAACTGTGAGCGGTTCCGGCGGAGGCCGAACGAGGCTTTAGTTCGCACCATGACCCGGCCGGCCCGCGGTCACATGCGCCAAGTGGGTGGTGCCCGAGCGAATACTCGCCGTCTACGCCGCCGGGTTGGCCTGGGCGAGGGCCTCGGTGGCGAGCGTCACGAGGTGGGCCAGTTCGGCGTCGATGCTCGCGCCGATGAAGTCGACGTCGGGAAGGGCGTCGAAGTCTCCGAGCAGGCCGAAGTTCATCTGGCCGTTGTAGGACATGATCGCGATCGCCAGCGCATGGTGCTGGGGCAGGAACGCGACCGGGTAGGCCGCGACCATCTCGCGCCCGAGCACGTACAGCGGGAACTGCGGGCCGGGCACGTTGGTGACGATCAGGTTGAACAGCCGCGTCGAGAAGTTCAGGCGCGAGGCCGTCGCGAGCAGGGTCGGCGGCGCGAAGTTCTGCACGCCCGCGATCACCTCGGCGCCGAGCGCCTGCTTGGACTCCTTGAGGCCGTCCATCGCGTGCGAGACGAAGCGCAGACGCTGCACCGGGTCGGCGATGTAAACCGGCAGCGGACCGCGCATCGCGACGATGCGGTTGCCGAGCTGATCGTGCTCGTCCGCGGCGCGCACCGACACGGGCACCAGCGCGCGCAGCTCGAGACCCTCGGTGCGCAGGCCGCGCGAGACCAGGAACGAGCGCAGCGCACCCGCCACGACCGCAAGCACCACGTCGTTGACGGTGCCGCCGAACGCGTTCTTGACGAGCTTGAAGTCATCCAGGCGCTTGCCGATCCCGACATAGCGGCGGTGCGGTCCGATGTGGACGTTGAGCGGCGTCTCGGGCGCCGGGTTGAGCGCCGCCCAGACGATCTCGCCGATGCCCTCAGCGGCCTCTTTCGCGCGCGCGACGGCGCGATCGGGGTGGGCGAGCGCGCCGAGCAGGCCCTCGGCCAGCTCGATGCCGGCCGAAGCGGCCCCTTTCAGGCCGGCGGCGATCAACTCCGCGGCGCCCGGTTCGCGGTGCGGGCGCCAGGCGCGGCTGGGGTGTTTGATCGGCGGCGGGTCGGGGCTCATGTCGAACAGCATCGTCGCCAGGTCGATTCCGGCGATGCCGTCGATCAGCGAATGGTGCGTCTTGGAGATCAGCGCGAAGCGGTCGTCCTCGAGACCCTCGATCAGCCACATCTCCCACAGCGGCTTGGAGCGATCGAGCTGCTGCGAGAAGATCCGCGCGGTCAGCGCGCAGAGCTGCTCCCATTCGCCGGGCGTCGGCAGCGCGGTGTTGCGCACGTGGTACTCGAGGTTGAAGCTCGGATCGTCGATCCACACCGGCCGGCCGCTGTCGAGCGCAGTGGAGGCGATCTTCTGCCGATAGCGCGGCACCAGGTGCAAGCGCTTGCGGATCTGCCCGAGAAACGCCTCCATGTCCGGCGGAGGACCCTCCATGACCGTCAGCCCGCCGACGTGCATGTGCGAGCTGGGCCCCTCCTGATGCAGGAAGGACGCGTCTACGGGGGTCATGCGGTCGAGGTGTCCTTGCGCCATATCCGGTCAGCCTAGCTCCCCCTCGTCAGCCGGTCCTCCGTGCGATCGATGATCCTTTCGCTAACTCCAGCTTGTTCGTCCCACGCAAGCTGCTCCGTACAATAGACCTCGGTGGCCGATACAGTCGAGAAGATCGTTGCGGGCGCGCGCGAGCCGGCCGCGGCGGGCGAGGCGGCCGCGCGCACGCCTGCGGGCAACACGGTCGAGCAGCTCCTGCTGGCATCGCCGCGCGGCTATTGCGCCGGCGTGGACCGCGCCGTACAGACGGTCGAACGAATGCTCGACACCCACGGAGCGCCCGTGTACGTGCGCAAGGAGATCGTCCACAACAAGCACGTCGTCGAGCGCTTGCGCGAGCGCGGCGCGATCTTCGTGCACGAGCAGACCGAAGTGCCCGAGGGCGCGCTGTGCGTGTTCTCGGCGCACGGCATCGCGCCCAGCGTGCGCGCCGGCGCGCAAGCACGGGGCCTGCGCACGGTCGACGCGACCTGCCCGCTGGTCACCAAGGTCCACCGCGAGGCCGCGCGCTTCGCGCACGAGGGCTACACGATCGTGCTCGTCGGACACGCGGGCCACGAGGAGGTCGAAGGGACGATGGGCGAGGCCCCCGAGCAGATCGTGCTGGTGCAGAGCGAGCGCGACGTCGACGAGCTGAACGTGCCAGATCCCGACCGGGTCGCCTACATCACGCAGACCACGCTGTCGGTCGACGAAACCAGCTCGATCGTCGCGCGCCTGCGCGAGCGCTTCCCGACGATCGTCGGTCCGCGCACCGACGACATCTGCTACGCCACCACCAATCGCCAGGCGGCCGTCAAGCAGATGGCGGGCCGCTGCGAGCTGATGCTCGTGATCGGCTCACGCAACTCCTCGAACTCGGTGCGCCTCGTGGAGGTCGCGCGCGACTGCGGCACCGAGGCCCACCTGATCGACAACGCCGGCGAAGTGCGCGAGCAGTGGCTGCAGGGACGGCGCGTGGTCGGCATCACGTCGGGCGCGAGCGCGCCCGAGAACCTCGTGCAGGAGCTCGTCGAGCTGTTCCGCGCGCGCGGCGTCAGCGACGTGGCCGAGGTCGACGCGGTCCGCGAGGACGTGCGCTTCATGCTGCCCAAGCAGATCCGCGCGGGCGGCGCCCTGGCCGACAGGCCGTAGCGCAATCGAGGCGGCGAGGGCCCGACAGCAGGCCGCTCGCAGTAGGGCGCTCGCAGCAGCCGGCCCGGCAGCAGGCCGCTCGCAGGAGCGGCACGACAGCAGGCGACCGACAGCAGGCCGCTCGGAGCAGCTCAGCGCGCGCGCACGCCGCGCCGGCGAGGCAAGCCTAAGCCTCTAGCTGACGGTTGCAGAGAAGCTCGACACGCCGCCGCATTCGCCGGCTTCGGTGTGGATCGTGCCCTTGACCGTCCGTCCCGAGAACCTGCCACTGACGACCTGCACGATCGCCGCTGGTCCGGGTCCGGCCGCGAACCGCTGGGATACGGTCGCCCGGAACGAGCCGCCAGCCGAGATCTTGGCCGGCTTGGTCGTCTGGCTGCTGAGCGGTTTGCTGGGGCGGCAGAACAGGACGGGGAAGGTCGACGCGAAGCGCACCGTCACGGCCTTGCCGCTGTGGGCCACGGCCAGCACGATCGCACTGGTGGCGTCGAGACGCTCCTTCTGTCCTTCGCTGTCGACGCCCGAAGCCGGGGCCGCACCCTCGTAGGTCTTGCCCTTCAGCGGCCCGGCCGCAAGCGCGGCCGCCGAGATGGCGAAGGTCAACACGACCGTGATTGCAATAGCGCGATATCGCATCTTCGTCCTTGTCCCCCTTTTTGGGCAGTCGGTACACCGGACGGTGCATTGTGCCCACGCGGGCGGTCCGTCGCTTGCAAGAATCATCGCAGTCGCGCCGTGCGCGAGCGCCGGTTCGCGCCCGATCTGACCGCTGGGCGCGCCGGCTCCAAGGGCGCCCCAGCACCGCCCAGAGCCGATATACCGAGATGACGGCGGGGCGGCACGGGCCGAGACGGACCTGCAGGGCTCGCCACACGCCTTCCCATTCCCACCGTCGGCGGTTATCATGGCCGCTCGCAGTACGGCGGGCAGCGCCGGGGTTGGAGCCGGCGCGGCGGAGTGGACGGAGTCAACCTGGATGGGCGGTTCATGCAGGCGAAATCGCGATGGAGTGCGCGCAGAGGCATGCTGGTCCCCAGGGGCCCGATACGCGCGGGCCTGCTCAGCCTGATCATCGCCGTCCCGCTCGCGCTGCTCGCGGGTCCGGTCGCGAGCGCCTCGGCCGCCCTGCTCGTGATGGAAAAGCCGACGAACGGGACCGTCACCAAAGTCACGACGCCCACCTTCAGCGGCACCAGCGAAGACCTGGAAGACCCGGTCACGGTCGTGATCCACGAAGGCTCCTCGCTCTCCGGCCCGACCCTCTCACCGCCGTTGAGCACGTCTGTCTCGGAAGAAGGGACGTGGTCTGTCACCGCCGAAGCGCTCGCCGAAGGCACCTACACGGCGGAGGCCGAACAGACCGAAACGGCGGGGATGGGCCAGACCAACACGGCCGGCCCCGTGACGTTCACGATCGACGACAAGCCGCCGAAGGTCACGCTCAAACAGCCGACCTCGCCGTCGGGCGACACGACCCCCATCTTCGAAGGCACCGCCAGCGAATCGAGCACGGTCACGATCGACGTCTACGCAGGATCGAAAGCCGAAGGCGGGATCGTGGCGAGCGCCACCGCCGAAGGGACCGGCGACAAATGGACCTCGAAAAAAGCCAGCCCGGCGCTGTCCGGCGGCGAATACACAGCGGTGGCCAGCCAGGAAAGCTCGATCGGCAACGGGCCCGGGGAAAGCGAACCGGTCCATTTCGTCGTCGACACCGAAACCCCGGAAGTCAAGCTGAACCTGCCGAAGACGCCGTCGAAGGACACGACGCCGTCGTTCACGGGGACCGCCAGCGGGCACAGCGAAGTCGTGATCCACATCTACGAAGGCGCAGAAGCGCGGGGCACGGAAGTCGCGAGCGCCGAAGCTCCCGGGACGGGCGGCGGCTGGGCCTCGGACGACGCCAGCCCGGCGCTCAAGTCCGGCTACCACGAATACACAGCGGTGGCGACCCAGGAAGATCCCGTCGACCACCTCGAAGGCAAGAGCGAACCGAAAACGTTCGTGGTGGACACCGAAGCGCCCGGCGTGACGCTCAGCCAGCCGGCGAAACTGTCGAACGACACCGAACCCTCGTTCTCGGGGACCGCCACCGGCACGGCAGAAGTCGTCGTCAAGATCTACGCCGGCTCGAAAGCCGAAGGCGTCACCGTGGCCACGGCGACGGCTCCGCCGCCTGGGGCGGGGAACAGCTGGTCCTCGGGCCAGGCCGGCCCGGCGCTCGCCACCGGCCGGCACACCTACACGGCGGTGGCCACCGAGGAAAGCCCGCTCGGCAACGAAGAAGGCAAGAGCGAACCGCGGACCTTCGAAGTCGACACCGAAGCGCCGACCGTGACGCTCAAACAGCCCGCCAAACTTTCAGGGGAAACGAGACCGTCGTTCAGTGGGACCGCGAGCGAAGCCACCGAAGTGGTGGTGCACGTCTACGAGGGGACCAAAGCCGAAGGCGCCGAACTCGCGAGCGCGAAAACGACGGCGTCGGGCGGGAACTGGTCCACGAGCGGGAGCGAGCTGAGCAAGGCCCTGCCGAACGGCAGGAACACGTTCACCGCGGTCGCGACCGAGAAAAGCGGCCTCGACAACGCCGATGGTCGCAGCGAAGAACGAACCTTCGAAGTCGAAACCAACCCGCCGACGGTCACGCTCAACCAACCGCCGAAATTGTCGGGCAACACCGAACCGTCGTTCAGCGGCTCCGCCAGCGAAGCCACCGAAGTGATCGTGCATGTGTACGAAGGGTCGAAAGCGGAAGGCGGCGAAGTCGCCAGCGCGAAAACGACGGCGGCTGGCGGGAGCTGGTCCACGACCGGCAGCCAGCTGAGCAATGCGCTGAAAAAGGGTAGGCACACATACACGGCGGTGGCGACCGAGAAGAGCGGCGTAAGCGGCAACCCCGAAGGCCGCAGCGAAGAACGAACCTTCGAAGTCAACACCGAAACACCCACGGTCACGCTCAACCAGCCGTCCAAGCTCTCGAAGGACACGACGCCGTCGTTCAGCGGGACGGCGAGCGAACCGACGGAAGTCGTGGTGCGCGTCTACGAGGGAACCAAAGCCGAAGGCACGGAAGTGGCCGCGGCCTCGACGATCGCAGCGGGAGGCAGCTGGTCCACGACGGGCGAACAGCTCAGCCAAGCGCTTCCGAGCGGCAGGCACACGTTCACGGCGGTCGCGAAAGAGAAGAGCGGGCTGGACAACGGCGAAGGGCGCAGCGAAGAACGGACGTTCGAAGTGGACACCGAAGCGCCGACCGTCAAGCTGAACCAGCCGGCGAAACTGTCCGGCGAAACCAGGCCGGCGTTCAGCGGGACCGCGAGCGAAGCGACGGAAGTCGTGGTGAGCGTCTACGAAGGGGACAAAGTCGAAGGCAGCGCGGTGGCGACCGCCGCAGCGACCGCGTCGGGTGGCAGCTGGTCGACGACGGGCGAACAGCTGAGCAATGCGCTGCCGAGCGGCAGGCACACGTTCACGGCGGTGGCGAGGGAGAAGAGCGGGCTCGGGAACACGGAAGGCGTGAGCGAAGAACGGATTTTCGAAGTCAATACGAACCCACCGATCGTGACACTCAACCAGCCCGCGAAACTGTCGGGCGAAACCAAGCCGTCGTTCAGCGGATCGGCGAGCGAAGCGACCGAAGTCGTCGTGCGCGTCTACGAAGGGACCAAAGTCGAAGGCAGCGCGGTGGCGACGGCGAAAACAACCGCCGCGGGTGGGAGCTGGTCGACCACGGGCGAACAGCTGAGCCAAGCGTTGCCGAGCGGGAAGCACACGTTCACGGCGGTGGCGAGGGAGAAGAGCGGGCTCGGGAACACGGAAGGCGTGAGCGAAGAACGGACTTTCGAAGTCAATACGAACCCACCGACCGTGACACTTAACCAGCCCGCGAAACTGTCCGGCCAGACGAAACCTTCGTTCAGCGGATCGGCCAGCGAAGCGACCGAAGTCGTCGTCCACGTCTACGAAGGGACCAAAGCCGGGGGTACGGAAGTCGCGAGCGCGAAGACGACGGCCGCGGGGGGGAGCTGGTCGACCACGGGCGAACAGCTGAGCAAAGCGCTGCCCACCGGCAAGCACACGTTCACCGCAGTGGCCAAGGAGAAGAGCGGGCTCGGGGACGGCGAAGGCGTGAGCGAAGAACGGACCTTCGAAGTCGATACGAACCCGCCGACCGTGACGCTGGCCAAGGTATCTAGTCCCACGAGCGACACCACGCCGTCGTTTAGCGGCTCGGCCAGCGAAGCAACCGAAGTGGTCGTGCGCGTGTACGAAGGGTCGAAGGTCGAAGGGAGCGCGGTGGCGACGGCCACGACGACGGCGTCGGGTGGTAGCTGGGCGACGACGGGGGAACAGCTGAGCAATGCGCTGCCGAGCGGCAGGCACACGTTCACGGCGGTCGCGAAAGAGAAGAGCGGGCTCGGGGACGGCGAAGGCGTGAGCGAAGAACGTAGCTTCGAAGTCGACACCGAACCGCCAACCGTAACGCTTACGCGGCCGGAAGCGCGGACGAAAGCCACCGAACCGTCGTTCAGCGGCACCGCCAGCGAAAACACCGAAGTCGTCGTGCACGTGCTCGAAGGATCCACCGAAGTCGCGAAAGCGAAAACGACGGCCTCGGGCGGGACCTGGGCGACCAGCGTACTGAGCAAACCGCTATCGGAAGGCAAGCACGCGTACACGGTGTACGCGACCGAGAAGAGCGGACTCACGGGCAACAAAGAAGGCACGAGCGAAACCTGGGGCTTCGAAGTCGACACCGAACCGCCGGTGGTGACCCTCGCGCCGGTACCGGGGCGGACGAGCGAAACCAGGCCGTCGTTCAGCGGGACGGCCAGCGAAAACACCGAAGTCGTTGTGCACGTGTTCGAAGGATCGAATGAAATCGCGAAAGCGAAAACGATGGCGTCGAATGGCAGCTGGTCGACGAATGGGAGCGCGCTGAGCAAAGCGCTGCCGGAAGGCGAGCACACGTTCTCGGTGTACGCGACCGAGAAAAGCGGGCTCGGCAACAGCGCCGGCACGAGCGCTCCGCAGAGCTTCGAAGTCGACACCGAACCGCCCACGGTCACGTTGGCGAAGGTGCCCTCGCCCACGAACGACACCACGCCGACCTTCAACGGCGCCGCCAGCGAAGCCACCGAAGTGGTCGTGCACGTCTACGAAGGGACCAAAGCCGGAGGCACTGAAGTCGCGAGCGCGAAGACGACGGCCTCGGGCGGCGGTTGGTCGACCACCGTCCAAGAGCTGACCAAAGCGCTCCCGGCCGGCAAGCGAACATATACGGCCGTCGCCGTCGAGAAGAGCGGCCTGGGCAACAGCAGCGCTGAAAGCGAAGAACGCACGTTTGAAGTCAACACGGAACCGCCGAAAGTCAGCCTTTCCAAAGTGGCGTCACCAACCAACGACACGACGCCATCGTTCTCGGGGACGGGGGGCGAACCGACCGAAGTCGTGGTCCGCGTCTACGAAGGGGCCAAGGCGGAAGGCACCCCGATCGCGACCGCAAAGACCACCGCATCCGGGGGCAACTGGTCGACCACCGGTGAACAGCTGACCCCGGCGCTGCCCAAAGGTAAACACACGTTCACGGCTGTGGCGATGGAGAAGAGCGGGTTGAACAACCCCGAAGGCCGCAGCGAAGAACGAACGTTCGAAGTCAACACCGAACCGCCGAAGGTGACGTTGAACACGCCGACCACGCCATCGAAAGAAACGAAGCCTTCGTTCGGCGGGACGGCGAGCGAAAACACCGAAGTCGTCGTGCATGTGTTCGAAGGCAGCAAAGCCGAAGGCACGGAAGTGGCGTCGGCCAAGACGACGGCGTCGAGCGGCAGCTGGACCACTACCGGCGCCGAGCTGAGCAAGGCGCTGTCGGAAGGCACACACACATTTACGGCCGTCGCGATTGAGAAGAGCGGGGTTGGCAACAAGGAAGGCACCAGCGAAGAACGGACGTTTGTGGTGAACACCGAACCGCCGAAAGTGACGTTGAACACGCCGACCACGCCATCGAAAGAAACGAAGCCTTCGTTCAGCGGGACGGCGAGCGAAGCCACGGAAGTCGTCGTGCATGTGTTCGCAGGCAGCAAAGGCGAAGGCGAAGAAGTCGCGTCGGCCAAGACGACGGCGGCCAGCGGCAGCTGGACGACAACCGGTACTGAGTTGAGCAAGGCCTTGTCCGAAGGCAAAAACATGTTCTCGGCGTATGCAACGGAGGTCAGCGGGCTTGGCAACAAGGCGGGCAAGAGCTCGACGGTGGTGTTCGAAGTCGACACCGAACCCCCAACAGTTACGCTTGAACCGCCCAAGACTCCATCCAACAACAGGCGGCCGTCCTTCAGCGGAAAAGCCAGCGAAGCGACGGAAGTCGTGGTTGAGGTGTTCGAGGGGTCGACGGAAGTCGCGAGCGCGAAGACGACAGCCTCGGGTGGCGCATGGTCCACTACCTCCGAAGAGCTCAGCAAAACGCTGGCGGAAGGTAAGCACGAATTTACTGCCGTCGCATTCGAGAAGAGCGGGCTCGGCAACGGGGAAGGTAAGAGCAAGCCCGTGAGCTTCGAAGTCGACACGGTGCCGCCAGCGGTCGCCTTTAACCCACTTCCACCTCGCCGTTCGAACGAAACAAAGCCATCGTTCAGCGGCACGGCCAGCGAAGCGGGCACAGTCACTGTCCAGCTTTACAGAGGGGAAATGGCGACAGGGACCCCCCTGGACACGCTGAAGGCGCTGGTCAGCGAAGGAAAGTGGACTACCGTGCACGTGAATCCGCTCGAAGACGGGAAGTACACGGTGATCGCTAAAGAGCCGAGCGCGCTGGGCAACGAAGAAGGCGCCAGTGAAGCAGCGACATTCGAAGTTAGCCTAGGAGCTCCGACCGTTCACCTAAACGAACTCGCGCGTTCGCGCAACACAGAACCCTCGTTCTCCGGCACGGCGGAAGAAAAGACTCCGGTGACGGTCGAAGTCTACGAAGGAAACAGCGCGACCGGTCGCCCCGTCGCGACTGCCACGGAACATACCCGCGAAGGTAAAATCTGGATCTCCGGCAAGGTAAGTCCGCCGCTCAAGGCCGGCAGGCACAGTTTCACGGCGGTTGCGGTGCAGGCGAGCGAACTCGGCAACCCGAGTGGCGAAAGCAATCCGGTTACGTTCGAAGTAGACACAGAAGCACCGACGGTGACGCTCGATCCTCCGCAGACACTATCCAACCAGACGAAACCGTCGTTCAGCGGCGCCGCCGGTGAAGACACGGAAGTCATTGTTCGTATATTCGAAGGTGCAATAGCCCAGGGCCAAGAAGTCGCCTCGGCGAAGACGACGGCCTCGGGAGGGAGTTGGACGACGAACGCGAGCGAGTTGAGCAAGCCGCTTTCGCCCGGCAACCACACGTTCACGGCCGTCGCGGCCGAGAAGAGCGGCCTGGGCAACAAGGAAGGCCGCAGCGAAGAACGGACATTTGAGGTCAACACGGAACCTCCGGTGGTGACGCTCGATGAAGTGCCGTCTCCGTCGAACAATCCGAAACCGTCGTTCAGTGGCGAAGCGAGCGAAGGCACCCCAATCACCGTGGTCGTGTATCGGGCCGGCAGCGGCGAACTTGCAGGCACGGTACCCGCGGAAGTCGTCGACGGCAAGTGGGTCTCGACGAAAGCTAGCGCTCCACAGTTGGAAAACGGCGAATACTGGGCTGAGGCATGGCAGGAAAGCGCTATCGGCAACGGGCGCGGGATGAGCTCGCGCGTCCCATTCACGGTGCAGTCCCGTCCCCCGTCGGTGGTCGCCGAAGCCACAGTACTCGACACGCGAAGCTCGGCGACGATGTACGCCTCGATCGATCCCAACGGCGGGACGCTCAGCGCCTGTGATTTCGAATACGGCAAGACGCCCTCCTTTGGGAGCGGGGCCGCTTGCGCCTTCATTGCCGGCTCGAGCGAATGCGAATTCGTCGCCGGGGTGAGCGGCGTGTGCGCCTTCCCATCTGGCGAAAGCCCGGTTCAGGTGTATGCACGCGTCTTCAATCTGAGCGCGGGTGCCACCTACTACTTCCGCATCAAGGCGGCTGACGAAGGCAATGCAGAAACGCCCTGGGCGGAAGGTACCTTCACGATTCCTCCGCCGCTTGTGTTCGGGGGAGGCCCGGGATCAGGCTCCTCGGGTGGGTCCCCGAGCAACGCCACCACCAGCAAGGCGCATAACGCCGTCGGCGAAGTCGAGGCTGAGATTGCCGCCCACCTGCCGCCGTCGGGGCGAAACGCGACGACCGCCGCGCTGCTCAAGCACGGAGGGTTCGCCTCGGTGTTCAAGGCGCCCAAGGCGGGGACGGCGACGATCGACTGGTGGTATCTGCCGACCGGCGCGAAGCTGTCGGCCAAGGCCGCGAACGCGAGCAAGAAGAAGGCGCCCGCGCCGGTGCTCGTGGCCACGGGCAGGCGAACGTTCTATGAGGCCGGCTCGGGCGTGATCAAAGTGCGCCTGACGGCAGCGGGCCGCAGCCTGCTCAAACGCTCGAAGCATGTCCGGCTTACGGCCAAGGCGGTCTTCACGGCGAGCGGCAAGACCCTTTACGCGGCCTCCAAGTCATTCGAGCTCAAGTGAAGGTCGAGGGCGGTTCGCAATGATGTCGACAGGCGCGAGCCCACGTGGACGTACCTAAATCTGATTGGTTAAGTGATGAAGGCGCACTTCGCAGAGCCGTTGTCCAAGCTGTCCAGTCGTTCAAAAACCGCTGCAAAGCCGCATGCAAATCGCCATCTTGCAGCAAAAAAGCCGCAATTTGCGACTTTTTCGCTGGACTTTGGCGCTCGGCGTGTGGTATTCAAGCTCGGAACATACCCGCGGGGGCAGTCGTCCAATGAACAGGGGGCGGGTTCTCTCGGAGTCTGCTTCGGGGGTTAGCTCCGGGCAGCGGGTGCCAAACCGAAACAAGTCCATTGGAGGAAGTCATGGAGAGACGCAACCTATTGGCGGGTCTCTTGGTGCTGGCGCTGAGCTTGTTCCTGCTGACCGGAACTGCGCTTGCCCATAAGACCGGCAAAAAAAGCAAATCAGGAAAAGAGACGACGGACCCCGGCGCTTGTGTGATCCACTCGCTGCCGTCGTTCATGGACCAAGGATTCGGGAGCGCGGCGTCGAGCGTTGCCGACATCATCGAAATCGAGTGCGAACCCGTCTACGCGGAGACGTACGTCAAAATCAGCTCGCAGGAGCTCTACAACCGCTGCGACGATCGTCTGTACTGGGTCCCGTGGACCAACAGCTACATCGAGGACGATGTGACCAAGGCCGGCGACGGCGAGCTCCCGTCCAGCGCGAGCATCGGCGGCGTCGAACTGGATGACGACGGCAACGCGATCGTGGCCGTGCTCGGCGGACCCTCCTGCGCGCCGGGAGAAAGCGTCATCTCGGTCCACCAGGAAGAAGCGCCCGGCGAAAGCACCGCCACGTCGTTCACGGTGCTGCCGCCGAAAGTGACGACGCCCGGTGTGTTCGCGTGGCCCGAAAGCCAGGTCGAGGCCGGCAACTACAGCAACACCGTGTCGATCTTCGGTGTTGAGTTCCCGCCCGCGTACTCAGAGCGCTGGGTAGCCATCAGCGATGAACAGCTGTACTCGCATTGCGACGGTGACCTGTTCTGGGTCGTCATGACCGGATGGGGCCCGTATGTCGTCCCGTTTGCGGAAGGCACGGAACTCGAACTCGACAACGATGGCAACGCCTTCGTGACCGTCTTCGGCGGACCGTCTTGCGCCGCGGGTGATACCGAACTCGAAGCCAGTCTCGTGAGGGCTCCGTACACGACCTACGGCAGCTACTACACGGTCCTGCCTCCCGAACCGACCATCTAAGGCGAGCTCGGAAGGCTGAAGCGAATCTGAGGTAAGCGAATGGACCCCGGGAGGATGGAGCCTCCCGGGGTCGTTCGCCCCTCAACGGGCCGCTCGCGTCCCGACTCTTCGCGCTCTAACAGGATGGCCATGCAGCGGCAATCAGCGATCAAACGGCTTTCGCTACTGACGGTCGCGGGTCTGATGGCCTTCGCCCTCAGCTCGTGGATGGCGGCGGCGAGCGCCTCGGCGCACAAGACCAGCTCCGCCGGCAAAACGCCCGATCAGGCACAGGCGGATGAGGCCGGGTCGGCCGGCAGCTGCGTGATCCACACACTGCCCTCGTTCATGGATGAGGGCTACGGATCCGAAGCGTCGAGCGTGGCCGACATCATCGAAATCGAGTGCGAACCGGTCTTTGCCGAGCAGACCGTCAAAGTCGGCTCGCAGGAGCTCTACAGCCGCTGCGCCGACCACCTGAGCTGGTCGGCGGTCAGCAACGAAGCAGACCCCTACAACCCCGTCGAGGGCGCCTCGATCGGCAACGTGCAGCTCGACGACGACGGCAACGCGATCGTCGCCGTCTGGGGCGGGCCATCCTGTGCCGCGGGCGAAAGCCTCGTATCGGCGCACCTCGAAGAAGCCCCCTACACAAGCGTGACGACCTCGTTCACGGTGCTGCCGCCGAAGCCGACCACACCCGGCGTGTGGGCGCTGCCGAGCAGCCAGGTCGAGGCCGGCGACTACAGCAACTCGGCCACGATCGTCCAGGTCGAGTTCCCGCCCGCCTACGCGGAGCGCAACGTCGTCATAAGCGACGAACAGCTTTACGCCCACTGCGAAGGCCACCTGTACTGGATCGGCCCCGACGAGCAGCCGATCGGAGTCGGCGAAGCCGCGGCGGTGAAACTGGACGATGACGGCAACGCCTTCGTCGTGCTGCTCGGCGGCCCGTCGTGCGCCGCCGGCGCCACCGAAGTCGAAACCAGCCTCGAAAAGGCGCCGTACACGACGTACACGAGCGGGTTCAGCGTCGGGCCTCCCGAACCGACCTGGGAAGAACCGTCGTTCACGATCGAAAAGCTTCAGGAAATCAAGGGCAGCGACGAGGGCTTCACCAAGGAACCGCTGATGGGCAAGCTCGGGCAGACGGTCGACTACGAGATGATCGTCAAGAACACGGGCAACGTCGCCCTGACGCTCTCAGACTTCATCGACGCGCACTGTGATCCGGGCACGATCGCCGGCGGCCCGGGGTCGAGCCCGCTCGAGCCCGACGAATCTACCACCTACACGTGTGATCACGTGCTCAATACGTATGGCACGTACACGAACGAAGCGACGGTCACGGGCACGCCGCCGAGCGGGATGACGATCACGCACACCTCCAACCAGGTGGTCGTGACCGTGCTCGAACCCGGCTTCAAGATCGAAAAGCTTCAGGAAATCCGCGGCAGCGGCATGGGCTTCACCAAGGAAAAACTGATGGGCGAAGTCGGACAGACCGTCGACTACGAGATCGTCGTCACAAACACGGGCCAGGTTCCCCTCACGTTTTCCGACTTCACCGACCCGCACTGCGATCCCGGCACGATCGAGGGCGGTCCCGGATCGAGCCCGGTGGTGCCCGGAGCGTCGACTACCTACACCTGCAGCCACGCGCTGACGGAAGCGGGCATCTACACGAACGTGGCAGAAGTTACGGGCACGCCCGAAGGCGAAACGCCGATCAAACACGAATCTAACGTGGTCGAAGTGGAAGTTCCCACCACGCCGCCGGTTGAAGAACCCGCGTTCACGATCGAAAAGTTTCAGCGGATCGACGGCGGCAGCTTTACCACGGAAAAACTGATAGGCATGGTCGGTGAAACGGTCGAATACGAGATCATCGTCAAGAACACCGGCAACGTTCCGCTGACGTTCTCGAACTTCGAAGACTCCAAATGCGATCCCGGCACGATCGCGGGCGGCCCCGGCTCGAGCCCAGTGGCGCCGGGCTCTTCGACGACGTACACGTGCAACCACGTGCTCACGCAAGCGGGCACCTACACGAACGCCGCGACCGTCACTGGCACGCCCGAAGGCGAAACGCCGATCGAACACGAATCTAACGTGGTCGAAGTCGAAGCGAAAACCACGCCACCACTGGAAGAACCCGCGTTCACGATCGAAAAGCTCCAGCGCATCGGCGCGAGCAGCAGCTTCACCAAAGAACCGCTGACCGGCTCGATCGGCCAGACAGTGGAATACGAGATCGTCGTCAAGAACACCGGCAACGTGCCCTTGACCTTCTCGAACTTCGAAGACTCGAAATGCGATGCCGGCACGATCACAGGCGGACCCGGGTCCAACCCGGTCGGCGTGGGCGAAGCGACGGTGTACAGATGCACCCACTTGCTCACTGGCGCGGGCGAATACACGAATGTTGCGATCATCACGGGCACTCCCGAAGGCGGGTCGCCAATGGAACCGCAGGGCTCGAACGTTGTTGCGGTCACGGTGCCTGAAGAACCGAAAAAAGAGGAACCACCCAAAAACGAAGAAAAACCCGCGAGCAGCAGCACGACACCGAGCACCACGACGCCAGGTACGACGCCAAAACACGAAGTCTCGCCGGCCTGCGTGGCATCGGCACCGAAACTGAAAGGCGTGACTGGACCGAAGAGCGGGAGCTTCACCGTCTCGGTTCCCTCCCAGGGGATCAAGCAGATCACGTTCTACCTCGACAATCACAAGATCAAGACGATGAAGCAGTCGCAGGCCAAGCACGGCAAGTTCACGATCAAGGTAAACACCAGCAAGCTTCACTACGGGCCGCACAGGGTCTCGTTCAAGGCGATTCCGAGCAACAGCGACTGCGTCCCGCTCGCTCGCTCTAGCCAGTTCGTGCACACGGCGTCCTCGCGCAAAGCGCCGAAATTCACAGGCTGAGCGCTGAGTGTCAGAGGCCACTGGGTCGGCGGGCGCTACCGAGCCAGGCCAAGACGCGTCGAGGGTCGCCGTCGAGGCGCTCAGACGATGTCGATCGGCGTGCCGACTTCGATCATGTGCCACAGCTGCGTGATGTCGGCGTTACGCAGCCTGATGCAGCCGTGCGACGGGCGCCCCGGTATCAGCGACGGTTCATCGGTGCCGTGGATCCCGACAATGCCGCCGCCGGGCCATTCGCTGAGCGTCGGCGCGTAAGCGCTGGTACCGAGTGCATAGGGGCCGTAGACGGGCGCTTCGAGCGTTGTGAGCTTCTCGGTGACGTAGAAGTGGCCGGCGGGCGTCGGCAGGCTCGGGCGTCCGACCCCTACGGGCGCGCTCCAGATCGGCTGTCCGTCGCGGAACAGCGTGACGCGCGTCGTCTCGCGATCGACCCGCAGGTACTCGTGCGTGACGTGCATCTCGCCGAGCGCCGAGGCAGTGACCCAGCCTGTGACGCCATTCGGTCGTCCCGGAAGGGGCACCTCGATCCACGTGATTCGTCCGACCGTGTAGGAGCGCAGAGCCAAATACACTTCGGCCTGGCCGTCGACGGTGAGGAAATGAAGGTGGCCGACGACACGCGAGTGCGCGGAGGGGAACTCGTGCGCCGCAGCCGTCGTCTGCGGATAAGCCCAACGCGACAGCGTGGTCAGGTTCGACAGCGTCGCGACGACCGCGTGCGCAGGCGCTGCGGCGGCCGATTCCTCGCTCGATATGGCCCAGGATGCGGACGGCGCGAGCAGCAGACACAGCCCTGCCAGGGCTGCGGAGAGCGAGCAGCGCACGGCTGTCCGGACCCCGCCGTAAGCGTCCTCTCTCACGCGGTCCTGCATAAACCCCTCAAGCGGATTATAGAGACGTTCGTCGCGGGTTGCTGGGTGGCAGGGCATGTCGGCAGACACGATAGCCGAGGGCACTGGCCGGGAATCGCGGTTGAGAGCATCCGTGCAGCGGTGTCGAGCCTTGCGCACAGATGTGCATGTCGGAGTGTGGGCGCTCACATACCTTGCTTGACAGCGCCATTTGAGGACGCTAACGTCGATTGCCCTCGGGGGATTGTTGGAGACAGCCAGTCGGGGGATCGATGGTGACGACGAAAGATCACGGAGAGACTACGTCGGCGTACAGAATGCCTCCGCGCGTGAGTGCGCGGTGGTTGCTCGTGGCGCTCGCTGTCTTCGCCGTGGCTGCCTCGATGCTGGCCGGTCCCGGTGCGGGCAGCGCCTTCGCGGAAGTGCCGAGCAACAACAGCCCGCCCGAAGTCGCACAGGAACCAGGGAACCGGGGGCAGACGCCGAAAGTCGGCGAACACATCATTTGCTACCCGGGCAGCTGGGTCGGTGGTGTAAGCAAATTTACCTACCAGTGGCTGCGTGAAGGGGTCGTCATCGCCGAAGCAGAAGGCCAATCCAACGGTGGCATTTACACGATCACGGCGGCCGACGAGGGCAACGAACTCTGGTGCAACGTAATCGCGACGAACCCCTCGGGCAGCGAAGAAGAAGAAAGCGAAAACGGGCTGTATATACCCGGAGAATCGAACAAGCCGCCGAAGAACGAAAAGCCTCCTGAAATCCAAGGAACTCCTGCCGTCGGCAACACTCTCAAATGCACGCAGGGAGTCTGGAGCGGGAGTCCGACGCCTGCGTACAGCTATCAGTGGCTGCGCGATGGCGGCCCTATCGCATTGCAGACGACGAACGAATACACGGTCGTGACGGCCGATGAAGGGAACAGCCTGTCGTGCAAGGTCACGGCGACGAACGGCGTAGGGACTCCCGCGTCGGCGACCAGTGAAAGCGTGCAGGTCTCTGCCGCGAAGCTGAAGCTGGAAGAACCACCCTCGATATCGGGCTACACGGAACCAAAAAAGGGTGAACAGGTTGCGGTTCTGGGGTCAGAACTCACATGCTCAACGGGGAAGTGGAGTGGCAATCCTACGTTTGCGTATAAGTGGTTGCGTGAAGGCACCACCACGGTCGGGGAAGCGAGCGCCTATCGCGTTGTCGCCGCCGACCAACGCCACGGGCTCTCGTGCGAGGTCATCGCGAACGCAAACAAAGAAATGCTACAGGCAACCAGCAGCACCGTGCGCGTGCTTGGCGAAAAGCCGGCCAACACGAAAGCTCCGACGATCTCCGGCACTCTCAAGGTGAACCACCCGCTAACCTGCCAGAAGGGCCAATGGACCGGTGTGCCGGCACCCGAAGCATACAAATACGTCTGGGTTGCGCATCGGGGGACGCACGACGAAGAAATCATCGGCGTCGGAACCAACGAAACCTACACTGTTCATCCGGAAGATCAAGGTAATGGGCTTACCTGTGAAGTTACCGCTGAAAACGTGGAAGGCAAGGCCACTGCTGTGAGCGCCGAGGTGGTCATCCCGGCGGAAAAGGGAGGCGAAGCGCCCAAATATACCCAGGAACCCAAGCTTGAAGGCCCTTCCGAACGGGAAGTCGGCGCGACGCTCAAATGCAACCCCGGCGCGTGGACCGGAACGGAACCAATCACATTGACGATTCAATGGTTGCGAGAAGGTGTGCCCATCGGCGAAGGAGGCACATACTTTCTGGCACCCAAGCAAGGCGAAGAACCTCACAACATAGAAGACGAAGGCCACAACATTTCGTGTCAGGTTATCGCAGTCAACGAAGAAGGAAGCGCTCCGCCGTTCGAAACGGGCAGCGTTTACATCAAGGGGAGAAAGCCAAAGAATGAAGCGCCTCCGCGTATTGAGGGTGAACCCGTAGTCAACGAAACGCTGACGTGCTCGCGAGGCCAGTGGAGTGGTTTGCCGACACCGACATATACCTACTATTGGCTGAGGAACGGAAGCAGGTTCACGCAGGGAGAAACCTACAAGGTTAAGACCGCCGATAGCGGCTACTCGCTCGCCTGTGAAGTGACTGCGGAAAACAGGGAAGGAATTGCGTCGACTATCAGCGAAGCGCTTGCGATACCAGGGAGCGAGCCTAAACCCGAAACGCCGCCTCGGATCGAGAGTGGAACTGCGCTGGCGGTGGGCGAAACGGCTAAGTGTGTCAACGGCAAATGGAGCGCAGCGCCGACACCTACCTACAGCTACCAGTGGCTGCTGAACGAAAGGGAAATCCACGCGGCTACGGGCGAAACGTATGTCGTGGCGTCGTCGGATCAAGGACGCTGGCTGTCATGTCGCGTCACGGCGACCAACACGGAGGGAAGCGAATGGGCGGAAAGCAAGGGTGTCAAGGTGCCCGGCGAATCGCCCATAGTTGCGGAAGAACCGTACATAGAAGGCAACGGGCTGGTAGGCGAAACGCTGACGTGCAAGCGAGGCCAATGGGAAGGCGCACCACCGCCCGTGTTCACTTATAAGTGGCTGCTCAACGGCGCGCCGGTGAACTCGTCGAATAATAGTGAAATCTATACGCCGGAAGCGTCACAGGTGGGGCAGCAATTGTCGTGCGATGTCATAGCGGCTAACACCGAAGGCACTTCAGAAGCGGCCAGTAGCAACAGTGTCGTGATCGCGGCGGCACCCAGCAAACCGGGGCCGCACCAGCTGGTCGAACAGCCGGCCAAAAAGCCGGCGCAGAGCGTCGACCCGTACAAATCGGGTTCGGTGGCGACGGCCGCGGAGATTCGCTCGGGCCTGAGCACCCAGCTCACTCACGTGCAGCACACCGCGAGGATCGCGTCGCTGCTCAAGCACGGCGATCTCAGCTTCCGGTTCGCCTCGCTGGGCGCCGGCAAGCTCGAGGTGCTTTGGTACGAGGTCCCCAAAGGCGCGCACGTGGCCTCCGCGAAGGCGAAGCCCAAGCCGGCCCTCGTCGCGTCTGCCACGGAGTCCTATGCGAGCGCCTCAACCAAGACCGTCACGCTTCACCTGACCAAGACTGGGCGGCGGCTGCTTGCGCGTCGCACGCGCATCACACTTACGGCGGAGGGCGTGTTCGTACGCTCGGGCGCCAGTGCGGTGCACTGGTACAGAACATTCGTGCTGGTCCGTTGAGCGATAGCGCCGGCGCGCCATGGAGGCCTGCGCCCGTCCGTGGGCGCGCTCAGTGCCTGCCTGGCGCTGTGCGGGAAGTCTTGGTTGAGCGAATCGTGACGGTCGTCGTTTGGACGGCGCCGGCGATAGCGCTCGTGTGACGCGCGACGATCATCGCTCGGGCTCTCACCGTGTGTACGCGTGCCAGCAAGATGCGCGCGGCGCCAGCCAGGCGCAGCGAAACCGTCGCTGCGTGCGGGCCGGCGAACGCAAACGGCGCTGTCGCGAGGGTGAGGATGTGCTTACCGGCGTGATGGCTACCGGTAGCAACGGCGTCGAGCGTCCGCAGAGTGACCATACCTGCGCAGCTACCTGCAGGGCATCGAAGCTCAAGCCCGAGAGTGCCATTGGAAGCCTCGAGGAGCGCATGCGCCCCGACGAGCTCGGCGAGGTGGGCGGGGGTCTTGCTTGGTTCCTGTTGGCTCCCGATCGGCGACACAAGGTTGGGCGTTTGTGTGGTCTGTTGCTGGTTTTCCGGGACGACGGGCGGAGGATCGTTCGGGGGTTCGATTTCTTTCGGTTCTTCGCTTGGCTGAGTGCTAGACGCGGTGAACGTCTGATCGCCGCCGTAGCTGGTGCCGGTGATGTTCGTCGCGCGTATCCGGAAGTGATAGGTGCCTCCTTCGCTTAGGCCTGTGAGTGATGCAGACACCGACACCGACGTCTGGCCGCTACCGGGAGATGGCGTGCAGGGTGTGGTCGCTCCGTACGACTTCGAACGACCATATTCGAATTCGCATTCGCTGACTTCCTTGCCGTTCGGGTTGACCTTGCCGTTCAGGCGTACCGAAGTCTGCGTGATCGCAGACGCCGGTTCGGTCAACACCGCCGGCCGTGACCCGTCTGTGGTGAACGTCTCATCTAGGCCGTCGCTGGTGCCCCCGGGATAGATTACGGCGATGCGGTAGTGATAGGCGCTGCTCGGCGTGAGGCCTGTAACCGAGGTCGATACCGCCACCGGGCTCGTTCCGGCTTCAGGCAGCGGCGAGCACGGTGCGCTCGATCCGTATGAGGTGCTCGTTCCGTATTCGAACTTGCATTCGCGGATTTCAGCGCCATTCGGGTTCACGGTGGCGTCGAGCGTTGCTTCGCCCGTGGCGACCGACGTCGCTTCGCCGGTGGTGACCGCCGGTGGCGGCACTTCCGGTGCCCCCCACAGGCTGCCGAGCCCGGTGGGCCCGTCGTAGCCTGGTCCGGCTTCGCACAGATAGTCGCCGCAGGTGCCGTTCTTGCCGGAAACCACGTCGTTGAGGGCTCCGGCGCCGCTGATCTCCGACTCGAGGTAGAGGGCGTGGGCGGCTTCGAAGGATCTCGTGTACGTGTTCGTAAGCGCCATCGCTGCCGCAACGATCGGCGTGGCCACGCTCGTGCCCGCGGCGAGCTGCCACTTATCGGTCGTTTCGTAGCTGTCGTACACCGAAACCGGGGTGTTTTTGCTCGCGACCGCCGCCACGTCGTTGGTCGTCCGGTACGGGCAGCCTGAGTCCGTCTGCCAGGCAGGCTTTGGTTCGTGGCTGCAGCCACTCCCGGTTCCGTAGATTTCGCCGCCGATGTCTTCGTACCAGACCGTTTCCGCCCAGCCGCGAGCATTTTTTTTGGTCGTCGGCAAGAGTGACGTCCCGCCGACCGCGATGACATGAGGGTTTGACGCCGGCGATTCCACGCCGTAACCGTGATCGCCGTCGGCGGCAGCGATCGGGATTCCGGGGTGATCGTAGGCCGAGGCGTATTCGGGCGGTTCCGAAGATGTCTTTCCGCCGAAGCTGTTGCTGATCTCGGTGGCCCCCAGCGCCACCGCCTCGTTCTCGGCCGCGGCCAAATTTGAGTCTTCTTCGCGGTTGGCCTCGACGAGCAGGATGTGGCAGTTAGGGCAGATCGCCGAGACCATGTCGAGATCGAGTGAAATCTCTTCGGCCCATTTGCGTTCGGGTTCGGGATACGAGCCTGTACCCCCAGTCTGGTTGACCTTGCGAAAGCACCCGTTGCTCGAGGTGCACGCGGGCAGCCCGTATTCGGACCGGTACACCTTGAGATCCGATTCGGCATCGGGATCGTCGTAGGCGTCGACGACTGCCACTGTCTGGCGAAATCCGGTCGACGTCGAAGGCAGGTTGTACGCGCTGCGCAGGTTTTCGGGTGAGTATCCGCCCCCGAACCCGTTTCCGCTCAGAGCTGGGCTCACCTGTTGCTCCGGGCCCTTCGTGATCGCCCCCGCGGCAAGCGGGCCGCGCGCGGCCACTCCACTAGTCGGGTCCTCGATTGCGTCGCACTCCGGCCGCGTGCCTTCTGGAGGGCACGAGAAGTACGGTTCTGTGGTCGAGCGGTTCGAGGCGATGTGCGTCCAGGCGGCGCTCGCGCTCTGCGGCCCTGCGATCGCCGCCAGGCCGGCGGCGAGAGCGATTACGCACGCCGTGCTACGTGCCCACGGACCAGCCATGAACTCCTACCTGCCCGCTTGCGGAGGTCGCCTCGTCATCCCTGCCATCCCGCGCTACTCGTCTGCCACCATCCTTGCCACTGCCTGCCAGTACCGTCCGCTGGCCTCCTTGCTACCGGTGATCAGGCACTTTAGCAGTGACCGGCGAGTCAAGAAGGCGCTCCGCGCCGGCACCGGCGCAGCGATTCGCCGTCGCATCTCGGGTTGCAACGGCGGATCGCCGAGCGGTCCTTCCGTCGGTTCCGCCGGCCTGCTGCGTGCCTGACTCAGTTGATCGCTATATAAAAGCCCGCGTCCAGGTACTTCGCCCCTTCTTCTTGTTCTTCTGCCGCGAAGGTTTCAACAGTGATTTCGGTACCCGGGGCGCAGCTTGTGTTCACGCCGACACCCAGAAATGCCTCTAGTCCCGCTCCAAATTCGGCTTCGCTCTGGTCGATCGTGGCGACCACGTTGTGTTTTTCGATGCCGCTAAGGCCCGAGATGCAATAGACGCCGATTTCTTCTTTGCCGGGACTTTCTTCTGGTATTTCCACCGTTGCGTGTTCAAAGTTCTTGCTCGCTGCCTGGACGATTTCGCCGTCGGACTTGATGCGGGCATAGGCCAGCGCGCTGCCGGGCGGTCCTTGTTCGCCCGTTAGGCCTTTTTCGCCCGTTTCCCCTTTTTCGCCTTCCGGGCCGTCGGGACCTTCTTTGCCTGTGATGCTTTTGCCATTCGTCCCACTGGAGCCAGTCGCCCCGGTCGGACCGGCCGGGCCCTGGGACCCGTTGGCGCCTTTGGCTCCTGCGGCCCCCATGGCGCCGGTCGCGCCCTTCACGCCGCGCGCGCCCTTCGCTCCGCGCAGCTGCCTGAGCACGCTCGGCTTGATCTGCTTGGTCGACGTGATGATGTAGTGCGAGGCCGCCATGCTCGTGCCGCTCAAGGCCACGAACAAGGCGAGCCACGCGACGATGTTCTGCCGTATGGCCTTGATGACGCGATTGATCATGTTGCCTTCCTTGTCCTCCTGCTGGTGATCGTCCTCTGTAAAGCTTGACAGTGCTCTACAGAGCATGTCGCGGTTCATCCTCGGCTCGTTTTACGGCCGGCGTCGATCGTCCTGACGACTGCGCGCCAGGTCCGTCCGTGGGCCTCTCCAGCCCCCGATGCAGTTGTCTCCATCGACGCCGATCTCGTGCACGCGAGCCCGGCATGACTACCGTTTCAATCGCTTCCCACCCTTGCAGACGAGGGGGAAAATCGTGCACATCGCGTTGCACAAGACGCCGCTGCAGCGGCTTAATCGGCAGCCCTGCGTACCTCTGCGCAGCTCCTGATAAGTTCGCCACCGCGGTATCAGGTACAACGTCTGCAATGCGCACGCTGATCATCTCCGACCTGCACCTCGGGGGCCTCACCGGCATCGACCTGCTGCGCCGCCCGGCGGTGCGCGAGGCGCTCTTGCGCGAGCTCGAGGACGTCGAGCGGCTGCTGCTGCTCGGGGACGTGCTCGAGCTGCGCCACGGTCCGCCGCACGAGGCGCTTCTCGCGGCGCGCGCGTTCTTCGAAGACGTCGGCCAGGCGCTCGCCGGCCGCGAGCTCGTGATCACGGCGGGCAACCACGATCACCAGCTCGTGTCCGCGTGGCTCGACCGGCGGGCCGCCCTGGCGCCGGCGCCGCTCGAGCTCGAGCAGCGCATCGCGCCCGCGGACGCCTCGCCGCTGCTGGCCCAGATCGCGGAGTGGGCGGCCCCGGCGCGCGTCGAGGTCGCCTACCCCGGACTCTGGGTACGCCCCGACGTCTACGCCACCCACGGCCACTTCCTCGACTGCCATCTCACGCTCCCGACGCTCGAGCGCATCGGCATCGGCGCCATCGGCCGCTTCCTGGAACGGCCCGAGAGCTCGCTCGCGAGCGTCGACGACTACGAGGCGGTCACCTCGCCGATATATGGATGGCGCGACGTGATGGTCCGCTACGGCCGCGCCGGCGCAACGCTCAACGGCGTAGCCACCGTGCGCGCGTGGCGCGCCTTGGGCGGCGGCCGCGGAGTCAGCGGCGAGCCCGCCGCCCGGGCTGCACATGCGGGCTCCGGCGGGGGCCGCGCGCCGGCCGGGAGCAGTGGCGCCGGCGATGATGCCGCGGCGCGTGCGGACATGAACGGCGATCTGCGCCGGGGTGCCGCGAGCGCCGGCGCCGCGGAGGTTGCGCGTGCCGTTCGCAGCGCCGGCACCGCCGGCGCCGACAGGTTTCGCGCCTCGGCACGCCGGTGGGCGCTGCGTCGCGGATTCATGCTCGCCGTGGACGCCATCAACCGCGCCGGCATGGGGCCCGTGAAGGCCGACCTGTCCCGCGACGAGCTGCGCAGGTCGGGCCTGCGCGCGATGGGCGAGGTGGCGGCGCGTCTCGGCCTCGGCGACGCCCACGTCGTCTTCGGCCACACCCATCGCGCCGGCCCGTTTCCGCGCGACGCTCAGGCGGAGTGGCGTGGGCGCGCGGGCGCGCGCCTGGTCAACTGCGGCTCCTGGACGCTCGACTCGATCTTCATCACCGCCAAGCCCGGCGAGAGCCCCTACTGGCCCGGGGCCTGCGTGCTCGTGCCCGATTCCGGGCCTCCCGAGCTCAAGCGGCTGCTGCTCGATCGCTCGCTCGCGGAGCTGCGCCCGTCAGCGGCCTGAACAGCCTGCGCGGCGAGTCACGCCACTCCCGGCGTGAAGCAGGTCGCAAAGCAGCGCACGCCCGAACCGATATCGAGCTGGAGCGTCCCCACCGTGTGCCGTTCGTGCTCGACCAGGGGATACGCGCCGGGGTGGGTCACGGCCAGCTCACGCGGCTCCTGCCATGTCTCCGCCGCCCCGCTCGCGCCGGCGTCACTCTCGCCGCCGCTCGCCGTCACCCTCACCGCGCCCACGCCGTCGAGCACCGCCCACACCCCGCCGGCTTGATACCGACCCGAATAGGCGCCCTGCTGGTCCTCGGTCTGCGGCACGAGCTGCGCACCGGGCACGTCCTCGGGGCGCACGGGCTCGACCGTCGCTCGCTCCACCCCGAGCAGCTCCTGGATCGCGCGCTCGGTCTCGGCATAGCCGCCCTCGCCATAGTGGTAGTCGAACAGGCACGCTCCCTCGCTGAACAGATAGCGGGCCGGCCAGCCGACGTTCTCGTACTCGCGCCACAGCTCGAGCTGGCTGTCGATCAGCACGGGATAGGCGATGCCGAGTCGCGCCACCGCGTCGCGAACCGCCTGCTCGCCAGCCGACGGCGCGAAGCCCGGGCAGTGCACCCCGATCGTGCGCAACCCGAGCTCGGCATAGCGCTCGTGCCAGGCCTTGATGTAGGGCAGCGTCCGCAGCGAGTTGGGCCGGCAGAAGTCCCAGAACTCGACCAGCATCGGCCCCCCGCCCTGCAGCACCACGCCGGCCTGAGCGCCGCGCCCGCGCGGGAGGTTGACCCACGGCAGCCCCGAGGGAAACAGCGGCGCGGCGATCGTGTCTACGGGCGGACGCAAGCTTGCGCCTCACTTTGATCGGCTGCGATCAGGCAGCCGCGATCAGCAACGACGGTGAGAGGTGCTAACGGCAAGCAGGACAAGGACGCAGGGAACGTGGCGTGCTAAGCACACGAGTGACCGAGGACGCAGTCATGCGCCGCCGATCGCGCCTCTCACCCGATGGAGCCGACCATCTCCAGCTGGATCAGCCGATTGAGCTCGACCGCGTACTCCATCGGCAGCTCCTTGGTGACCGGCTCGATGAACCCGTTGACGATCATCGCGGCGGCCTCGTCCTCGGTGAACCCGCGCGAGCCCATGTAGAACAGCTGGTCGTCGGAGATCCGCCCCACGGTCGCCTCGTGCGCCACCGCCACGTGCGGGTTCTGGATCTGGATGTCGGGCCAGGTATCCGAGCGCGAGCGCCCGTCCATCATCAGCCCGTCGCACTGCACGCGCGCTTTCGAGCCCGTCGAGTTGTGCCCCATCTTCACCAGCCCGCGGTAGCCCATGATCCCGCCGTCCTTGGAGATCGACTTGGCGAGGATGTTCGAGGTCGTGTTCGGCGCGAGATGCACGACCTTGGCGCCGGTGTCCTTGTGCACTTCTCCGGACGCCACACCCACGTTGAGGTGATCGGCGCGAGCACCCTCGCCCATCAGGAACGAGCCCGGATACAGCATCACGTACTTCGCGCCCATCGAACCGCCGACCCACTCGACCGTTCCCTCGGCGTCCACCACCGCGCGCTTGGTGTTGAGGTTGTAGACGTCCTTGGACCAGTTCTGCACGGTCGTGTAGCGCGCCTTGGCGCCCTCGTGCACGAAGATCTCGACGACCGCCGAGTGCATCGAGTTGACGCTGTAGGTCTGCGCCGTGCAGCCCTCGATGTAGTTCACGTCCGAGCCCTCATCGGCGACGATCAGCGTGTGCTCGAAGGTGCCCTCGCCGGCGCCCTCCATGCGGAAGTAGGCTTGCAGCGGCAGATCGACCTTGACGCCCTTGGGCACGTACAAGAACGAGCCGCCCGACCAGACCGCGCCGTGCAGCGCCGAGAACTTGTTGTCCTGCGGCGGCACGCATTTGTTCATGAAGTACTTCTGGACCAGCTCGGGGTACTCGCTGATCGCCGTATCCATCGAGCAGAACAGGATCCCGAGCTTGCTGTACTGCTCCTTCAGCCCCTCGTACACCGGCTCCTGGCGCCACACGCCGACCACGCCCGCGAGGTGCTCGCGCTCGGCCTGAGGGATGCCGAGGTCCTCGTACGTCTGCTTCATCTCCTGCGGAACCTCGTCCCAGGAGTTGTAACGGCCGGCCGTCGGCGGCGAGTACAGGACGAGCTCGTCGAGGTTCAGGCCGGACAGCGGCACGCCCCAGGCGGGCACCGGCTTGCGTTCGAAGATCTCCAGCGCCTTCAGCCGTTTCTCGGCCATCCAGTCGGGCTCGCCCTTGATCTTGGAGAGCTCGCTGACGACCTCGCGCGAGATGCCCTTGCGCGCGACCAGCTGGCCCTGTTCGTCCTCGACGATCGGGCTCGGCTTGGTGATCTTGGTGCGCTCAATCGTGGCCATACGGCTCCTCACCGATCTTAGCTTGCGAATCCTGTGCTCCGAGGTAGGGATTATATTCCGCCCGTGGCGGCTTATGCCGATCCATACCGAAAAACGGGCATTTGCAGCGAGTTTCCCCGGCTGAAGCGCGATGGCTCAGCGGCCATCTCATCGCTGTGCGCCAGCCGGTCGCTGGAGGTCCTCAGCCGCGGGCGAGGACCGCTCACTAGTAGTCGAAGACATCTGGAAAGTCGCCAAGCTCGAGCTCGACCTGCGTCGGAAGCTGCTCGTAGCAACGATCTCGGAGCTCGCCGCGCCCGATCGCTTGCAGCTTCGCGTCAAGGCAGCGATACAGCGGAAGCAGATACCGGACATCGTCGGCTGCGTATTTGATCTGAGCGTCGGACAGCTCATCGGCCCAGTCGCTGACCTGCTCCGTCTTGTCCAGGCTGACACGCAGGTATCGCTGCACGAGCGGGGCGAGCGAATGCTCCCGGTGCGGCTTCTTCGGTTCCGCCAGCTTGGAGGCGATCTTGGTGCACGCCACGTTTGCCGGGGCCATGTTCCACTGATGCGCGAGGAACCTCAAGTCGAACATGGCGTGGTGCAGCACCTTGCGAACTCGTGCGTCCTCAACGACCGCCTTGAGATGGATCGGGACGTGGCCATTGGCACGGATGATGTAGGTCGTGTCTTCGACCTGCATCTGCACGGTCCCGATGCGGTCGCGACGCCAGTCTAGGCCGGTTGTCTCGATGTCGAGAGCCACAAGATCCGCGGCGAGCGCCTCCGCAAACGCTGGCTCATCTAGATCGCCCTCCAGCATTCGAGGCGGCCGAGCGTCCTTCGTAGCCTCGCGGTCCATCACGCTCATGCAAACCAACTCTACTCCAGGGGTCGGGCGGAACTGCCCTCCCAGAGCGTGTCGAACTGGCGGCGGAAGAACCCCGCCAACGTGCCGCCCTGCTCGCACTCGAAGGTCGGGACATCGACGCGCCCGGGCGCCTGAGAGTAGAGCACCGCGAAACACCGACGGTCGAGCCGATAATAGGAGAGGACGGGGAACTCGTCGGTCCGACGAAGCTCCACGCTGGCCCCTCCAGCAGCTTGGCGGCTCAGATTCACGCAGTCCTGCTCCGCGCCATCGATGAGGTTCCGAAGTTCGTCGGCGGTGTAGCGGAACTTAGCTGCCAGCTGAGCCATCAGCGCCCGGTTGTCGCGGTTGGGCAGTACAACCCGCAGCCGGGTCCCCTCACGAGCGACCAGGCGACGCAGCCCCGTCGCGTGCGTGTTCCGCCACGTCCGCGCATAGGTAAAGAACAGGTCCACGTGGTTCGCTTCGTTCAAGAGTCCATCCCACTCCACGTCGAGATAGTGCGTCGCAATGCGCTTGAGCCCGGCGCTTTTGACGTCGCTGGAGAGTTCGGCGGCGGAAAGAACCTCCTCGGTCAGAGCCCGTCGTCCGAGCAGTTCCCAGCCGACGCTCAGAATCCCGGCTGCGAACACAAGGGCGCCAACCTCGCGCACTGTCGTGTAGAGCTGCGATGTAGTCGATTCTTCGATCTGCGCCGACACGAACAGGATGATCGTGCCAACCACGACGAGGCCGATCGCGAGCCTAAACGCCGCGAGGTCGACTGACAGCCGCGAGGCCTGTGGGTGGCCGCCGTCGTTCTCGTTGCGTTTCCGCCTCATACACGGGACACTAACAATCGGAACGGATCGCTTATACAGGACTGACCAGGTATCGCTACAGCTATGCCTGCCGTCTTGGCCGACCTGTCTGCGCCGTGAAAAACGGCGCCGATTCTGAGGGCGTGAACAACGCGTCCGTTCAGATAGGCGCAACTTGCAGCCCGCCCGGATGTTATGGGCGCACAGCGGGCCGGCGGGTGGCCCGATCCAAATCCAGATGACGGACCACGATGGGCCATCGGCCCAAGGGGGGAATCATGTCAGCTCTGTTTGACGGCTTTCGCATGCGCCGAGCCGGTCTCGTCGCGCTGCTCACGGGTCTCGCCGCGCTCGCCGCATTCGCGCCGGCCGGCGGCGCCAACGTGAACGTCAGCAAGTCCGGCTGGGCGTGGGGCAACCCCACGCCGCAAGGCCGCACGCTCACCTCGATCGCGTTCGCCGGTGGCACCGGCTACGCCGTCGGCTACGGCGGCACGGCGCTCTCGACCACCAACGCCGGCCAGTCGTGGACGGGCCTGACGACGGGGACGACCGTCAACCTCGAACGCGTCCAGGCGCTCAGCCCCACGACCGTGATCGTCGGGGGCGGAGGCGGCTGCGTGACGCGCATCTCCGAAGACGGCGGCCAGGTCTTCAGGCGGATCTTCAACGTGGCCGAATCCGGCTGCCCCGAACCGGTCGCGGCGTTCAGCTTCGTCTCGCCGCAGACCGGCTTTCTGCTGCTCGAGAACGGCTCCGTCGAGATGACCACCGACGGCGGGGAAACCTTCACACGCCGCACCGGGATTCCCGGCACCGGCGCCTCGAGCGGAGGCGGCGGCCTCGTCGGCACCGACATCCACTTCCTCAGCCCGACCGTCGGCATCGCGTTCGTCAGCGACCCGAACTCCGGCGGCAGCTCGGCATACATGACTCCAGACGGAGGCGTCTCGTGGACGCCCGTCTCGCTCCCGGGCGGCGCGCGTGTCACCGCAGTGCACTTCGTCGACGAAAAGCACGCCTACGCGATCGGCCCGAACACGCTGATCGCCACCAGCAACGGCGGCGAAACGTGGAAGTCCGAGCCGATCGCCGGCGGCAACTCGTTCAGCGCGATCGACTGCTCGAACCCCACCACCTGCCTGCTGGCGGTCAGCGGCGGCAACAAACTCGTGCAGACCGCCGACGGCGGCGAAACCGACAACGTCAAAACCACCTCGAGCTCGTCGATCTACGCCGTCGGCTACGCCAGCCCGACGCAGGTCGTGGCCGTGGGGGAGAGCGGCACGACCGTGCTCTCCAGCGACGGCGGCACCACCTTCAGCTCGGGCAGCGCCGACATCGGCGGCGAGTACCAGCGGGTCCGGATCGGGCCCGACGGCCTGCTGCTCGCCCCGGGCGGCGACGGCAACATGGCGATCTCCACGAACGGCGGACTCAGCTGGCAGGTGGTGCCCACGCAGACCTCGCAGGAACTGGTCGACGTCGCCTTCGCCACCCCTGCGCTCGGCTATGCCCTCGATGCCAAGGGAGGCTTGCAGCGCACGAACAACGGCGGCGTCAGCTGGCAGACGCTCAGCCCGGGCACGACCACGCCGGCCCAGGCGGTCGTCGCGCTGCCCAGAAGCACGCTGCTGATCGGCCCGGTCGGCGTCTACCGCGCCGTCGCCGGCGGCCCCTTCGAACCGGTCACCGCGCGCGCGGCATCTAAGGCACCGCTGTCCGACTACGACCTCGTCGGCTCGACCGTGTTCGCGTTCGGTCAGAACTCCCACAGCCTGATCCGCTCGACCGACGAAGGCGCGAAGTGGACGGCGCTCACCGTGCCGCTGCAGCGCCGCGCCTCGCACAAGCAAGGCCGCCGCGTGTCGGCCAGGGCCGGCGTCTCGATCCGCAGCATTGCCTTCACGAGCACCCTGCGCGGGTACCTGCTCGACACCGCCGGGCGCCTGTGGACCACCTCGAACGGTGGACGCTCGTGGAGCGAAATCCTCTCGGCGGGAACCGGCGAAGGGGTCCAGCTCGCGTTCGGCTCATCCGGAGAGGGCTTTCTCAGCGTCGACGGATTCGGAAACGACCACGGCGACGCCTACGTCCTGCGCACCGTCAACGGGGGCGCCACGTGGCACCCGCAGGAGATCAGCGTCGGCGAAATCCCGTATGGCGGTCTGGTCGCGAGCAGTGGTCTCAACGCGGCCGCGCTCGTGGACGCGACCACCGTCAGCGGCGAACCCGACGATCGCGCCCTGTTCGCCACGACCACCGGCGGCGACGTCTCAGGATCGTCGGAGACCCTCGCGCTATCGACTCCCAAGGCCCGTCTCACGAAGCGTGCCCTCGAGCGCGCCCGCTACTCGGTCCGCGTCACCGGCGCCCTCTCGGGCGCCCTCGGGGGCGAGACGATCGTCGTCTCCCGGCGCAACCTCGCCGGCGGCCCGTGGCACCAGCAGCAGGTCGTTGCCGGCGCCAACGGCGGCAGCTTCACCACCAGCTGGCACGTCACGCAGTCCTCGGTGTTCGTCGCCCAGTGGGCCGGCGAGAGCGGCCGTCCGGGCGTCGGCTCGCGGGTGTTGAGGGTGGCTGTCACGAAGTGACGTTCCCCACTAGCCGGGGCCTGAGCGCGCGGGCCCCGGCCGCATATCGGGTAAGGTCTCGGGCCGTGAGGCGCGGGGGCTCTTCGGTGTGAGCGGTGTCGTCGGCAGCGAGGCGCGGCCGAGCGGTATCGGGCGCCCGCTGCGTGGGCTGGCTGGGCGCAGGAGGGACGTGGTCACGCGGCCGTACCCGCGGCTGATCTCGGTGGTGATCGTTGCCGTGGCCGTTCTCGGCGCGCCGGCCGCCGCCTCCGCGATCCCGCCGTCCTCGCTGATCGCCCATCCGAGCGAGATGCCCGGCTTCGCCGGCGCCAAGGTCCGGCTTCATTCCGCCACCACCGCATCGCGCTATGCCAAGCTCGTGCTTCACGACAGCTCGCGTGAAGCCCGCAAGGAAGTGCCCAAGCTGCGCCGTCAGGGCTTCCGGGAGGGCGTGCAGGAGCTGCTGAGCAGCTCGCAGGGCGAAGCGCTGTCGAGCGCGGTCGTGTTTCACTCGCCTGCCGCCGCCCGGCACGAGCTGAAGGTGAGCATCGCACAGTCCGTCAAGGCTCAGGGGGGGTCGGCGGCGATCAAGCGCTTCACCGTCGCCGCGATCCCCGGAGCGTTCGCGTTCAGCGCCACCGAAGCCGGCCATCCCGGCGGAGCCGCCAACGTGCTGTTCACGACCGGCCGCTGCTTCTTCGTACTCGGCGATTCGCTGAAGAGCGCCCCACCGGCACAGCTCCGCGTCGCGCCCACCGCCGGCGCCACGGCGCTCTACGGGCGCGTCAAGAGCCTCTGCGCCTGAGCTCGGTGCCGTATGGGCCCGGGCGCTCTACCGGCGCGTCCACGGTCTCTGCGCCTGAACGGGCCGGCGTCAGGCCGGCCAGGCGTTCTCGCCGGTCACCGCGCCGCGCACCGCCTTGAGGCTCAGCAGCGCGCACTTGCGGCGCGTCGCCGACACCGGAATGCCGAGCAGCTCGAGCATCCAGTCGGCGCCGAGCCTGCCGGCCTCCTCGACGTCCATGCCCTTCAGCTCCTCGGACGCGATCGACGCCGCCGCCTGCGAGATCGCGCAGCCGTGGCCGTGGAAGCGCAGATCTTCGATCTGCCCGTCCTTGACGCGGATCTGCACGCCGAGCTCGTCGCCGCACAGCGGGTTGTGCTCGAACGCCTCGAGATCGTGCGGCTCCAGCTCGCCGAAGTTGCGCGGGTGCTTGTAGTGGTCGAGGATGTTGTCGCGGTAGAGGTCGTCCATGTCAGAGGCCGGTCACGTCGTGGTCGGCAGAGCCCCGCAGGTCACGCAGGCCGGATAGAGCCGGCGGGGGCCGAGTCGCTGCACCAGCTCGCGCACGTCAGAGCCCGAACAGCTCGCGCCCGGCGATCAGCGCGCTGACGAGCGCATCGATGTCCGCAGGCTCGTTGTAGACGCCGACCGACGCCCGCGCGGTCGCTGCCACACCGAGGCAGCGCATCAGCGGCTGGGCGCAATGATGGCCCGCGCGCACGCATACTCCCTCGCGCCCGACCAGCTCGGCGATGTCGTGCGGGTGCAGTCCCTCGATCGTGAACGCCGCCAAGCCTCCGCGTCGCTCGGCCTGCGGCGGGCCCACCACGCGCAGGCCGGGCACGGTGGCCAGGCGCTCGAGCATGTACGCGGTCAGAGCCTGCTCGTGCGCGCGCACGCGCGCCATGCCCAGCTGCTCGAGGTACTGCGCGGCGACCCCCAGCCCCACCGCCTCGGCGATCGGGGGAGTCCCCGCCTCGAACCTGTACGGAATCTCCCGCCAGCTCGCCGACTGCGCCTCGACGCTCGCGATCATGTCGCCGCCGGTAAGAAACGGCTCCATCAGCTCGAGCACCTCGCGGCGGCCGTGCAGAACGCCGATCCCGGTTGGCCCGAGCGCCTTGTGGCCCGTCCAGGCGTAGAAGTCGGCGCCGATCTCCGCCACATCCACGGGCATGTGCGGGACCGCCTGGGCCCCGTCGATCAGCGTCGCCGCACCCGCCTCACGCGCGCGCCCCACCATCTCGGCGACGGGGTTGATCGTCCCCAGCACGTTCGAGACGTGGGCGAACGCCACCATCCGCACGTCGCCACGAGCCAGCTCGGCGTCCAGCTGCGCCAGCGACAGCTCGCCCCGCTCATCGATCTCGAGATAGCGCAGCTCCGCCCCGCGCTCACGGCAGAGGACCTGCCAGGGCACCAGGTTGGCGTGATGCTCCATCTGCGTGATCAAGACCGCATCGCCCCGTCCGACGTTCGCGCGTCCCCAGGCGTAGGCGACGAGGTTGATCGCCTCGGTCGCGTTGCCGGTGAAGATCGTGCACTGAGGGTCGGCCCCGACGAACCCGGCCACCGCCTCGCGCGCCCCTTCGTAGGCCGCGTCCGCCTCCTGCGCGAGCGCGTACACGCCGCGGTGCACGTTGGCGTTGTGCTCGCGCAGATGCGCCGCCAGCGCGTCGATCACGACCGCAGGCTTCTGCGAGGTCGACGCACTGTCCAGGTACGCCAGCTCGTGACCGTCGAAGCGCCGCGCGAAGATCGGGAAGTCGCTGCGCACGTCGAGCGAGCGCGCGCTCGCGGGCTGATCCGGCGAGACGGCGTCGGCGGGGTGACCCGGCGAGGAGGCGCCGGACGGACGATTCATCGAAGCAGCTCCCGCTGCCGTTGCGCTCCCAGATCGCGCAGCGGACGCGGTGCGCTCCGAGCTAGCGAGTGGTGGCATACGCCTCGATGTCCTCGCGCGCGTGCGCCAGCTTGGCGGCCAGCTTGGCGCGCACCAGATCTTCGAGCGGCTCGTCGCGCAGCTCGGTCAGCACCGGCTCGAAGAAGCCCTCGACCAGCAACCTCACCGCGCTCGCTCGATCCAGGCCGCGCGACTGCATGTAGAAGATCGCGCTCTCGTCCAGCTCGCCCACCGTGCCGCCGTGCGAGGCCGACACGTCGTCCGCCGACACCAGCACCGAGGGAATCGCGTCCAGGCGCGCCTTCGGCGAGAGCATCATCGTGTGGATCTGCAGATAGGTGTGCGTCTGCCGCGCCCCGGGGTCGATCTGGATCAGCCCCTCGAACGACGAACGGCTCGCACCGGTCGCGGCGCCGCGCCAGTGCACGTCCCCGCCCGAGGGCCCCGTCTCGTGCAGGTCCACCGCGAACGCGTCGAGGTGCTCCTCGCCCTCGCTGAAGAACAGGCCTCTGAACGCCATGTCGCCGCCGGGCTCGGACACCGCCAGCTCGAGGTGCTGACGCACCAGCCGCCCGCCGAGCAGCGACGGCAGCCAGTGGCAGTAGGCGTCGCGACCGACACCGACAAAGCGCGTGGACACGTCGTACACCTCGCCGCCGCTCCAGTCCTGCACCTGCGCCAAGCGGCAGCGCGCGCCCTCGTGCAGGTAGCACTCGAACGCCCCGGCGTGCAGCGACTGGCCCTCGAACGAGCCGGCGAGATTGTGCTCGTGCACGCGAAAGTCGCTCGCGCGATCGCCCACCACCAGCGAGCGCCCGTACTGGGCCACGCCGGCGCCCTCGATCGCATAAACGATCTCAAACGGCTCCGCCACGGCCACGCCCGGGGGCACATACAGATAGGCGCCCCCCGTCCAGAACGCCGCGTTCGCCGCCTCGAGCTTGTGACGGTCATAGGTCAAGCGCTTGCTGAAGTGCTCACGGGCGCGCTCATCGTCGCGCAACGCATCCTCCAGCGAGCTCAGCACCACGCCGCGCTCGGCGAGCCTCGGGTCGAGCTCGACATGCACCACCGAGCCATCGACCTGCACGATCCGCCCGGCCAGGCCGGCGCCCGGCCCTCCCCGCTCGGGCAGCCCCGCCCGCACCGACTCGGGCAGCGCTCCGGGCGCGTGTGCGCGCGCCTCGAGATCGTCGAGATCCAGCTCCTGCAGGCTCGTCGTCCAGAAGCCCGACCGGCGCCACACCGGCAGCTCGCTCGCCTCGAACACCAGCCGCGCCGCCTCGCGGATCGCCTCCGGCGAGAGCCCCTCGCGCCCCGCCAGGCCCGCGCCGGCGCCGTGCAGAGCGTGATAGAGGCTTGCCTCGCGGTGGCGGCCCGGCTTCGGCGCCACCGTGTCAGGCACCGGTTCGGGCCCCCTCGACCCGCAGGACCCGCAGGGCCCGGCCAGCCGACCCTTTGCGCGGGCGCCGGGTCTCAGGCACCGGCTCCGACCTCCTGGCGGATCTGGTCGTAGCCCTCGCGCTCGAGCCGTTCGACGAGCTCGACGCCGCCCTCGAGCACGATCCGCCCGTCCATCATCACGTGCACGAACTGCGGCTCGATGTAGTGCAGGATGCGCTGGTAGTGGGTGATGATCAAGGCGCCCAGGCCCTGCTCTTCGTAGAGCTTGCGCACGCCCTCCGCGACCGTCCGCAGCGCGTCGATGTCCAGGCCCGAGTCGGTCTCGTCGAGGATCGCGATGTCCGGCGCCAGCATCGCCATCTGCAGAATCTCGGCGCGCTTCTTCTCGCCGCCCGAGAAGCCGTCGTTGAGGTGGCGCGAGGTGAAGGCGCGGTCGACGTCCAGCAGCTGCACCGCGCGCTCGAGCTGGCCGCCGAACTCCTTGACCCCGATCGGCTGCTCGCGCTTGGCGTTGATCGCCATGCGCAGGAAGTTCGCCACCGACACACCCGGAATCGACACTGGATACTGAAACGCCAGGAACAGACCGGCCTTGGCCCGCTCGTGTGGCTCCGACTCCGTGATGTCCTCGCCCTTGAACGTGATCGTGCCGGCCGTGATCTCATAGGCCGGATGGCCGAGCAGCGTGTTCGCCAGCGTCGACTTGCCCGATCCGTTGGGGCCCATCAGCGCGTGCAGCTCCCCGCGCGAGACGTCGAGGTCGACGCCCCGCAGGATCTCGCGATCCTCGGTGCGCACGTGCAGGTCTCTGATCTCGAGGTCGGCCATGTTCTTCGCTCAGGCTCCAGTCGTGAGGGTTTGCGTCTTGGATGCGGCGTGCTCCGCCGCCAGGGTCGGCAAGGTGCGCCCGGCGGCTGCATCGCCGTCGCCGGGGCCGTCGAGCGATGCTTGCGCAGCGCCCAGGTCGTCCAGCCCGATGCCCGCAGCAGCCTGCGCCAGCTGCGCCGGGCTCACCAGCAGATCGGCCAGCGTCGTCTGGCGCAACGTGCTCACGATCGACAGGCGCACGCGCGTCCACAGCAGCTTGGTCGGGCAGACGTGGTCGAGGCTCGACTCGCGCGAACAGACGATCGAGCCGTCCGAGGACTCGGAGATGCACTCGATCGGCGCGATCGACCCCTCGAGCGCCTCGACAACCTCGGCCATCGTGATCTCCGCGGGCCGGCGGGCGAGCAGGTAGCCGCCGCGCGAGCCGCGGCGCGAATCGACCAGACCGGCCTTGCGCAGGCGCGCCACGAGATGCTCCAGGTAGGCGAGCGGCAGCCCGTCGTGCGCGGCGATCTCCGCCAGCGACACGGGATCGCCGCCCTCCTCGCCGGCGCGCCGCGCCAGCTCGACCATCACGCGCACGCCGTACTCGGCCTTGGTTGAGAACATCATCTTCCGGAATACCTACCTGCGAGCTAGGGTATCAGCCGCTTTCGCCCTGCAGCTTGCGGATGTCGTGGGCGAGCGCTTCGGGGGTCAGCTGTTCGAGTCCGTACACCACGCGCTCGTGACCGCTGCGATCGAGCAGCATGACCGACGCGTAACGGTCGAACGCGCTGCGCCCCGCGCTCGCGGGCACCACTTTGTAGGCACGCCAGACCGGTGCCAGCTGGGCCTGCGACCCGGTCAGGTACTCGACACGCCCGCTCAGGCCCACCTGCGCCAGGAAACCCTCGATCCGCGTCCGCGTGTCGGCCGCCGGATCGGCGCTGATGAACACCACCGGCACCGGACCGGGCAGTTCTTCGAGCGCCCCGCGGATCTGGTCGGCGATCACGACGCAGGTGGCGCCGCAGCTCGAGTACAGGAACGCGAGCACGGCGACCTGGCCGTGCAGGCTGCCCAGCGAGACCGTGCCGCCGTGCTGGTCGGCCAGGGCGAAGTCGTGCACCGCGAGACTCGCCGGCAGAGCTGCGCCATCGAAGCCGGTCGAGGAGGTCGCTTCGGCGCCGCTCGCGTCTTCGCCGCCGCCTTCGAGCGACGCCGTCGAGCTGGTGCCCGCGCCGTCGTGCGAATGCTGCAAGCCGGCCACGAACACCGCCAGCGCCAGCGCCAGCGCGACCAGCATCGCGATCGCCAGGAGAGCTCTGCGCGTGCGCACCGACATCGTCGTCCAGGGTACGTGTCAGGGTGGTCCTCGGGGTGCGTGTCGGGGTGGCTCTCGGGGTAGGTCCCAGGGTGGTCCTGGAGCTGAAATCCGACCTGGCACGGCGGCGGACCGGCGCTATACTTTGTGAAGTTCCATGAAATCCGACCATGATTTAGAGGTTTTCAGATGAGCGTCTCAGGCAGCGAGCTGCTGCGGCAGGTCAAGAGCCAGATCGACGAGATCGACCCCTCCGAGGTCAAGGAGCTGATCGGGGAGGGCGTGCCGATCATCGACGTCCGCGGGAGCGAAGAGTTCGCCACCGGCCACCTCCCCGGCGCCAAGAGCATTCCCCGCGGCCACCTGGAGTCGCGCATCGACGCGGCCGTCCCCGACCGCTCCGCGCAGGTGATCCTCTACTGCGCCGCCGGCAACCGCTCCGCCTACGCCGCGCGCACGCTCCAACAGGACATGGGCTACGAGCACGTCCGCTCGATGACCGGCGGCATCACGCTCTGGAAGGACCGCGGCTACGAGGTCGAGATCCCGCGCGCCCTCAGCTCCGAACAGCGTGACCGCTACTCGCGGCACCTGCTGATCCCGGAGATCGGGGCCGAGGGCCAGCAGAAGCTGCTCGACGCCAAGGTGCTGCTGCTCGGCGCCGGCGGGCTCGGCTCGCCCACCGCGCTCTATCTCGCCGCGGCCGGCGTCGGCACGCTCGGGATCGTCGACGACGACGACGTCGACCTGTCCAACCTGCAGCGCCAGGTGATCCACTCCACGCAGCGCGTCGGCATTCCCAAGGTCGACTCCGCCGAGGAGTCCATCCACGCGCTCAACCCCGACGTCAAGGTCGTCAAGTACCCGGTCCGGCTGAACGCCGAGAACATCATGGAGATCATCGAGGGCTGGGACGTGATCGTCGACGGCGTCGACAACTTCCCCACCCGCTACCTGCTCAACGACGCCAGCGTGCGCCTGCAGATTCCCGTCGTGTCGGCCTCGATCCTCGGCTTCGACGGCCAGCTGTCGGTGTTCAAGCCCTACGACGGCCCCTGCTACAGATGCCTGTTCCGCGAGCCCCCGCCCGCGGAGCTCGCGCCCTCGTGCGGCGCCAACGGCGTCCTCGGCGTGCTCCCGGGCACGATGGGCCTGTTGCAGGCCACCGAGGTCGTCAAGCTGATCCTCGGCATCGGCGAGCCCGCGATCGGCCGGCTGCTGCTGTACGACGCGCTGGCCGCCACGCTGACAGAGGTCAAAGTCCACCGCGACCCCGACTGCCCGATCTGCTCGCGCGCCCCCGAGGAGATCGCCGACGAGGAGATGGGCGTCTTCCCGGACTACGAGGCGTTCTGCGCGGCCGCCGGTTAGCGGCACGCTGGCACGGCGCCAGGCTGCGTCCTCGCTCGCTTATGTGCAAGGCGCACACTTCGCTCACTGCGTCCTTCCCTGGCTTGGCCAGCGAGCCGCTAACCAGGTTTTCCACCCACCAGGCTTCAGCGGGCCCGGCCTGCTAATCATTCCGCGATGGCCACGATCAAGATCCCGCCTGTCCTGCGCGCGTCGGTCGGCGGCGAGAAGCAGCTGCAGGCAAACGGCGCGAGCGTCGGCGCGGTCCTGCGCGATCTCGCCTCGAGCCACCCTGCCACCGAGAGCCAGCTGTTCTCGCCCGACGGCCAGCTCAACCGCTACGTCAACGTCTATCTCAACGACGAGGACGTCCGCGTGCTCGGCGGGCTCGACACCGCCGTCGCCGACACCGACACGCTTGTGATCCTGCCGGCGATGGCCGGCGGGCGCTAGGCGCCCCAGGCGGGCAGCCGGCGGGTGCCGGCGCGCCCCGCGCGAAAACGCGCATCCGACCGGGGACACGCTGCCACCGATACCGCTGGGTCGATCGTGCCGCGGGGCACCCCACACGCGCTGTTCGCCGGTAGTCCAGGCGTCCAATTTCTCTTGCAGCGCTAAACCGTCTCGCCCAAGCGCCGATCGGGGCGCTTGTATGCGCATGCACGCCGACAGCGCCACCGGTACACACGCCGGCGCACACACGGCCAGCGCCATCACAGACCTCGATCGCGGCGGCTCGGCCGTCCTGCGCGCCTCGCGGATCGCGGCCCTGCCGCTGTTGCTCGGCGCCTCACTGGCCCTGCCCGGACCGGCGTCGGCCAGCCGGCCGCCGAAGTACTCGCTGTCGGTCGTCGAGGGCGAGACCACGCTGCCCGAATATCCGGTCGACAGCACCAGCGCCGGCGTCAGCGAATCCCACACGTCGGTCGCCGTCTCGATCACGCGCGCCGGCACGGTCGTGGCCAGAAGCCACGGCGAAGGCAGCGCCTGGCTATCGCAGGTCCCACAGGCGGGCGACGTGGTCGGCATGGAAGCGCCCGTCGGCAACACGGTCGGAACCTTCGTCTACGACGGCCTGCCCGCGATCGATCCAACCGTATGCGCCGGCTCGACCAACTTCTCCGGGCAGAACTCCTCCGGCGAGACGGTCCAGGGCGGCTACTTCACCGAACTGCCCAACCTGCCCTATGGCCCGGAACGGGTCGGCCGCGGCAGGGCGCAGGTGACGGCGCTGTCCGGGTCGAGCTTCGGCGGCAACTTCCTCACGCCGCTCTCCATCGGCCAGACGGTCTATGCCGTGGAGTCGCTCGAAACGCCGCTGGCCGGCGGAGCGGTGTTCGAATACAGCAGCGAAACCGTGCGACCCGTCGGCTCCTGTCCGCCGCCGCCTCCGCCGCCTCCGCCCCCGCCGCCGCCACCACCGCCACCGCCGGCTCTGCTGGGCTCGCTCTTCAAGCTCGACAAGGTCACGATCCACGAGCTGCTCACGTCCGGCTGGCTCACCGAGGTGACGATCAACCAGCCCGGCACCGTCACCGAGGACCTCTATCAGCAGAACGGCAAATTGCCGGCCTTCGCGGCATCGGTCCACGGCAAGAAGCGCCACAAGCACTACACGCCGCCGGCGCTGCTGCTTGCGCGCGGTACCACCACCGCGCACAGCGCCGGGACGGTCAAGGTGCTGATCCGTGTGACCCCGAAGGGACGCAAGCGGCTCAGGCACTCGCACAAGCTGAAGGCCGTGCTGATCACCACGCTGCACAGCAGCTCCGGCGCCAAGCTGACGCTCCCGCGCCACCCGCTGTCGCTGCGCCGCTAGGCTCCTCCGGCCTCGGGCTCGATGCCGGCGCTCGCCCTGCTCACCGCCGCGCTCGCCTGGCTGCAGCCGCCGCCGGTGCTGCCGCTGCCCCCTCGCGGCGGCCCGGAAGCCCCGCCGCGCCCCTACGGCGCCGCGCCGGCTCCGGGACAGCCGGCTCCGCCGACCGCCTCCAGGCCCGTACGCGAACAGAACCGCGCGCTGCTCACCGGTCCGTTCCCGCGCGGCGGTCTGGTGCGCGGCGTCTCCGAAGGAACGCTGCTGCTGAGCGAAAGCCCCTCCACCCGCGCGCAGGCCTTCGCCCGCATCCGCGCCGCGGGTGCCAGCGTCGTGCGCATCCCGGTGGACTGGCGGACCGTGGTGAGCCCGTCTCCGCCGCCCGGCTTCGACGCGCGCGATCCCGCGAGCCCGTCCTACCGCTTCGAAGCGATCGACGCCGCCGTACGCGGCGCGGCAGCCGTCGGTCTGACGCCGCTCTTGGTCGTCTCCCACGCCCCGGCCTTCGCCGAATCGCCGCACCGCTGGCCCTACGCCTACGCGGGCAGCTGGGCGCCGAGCCCGAGCGCGCTCGATGCCTTCGCCGCGGCGCTCGCGCAACGCTATGACGGCTCGTTCCCCGATCCGCTCGCCCCGGGGCGAACCCTGCCCCGCGTCGCCCTGTTCCAGGCCTGGAACGAGCCCAACCTGGCCCGCTACCTGGAGCCGCAGTGGGTGGCCGCACAGGGCCACTGGAGCGCGTTCTCGCCGCTGCTCTACCGCCAGCTGCTGAACGCCTTCTACGGCGGCGTCAAGTCGGTCGAGCCCGCCGACCTCGTGATCGCCGCCGGCGTCGCCCCGAACGGCGAACCGCCCGGCGACGGTCGCATGGCGCCGGTCACGTTCCTGCGCGCACTGCTGTGCCTGCCGGCCGGCCACTGTCCCGATCCGCCGCACTTCGACGTGCTCGACTTCCACCCGCTGTCCGTGGCCGATCCCGACACCCCGGCGAGCTCGTCACTCGACGTGGCGATCTCCGATGCCGCCAAGGTCACCGACCTGCTGCGCCGGGCCGAACGGCTGCACACCGCGCTGCCGCCGGCCCACAAGCCCGTGTGGGTCACAGAGCTCAACTGGGAGAGCGCCCCCGCCGCGCCCGGCGGAGTGCCCGCCGGCGTGCAGGCGCAGTGGCTCTCACGCGCCCTGCACCGGCTGTGGGTCGCCGGCGTCGGGCTCGTCGCGTGGCAGTTCCTGGTCGACCCCTATCCAGGCGTGCCGCTCGCCACCCCCACGGGCGGCGAGCTCGAATACGCGCGCCCCGCCGGCCTGTTCAGCGCCGGCCCGAGCGGCGATCCGGCCGACGCCCAGCCCAAGCCGTTCCTGCAGGGCTTCATGCTGCCATTCGATCCGCTGCGCCTGGACCGCACGCGCGTGCGCGTGTGGGCGCTGCTCTCGGCGCCCGGTCGGGCCGCGCGGCTGCAGCGCCGTACGCGCGACGGCGCCTGGGACACGCTCGCCACGTTGCGAGCCGACGGCGCCGGCATCCTCAACGCGCTCGTGACGATGCGCGGACCCGCAAGCCTGCGTCTGGAGACCGAATCGCTCGCGAGCGCCGCGGCGTTCGTGCCCGCCTCCCGCAGCCGGCTGTAAGCGCGCCGACGCTCGCCGAGCGAGCGCCCGCCCGGCATTCGCGCTACGCGGGCCCTCCACTCCGCCGGCCGGTCGGCCGTTCGTCCGTGCCCGGCCTGGACACGAAATGCGATCAGGCCGCGATCTGCTCCGGCTGCGGCTCGCCGCCGCTCACGTCCGCCGCAGGCACGTGGCTGATCGCGTGCTCGGCCAACGCGGTGATCGTCAACGACGGGTTCACGCCGACATTCGCCGGGATCGCCGCCCCGTCGCAAACCAGCAGGTTCTCGTAGCCGAACACGCGCTGGCGCGCATCGACCACGCCGCGCCCGGCATCTCCCGCGATCACTGCGCCGCCGAGGATGTGCGCGGTCGTGGGCACGTTCAACAGCGCCTCCATCACCGAGCTCTGGGCGGTCCCGCCGGTGCGCCGCGCAAACCATTCGGCCGCGCGATTGGCGACCGGGATGAAGGTCGGATTCGGCCGCTGCGGATCCTGTTCGGTTGTCATCCGCAGCAGCCCGAACGGACCCCGGCGCGCGCGCAGCGCGATCGCGTTGTCGAGCGTCTGCATCACCAGCAGGATGATCGTGCGCCGCGACCAGTGCTTGGGAAACATCGCCTGCGCAAAGCGGCGCGGGTGCAGCGCGATCTGCCCCAGCAGCTTCAGCGGGCGCGTCACGCGCGTCCCGTCGCCGACCAGCAACGTGTAGAAGCGGTGCATCGAGTCGCCGTCGTCGCCGTAGGTCACGGTCTCGATGTGAGTGTGCGCATCGGGGTAGATCGAGGAGCTGATCGCCACGCGCCTGATCAGGTCGTCGGGATAGTCCTCGGGGACCGTCACCGTCAGGATCGACTCGCTGTTGGTTCGCACCAGCTCACCCAGCCGCGCCGAGACTCTGCCGAGCGACCCGTTCAGGCGACAGCGCTGCAGCAGCCTGTTCGTGCCGAGCGCCCCGGCCGCCAGCACGACCCCGCGCGCGCGATGCACCCGGCGATCCTTGCGCACCCAGGCGCCCGAGCGCACCGATTCGACCTCATAGCCCTCCTCGCCGGACCCGGCCCCCAGCGGTCGCACGTCCACCACCGTCCGTTCGGGCATCACGCGCGCGCCGCGCTTCTCGGCGAAGTACAGGTAGTTCTTGACCAGCGTGTTCTTGGCCCCGTGGGGGCAGCCGACCATGCAGCGTCCGCACAGCCTGCAGCCCGTGCGATCGGGGCCCTCGCCGTCGAAATACGGGTCGGGGACGGTCTTGCCGGGCTCGCCGAAGAACACGCCGACCGGCGTCTTGCGATAGCTCTCGCCGACGCCGAGCTCATCTCCCAGCTCGCGCAGCAGCTGGTCGGCGGGATCGTCATAGGGGTTCTCGACCACCCCCAGCATCCGCTGCGCCTCCGCGTAGTGGGGCGCCAGCTCCGTCTCCCAGTCGTTCAGCTCCGCCCACTGGGGATCCTCGAAGAACTGGGGCGGCGGCACATACAGCGTGTTCGCGTACCCGAGGCTGCCGCCGCCCACGCCGCAGCCCGACACGACCGCCACGTCTTTGAAGATCGTCAGCCTGAAGATGCCCTTCATGCCGATCAACGGGTTCCACGAGTAGCGCCTGTGATCCGCCGTCGACGCCGGCAGCTCGTGGTCGGCAAAGCGCCTGCCGCACTCGAGCACGCCGACGGAATAGCCCTTCTCGGTCAGCCGCAGGGCCGACACGCTCCCGCCGAAGCCCGAGCCGACCACCAGCCAGTCGAAGTCAAAGCTCTCATCGTCGTCCATGCTCGGGGCCTCGCTCGAGGTTGCTGGGGGGCGCCGCGGGTCAGGTTTGCGGTGCTGCTGGGGGTTTGGGGCGCCGCGGGTTAGGTTTCGGTGCTGCGCGATGGGCTCGGGGTTGGGGGCGCCGCGGGGGAGTCTCTCAGATTTTAGTGGGCGACTGGCTGGTTGGCCAGCCGGTTGCGGCCGTCCCTCAGCCGCCGCCGCCTTCGACGATTTTCTCGGCGAACCGCAGCATCCCGAGCGTCACCCAGGGCAGCTGGTTGGCCCGCAGGCGCAGGCCGACGTTGCCGTCCGGTCCGGTCACCTCGACCAGTGTGATCACGCGCCCGATCTGGTAGTTGTCGCCGAAGTCTCGTTCGATGGCATCCATCTGATCGGCGACTTCCTGCATCAGCTTCGCTCTTGGGTCCGGCTGTGCACCTGCGTCGTCTGCGTCGTCGTTTCCCGCCGCTGCCATCGGGACCTCCCCGTCGAATGAACAAAGGAGGGCATCATGGCACCGCCAGCCTCAGCGCCCGTCGCGCAGCGTCGCCGCCCCCCTTGAAAGCGACACCCCCACGACCGCCACGCGCCGCTATATTCCGTGAAGTAATGGCGGTGGAGAGGCTGAGGAACCGGCCCTGCGGCGGCCGCTACGGGGATCTCGTGCAGTCGATCGGCAACACGCCGCTCGTCGAGCTGCCGCGGCTGTCGCCCAAGCCCGGCGTGCACATCTGGGCCAAGCTCGAGTGCCGCAACCCCACCGGCTCTGTCAAGGACCGCGTCGCGCGCGCCCTGATCGAGGATGGCGAGGAGAAAGGCGCGCTCTCGCCCGGTCAGACGATCCTCGAACCGACCTCGGGCAACACGGGCATCTCGCTCGCGATGATCTGCGCCCGCAAGGGCTACCGCCTGAAGGTCGTGATGCCCGAGAACGTCACGCCCGAGCGCACCCAACTGCTGCAGATGTACGGCGCCGAGATCGTCTATTCGCCGGGCTCGGAGGGATCCAACGGCGCCGTCGCGAAGGCCCTCGCGATGGCCGCACAGGACGCGAGCTGCTACATGCCGTACCAGTACGGCAACCAGGCCAACCCGAACGCCCACTACAACGGCACCGCGCTCGAGATCCTCGAAGAGCTCGATGAGGTCTCGGCGTTCGTCGCCGGGCTCGGCACGGGGGGGACCCTGATGGGCAACGGCCGCCGCCTGAAGGAGACCTTCGGCGAGGCCGTCAAGATCGTCGCGGCCGAGCCGATGCAGGGCGAGCCCGTGCAGGGGCTGCGCTCGCTCGATGACGGCTTCATCCCGCCGATCATCGACCTATCGCTGCTCGATCGCAAGATCTTCGTCACCAACCGCGACGCGATCGTCTGGACACGCAAGCTGCTCGATCTCGAGGGCCTGTTCGCGGGCGTCTCGACCGGCGCGATCGCCAGCATCGCGGTGCGCATCGCCGGCGAGCTTGACGAGGGCAACGTCGTGTTCGTGGTCGCCGACGACGGCTGGAAGTACCTCTCGAGCGGCATCTACACGCTGCCCGTCGACGAGATCGAGGATCTCGAATCGACCGTGTGGTGGTAGGCCCCGCCGCCGTGGCGACGCGTGGGCCTGCTGAGCGAGGGCGGACGTGAAGATCTCCCAGCAGCTGCTCGACGAGCTGATCGCGCACGTGCTCGAAGACCCCGTCAACGAGATCTGCGGCGTCGTCGCCGTCGACGCCGACGGCTCCGAACCCGGGAGCGCCCGCGCGACCGACCTCTATCGCGCCGCCAACCGCCACGCGAGTCCGATGAAGTTCGAGATCGAGCCCGCCGAACTGCTGAAGATGTACAACGCGATCGAGGACCGCGGGGGGCGGATCGGCGCGATCTACCACTCGCATGTGCGCAGCAGGCCATACCCATCGCAGACCGACATCAACTTCGCCGCCAACTGGCCAGGCGTCGAGTGGATCATCGTCGGTCTCGTCGATCCGAGCCGGCCCGAGATCCGCTCCTACCTGATCGATCAGGGGCAGGTGCGCGAGGTCGCGCTCGAGCGCCAGTAGCCGAGTGAGGGGGCAGAAGCGAAAGCGACCATGAGCTCCGGCCCACCGCTCCTCGTCTGTCCGTCGTGCGCACTCGAGCATCCTGCCGACCAGCGCTTCTGCGAAGCCTGCGGAATGCCGCTCGTGCACGCCGGCCACGAGTCGCTCGACGCCAGCGAGCGCCAGCAGCGAGCCCGCAAGATCAAGCCGCAATACACCGAAGGCGAGCTCGTACCGGTCGCCCGCGCCGGCGATCAGCCCCAGGCCGAGTTCATCGCCAACCTGCTGCTCGAGGAGGGCATACCGTGCCTGCTGCGCAATCAGATCGGCGGCTACTCGCCGATGATCGGCCCCCGCGAGATCCTCGTCCCGGCGTCCGGCGCCGAGGCCGCGCGTGAGGTGCTGCGAGCTCGCCAGCAGCCGCCCAGTGGCGCGTCACTTCTGGACCCGGAGGACTAGCCGCGCCCCTCAGTGCTCGGGTCGAGCCGTCGTTGGGCTCAGAACCTGAGCCGTCGTTGGCTCAGAACCTGAGTCGTCGTTACGCTCAGACCAAGACCGGCGCGTCGGCTTCGCCGACGATCGCCCCGATCTCTTCCGAGGCGCGCTCGAACTCGGCGTCGGACAGCACCGGCGTGCCCTCGAAGGGAAGCTCGCGCTGGAGCTCCACCCACGCCTGGGACGGGCTGAACTCGTCCTTCACCTTGACCGTCACCGGGCGTGGAATGCGATACGTGCGCAGCAACAGCACGTGCAGCGGCTGCTGGCGGCGCCAGCCCAGGCGTCGTTCGGCGTAGCTCGGCGTCCACACATAGAACGGCGAGAGCGCGTCGACGCCGCGCGGATCGTTGATCGTGAAGTGCCCGGCCACCTCGGCCCAGGCCCGGATCCGCACGCGGTCGGGCTGCTGGACGGGAATCCCGGACGTGAACGCGTGCAGCGGCTCGCCGTCGCTCCAGACGCCCTCCTCGAGCGCCCGCCTCAGCTCCGGCTGGTGGGACTCCCGCACCAGATCGCCGCTCTGGTTGTCGAAGGTCGGATATAGGAAGAAGCGCTCGTGCGCGAGCCGAAACGGCTTACCAGGCTCGCGCAGCATCCCCTTGCGCAGGGTCAGCAGCTGCTCGCCTTCCGCGAGCGCGCGAACGGTAACAGCCCATTCTCTAAGAGCAATTGGCATGGCAGGACCTGGGGGGAGATCAGCTATGAAGGAGAACGAAACGAGAACGTCTCTATGTGGCCGAATGCCGCCCGGAAACGCTGGGTGGCTGCTACGGCAAGTGCGTTAAAGATACGAAATCCTGATCGAAATCCCAAATCCCCCGCAAATCGGCACGTTTTTACGACCCGGGCGGCCAGGCTCCGTACCGAAGCGTCGGTGCAGCAGGAGGCCCTTCGCCATCGGGTGCGGGGCCTCTCACGATCAGCCGTGCCGCGAGCCCTCAGCTTGGCCGCAGCCGCCTCCGCCCGGCGTTTCGACGCGCAGGCGCCCGCCCTCCCGCAGCACCCCGCTCAGCTTGCCCGGGATCGGTACGCCGTCGAGCAGATCGCGTCCGCGCAGCCCGTCCTCGCCTCCCGCCGCGCCGCGCGGCGCCCGGCGGCGGCGCTCGGCGATAAGCGAGAAGGTCAGCTCGCGCAGCGCCTCGATCTCGCGAACCACGCCATCGCCGCCGCGATGCGCACCCGCGCCGCCTGAGCCCCGGCGCAGTGCGTACTCGACCACGCGCAGCGGAAATTCGCGCTCGAGCGCCTCCACGGGCGTGTTCAGCGTATTGCTCATCGCGACGTGAACCCCGCTCGGCCCGTCCGCGTCGGCGCACGCGCCCTGGCCGCCCCCCAGCGTCTCGTAGTAGGCGAACGTCCGGTCGCCGAGCGTCAGGTTGTTCATCGTGCCCTGGCCCTGGGCCCGGCCGAACGCCGTGAGCACGAGATCCGCCACACGCGAGCTCGTCTCGACGTTGCCGGCTGCCACCGCGGGGGCGTCATCGACCCCCGTGCGCGACGCCACGGCGTTCAGGATCGAGCCCCGCGGTGCGACTATCTCGATCGGGCGATAGGCCCCCGCGGAGGGGGGGATGTCGGGATCGGTCAGCACGCGCACGGCGAACAGGCACGCCGAGCGCGTCACCGCCAGCGGGCAGTTGAGGTTGCCCTCGTGGCGTCCGGCGCTGCCGCCGAAGTCGAGCGTCAGCCTGTCTCCCGCCACGGTCGCTCGCACGCGCAGCGCGAGCTCGCCCTCCGGCGCCTCGAGCACGTCCTCGGCGCTGCGCTCGCCGTCACCCAACGCCTCGATGCACGCGCGCGTGCGCCGCTCCGCGTAGTCGAGCACCGCGTCCGTGCCCTCGTGCAGCCTCCGCGAACCCAGTCGACCGGCCAGCTCCCGCAGGCGCTGGGCGCCCAGCCGGTTCGCCGCCAGCTGCGCGCGCAGGTCCGCTTCGCGCTCCGCCGGCTGGCGCATCTGCCTCGAGATCTCGTGCAGCGCCGCCGCATCCAGGCGCCGCGGGTCGATCACCACGCCCTCTTCGGCGAGCGTCCTGCTGTCGGCCGGCATCGACCCAGGGATCCGTCCGCCGACGTCGGCGTGATGCGCGCGGTTGGCCGCGAACCCGAGCAGCTCGCCGCCGTCGATGCTCAGCACCGGCGTGATCACCGTGATGTCGGGCAGGTGCGTCCCGCCGGCGAACGGGTCGTTCAGCACCCAAGATGCGCCGTCGCGGTGATCCTCGCCGAGCACCGCCTGCACCGCCGCGGGCATCGAGCCCAGGTGCACCGGTATGTGCTCGGCCTGCATCGTCATCTCGCCGTCGCGGTCGAACAGCGCCGTCGACGCGTCGCGCCGCTCCTTGATGTTCGATGAGTGCGCCGAGCGGATCAGCACCGCTCCCATCTCCTCGCACGCCGCGCGCAGCGCGCCGCTCAGCACCTGCAGCTCGATCGGATCGAGCGCGCTCATGTGCCCGCCGTCGCATCCGACCGGCTCATCGGCCGCTCGATCAGGTCGCCCGCCACGCGCCTCAGGCGCACGTTGCCCCACTCGTCCACCGTCCCCGCCCAGCCCTCGGCGACCCACACGGTCGCCTGCGCCAGAGCGTAGGTCGTCGGGCCCAGCAGCCGCCCCCCGGCCGCACCGAGCCGATGCAGGCGCGCCCGTGGCGCCGCTTCCCAGACCGACGCCCTGATCGTGACCAGCTCGACCTCGGCGCCGTCGTCGCGATATCCATAGCGCTCTTCGTGCAACCGCGCGAACGCCTCTCGCACCAGCCCCGGATCGGAGGAGTCCGTCTCGACCGGCAGCTCAAACGACTGGCCGCGATAGCGCAGCTCATATACCGTGCGGGCGCGCGACTCCCGCGCGCCCAGCTCGAGGCGCGCCCGCCCCAGCAGCTCGTCGCGCGCCTCTGCGATCCGCTGGTCTGTCAACGTCGCTCCCCGCAGCATCACCGTGCGCGCCACGTCACGCCGCGGCGAGCCCGCCGCCAAGCCCAGCGCGCACAGCACCCCGGCGGCACCTGGGCAGATGATCTCGGCGATGCCCAGCTCCTGTGCCAGCGCGCAACAGTGCAGCGGGCCCGCGCCGCCGAATGCCATCAGGGTGAACCGGCGCGGGTCCACGCCGCGCTCCACCGTGATGCGCCGCAGCGCCCGCAGCATCTCCGCCTCGGCCACGCGCACGATGCCCGCCGCGCATTCGCCGATCGCCAGCCCCAGCTCCCGCGCCAGTCCAGCCACAGCGCGCTCTGCCGCCTCGCGATCGAGCCGCACGCCTCCGGCCAGCAGGCCGTCGGCCGGCAAACGCCCGAGCAGCAGGTTGGCGTCCGTCACGGTCGGGCGCTCGCCGCCGCGCCCATAGCACGCCGGTCCCGGCACCGCTCCCGCCGACTGCGGTCCCACGCGCAGCGCTCCGCCCGCGTCGCGCCAGCCGATCGAGCCGCCGCCCGCCCCGACCGTCTCGATGTCCAGCGCCGGCAACGCCAGCGGACGCCCCGCGATCGCGCGCTCCGCCGTCTCCCCGGCGGCTCCCTGCGAGATCACGCACGCATCGCACGAGGTCCCGCCCATATCCAGGCACAGGACGTCCGGCACCCCCGCCAGGCTCGCCAGCAGCCCCGCGCCCGTCACTCCACCGGCCGGGCCCGAAAGCACGGTCACGGCGGCATGCTCGGCGGCGCGCTCGATCGAGGTCAGCCCGCCCGAGGACTGCATGATCTGCGGCTCGCGCAGACCGCGCGCGCGGCACTCCTGCGCCAGCCTGCGCAGATACGACCCCACCACGGGCGATAGCGCCGCGTCGAGCACCGTCGTCGCGGTCCGCTCGTACTCGCGAAAAGTGCCGACCAGCTCGCTCGACAGCGACACGTGCGCCTGCGCTCCCAGGCGCTCGCGCAACAGCCCGGCGAGCGCTTGCTCGTGCTGCGGATAGGCGTAGGAATGCAGCAGCGACACCGCCACCGCCCGCGGCTCTGCCGCCGCAACCGCGCGCACCAGCCCCCGCGCATGCCGATCGCTGAGCGCCAGCAGCGGTCCGTTCGGCCCGCAGCGCTCGCGCGCCCCGAAGCGCAGCTCCGCCTCAACCAGCGGCTGTGGCGCCGCCGCGCACAGACGGTACAGGCTGGCCCGCGCCTGACGGCCGAGCTCGATCACGTCGGTGAACCCGGCCGTCGCGATCAACGCCGTGCGCGCGTAGCTGCCCTCCAGCAGCGCGTTCGTGGCGACGGTCATGCCATGCGCGAACCGCTCGACCGACGACGCCGTCGCTCCGGCCCCCGCCAGCACCGCGCCCACAGCCTCCAGCACGCCCAGCGCCTGATCCTGCGGGGTCGTCGCGACCTTCGCGCTGTAGACCTCGCCGGCCGCATCCAGCAGCACGGCGTCGGTGAACGTCCCTCCCACGTCGACCCCGACCAGCATGGCCAGAGCCTACGGGGCGGGGGCGGACGTCAAGCGCCGGCGAGGCGGCGATCGCCCGAGCTCGAGCCCCCGCGAAGCCGACCGGCCCGAGATCGAGCCGCGGCCGGTGAAGGGCGATCGCCCGAGATCAAGCCGCCGCCAGCTCCTGGTCCTCGGTTTCGGCAAGATGCTGGTGGGACGGGCAGTAGCCGTTGTGCGGCAGCGGCACCCGCTGACAGGCCGAGCCTTTTCGGGTCGTCGCCCGGCAGCGCGGGCGCTCGCCGCTCACGGCCGTATAGGCCGCGACCGGATTTTCGGACAGATACCAGTCCGCATAGCCGATATAGCGAGCCACCACGCGATACACGTGACCCTGCTCGCTCATCGGAAAGTAGTTGCGCACGTCGCAGAACAGCGTCCGCGCCGGGTGTGCGAAGTAGTGGCGATCCGTCGCCATCCGCTTGACCACGGCCTCGCACGCCCGCAGCACTTCTTCGTGATTGGCGCCGGGCGATGTGCCCCGCGCAGGTGGAAGCACGCGCGGAGCGAGCTCCCGATAGATGGCCCTGCTGAACTGGTACATGGCGTAACGTGGCTCTCCTTCATCCGTCTGATCTCGCTTTGAGCACGCCCGCCGTAACCAAAGACCCCGATCACCCCCCTTCCTTTCACGAGCACCAACACATCGCGTACCACAAACGATGCGGTCTCGCGCCGGTGCTTTTACCCGCGCCGCGCGCCAAATACGCGCGGAATCCGCCACCGCCCGCGGCGCGCCTTCATTCCCAGACCTCCCACGTGACCTCGCGCTCGGCGCCGATCCCGGCGTGCCGCAGATCGAGGCCCGGATCCCGCTGCGGATAGTCCGTGCGCAGATGCGCTCCGCGACTCTCCTCGCGGGCCAGCGCGCAGCGCGCGATCATGCGCGCCAGCGGGTGGGGATCGTCGAGCAGCCGCCGCAAACCGTCCGCGCTGCGTTCGATCCCGGCATCCCTCCACAGCGCCTGTCGCGTCGCGGGCTCGACGGCAGGCGGCGCCGTGATCTGCAGCGACGCCTCGAGGTCAGCCGCCGCGTCGCTGCGTCCGCTCGGCTCGGACAGCGCCGCGGCAACTGCCCGTCGGGCGAACACGAAGCACTCGCTCAGCGAGTTCGACGCCAACCTGTTCGCGCCGTGCAGTCCCGTGCACGAGACCTCTCCGACGGCATAAAGCCCGGGAACGCTCGAGCGCGCCTGCAGGTCGACCTCGATACCGCCCATCAGGTAGTGCGCGGCGGGCGCCACCGGCACCAGCTCGCGCCCCGGGTCCAGTCCGACCTCGCGCAGGGCCGCGAACACATTCGGGAAGCGCCCGGCGTCGATCGCGCGCATGTCCAAGCCGACAGCCGTCGCGCCGGTTTCGCGCAGGCGCGCCTGGATCGCACGGGAGACCTCGTCGCGCGGCGCCAGCTCATCGACAAAGCGATCGCCGGTCTCGCGGTCGTGCAGGGTCGCGCCCTCCCCGCGGATCGCCTCGGTGATCAGAAACCCTTCTCGACCCGGCACCCCAATCACCGCGGTCGGGTGAAACTGCAACAGCTCGAGATCCGCCAAGCGCGCGCCGGCCACATGCCCCAGCAGCAGCCCGCTGCCTCGCGATCCGGGCGGGTTGGTCGTGCGCTCCCACAGCGCGGCCCCCCCGCCGGTCGCGAGGACCACCGCCCGCGCCGCGATCGGCTCGCGGCCAACGGCCTGGCCGGTGAGCGACTCTCGCTGCGAGCCCTCGCAGACCACCCCGCGACATCGGCGTTCGCCGCGATCGATCCAAAGCGCGCGCGCGCGCGCCCCCTCGAGCACCGTGATCCGCTCGTCCTCCGCGGCCAGCGCGGACAGCTGGCGTACCAGGCGTCGCCCCGTAGCGCTGCCTCCGGCGTGCACGATCCGCCGAACCGAGTGACCGCCCTCCAATCCGAGCGCCAGGCGCCCGGAGCGGTCGCCGTCGAAGCGAACGCCGAGCGACTCGAGGTCGCTCACGCACGCCGGCGCCTCCTGGACGAGGATCGCCGCGGCAGAATCCCTGACCAGCCCCCGCCCGGCGCGGACCGTGTCGGCCAGGTGGAGCTCCGGGCTGTCGTCATCCGCGAGCGCGGCCGCCAACCCGCCCTGCGCCCAGTAGCTCGCCGTGTGAGCCAGCGGGCTTGCCGAGATCAACGTCACCCGCGCTCCCGCGCGTGCCGCGCACAGCGCCGCGTAAAGGCCCGCTGCGCCCGCCCCGACGACCCCCACGTCGGCCGCCCGCCTCTCCGAAACCGATCGCCTGTTCACGGCCGCCATCGCCCCCGGCCGCCACCGCCGTGCGTGCCGCGCTACTTCCCGCCGCGCGGCACGAAGCCGGCTCTGCGCAACGCTTCTTGCAGCTTGTGCGCCGTGCTTGGCTGACTTCCCGTCGTGACGGGCGTGCTCGCGCCCGTGCCGCCCGAGCTGCTCGCTTTCGACGGTGAAATGGTCGTCGGCGTTCCTGGGTTGATCGAGCCCGGCGTCGCGGGTGCCGTCACGCCGCCGACCCCCGTGCTGGTTCCGGTGGCCGTTCCCACTCCCGCTGCCCCGCCGAGTCCAAGCGCGGGCGTCGAGATCGTCCGCGTGATCGCGGGCGGCGCGGCGCTCGATCGCGATGGCCCCGTGAGGCTCACAAGCGCCGCGGCCAGCGCCCCCAGGGCCAGCGCCACCACCAGCGCCAGCGCCAGGATCGGCGCTTTCCAGTTGGTCGGCGCCGCCAGCCGGGTGCGCGCGGCCGCGCCGCAGCCGAGGCACCACTCCTGGTCAGCCTGCAGCGGCGTTCCACACAGCGGGCAGACCGCGTCGACGACCGGCCGCGCCGGCTGCCGCTCCGGGTCCAAGCCCGGCCGTTTCTCGCCCGCGAGCTCCCCGGTCGGCGTTGCGGCGACGCTCACGAGCTCTCGATCGGCGGTCTGATGATCTCGGTCGACTCATCGACCGACGTTCCCGCCTTCCCACGCCCGCGCTCGTCAGCGGCCCCCTCGCTCGACTCGCTCGCCTTTGCCGGCGCCGGAGTCGCACGCGGCTGGATCGGCAGCTGGATCGGCGGCTGGGTAGGCGGCTGGGTAGGCGGCTGGATCGGCGGCGCCGTCCCAGCCAGAGCGCTCGGCGGCTGGGCCTGTGCGGGCGCCGCGGCGCCCGCGACGGGACGCTCCGCTCGCGGATCCATTGCCAGACCGCAGTTCGGGCAGAAGCGGTCATCGCTGCCGTGGATCGCCGCGCAGCGCGGACAGGCGGCCACTCCCGCTTCGCGCAGCACCGTCACCGGCTGGTGCTCGGCAAGCGCCGATTCGAGCCCTCGCAGCTCGTTGTCGATGCGCGTGATCGTCTCGAGCTTGGCCAGCACGAGCGCGTCGTTGCGCTGCCCGAAGCGGTGCAAGCTGTAAACGAGACCGCCGAGATCCCGATACGCCAGCTCCCGCGCCTTGCGCAGGAATCGTGCGCGGCGGCGCATCCGTCCGCGCGCACCGAATCCGGGCGCGCCAGGCGAGCCGGGCGAGCCCTCCACGGTGCCCGCCGGGGCCTCGTCGCCGGGTCCAAGCGTTCCCGCCGTGGACGCCTCGCCGGCGGGGGGCCGCTCCGCGGTCGCCGGACTCGTGGCTTGGCTGTACTCCATCGACCTACGAATGCTATCCAGCGCCATCGACCTATCAATGCTATCTGCGTTGGAGCGCCGCGCGCCAGGCCGCCGCCACACGCTCGGCCATCAGCCGCGCCGAGAACCGCTCGGCGTGAGCCCTGCCGGCGATCCGCGGGTCACCGGCGCGCACGTGCGGCTCGAGCGCCGCGGCCCAGACGGCGAGCTCGAACGGGGCGCACAGTGCGCCGTCGACGCCCGCCAGCGCGCGCGCGTGCACCCCAACCGGAGTCGCCAGCACCGGCACGTCGCAAGCGAGGGCCTCGAGCACCGCCAAGCCGAACCCCTCGCGTTCGGAAGGGACGAGCACGGCGTTCGCCGCGTTGACCCACAGTGGCACCAGTGCCGGATCGACGCCCCCCAGCGTGCGCAGCTCGACGCCCACCTCGGCGGCAAGCGTCTGCGCGCGAGCGAAGCGCTTCTCAGGTCGCTGCGGGCTGGATGCGAACAGAACGAAAGCACGCTCCGGCGCCAGCCCCAGTCGCTCACGCGCGGCGCCTCGGGGCAGCGGACGAAAGCGCCCGAGATCGACGCCGCAAGGCAGCACCTGCGCCCGTGCTCGCGCCGAGCCTCGAGGCAGCGCCTCGAGCAACGGCTCGGAGGCCACTCCCACGATGTCCATCAAGGGCAGCGCCATGCGAGTCAGCAGGCGCGTTCGAGGATGGTGCAGGTCGGTGCCGTGCAGCGTCAGCGCGCGCACGCGCGCCCTCAACGCCAGTGCGGGCCAGGCCGTCAAGCCGAAGTGCGCGTGCACCACGTCGAAGCGCTCGCCCGCGAAGCGTCGTGCCAAGGCCCCACTCCCGCGCGCGAGCCCGCCCACGCCCTGCGCCAGCTCGCGCAGCTCGATCTGAACCCCGTCGAGGCTCGGGAGCCCGCGCAACGCGTCCACCTGGTCGCGCACGAACCTGCCGCGCTCCGGATCGGCCGCCGAGGGCCGCATGTTCGAGACCACGAGCGCGCGCATTCGCCGCGCACGGTACCTCGCCGGCGCTATGGAATGATGGCCTCGATGCAGAGCCCCTCCGTGGGACCCGACCCACGCACACGACCGATCGCGGTGTTCGACTCCGGGGTCGGCGGTCTCACCGTGCTGCACGAGCTGCTCGTGCGCCTGCCGCGCGAGGATTTCCTGTATCTCGGCGACACCGCGCGCTTCCCCTATGGCGAGCGCTCCCGCGCCGAGCTCGAGCGCTTCGCCGCCGAGATCGCCGAGGAGCTGCTGCGCCGCCGCGCGAAGCTGCTCGTGGTCGCGTGCAACTCCGCCACCTCGGCCGCGATGCCAAGCCTCGTCGCGCGCATGCGCCAGACCACGCTCGGCATCGATGTGCTCGGCGTCGTCACACCGGAGGCGCTGCAGGCGGTGGCCGCGACGCGCAGCGGACGCATCGGTCTGCTCGCCACTCCGACCACCGTCGCCAGCGGAGCCTACGAGCGCGCCATCGCAGCGGTCGACCCGCATGTCACGCTGCACGCGGTCGCCTGCCCGACGCTCGCGTCGATCATCCAGGATGGCCGGCAGTTCGATGAGCGGGCCGTGGCCACGGTACGCGCCGCCTGCGAGCCGCTGCATGTCGCCGGCGTCGACACCGTCATCCTCGGCTGCACCCACTACCCGCTGATCGGCCACATGCTCCAGCGCATGCTCGGCCCCGACGTCACGCTCGTCACCTCGGGCGCCGCGCTCGCGCGGCAGGTCGAGCACGCGCTCGGGACGCGCAATCTCAGTCGCACGGGCGATCACGAGCAGGGCGACTATCGGTTCCTGTGCACCGGCGACGTCGACGCCTTTCGGGAGCTCGGCACGCGCTTTCTGCAGATGCCGATGACAGCCGTCGAGCACGTTCAGCTCGAAGCCGTCGAGGCTGTCGCGTGATCTCTCGGAGTTGTGGAGGCCGTGGCGTGGCCTCTCGGAGCTGTGGGGGCGGCGGAGTGATCTACGTCGGCGGCGCACGCGCGCGCGCGTACGCGCGCGTGGGCTTCCGTTCGGGCAGTGTCGGCTCGGGCTCGGGCAGCGTCGGCTCGGGTTCGGGCGGCTCGGGTTGGGGCAGCATCGGCTCGGGTTCAGCGGGTGTCGGCTCGGGTTGGGGCAGTGTCGGCTCGGGCTCGGGCAGCGTCTGCTCGGTCTCGGCATGAGCGGATCGCGCAGCTACGGCCGCGCCCCCGACGGCCTGCGGCCAACCACGATCGAGCCGGGGTTCGTGCGCACCGCCACCGGATCGGCGCTGATCTCGATGGGCGAGACCCGCATCATCTGCACGGCCTCCGCCCAGGAGTCGCTGCCGCGCTGGCTGACCGGCAAGGGCAGAGGCTGGGTCACGGCCGAGTACGCGATGCTGCCGGCCTCGACCGGCGACCGCAAGCCGCGCGACATCGTCAAGGGTCGTCTCGACGGTCGCAGCGTCGAGATCCAGCGCCTGATCGGACGCTCGCTGCGCGGCGTCGTTGACTTCGAGGCGCTCGGCGAACGCACGATGTATCTCGACTGCGACGTGCTCCAAGCCGACGGCGGCACTCGTTGCGCCTCGATCACCGGTGCCTACGTGGCCTTCGCGCTCGCCTGCGCGCGGCTGCGCGACGAGGGCAAGCTCAAGCGCAGTCCTCTGACGGGCACCGTCGCAGCTGTCTCGTGCGGCATCGTACGCGGGCAGGCCCGCCTCGATCTCGACTACGGCGAGGACTCCAACGCCGAGGTCGACGCCAACGTCGTGATGACCGGCGACGGCGGGCTCGTGGAGGTCCAGGCCACCGCCGAGCGCACGCCGCTCTCGCGCGCGCACCTCGACGAGCTGCTGGCCCTGGCCGCACGAGGCATCGAGCAGCTGCGCGCGATCCAGGATCAGACGCTCGTCGCCGGCACGACTGCATCATGAGCCGCGATCAGCCGCGCCTGCTGCTCGCGACCCACAACCAGCACAAGCGGCGCGAGCTCGAGCGGCTGCTCGGAGTGAGCGGCTCAGGAGGGTGGGGCCTCGACATCCTTCCCGACGCGGTCGAGCTGCCGCCCGAGGACGGTGAGACCTTCGCCGAGAACGCGCTCGGCAAGGCGCGCGCCGCCGCAGCCGCGACCGGCCGCGTCACGATCGCCGACGACTCGGGCATCGAGGCGGCCGCGCTCGGCGGACGGCCCGGGATACGCTCGGCTCGTTACGCGCGCGTGGGCGCCAGCGACGCCGAGAACCTCGACAAGCTCCTGCACGAAGCGCCCGCCGGCAGCGCGCTGCGCTACGTGTGCGTGATCGCCTACGTCGACCCCGACAGTGCCGTCGAGCGGGTGTTCGAGGGGGACTGCGCGGGCGTACTCGCGGCGGAGCCGCGCGGTGAGCGCGGCTTCGGCTATGACCCGGCCTTCGTTCCCGACGATCATGGCGGTGGCGAGACGATGGCCGAGCTCAGCGATGCCCAGAAGGACGCCATCAGCCACAGGGGCCGTGCCGCGCGTGCGCTCGCGGGCTGGCTGGGGAGCGTTAGAACAGGTTGATGGCCGCCGCCGCCCCCACCGCGGCGGAGACGCCTGCGTAGCCCTTGTAGCCCGCCAGCAGCAGCAGGAATGCCGTCAGCGCCGCGATCAGCACGGTGATCGTCCAGGCGACCCGTTCGAAGGTCATCCCCGAATTGTCGCGAATCGCCCGGTCAGCGCGTGCATCGGCGCCCGTCGAAGCGCCCAGCCGTCCGCGAACGTTGTTAGCTTCACAACTACGTTTCACGAAAGGAGGGCGAAGTGACGAAGTCCGAGCTGGTCGACCAGGTCGCCGATCGAAGCGGCTTGACGAAAAGCGATAGCGCCCGTGCCGTGGACGCGTTGCTGGAGACGGTGGAGGACGCCCTGCGGCGCGGCAGCGACGTCACGCTGTCTGGCTTCGGCAAGTTCCATGTCGGTGAGCGCGGCGCCCGGCAGGGCGTGAATCCGCGCACGGGCGAGCGCATCCAGATCGCGGCCGCGCGCGTGCCGCGCTTCACGGCGGGCAGCGGTCTGAAGGCGGCAGTCAAGGGGCGCTAGTGTCGCGAGTCACAAAGTCGCTCGTGTTTCCCGGGCCTCGATGCCTGTCGGTTCGGCGGATGCTGGCCAAGACGAGCAAGATCGCTGACGCAAGGCACTAGCCTGGCCTCTGTGACGTCGCCCGCCGAGCAATCCCCAGCGGCCGCGTCCGACACGCCGGTCCCGTTCGGCGACGTGCTCGCCACGCGCGTCGCGCAGCGCGAGTCCCAGCTCGTGCTCGGGGTGGATCCCGATCCGACCGCCCTGTGGCCCGGCCTGGACGACCGCCCGGCGCGATCGGCGCCGCCCCTGGCCGACCCGGTGGCGAGCGCGGTGCTCGCGCACTGCACGGCGCTGATCGACGCCGCAGCCGCCACCTGCGTCGCGATCAAGCCGCAGCTTGCCTGTTTCGAGCGACTCGGTCACGCCGGGCGCATGGTCTTGGGAGCCGTGCTCGAGCACGCCCGCCAGGCGGGACTGCTGGTGATCGCGGACGGCAAGCGGGGCGACATCGATGTCAGCGCGCGCGCCTACGCCGAGGCGCTGTACGGCGGCGTCGAGACCCCCTTCGGCGCGGTCGCCGGCCTCGGGGTCGACGCTGCCACGGTCAACCCGCTGATGGGCCGCGACGCGCTCGAGCCGTTTGTGAGCGCCGCGCGTGCGCGCGGCGCGGGCGTGCTCGCGCTGGTGCGAACCTCCAATCCGGGCGCCGCGGATGTGCAGGATCTCGAGCTCGCCGGCGGAGGCGCGGTCTGGGAGCGACTGGCCGGCATCGTCGAGCAGCTCGGCCGGCCGGGCATCGGCGCTCGCGGCCTCAGCGACGTTGGCGCCGTCGTCGGCGCGACCGAGCCGGCGCACCTCGCTCGCGCGCGCGAGCTGATGCCCAATGCGGTGCTGCTGCTGCCCGGCGTTGGCGCCCAGGGGGGCCGTGTGCAGGAGCTCGCGCCGGCGTTCAGCATCGGCCCCGCCGGCGGCCTCGTGAGCGCCTCTCGCAGCATTGCCGGCGCGTATCGGGATCGCGGGGGAGACCCAGCCGTCGCGGCGCGCGCCGAGGCCGAGCGGCTGCGCGCGCTGGCGTGGGAGCTGGCCTGACCGGTTCGGCACGATCCGCGCGAATCCCCGAATCGTCCGCTAGCCTGGTCACGAGCGCTGGGCGGCGGGGGTCGCCGGACGCGCGAAGGTGATTGGAAGGCTCCGATGATCATCACGGTCACGCTCAACGCGGCCATCGACAAGTCCCTGTCAGTGCCGAACTTCCGCATCGGACGCCGGCACCGGACCGTGGAGCAGCGCACGATGGCGGGCGGCAAGGGCGTCAACATCGCGCGCACGCTCAAGGCTCTCGGCCAGCCCGTGATCGCCACCGGGTTCGCGGGCGGCGCAACCGGTACGCACCTCGTCGAGCAGCTCACCGACGAGTCGATCCTCAACGACTTCGTTCGCATTCGCGACGAGTCCCGCACCAACACCTCCGTGCTCGATCCCACCACCGGCGAGCAGACCGAGATCAACGAACGCGGCCCTTCGGTCTCCGAGCGCGAGATCGAGCTGTTCCGCGACAAGCTCCTGTACCTGGCCCGCGGCGCCGCGATCGTCGTGTTCGCCGGCTCGCTGCCGCCCGGCGTCGACCCCGAGCTGTACGCATCGCTGATCCACGACCTTGCCCGCATGGAGGTCACGACCGTGGTCGACACCGACGGCGAGCCGCTGCGCCACGCCGTTCGCGCCGAGCCCGACGTCGTCTCGCCCAACGTGCTCGAGGCCGAGGAGCTGATCGGACACGAGTTCGCCGATGAGCAGGAGCGCTCGCTGGCGGTGCGAGAGATAGCCGCCCTCGGCCCGCGCGAAGCGATCATGACGCTGCCCGACGGCTGCTTCGCGCAGGTGCTGGTCGACGGGCGCCCGGGCCTCAAGCGCGTCCGCGTGGCGCCGCGCGAGCCGGTGGCCCGACGCGGCTCCGGCGATGCGTTCCTGGCGGGCTATCTCTCGGCCCGCTACGAATCGCGCCCGCCCGATCAGTGCCTGCGCTTCGGCGTGGCGTGCGGCGCGGAGTCCACCGGGCGCCTCGGCGCCGGCCTGATCGACCCGCGCGAGGCTCGCCGCCTGCTCAGCGAGATCGAGCTCGAAGACATCGAGCTGCCAGCCGAGGTGACCTGAACGGGTCCGCTACCCGCCCGCGACATCGCGGCGTAGGAACACCAGGTAGCCGACGAACAGCGCCGGCACCGCATAGAGGGCACACAGCCATGCCGAGTGCACGATCGGCGCCCAATCGGTGGGCGTGCGCAACAGACCCTGCCAGGCCTCGAACTGCTGGGTGAGCAGATAGGGCTGGGCGCCTTCCATGCCCGGGATGCCGGAGATGATGTCCAACAGGATCACGCAGCCGACCGTGCCGACCACGGCCGCGGCGCTGTTGCGCGTCGCCGTCGACAGCAGCACTCCGATGCTCGCGACGGCGAACAGCGGGATCAGGTAGATCGCGTTCGCGGCGAATATCAGCAGCAACGCTTCGGGCGCCGACACCACCGTCCCGGACAGGCTGCGCACCGGGTGAAAGCCCCAGGACGCCACGCCGGCGACGGTCGCCACGGCGGCCGACAGGAGGACCGCGGTCGCGGCATAGGTCCAGGCCGCCAGCGTCTTCGCCGCGAACACCTGGCCACGGTCGACCGAGCGCGTGAGGATCGTCTTCAGCGTGCCGTTGCCGTCCTCGTTGGCGACCACATCGCCGGCCACCAACGCGGCCACCAACGGCAGCATGAACAGCACCAGGAAGGTGAGCATCAACACGGGTGTCGCCAAGCCCGACTGCGTGATCTGCGCGGCGAAGATGCTCTCGCCTCCGTGGCCGTGGTTTTGGCGCACGCTCTGAAAGATCACGAAGAACAGCGGCAGAATCACGATCAGCCCGAGCCCCAGATAGGTGCGCTTCTGCGAGATCAGCTTGCGCAGCTCCCAGCGATACACGGTCAGCGTCGACGGCCGCCTACGCGCATCCGTCGCGGGCGCCAGCGGTGACGCAGACGCGACCGAGCTCATGCTCGGGCCATCTCGGAACTCGGGCGTCTGGGAAAGACGCTCGCTCTCGCGGGGCGCACGACCGCTGCTTCGGCGCTCATACGACCCCGGCCTCGAGCGAGCCGCGCGGGGTCGTGCCGTCCGCGCCATTGGCTGCGTTGGAGCCCTCGGTCAGCCGGAAGAACAGGTCCTCGAGCGTGGCCAGCTCCGGCGTCAGCGCAAGGATCCCGATTCCGGCACGGCCCAGCGCAAGCGACAGCTGCCCGATGTCGCGTTCCTGACCGTCGAGCACGAGACCGTTCTCGCCAAGGCTGACGTGGTCGATACCCGGCTGCTCACGCGCAACCCCCAGAGCGCGCTCGTCGTCGGTGGTGCGCAGGCGATAGCCTGCGCCGCCCTGGCGGCGCAGGTCGGCAAGCGCGCCCTCGTACACCACACGCCCACGATCGACGATCGCGACCCGGTCGCACAGGTCCTGCACCTCGGGCAGCTGGTGGCTCGAGAGCAGCACGGTGATGCCTTCGCCGGCGAGACGCCGAATCAGCTCGCGCATGTCGCGCATCCCCGCCGGATCGAGGCCGGTGGCCGGCTCGTCGAGGATCAGCAGTCGCGGCCGTCGCAACAACGCCGCGGCGATCCCGAGGCGCTGGCGCATGCCGTGCGAGTAGCCGCCCACCTTGTGCTGTGCGCGGGCACCGAGCTCGACGACGTCCAGGACCTCATCGATGCGGGCCCGCGCATCGCCGCCGTCGAGCGCCGCCAGCAGCTGGAGGTTCTTGCTCGCGCTCAGGTACGGGTAGAAGCGCGGCGCCTCGACGAACCCGGCGACTCCCTCCAGCGCCCGCGCGCCCGCGCGCAGGGGATCGCGGCCGAACAGCTCGACGCTGCCCTCGCTGGGCATGATCAACCCGAGCGCCATGCGCAGCGTCGTCGTCTTGCCGGCGCCGTTCGGTCCCAGGAACCCGTACACGTCCCCCGCGCGCACGTTCAGGTCGACGTGATCGACCGCCAGCACCTCCTTGTAGCGCTTCACCAGCCCGCGCGCCTTCACCGGCTGGGCGTTATCGAGCGCCTCGCGCCAGTCGCAGCCGCGCTCGTCCTCAGCCGTGGTGCGCCGGGCGGGCCCGGCGGCGCTCTGGCGCACCGGTTAGAGGCCCCGTGCGACTTCTTCGACGGCCGCCGGCGACACGGCGCCCAACACTACGTAGCGCACGCCCGCGCGCTCGAACGTCAACAGCGTGCCCAGCGCTGTGCGCAGCTCGCTCGCGCTCGTACCGTTGATCGTCACCTTCGGCAGGTCTTCAAGCTGTTCGGCGCTCTGGCCTTCTTCGTGCTCGGTCTTGGCTTCGATTACCGCGATCGTGCCGGGGCCGTGGCCGTGGGTCGTCAGCCTGGGATGTTCGTGGGTGTGTTCGGTGCTCGGCGGTTCGCTGCACGCAAGCGCCTGTTCCACGCACTTGGAGGGGCGCGAGTTGCGCGAACGCCGATTCGGCGGCTGCGGGCAGGCGAGCGCCTGCTTGACGCAATTCGGCGCCGCTTCGCCGACGCCTTCGCCGCCGTGACCGCGATACCACGCCTTACGTTCACCGCTGCTCGGTGCCAAGCTGCCTTCTTCGACCTTGGCGCCGGGAGGCGGGCTGAATTCGAACACCGAGCTTTCGACAGGCCCGTAGGAGATTTCCGTCGCCGCCAGTTCGATCACGGGCGATGAGCTGCTCGAGGAGTAGAGCGCGGCACGCAGCGGCACGCCGTTGTCAGCGTCCCACGAGAGCTCCGCCCCGCCGAGCAGGCTGCCGCCTTCCTTGGGCGACACCCGCACCGTATAGGCGGGCCGGCCCGCGATGTCCGTCGGTGTCGCGCCCGACACGGTCGCGTGCTGGCTCAGGTGGGAGATCGCTTCTTCGATCTTCGCCACCGAGGGCACTTCCTGGTGATCGTTCGAGCCTTCGGTCTGGGACGCGCCCTGGCCCGCAGAAGTGCCGCTCGCGCCACTGGACGAGCTCTGGCTGCTCGAGCTGCCTTGGCTGCTGGACGAGCTTTCGCTGCTTGAGCCGCTTGCGCCACTGGATGAGCTCTGGCTGCTCGAGCTGCTTTCGCTGGCACCTTCGTCGTTCCTGGGCAACGTGTAGCGGTAGAGCGTGTTCGTGGCCGCGTCGTACAGAGACAGCGTGTGCCCGTCATAGAGGATCTGCGTGTCGCCCTGTTCGGACTGCAGCTCCAGGCGCAAGCGGCCGTCCTTGGCGATCCACAGGCGGCCCGAGGCGCCCGTCACGAGCGGACTCGACGCGAGCCCGCCGCTCTGTCCGCCGCTCGCCAGGTTGGCCCCTTCGAGCAGATGGTCGGTCAGCTCGATCGACGCGCTCACACCCTGGACCGTTTCCGAGCCGTTCCCGGCGAGCGCCTCGTGGATCGCGTCGGCCAGGGGCTTCGGCGGGGGCGTCGGACCGGACCCGAGCGCGAACGCCAGCGCGGCGATACAGGCGCCCAAGGCAATCGCCAGCCCACACGCCAGCAGCAGGCGCCCCAGCGGCAGTCGGCGGAGGAGATAGCTCATCAGCTTGCACGTTCAGGGTAGCGCCGCACCTTGGCCGCGGCTAACGAACGCCTAAAGGTGAGAAGGTTCTCAGTCGCGCGAGGGGGGCCACCCGGCCTGCCCAAACGATATGGTGCCGCCCGCGTGTTCTACGTGTACGTCATCATCGCCTTCTGGGTGGCGGTCGGGCTCGCCGTATTCTTCGTGGCGATGCGCGGCGGTACCCGCGCGCGGGCCGGCAGCGGCGAGCCTGCCCCGGAATCGAAGGCCACCCGCCGCGCGATCACGGTCGGGATCGTGCTCGCGTTCGCGTTCGGCCTGATCGTGCCGGCGCTCGTGCTCGCAAACAACGCCGACCACAAGGGCAGCGTCGCCGTCGGCGGGGTGCACCTGACCGCCGAACAGGAAAAAGGGCGCGAACTGTTCGCGCACAGCTGCGGTGGCTGCCACACGCTGGCAGCCACCAACGACGTCGGGCACATCGGCCCCGATCTCGACGTGCGCGTCGGCGATGAGATCTCTACGCCTGCCGGGCGCAAGGCGCTCGTGCTGAGCGCGATCCTCGAAGGCCGCGCTCGCGGCAACGGACAGATGCCCGCGGAGCTGTACCAGGGCAAAGAAGCCGAAGCGATCGCCTCGTTCGTCGCGGCGGTCGCAGGGCACTAGACCCGCGCCCGCCGAGCGACGATTTAGCCAGCGGTCGATACCCGCCGGCGAAACCATCGACTAAGGTCCGAGCGCGATGTCCGATCCGAGCGCGATCTCCGAGCCAAGCGCGATCTCCGCCCAGCAGATGCCCGAGCAGCCAAAGACGGCCGCCGACGTCAAGGCGCTCGTCGCCGAGCGCGACATTCGCTTCATCCGGTTCTGGTTCACGGACATCCTCGGCCAGCTCAAGTCGTTCTCGATCAACGCCGCCGAGCTCGACGACGCCTTCGAGGCGGGCATGGGCTTCGACGGCTCGTCGATCACCGGCTTCAACGCAATCGAGGAGTCGGACATGATCGCGATGCCCGACCCCGGCACGTTCGCGGTGCTGCCCTGGCGCCCGGAGGAGCAGGGCGTCGGGCGCATGTTCTGCGACATCGTCACGCCCGAGCGCACGCCCTACGAGGGCGATCCCCGGCACGTGCTGCGGCGCGCGCTCGTCCGCGCGCAGGAGCTCGGCTTCGACACGTTCAACGTCGGTCCCGAGCTCGAGTACTTCCTGTTTCGCGACGCTCGCTCGACCGAAGTGCTCGACCGGGGCGGCTACTTCGACCTGACCACGCTCGACGCCGGTTCGGACGTCCGCCGCGAGACGGTCCTGGCGCTCGAGCAGCTGGGCATCCACGTCGAGTACACCCACCACGAGGTCGGCCCCAGCCAGCACGAGATCGACATGCGCTACGCCGACGCCCTGAAGATGGCCGACGACTGCATGACCTACCGCATCACCGTCAAGGAGTACGCGATGAAGTACGGCTGGCACGCGACCTTCATGCCCAAGCCGCTGTTCGGCGAGAACGGCTCGGGCATGCACACGCACCAATCGCTGTTCGCCGGCGGCCGCAACGCCTTCTACGACGCCGACGACCAGTACTTCCTGTCAGATGTCGGCAAGGCCTTCGTGGCCGGACAGCTCAAGCATGCCCGCGAGATCTGCGCCCTGTTCGCGCAGTGGGTCAACTCCTACAAGCGCCTGGTCCCAGGCTTCGAGGCGCCTGTCTACGTCGCCTGGTCGCGTCGCAACCGCTCTGCGCTCGTGCGCGTTCCGCTCTATCACCCGGGTCGCGAGCAGGCCACGCGCATGGAGCTGCGCTGTCCGGACCCGGCGTGCAACCCATACCTGACGTTCGCCGCGCTCCTGCAGGCCGGGCTCGAGGGGATCGAGAAGGGCTACGAGCTGCCCGAGCCGATGGAGAAGAACCTCTACCACCTGTCCGCCGAGGAGCGCCGGCGCCTCGGCGTCGAGCAGCTGCCCGAATCGCTCGGCGAGGCGATCGAGCTGCTCGCCCAGTCCGAGCTCGTGCTGCGCACGCTCGGTGAGCACATGTTCAACCGCTACGTCGAGATCAAGCGCCAGGAGTGGGACGACTACCGCATGCAGGTCAGCAGCTGGGAGCTCGACAGATACCTTGCCGTGTTGTAGCTCACGCCGACATCCGGTCGGCGCTTTGATTTGCACGTCCGCCTTCCGTGGCGGCCGTGACCGCGCCTTCGGCGCTTTTGGGCGACGTCCTAGCGGCCCGGGACAGGGCAGGCGATCGGGCGCGGCGGCTGAAGGCGCCAGTGCATCGCCTGGAGCATGTGCCCGAAGGCCGTCGGGTGTCGCGGCGCGATCTCGCGAACCAGCGCGATCGCGCCCAGGGCCTGGCGCTCGTACCGCTCCTCTCCGCTGAGCTCGGCCAGCCGCAACAGGCCCATCGCCGCACTCGAGGCGCCCGACGGGATCGGCGCGTCCTCGAGCTCCTTGCGCCGTACCACCAATGCTTCGGCGTCGGCCGCGGTCGAGTAGAAGCCGCCGTTGTCCGGATCGGCGAAGCGCGCGATCAGCGTCTCCGCGAGGCTCCTGGCCTCCTCGAACCAGCGCTCTTCGCAGCTGGCTTCGAACAGGGCCAGCAGCGCCTCGAGCAGCAGCGCATAGTCCTCGAGATAGCCGTCCAACGCTGCCTTCCCGGCTGAGAACGTGCGCAACAGGCGCCCGTGCTCGCCGCGCATCTGCTCGAGGATGAACGCCGCGCAAGCGCGCGCGGCGTCGAGATAGCGCTCTCCAACCGCTCCCTCGAGCCCCGCTCCGGCATCGGCGAGCGCGGAGATCATCAAGGCGTTCCAGGCGGTCAGGCGCTTGTCGTCCAGCCCCGGTCGCGTTCGCTGTGAGCGCACGTCGAGCAGGCGCGCGCAGATCCGTTCGCGCTGTCCGGCAGGCGGTTCGGGGCCGTGCGCCTGCAGCACGTTGAGGTCGCCGTCGACGCCGTGCTCGTGGAAGTTGCCCTGCTCGGTGACGCCCAACCACGCGATCGCCGCCTGCCCGTCGTCGCCGAGCACGGCGCGCATCTCCGCGGCGCTCCACAGGTAGTACCTGCCCTCGACCCCTTCGGAGTCGGCGTCGAGAGCGGCGTAGAAGCCCCCCTCGGGGCCGCGCATCTCGCGCAGCGCCCAGTCGAGCGTCTCGCGGCAGACCTGCTGCAGTCGCGCCTCGCCGGTCAGCCGCCAACCGTGCAGATACGCGCGGGCGAGCAGGGCATTGTCGTAGAGCATCTTCTCGAAGTGCGGCACCGTCCAGGAGGCGTCCACGGCATAGCGATGAAACCCCCCGCCGAGCTGGTCGTAGATGCCGCCGGCCGCCATCGCGCGCAGGGTGGCCAGCGCCATCTCGGCGGCGTCCGCGCCGTCACCGGTGCCCACGCCCGCACGCACCAGCAGAAACTCGAGCACCGATGCCTGCGGGAACTTCGGGGCGCCTCCAAAACCGCCGTCCACCGGATCGTATTCGGCACGCAGTCCCGCGACAGCTTCGTCGAGCGCGGCCTCGCTCACCGCCAGCGCCGAGGGCCGCAGCCGCGCGCCGCCCGCCAGGCGCTCGCGCAAACGCTCCCCGCCGGCCCTGATCTCCTCGCGCTGCTCGCGCCAAGCCTCGCCGATCGCCTGCAGCACCTGCGTCCACGCCGGCATCCCGGCCCGCGGCTCGGGCGGGAAATACGTGCCGCCGTAGAACGGCAGCTGCTCGGGCGTGAGAAACACGTTCAGCGGCCAGCCCCCATGGCCGGTCATGCCCTGCACGGCCTCCATGTACAGGGCATCGACGTCCGGACGCTCCTCGCGGTCGACCTTCACGCACACGAACAGCTCGTTCATCAGCGCCGCCGTACGCTCATCGGTGAACGACTCGCGCTCCATCACATGGCACCAGTGGCAGGCTGAGTACCCGATCGACACCAGCAGCGGCCTGTCCTGCTCGCGTGCCCGCCCCAGCGCGACAGGCCCCCACGGCAGCCAGTCGACGGGATTGTCGGCATGCTGGCGCAGGTAGGGCGAGGTCTCGGTCGCGAGCGCGTTCGCCATCCGGGCTCAGCGTACCGTCGGGCCGGCCGCGTGTGGCGTCGGTGCGAGTGCGCGAGACCGGGCAGAGGGAACGCGACCTTGCGGCTTCCGTTGTAGGCGCGCGCTGCGCCGGCGCCGTTGGAAACGATCGTCGGGCGCCGAGCTCAGCGCCCGCCGGCGAGACCCGGCAGCGGAAACGCGACCTTGCCCGTGGGCCATTGCCCAGCCGCGCCGGACGCGCGGGCGAGCTTGACCTTGGCGAGCTCGACGTCGAAGCTCTTACCGCCCAGCCTCCCGCTGGCCGTCCTGCCGAGCGTCAGCCGGATCGTGCCCGGCGCTGCCCGCGAGCCGCCAACGCGCAGCGTTCCGGCCTGCAGTTCGCCGAAGCGGACCGGAAAGCTTCCGCTCAGCTCGACGCCGGGCACGAACGAGAACCCGTCGAGCACAACCGCTGAGGACCCCAGGCGCGCGTACCCGCCGCGCAGGCCGCCGAAGCTGGACCCGGCCGGCAGTTCGGCATCTGCCTGCAGCGTCGCCGCCGCCACCTGACGCTCGAGATCGAGAATCGTGTCCAGCGTCGCCGTCAACGTCTGGCCGGGCCGGCCGGCAAGCACTGCGGGTGGGCTGATCGATGAGAGCTTCGTCGGCGTCACCGGCGTGGGCGCGAACACGTCTTTGGTCCCCGTGCACTGCTGCACCGCGACGGAGCTGAAGAAATCCTGCACCGCCTGCTCGGCGCAGCCGCTGAAGTCGGCCCCGAGCACCGAGTGTCCGGTGAACGGCACCACCAGGACCTGGGCGTCGGGTATCTCGGCAGCGAGGCGCCGCGCATTGGCCGTGGGCGTGCGCAGGTCCTGCGCGCCGGACAGGATCAGCGTCGGAACATTCGGCAACGCCCGCGACGGCGGCGGCGCCGGCGCGGTCGCAGGCCAGTCGACGCAGGTGGGCACGAGGCTCGTGTCGAGCGCCGTGGCCGGGTCGAAAGGGTTGAAGTCGCTGGGCGGCAGCGCGCGCAGCGCCGTGAGCGCTTCGGCTTGACGCGTCTGCGCGCTGGCCGTGCGTTGCCAGGGGAACAGCGTCTCTTCACACGAGGTGTCCACGTACAGCGTGTCGTCGACCGAGCTCTCGCCTTCCTGGGGCGGTTTGCCGGGAACGGTCGGAATCAGCCCTTCCGACAGCGCCTTCAAGCGCAGCAGCGGATCGGGATCGTGGTCCAGCGCCGAGACGACCGCGGCCGGCAGCAGCGCCCGCAGCGCGGGGTTGAGATCACCGGCGGCGAGGATCTCGAACAGCCCGGGCTCATCGAGCGTCACGTTGCGCCGCTGCCCGGTGCCGTCATACACCGAGCCGGCCAGCGCGTGCTTGCGCAGTTGAGCCGTCAGGCGCGCCAGATCCGCGACCGGGTTGCTGGTGATCCCTGCGCAGGCATCGTTCTCACACAGTTCGTTCAGCACACCGGGAATCGCGTGAAAGCTCGCGAGCGCGAACGGTTCCGGGCCGGTGGGCAGGACGACCGAGTCGAGCACCAGAGCTTCGACGTTCTGCGGGTACTCTTCGGCGTACTCGAGCGCCACCTTGGTCCCGTACGAGGTGCCGTACAGGACGAGCTTTTCGTACCCGGTCGCTCGGCGGATCGCCTCGATGTCGGCCACCGATTCGCGCGTCGTGAACGCGCCGCGCGCCGGGCCCAGCTGCTGCGCGCAGCTGCCGACCAGTTCGCCGAGCGACGTCCCGTCTTCGCCCACCGACGTCCCGGCTTCGCTCGCGCTCTGGCTGGTGAAGGCGGGGCAGCTGAGGGGATCGGATTCGCCGGTACCGCGCTGGTCGAACACGAGCAGATCGCGGTTCGTGAGCGCGGGACCGATCGCGTTCGCGAGGAATTCGCCGAGACCGAGCGCCGCCTGCCCCGGCCCGCCCGCGAGCGCCACGACCGCGCTGTGGCTCGGCGTCAGCCCGGCCTGCCGGCGGGCCAGCTTCAGCGCCACGCTCCCGGGCACTGCGCCGCTGCGCTCGAGCGGCACGCTCACCGTGGCGCAGGCAAAGCTCGCGGGCGCTTCGCCGCTACAGGGACCGAAGCTGAGCGACGCGCTGGCGGAAGCCGGCGATCCAGCCAGCAGCAGCACGGGCAACAAGACCGCCAGAAGCGAGCTTGGGGGCGGCCTGCGCATTCAAGGGGACGATAGCGTCGCTCAGGGTGGGCCGCGCAGGTATCTCGACACCCTGACCGCCCAGGGTTCCGGACAGCCGACCATGGCTCATCAGTCGCAGGCTGCCGTGCGCCGCGGCCGAACCGCCGAGCCGCAGGTTCGCGCCGTGCGCGCCGATCGTGCCCGTCACGGTGACGCCGGGCACGTACGAGTAGCCGTGCAGCGTCAGCTTTTCTGCGCCCGTCTTGGCCCATCCCGCACGCAGCCCGCCGATCCGCGCGCCTGCGAGCTCGGCAAACGCGCCGGACTCGAGCTCGCTCAGTCCGCGCACCTCGGCCTGGCGCTCGAAGTCCGCGATCGTCAGTGACAACGCGTGCAGGGTCCGGCCGATCTTGCCGTGAAAGCCGCGCGCCGGCGAGACAGCGGACAGGCGCGCCGGCGCCAGCGGCGTCAGGCCGAGCAGGTTCAGCAGCTGACGGCCACGACGGCACGGCTGAATCGGCGCGGGCTTGAACAGCGCTTGCAGGGCCCGGCCAGCGCAGCCGCTGAGGTCGGTGCCAAGCACCGAGTGGCCGACTTCCGGCACCACCAGGAGATGCGAGCCGGGGATCTGAGATGCCACTTCGCGGGCATTCGCCGTCGGCGTTCGCAGATCGTCCGCGCCGCTGAGGATCAGCGTCGGCACACTCGGGAACGGCGCCTGCACCGGTTCCGGAGCGGGCGTCGTGTACGGCCAGTAGGCGCACGCCTGCAGATCGCTGATCGCGAACACGTTGCTCGGGCCGAACGGCGCCAGCGCGCGCGCCGGCAAACGGTCGAGCTGAGCGCTCGCTTCGTGCAGCCGTCGTGCCGGCGATGAGGCGCGGCTCCAGGGAAACAGCTGCTCTTCGCAGGTCGTCGCCAAGTACAGGGGCGTGTCAAAGCTCTCGTCGGGGTTTTCCTGTTCGCTGCCTTCGCCGGTTTCTTCAGCCTCGTGCACGAGGCGCGCGAGCGGAGCGTCGTCGCCGCGGGCGGCCGCGCGCACCGCCGCCGGAAACCCTGCCCGCAGGGCCGGTTCGAGATCACCGGCGACGAGGATCTCCAGCAGCTCGTTGGCGGTGATCGCGATCGTGTGAGCGCGCCCGCGTTCGTCGATCCAGCGTCCACGCAGGGCGCCTGCGCCGATTCGCTTGACGACCTTCGCGAGGTCGGCGACCGGTTCGGGCGTGATCTGCGCACACGCGCGCGCGGCGCACAGCTGGCGCAGCACCCGCGGGACCGCGGCAAATGTCGGCCGGTCGAGCGGTTCGGGCCCGTTCGGAGGCACGACCGAGTCCAGCACCAGCGCGCTCACGCGGTCGGGATAGGTCTGTGCGTAACGCTCGGCCACCTTGGTGCCGTAAGACGTTCCGTACAGCACCAGCTTTTCGTACCCGCCCGCCTGGCGGATCGCCTCGATGTCAGCCACCGTCTGCGCGGTCGTGAAGTAGCTGCGCGAGGGACCGATCTGGCCCGCGCATTCGGCGACCTCCTGGCCGCTCGGGCCTTCCGCGGCAAGTTCGAAGCGGTGACACGACAGTGGGTCGGAGAGCCCGATCCCGCGCTGGTCGAACACGATCAGATCGCGCGTCGCCAGGATCGGTCCCAGCAGCTGCGCGAAGTCTTCGGTGAACGGGATCGCCGCCTGCCCGGGTCCGCCCGCCAGCGCGATCACCGCTTCCCGCCCTTCGCCCACCGGCGCCCGGTGACGGCGGGTCGCCAGGGTGATCGTGCCCGGGGCCGTCCCGCCGGGATCGAGCGGCACCGTCAGATGGCCGCACGCGTACTCGTTGCTTTCGCCGCACGGCCCCCAGGCGATCTGTGCGCTGGCGCTCGCCGACGCCCATGTACAAGCGAGCAGTGCCAGAAGCGCGACGGCGCTGGAGCTCCCGGCGATTCGTCGCACCAGCGGAATCTAGCGGATCGACCGGGTCGCAGATCGCGGTTCGCTCGAGACCTCCACCGCCGCGGATCGCGCTTCGGGCCGCTGCAGATCGCGTTTCGGACCGCTCCAGACCGCAATCCGCTCGTTCACGCATGCGCGCTAGGGTCTGCCTCGGTGTCCCACCGTTCGATCGCGCGTCGCAGGGATCTCTGATGGCCGTCGTCCGTCAAGCGCTGACCGCTCCCGACGCGCCCGCGGCCGTCGGGCCGTACAGCCACGCGGTGCTTGCACGCGACGACGGCGGCGAGGGCCTGCTGTTCTGCTCGGGCCAGATCCCGCTCGATCCCGAGACCGGGGAGCTCGTGGGGGCGACCGCCGCCGCTCAGGCCGAGCGCTGTCTGGAGAACCTGCAGGCCGTGTGCCGGGCCGCCGGCACGACGCTCGGGCGCGCCGTGCGGGTGACCGTGTACATGACCGACCTGGCGGCATTCGCCGAAGTCAACGACGTCTATGGGTCGTTCTTCGACGACCAGCCACCGGCCCGCGTGACGATCGGGGTTGCTCAGCTGCCGATGGGCGCCCGCGTCGAGATCGACGCGACGGTCGCGCTGTAGGAGGTCGGCCGCAGGCCAGGTCGAGTCCGTGGCGACGGTGGCGCTGTGGGGGACCGGTGCGAAGCTAGGTCGAGTCCGTGGCGACGGTGGCGCTGTGGGGGACCGGTGAAAAGCTAGGTCGAGACCGCGACGGTGGCGCCGTACTCGACAGACTGGCAGGCCTCGTCCGGCTCGTCGGGCTCGACGCTGCGCAGGGCGCGCGTCAGCAGCGCGCACAGGGTTCGGCGCTCGTCCGCGTCCAGAGCCGTCAGCAGCTGATCCTCGAGCGCCGCCTGCCCGGGCAGCGTGGCCCGCAGCGCCTTGCGCCCGGCGGGCGTTATGTGCACGAGATGGCGCCTGCGATCGGTCGGATCGCGCTGGCGCGTGGCGTAGCCCAGCTCCTCGAGCTCGTTCAACAGCAGCACCACGTTGTTGGCGTCCATACAGAACGCGTCGGCGAGATCCTGCTGGGCACAGCCGTCGTGGTCGCTCACATAGCTGAGCGATATCAAGTGGCGCAGGTGCATCCCCAGGTGCTCCTCGTTGCTGCGCCGGTACACCTGCTTGGCCAGCCTGCTCAACAGCACCGCGCAGCTGGGCGCTCGCGCGTCGTCCCGCCGATCGGCCGCATCTCCCTGCCTGGCCATGTCCTCAAGTCTATACCTCATCTGACCATCAATCATCTCGTTAGCGTCAATCATCACATTAGCACCGATCGTCCCATTTACAAGGGTCATCACATGTTCAGCGGCTATCACATGAGCAGCGGTCATAAATTTTTAGCAGATCATCCTTGTAATAGGGATGATAGATGCTATGGTGTGTTCCACGCTACACCGGAGGACACCAATGACAGCTCTGATCGACCGCATCGAACGCTTCAACAAGACCAACACCCGCGCCCACGCGACCCGCACCCGCGCGCGGCGCCGTCTGGCCTCGATTCAGGCCGACGGCGTCGCGACGCAGGCTGTGCGGGATGCCGCGCGCGGCGCCCAGACCTCGGGCCAGCACGCGCCGAGCCCGCGTAACCGCACTGGGATCGAGCGCGCCGCCGCCCGCGCGTCGCGACCCTCGGAGCCGCATGCGGAGGGCTCGGTGGGGGAGGTGGCGGTCGCCGCGACCCCCGCGCCGTCCGAGCGCTCGGACCGGCGCCGCTGGATCGCCCTGGCGGTGCTGTGCCTGGGTCAGCTGATGATGGTCCTCGACGCCACGATCGTCAACGTCGCGCTGCCCTCGATCCAGCGTGAGCTGCACTTCAGCCAGAGCAACCTCACCTGGGTGATGGACGGCTATCTGATCACCTTCGGCGGGCTGCTGCTGCTCGCCGGTCGCATGGGCGACCTGGTGGGGCGAAAGCGCGTGTTCCTGACCGGTCTCGTGATGTTCACGGCCGCCTCGATCCTGTGCGGCGTCTCGCAGAGCCAGGAGATGCTGATCGGCGCGCGCCTGCTGCAGGGCGTCGGCGGCGCGGTCGCCTCGAGCGTGATCCTGGCGATCATCGTCACGGAGTTCCCGAAGCGGGCCGAGCAGGCCAGAGCGATGGGCGTATATGCGTTCGTCTCGGCCGGGGGCGGCTCGATCGGACTGCTGGCCGGCGGCGCGCTCACCCAGTCGCTGAGCTGGCATTGGATCTTCTTCGTCAACGTCCCGATCGGCATCCTGGCGTTCGTGCTGGGGTCCGCGCTGATCGTCGAGAACGAAGGCATCGGCCTGAAGGGCGGAGTGGACGTGCTCGGCTCGATCCTCGTGACCGCGGCGACGATGCTCGGCGCCTTCGCGATCGTCAAGTCGAGCGAATACGGCCTCACGTCCGCGCGCACGCTCGCCGCCGCCGGCGGCTCGGTGGTCCTGCTCGGAGCGTTCCTCGCGCTCGAGGCGCGGCTCGAGAACCCGATCATGCCGCTGCGGATCCTGCGGCTGCGCACGCTGATGGGCTCGAGCCTCGTGCGCGGACTGCTGGTCACCGGTATGTTCGCCGCGTTCTTCCTGGGCTCGCTGTACCTCGAGCGGGTGCTCGGCTATGACGCGATCGACACCGGCCTGGCGTTCATGCCACTGACCATCTCGATCGCGGTGATGTCGCTGGGCGTCGCGGCGCGAGCCTCCGAGCGCTTCGGCGCGGTCAGCACGCTGAGCGCGGGACTGAGCTCGATCGTCGCCGCGCTGCTGCTGCTCTCGTCGGCGGGCATCCACGCCAGCTACTTCCCGACGCTGTTCCTGGCGTTCCTGCTGCTCGGTCTCGGCGCGGGAGCCTCGTTCCTGCCGCTGCTCACGATCGGCATGTCCGAGGCGCCACCGCGCGACGCGGGCCTGGCGTCGGGGATCATCAACGTGTCCGTGCAGCTGTTCGGCGCGATCGGCCTGGCCACGCTCGGCACCGTCGCGACCGATCACGCCAAAGCGCTCGGCGCCAGCGGCGACAGCATGGTCAGCGCGCTGACCGGCGGCTATCACCTGGCGTATGTGGTCGCTGCCGCCCTGGTCGGGGTGGGCATTCTGGCGGCGCTCGTGTTCCTGCGCACTCCCGGTGCCCCACGGCCGCAGGAGGTCGAGGCCGAGCCCCAGCCGGCGGTCACGGCCGAGCCCTCGGTACAGCTGGCCTGAGATCGCTTGGGCGCGCGGGCCTGACGCCGGCCCGCGCGCCCGGGCAGCAGTTCGGCTCGGTCCGCGCCCGGGTCCGGCCCACGAGCACGAGTCGGGCTCGGCGCCCGCTCCTCAGCTCGATCCGCGCGCCCGCAGCTCGCCGCGCTTGATCTTGCCGCTCGCGGTCTTCGGCAGCTCGCGCGCGAACTCCACGATCCGCGGATACTTGTACGGGGCCGTTTCACGCTTGACGTGCTCCTGCAGCTCGCGCACCAGCGCGGGCGAGGGAGCGCCCTCGCCGTCGCGCAGCACCACCACCGCGCGCACCACCGATCCCCGCTCGTCGTCCGGCGCCGCCACCGCCGCGGCCTCCGCCACCGCAGGATGCGTCACCAGCGCCGACTCGACCTCGAACGGCCCGATCCGATAGCCGGCCGAGACGATCACGTCGTCGGCCCGCCCCTCGAACCACAGATACCCGTCGTCGTCTTCGTGCACGCGATCGCCGGTACGCCACGACCCCCGCTCGCGACGGTCAGACACCTCCCAGCGGCCATCGCTCGCTCGGCCCACGCCCTCACCCAGATAACCGAGGAAGAAGGTCGGCACCGTGGCCGGATCGGCGACCAGCTCGCCTTCGTCGATCGACAGCCCGATGCCCGGCAACGCCCTGCCCATCGACCCAGGTCGCGCCGGCGCCCCCGCCGCCATCCCCGTCAGCTGCCCGGTCTCCGTCTGGCCATATCCGTCGCGGATCTCGAGACCCGTCGCCTCGCGCCAGGCATACAGCACCTCGGGATTCAGCGCCTCGCCCGCGGCCACCAACCCACGCATCTGCGGCAGCGGCCTCGGCGTGGACCGCTTGGCGATCACGCGATACTCGGTCGGCGCCATGCACAGCACGTTCACGCGCTCGGTCGCCAGCAGCTCGAGGCGCTCGTGCGGATCGAAGCGCGCGTCGTGAAGCAGCGCGCGCGCCCCCGACAGCCACGGCGCGATGAACACGTTGCGAGCCGACTTGCTCCAACCCGACGCCGCCGTGCACCACACCAGCTCCCCGGCCCGCGCCCCCAGCCAGTGGCGCGCCTGGACCTCCTGGCCCGCGAGATACCGCTGTCCATGGAGCACCGCCTTGGGCTCACCCGCCGTCCCGCTCGTGAACGTGATCAGGCATGGATCCTCGGGCGCCAGCTCCTTCGCGGGTGCGGGCTCGGCGTCGAACAGGGACTCGTCGGGGACGAAAATCACCTGCGGCCCACGCGTGCGCGCCCGCTCGAGCTCGGCGCGGTTGCGCTCGTCGGCGAGCACCAGCTGCGGCTGCGTCACGTCCAGACGCACGCGCAGGTCTTTGGCGCGCAGCTGCTCGGTGCACGGCAGCACCACGGCGCCGATCCGAAAGCACGCGCACATCGCCATCACCCAGTCTGGGCGGTTGCCGATCAACGTCATCACCACGTCGCCCCGGCCGATCCCGCGCGCCTGCAGCGCCCCTGCCAGCCGGGCACTGCGCTCGCTCACCTGTCCGAACGTCCATTCGCGCCGCGACCCATCGCGCGCCAGCTCGATCAGCGCGGTCTCGGTCGCAGGCATGCGGTCGAGCAAGTCGCGCGCGAAGTTCACGCCGGTATTCTCCCTCTAGAAGCCAAACGGACCGCAACCACGACTCCTGGAGCGCTGAACGCATGGCCGTAGCCGCCACGCCCTACACCGAGAAGACCGACGAGCAGCGAGCGATCACCGACATGGTCCGCCAGTTCGCCGACGAGCAGATCATCCCCAACGCCGAGCACTACGACCACGCCGACGAGTTCCCCGCGCCGATCGTCGAGCAGATGCAGGAGCTCGGCCTGTTCGGCGTCACGATCCCCGAGGAGTACGGCGGCCTCGGCCTCGACCTGACCACCTACGCGATGATCGTCGAGGAGCTCTCGCGTGGCTGGATCTCGATCTCGGGCGTCATCAACACCCACTTCATCGGCTCCTACCTGCTGATGAAGTTCGGCGACGACGAGCAGCGCCAGCGCTACCTGCCGCGCATGGCCACCGGCGAGATCAGGGCGGCGTTCTCGCTGTCCGAGCCGGAGCTCGGCTCCGACGTGCAGGCGATCAAAACCGCCGCCCGCAAGACCGACGACGGCAGCTACGAGATCAACGGCACCAAGATGTGGGTCACCAACGGCCTGCGCAGCTCGCTCGTGTTCGTGCTCGTCAAGACCGACCCCGAGGCCGACCCGCGCCACCGCGGCTTCACCTGCTTCATCGCCGAAAAAGAGCCCGGCGTCGCCGACAACACCGGCCCCTACGCCGGCCTGAAGGTGCCGCCGCAAATCAAAAAGATGGGCTACAAGGGCGTCGAGTCAACCGAGCTCGTGTTCGAGGGCTACCGCTGCCCCGCCGAGAACGTCCTCGGTGGCGAGACCGCCGGCCTCAACCGCGGCTTCGTGCAGATGATGGACGCGCTCGAGGTCGGCCGCGTCAACGTCGCCGCCCGCGGCGTCGGCATCGCCCAGCGCGCGCTCGAGCTCGCGCTGCGCTACTCGCAGGAGCGCCACACCTTCGGGCGGCCGATCGCCGAGCACCAGGCCATCCAGTTCAAGCTCGCCGACATGGGCACGCAGGTCGACGCCGCCCGCCTGCTCACGCTGCGCGCGGCGCGTCTGAAGGACGCCGGCGAGCGCTCCGACCTCGAGGCCGGCATGGCCAAGCTGTTCGCCTCCGAGGCCGGCCGCTTCTGCGTCGAGGAGTCGCTGCGCATCCACGGCGGCTACGGCTACTCCAAGGAGTACGAGATCGAGCGCCTCTACCGCGACGCCCCGCTGCTGCTGATCGGCGAGGGCACCTCGGAGATCCAACGCATGGTCATCGGCCGCAAGCTGCTCCAACGTCACAAGATCTAGGCTCCGAACCGGTTGATCTGGATCCCCCGAACGGGTTGTCAGAGATGGCCGACGACGCCAAGTCGCTGATCGAGCTCGCGGTCACTCGGTTCGTTGCCGAAGTCCCCGCGCTCGAGCCGATCAAGCTCGTCGTCGGCGTCGAGCTGCGCGGCCGCGGCGACGTCCAGCACTTTCGCCTGGAGATGCCCGGCCCGCTCGTCACCAAGGGGCCGGCCGCCGACGCACGCATCCGTGTCGACATGCGTCGCGAGTTCTTCAACGTCATGGCCCGCGAAGGCAAGATCGAGGACTGGATCGAGGCCTTCACCTACGGGCAGGCCAAGGCCTCCGGCCCCGAGCAGTTCCTGCGGCTGATCGTCAACGTCGTCGAACGCCAGCTCGAGCGCCAGCGCACGCGCAAGGCCCGCCGGCCGGCGTAGGGGGCTATTCGTTCGGGCCGGCCCACGTGCGTGTGCGCGCATGGGGTCGGCGGTCGGTGTGAGGCTGTTCGTTGGGGCGATGCCACGCGCGCGTGTGCGCGTGGCGTGTGAGTCGGCGGTGGGAGTGCGGGCTGTTCGTTGGGGCGATGCCGCGCGCGCGTGTGCGCGTGCGTTCGCTCCGAAAGCCTGCTCAGTGGTAGGCCGTCAGCTGCTGTGCCAGGAACGCCAGCGACGCCAGCAGGAACAGGCACATGACGATCAGTGAGAAGTTTTCATTCATGTGCGCTTCTGTCCTTCCAACCCCAAGAATAGGGGAGACGACGGATCGGCGCGAGCGCCTCAGGCGAGCACCGCGTCGTTGTCGTACAGCTTGATCACCCTGACCGCACCCGCCGGCGCCGCGTCGAGGCACAGGCGGCAGAGCACGCACTCGTCGAGGTTCCGCTCGACGATCTCCAGCCCACCGCTCTCGTCCTGGGCGAAGATGTCAACGGGGCACGCCTCGGTCAGCCTGCGCGCCAGCTCGGCGTCGGCCGCGGCCGCATCGTCGACCTCGACCGCGATGAACGTCCCGTCGGCTCTCACGCCGCGCTCCCGGACGAGGACGCGGCCGTCGCGGACTGCGCCGCGGCAGACGGAGGGGAGGACGTGGGCGCAGGGGAGGCCGCCGACGCGTTCCCCGAGCGCTCGGCGATCGCCGCCCCGATCATCCCGGGGATGTCCTCGATCCGCTCCGCCACGGCGATCCCCGCCTGAGCCAGCCGTGCGATCTTCTCGCCGGCCGTATCGGCCTTGCCTTCGACGATCGTCCCCGCGTGACCGAAGCTCATCCCCGGCATCTCGTCCATGAACCTGCCCGCCATGAACGCCACGATCGGCAGCCTCGAACTGTTGTCGGTCACCCAGCGCGCCAGCTCGGCCTCCATGCGCCCGCCCGGCTCGGTGTAGATCACGATCCCCTGCGTCTGCCCGTCGGCCTCGAACAGCGGCATCAGCTCGGCGTACGTCGACCCGATGATCGCATCGCCGCCGATCGACACCGCCGTCGACTGCCCCAGGCCGGCGGCCGACAGGGTCGAGGACATCTCGGTCGTCATCCCGCCCGAACGCGAGATCACGCCGATCGGGCCCGGCCTGTAGGCCTGAGCGGCGTTCCGCGCCGGCCCGCCGATCCCGCCCATCTTGATCACGTCCGGCACGATGATCCCCAGGCAGTTCGGGCCGATGATCCGCGCCCCGCGCAGGCTCGCCAGCTCGACCATCTGAGCCACGTCGCGCCGCGGGATCCGCTCGGTCACGATCACGATCAGCTCGACTCCGTTCTCGATCGCCTCGAAAACGGCGTCCTTGGTGAACGCGGGGGGGACCGTCACGACCGACCCGTCGATCGGCCCGCCGTGGTGATCGACGGCCTGGGCCACCGTGTCGAACACCGGCACGCCGTGCACCTCGCGCCCCAAGCGCCCGGGCGTCACGCCGCCGACCACCTTCGCGCCGGCGCCGTAGTCCAGGCACTCACGGGTCAGATTGACGGCCTCGCGGCCGGTGATCCCCTGGACGATGAACGTCGTATCGGCGTCGATCAGGATCGACATCAGGCGGCCGGAGCGGTCGTGGAGGGGGGCGTGATGCTGGGGAGGGAGGCGATGGTGGGCAGGGAGGCGATGCTGGGGAGGGAGGCGATGCTCGGCAGGGGACTCATGCGGCCACCCCTTCGATCTTCTCGACCGCTCTGCGCGCCGCCTCGTTGAGCGACACGCTGCGGTCGGCGTACTCGACGCCGTAGCGCTCGAGGATCTTGAAGCCCTCCTCCTCCCAGGCGCCCGGGATGCGGAAGATCGCGATCTTCTCGCCCGGGTCATACCCCAGCTCGAGGCAGGCTTTGATCACGCCGCGCGCCACGATGTCCACGCGCGTGTTCGACACGATCGACATCATCACCGCGATCCGCTCGACGCCCGGCTTCTGCAGCACCAGCTTGGCCAACCCGCAGGCCTTGGCGACCGAGGGATTGCCGCCGATCTCGCAGTAGTTGGCCGGTTTGCCGCCGTGCGCCCGCACCGCGTCGAACAGCGTCAGCGAGCCGCCCCCGGCTCCGATCACGAGGCCGAGGTTGCCGTCGAACTCGGTCACGTTGCCCGCCACGCCGCGATGGTCCTGGGCGTCGACCTGCTCGCCCGCCAGCTCGAACGGCGTCGCCTCGCGCGCCTGGCGCGTCTCCTCATCGCCGACCCCCAGCTCCTGCAGCAGCTTCTCGTGGCGCCCGCGCGCCTCGTTCTCGATCTCCATGTGCGCGTCGAGCGCCACGAACGAGCCATCTGCCAGCCGCCCCAGCGGATTGATCTCCGCCAGCGTCATGTCGTTCTCGACGAACACCCTCGCCAGGCGCGTCACGATCGGAACGAGCCGGTTCAGCGCCGAACCTGTCACGCCGGTCGACGCGATCACCTCCTTGGCCTCGAACTCGCTCAGCGGCAGTATGTTCGAGAAGTGTCGGCGCCCGACCGCTTCGGGCTGCTCCTCGGCGACCTGCTCGATGTCGATCCCGCCGACCGGCGAGAAGATCATCACGGGCTGCTTGCGCGTCCCGTCCCAGACCATGCCGGCGTAGTACTCCTGCTCGACCTCGGCCTTCGGATCCACGAGCACGCCGCGCGGCATGTGCCCGCCGATCTCCAGCTGCAGGATCTCGCGCGCATCCGCCTCGGCCTGCTCGGGCGTGTCGGCGAACCTGACGCCGCCCGCCTTCATGCGCCCGCCCGACAGCACCTGCGACTTGATCACCGTCGGCCCGCCGATCCGCCGCGCGATCTCGCCGGCCTCCGCCGCGTCGGTCGTGAAGCCGTAGTCGGTCACGGGGATGCCGGCGCGCTTGACGATCTCGCGCGCCTCGTACTCGAAGAATCTCATGGTTATCGGCGCGCAAGCCTATACGGCCGCCGGTCCGGCGCGCGTCACGCGGCTGCAGGCGCCGGTTAGGCCGCCCTCGCCTCGGCGCCACCTTCGCTTGCAAGCCCATACGCCTCGGCCAGCTCCGGGTCCTTGCGGGCCAGCATTTCGGCGAGACCCACCATCACCTTGCACTGCTTCCAGGTGGCGTCGTCCTGCATCTTTCCGTCGATCATGTGCACGCCGCGCCCGTCCGGGATCGCCGCGATCACCTTTTTGGCGAACGCCACCTCCTCGGGATCGGGCGAGAACACGCGCTTGGCGATCTCGATCTGCACCGGATGGAGCGACCAGGCTCCCACGCACCCGAGCAGGAACGCCGCGCGGAACTGGGTTTCGCAGCCCTCGACGTCCTTGATGTCGCCGTAAGGGCCGTAGAACGGCAGCGCCCCGACAGCTGTGCAGGCGTCGACCATGCGCGCGATCGAGTAGTGCCACGGGTCCTGCTGGTAGCTCGCACGGGGCGCGTCGGGGTGCTCGGGGTCGGGATCGGCGATCGTACGATACCCCGGATGCCCGCCCCCCACGCGTGTCGTCTTCATGCGCCGCGACGCCGCCAGATCGGCCGGGCCGAAGCTCATGCCCTGGATCCGCGGGCTCGCCGCCGCGATCTCCTCGAGGTTCGCCACGCCCAGGTGCGTCTCGAGCACGGCGTGCACCAGGATCGGCCGCTCGATCCCGGCCCGCGCCTCGAGCTGTGCCAGCAGGCGATCGACATAGTGGATGTCCCACGGGCCCTCGACCTTCGGGACCATGATCACCTCGATCTTGTCGCCGATCTCGCCCACGATCCGCATCAGGTCGTCGAGCACGTACGGCGAAGCGAGCTCGTTCACGCGCGTCCACAGCGCCGTGTCGCCCAGCTCCATCTCGCGCCCGACCCTGATCAGGCCCTCGCGCGCCGCCTCCTTTTTGTCGAGCGGCACCGCATCCTCGAGGTTGCCGAGCAGGATGTCCACCTGCGGCGCGATATCAGGAACCTTTTCGACCATCTTCTCGTTCGAGAAGTCCAGGAAATGGATCATCCGAGAGGGCTTGAAGGGGATCTCGCGCTCCGGCGCGGGCGCGTCGATCGCAAGGGGCTTGAAGAAGTCGCGGGGATTGCGCAAGTCAGGTCTCCTGGGATCTGGGTCTAGTGGGCCGGGCCGGCGCAGCAAGCCCTGCCGGCGCCCGCTCAGCGCGGGGGCTCGGCGTGGAACTGGCCCGCGCGGGCTCGTGTGCCCGCCTAAACGCTACCGGCTCGCCCGCGCCCACTAGCATCTGAGGCGAAACAAGCCATCCGAGGAGACGCTAGAGCCCCCATGACCGACACCCTGACCGTCGACACCGACCAGGCCGCCCGCGAGGCGAGCGGCGCTCATCCCTATGGCCGTTATCTGGAGGAGTTCGAGGTCGGCGCCGTTTACAAGCATTGGCCCGCCAAGACCGTTACCGAGGCAGACGACCATCTCTTCTGCCTGATCACGATGAACCACCATCCGCTGCACATAAACGACATCTACGCCAGCCAGTCCCAGCAGGGCCGCAACGTGGTCGTCGGTCCGCTCGTCTACTCGCTCGCGCTCGGCATGTCGGTCAGCGACGTCTCCGGCAAGGCGATCGCGAACCTCGCCACCGAAGAGCTCAGCCACCCGGCGCCCGTCTTTCACGGCGACACGCTGTTCTGCGAGTCCGAGGTCCTCGAAAAGCGCGAGTCCCGCTCCAAGCCCGACCGCGGCACCGTCAAGGTCCACACGCGCGTTCTCAACCAGGACGGCGTGCTGGTGGCCGAGTTCAAGCGCCTCGTGCTCGTTCCGCGCAAGTACCCCGGCTCGGACGGCCCCGAGCTCGAGGCAGAGACAAACGTCGACTAGCGATCCGAGCGCGACGACGATTCCAGAGTTGCGCCCAACAACACCGCCAGAGCAGCGCCGACCAACACGGCATCAGCAAGGCCCACCGGCCGTTCGGTAGGCTCACTGGGTTGTCTAGCCAAGGAGCCCCGCGACTGACTATGGAGACCACAGCCCCCGCATCCACCACAAACCAACGCCTGCTCGCCTGGGTCGAGGAGGTCGCAGCGCACACCGAACCGGACGAGATCCACTGGTGTGACGGCTCACAGCAGGAGTACGACCAGCTGTGCGAGCGACTGATCGAGGCGGGCACCTTCAAGCGGCTTTCGGACTCCAAGCGACCCAACTCCTACCTGGCGCTGTCCGACCCGGGCGACGTCGCCCGCGTCGAAGACCGCACGTTCATCTGCTCCGCCGCCGAGGAGGACGCCGGGCCGACCAACAACTGGCGCGACCCGGCCGAGATGCGCGAAGCGCTCACCGAGCTTTTCGACGGCGCCATGAGCGGCCGCACGATGTACGTCGTACCTTTCTCGATGGGCCCGCTCGACTCCGAGCAGAGCTACATCGGCGTCCAGCTCACCGACTCGCCGTACGTGGCCGTCAGCATGCGCATCATGACCCGCATGGGCAGCGACGTGCTCGAGGCGCTCGGCGACGAAGGCGACTTCGTGCAATGCCTGCACTCGGTCGGCATGCCCCTCGCCGACGGCGTCGAGGACGTTCCCTGGCCGTGCAACGCCGAGAACAAGTACATCGTGCACTTCCCCGAGTCGCGCGAGATCGTCTCCTTCGGCTCGGGCTACGGCGGCAACGCCCTGCTCGGCAAGAAGTGCTTCGCGCTGCGCATCGCCTCGGTGATGGCCCGCGAGGAAGGCTGGATGGCCGAGCACATGCTGATCCTCAAGCTCGCCTCGCCCGAGGGCGAGGTCAAGTACATCGCCGCCGCCTTCCCGTCCGCCTGCGGCAAGACCAACCTGGCGATGCTGATCCCGACGCTCCCCGGTTGGACCGTGCAGACGATCGGCGACGACATCGCCTGGATGCGCTTCGGCGCCGACGGCCGTCTGTACGCGATCAACCCTGAGGCCGGCTTCTTCGGCGTCGCCCCGGGCACCGGCGAGCACACCAACCCCAACGCCATCAAGACGATCGCCCGCAACACGATCTTCACCAACTGCGCCCTCACCGACGACGGCGACGTCTGGTGGGAGGGGCTCACCGAGACGCCCCCCGCGCACCTGATCGACTGGCACGGCGCCGACTGGACGCCCGCCAGCGACAAGCCCGCCGCCCACCCCAACGCGCGTTTCACCGTCGCGGCCGCGCAGGACCCCGCGATCGCGCCCGAGTGGCAGGACCCGCACGGCGTCCCGATCGACGCCTTCCTGTTCGGCGGCCGGCGCTCCGGGGTGGTGCCGCTCGTGACCGAGTCCTTCGACTGGGAGCACGGCGTCTTCCTGGGCGCCACGATGAGCTCCGAGAAGACCGCCGCGGCCACCGGCAAGGTCGGGGAACTGCGCTTCGACCCGTTCGCGATGCTCCCCTTCTGCGGCTACAACATGGCCGACTACTTCGCCTACTGGCTCCAGACCGGCGAACGCGAGAACGTCAAGCTGCCGAAGATCTTCTACGTCAACTGGTTCCGCAAGGACGCCGACGGTCGCTTCCTGTGGCCCGGCTTCGGTGAGAACTCGCGCGTCCTAGCCTGGGTCTTCGCGCGCTGCGCCGGCCACGGCGAGGCGCTCGAGACGGCCATCGGACTGCTCCCCCCCGTGGGCCCAGACGGTATCGACACGACCGGTCTCGACGTCTCAGACGCCGACATGTCCGAGCTGCTGCGCATCGACGCCGACGAATGGCGCGCCCAGCTGCCCGCCTTCCACGAGCACCTCTCCAAGTTCAAGCGCCTCCCCGAGCAGCTCCACGAGCAGCTGAAGGCCCTAGAGCAGCGCCTGGGCTCCTAACGGCGCCCTACTCGTGGCCGTGCAGTTCCCCCGCGGCTGCGGGCGGACGCGACTCCTCGGCCAGCGAGGTGATCGTCAGCGCCCCGCGCGCCGAGGACTCGAGCACCTCGGTCGCCTCCTCGTGCGAGCGCGCATACAGCTCGACCAGCAGGTGCACGATGATCCGCGAGTCCTCTTCGTGCTTGTGAAAGCGCACATGCGTGAAGAACTCGCGCACGCCGTGATCGCCGAACGCCGCATACGAGAGCGCGTCGCCGGCCTCGGGACCCGAGCAGCTCTCGACGTCGTCGGCGTCCACCGAGACCGTGCAAGACGCCACCCACGGCGTCCCGGCGATCATCCGCTCCCAGCGGTCCTCGATCGGCTCCACGCGTCCGTTGTTGAAGCCCAAATGGGGCTGGTCGTGCATGCAGTCGAGACACTGCACCACCGCCTCCTGCAGCTCGTCGACCACTTCCGAGCGCTCCCCGGTGTCCGGATCGATCTTGTGGATGCCCTCGTAGTGGACCTGCACCTCGAGATCCTGTGACCAACAGCGATAGCAGCGCAGCCAGCTCCGCGCGCTGGTCTCCGACATAGAGCCCTCCATGAGGTCATTGTAGGCCCGTCGGCTCTACGGGACCCCGGGGAGCCGTCGTCGAAGCCCCGGATGGCGAGAACTCCCGTGATGTCCGCGCCGGGCGAGGGACGGTGCCGCTGCAACGGACGACGCCGCGGCACCGGAGGCCAACCCCGGTGCCGCGCGTCTGTCGTGTGCGTCGTGCTGCCGTGCCCTACTTCCTACGCTTCTTGCGCTTCATGAGCTTCGGCGCCTTCAGCGTCGCGGCTGTGGCCTTGAGGCCGGTGCCCGTGATCTGCACCTTGAGTCCGCGACGGCCGGATTTGATCAGGAGCTTCGGGCCCTGGCCCGTCACGCGCACAGCCAGTGTCACGCTCTTGCCGGCGGCGATCGAGAACGGCGCTGAGCCGATCGCGACGTTGCTTGTCTTCCTGCGCTTGCCACGCCCAGTGGTCACGCGGGCGACGAGCTTCACGATGCCCGAACACGCCCCCGGGCCGGGGCAGCGCAGCGTGATCAGCTGCAGAGCACCCTTGACCTTGGCGCTCACGAACACAGCCCGTGGCACCGGGATTGCGAGCGCGCTACTCGTAGCGCTGGCAACTCCCGCGCCGTTGCCTGCCCACACCGTGCACGTGATCGAACGACCCTGGTCGGCCGGCTGCAGCGTGTAGGTCGATCCCGTCTGTCCGGAGATCAGCGAGCCGTTGCGCAGCCACTGGTAGGCGAGGTAGGTCGGTTCGTGCGACCACGAGCCCTGCGAGCAGCTCAACGTCTGGCCCACCACCGGCGTCCCCGTCAGAGCCGGCGCCGTGGTGCTGGCCGGGGTGGTGGGGAACGCTTCATGCAGGCTTTCGTTGATCCCGCCGGTGTTCGAGCCGGTCGTTACCGCGATCGCCTTCGCCTTCTGGAACGTTGGCTGACCTTGGTAGTACGCCTTCGTATACGTTTCCGGACATTCCCACGGCGAGCCGACCTTTACGACCGTGCAGATGGAGCCGCTGAAGGTGACCTTGTACAAACCGCCTTCGAGGGCGTTGACCGTGTACTGGCCGCTACCGTTGGTGTAGGCGCAGCTACCGCCCCCGATGCTTTCGCCGTTGCCGTTCACCTGTTCGGCGCAGACGGTGATCTTCGCGAGCCCGGGATGGGTGATCGACGCGTTCGTAATCGTGCCGCTGACTTGGCCGCCAGGCCGCAGCGAGATGTTTTCGGTTGTGGTCTTGTTCGCCTTGACCTTCACAGAATTGGACTTCGAGAGGTAATTCGACTTCGACTCGCAGCGGAGCTTTTCTCCCTGTTCTTCTTCGCAGCTGTTGGCGGGCGCGAACGAGATCGAGTAGGAGCCGGCCGGCAGACCCGAGATGGCGTATTCGCCGCTCCCGTTTGTTTCGGTGCAGTGGTTCGATCCCAACCCGTAAGCGCACACTTCCACACCGGCCGCGCCTTCGCCGTTCGATGCGTTCGTTACCCGGCCCGTGATCACGCCTTCACCCGTTTCTTCGAGTTCAGCGTTGATTTCGGGTGTCACGCCCGTGCTTTTCACTTCGACCGGCGTTGCGGACGCCCAGGTAGTTTCATCCAGGTACCACTGGGTGGTGTATCCTATCGCGGCGAACTCCACCTTGTAGGTACCGGCTGGTTCCAAGATTTCGTATTCGCCTTTGGCATTGGTTTCAACGCACTTGAGCTGAATTTCTGCCGTCGATTCGAATAGGCAGACATTGGCGTTGCCGATCGGTTCCGAGGTTTCCGCGCTGGTCACCGTGCCGCTGATTCCGGTGGTCGTCGCCGTTGCGACAGCCGGCAGCGCGCTGACACCACAGGCGCTCAGCCCGCTGACGAGCGCCGCTCGCAATAGGAGACGGCGCCCGTGATTGTTGAAATGCATACCCTGTCTACCTCCAGGTCGATGGTTGAGACGCAACTCCCCGCGTGCGAGATGGCCCTGGCCGTCCTTGGCGCACGTGCGTATCGGATCGTCGCATCGAGTCGTCGTAGGGAAGGCGAGATCCTATCGGCATCGTCGGAGGCAAGATCCTGCCGCCACCGTCTGAGACGCGATCGTCCGCCTCGCTGCTTTCTGCCCACCGCTACCCGAACGTAAACGCATACCCCGTCACGCCGGGGGCGAAGCGCAGCGCGAGCCGGCCCTGCTCGTCGTGCGGCAGCGACACCAGCGAATAGAGCCGCTGGCGGCGAACCGTCACGACGCCGTTGTGCACATCCGCGCCCGCCAGGGTCGCCGGGATCGGACGGCCGTTCAGCAGCACCCGCACGGCGCTCGGCCGTTCGTCCGGCGAGCTCAGCACGAGGTACACGCGCTTGGCCTGGAACTCGACTTCGATCCCGGCGTTCGCGACGGCTTCGGCGGGCTGGCCGGCGATCTTCCAGGTGCCGCTGAAGGCGAAGTCGCTCAGGCCCAGCTTCGGGTGGTCGGCCGGCCCGTAGTCGTGCAGGCCCATCGTCGGCCCGTTGATCCAGCCCTGCGCGCGATTCGTGCCGAGATAGGTCTCGGGTGTGGCCTCTTCGCTGGGCACCACCACGTCGGTCGGATGGCTCATCGCGCCGACGTTCGCTCCGGCTTCGGCCAGCAGCGCGCGGATCGCCGTTTCGGTCTGGCCGTAGTCGCCCTCGCCCGCCGTCGCATAGCGCACGTCGCCCTGGGCGTCGATCAGGTAGTCGGCCGGCCAGTACTCGTTGTCGTACGCGTTCCAAGTGCCCATTTCGTTGTCCTGCACCACCGGGTAGCGGATCCCGAATTCGGAGATCGCATTGGCCACGTTGGCGGCATCGCGCTCGAACGGGAACTCCGGCGCCTCGACGCCGACGATCGTCAGACCGTCCTTGCGGTAGGCCGCGTCCCAGGCCTTCAGGTAGGGCAGCGTGCGAATGCAGTTGATGCAGGTATACGTCCAGAAGTCGATCAGCACCACGCGCCCGCGCAGGCCCGCCAGTGTCAGCGGCCGGTCGCCCGGCGTGTTGAACCAGTCCTCGGTATCCGTGAATTCGGGCGCTGGGCCGCCGTTGGGCAGGCGGCGGGCGTCGCTGAGCAGCAGTTCATTGCTGGCGTCGCGCGGCGCGGTCGGCGCGCCGACGCTCGCCTGGTACTTGACGCCGTGGCCCGTCAGCTCGGGCAGGCGGCTCTGCACGGCGTGCGATTCCTCGAGCGACGCCGTCAGGTTCACGTTGGGGATGTGCTGCGCCACGTACTGGTCGAAGTTGACGTCCACTTCGGTGGCGATCGCGACGGCCGTGATCACCATGATCGCGCCGAGCCCGCGCTGCAGCGCGGGCCCGCGGCCGGCCCGGCGCACGCGATCGAACAGCGACCGTCCGCCGAGCGTCAGCGCCAGCAGCATCGCGCCGGTACCCACGCCGTACGCGATCGCAACGGCCAAGCTGCGCCCCGACACCGCGCTCACCGAGATCACCGCGGCGAGTATCGGGCCGGCACACGGGGTGTACACGAAGCCGAGCGCCGCCCCGACGATCAGCCCCGAGGCAAAGCCGTCGCCGCGCGTGCGCGGGCCGAGCGCCGACAGCCGCGACAGGCGCGCCTCGACCCGGTCCGCCAGCCCCGGGACGAGCAGCGCCACGCCGGCCGCGAGCAGCACCGCGACCGCCAGATCGCGCAGCGGATCCGAGCCGAGGCCGACGCCGCCGACCACGTCGGCGATCCCGACGATCGTGATCGTGAACGTCACCGTCAGGCCCAGCACCACGCCGAGCGGTCGGCGCCGTCCTCCGACCCCGCCCGCCGACAGCAGCGCCGGCAGCACCGGCAGCACGCACGGCGACAGCGCGGTGCCCGCCCCGGCCAGCACGGCGAACGCGATCAGGATGATCATCTCAGCAGCAACCTAGGCGCCGCATCTAACGCTCAGATTACGCGCCCGCCGGCGCTCTCAAGCCGGATGCGCCGATCGCAGAGGGCCAGGATGCGCGCATGACGGGGCATCACGCGCTAGTGACAGAGCATTACGCGCCAGTGATGGGGCGTTACGCGCCGGTGACGCGCCAGTGACGGGGCATCACGCGCTAGTGACGGAGCATCACGTACACGGTCGTTATCGCGAACGCGATCTGGCCGAACGCGAGCGCAGTGCCCAGGTTCACCGCGCCGAGCGCCCCCGCGAGCGCGCTCGCGAGCACGAACGCGCCGAACATCAGCAGCAGGTCGCGCGCCACGCTAACGCTCCTGCGCATCGCGTTCGAGCGCTCCCACGAGCGCGGGCACATCCGCGCCCGGGTCCTGCGCCGCCAACAGCCGTTGCACGGCGTGCCGCCCGCCGAGCATGCGGATCCCGCTCTCGCCGCGCTCGCGCGCATACTCGGCCAGCGCGCTCGCGCGCCGGGCCTGAACCCGTCGAGCAGTCACGTCGAGGCCGGCGCGATGCTGCTGCAGCGCATCCGCCAGCTCTTCGATGCCGCTGGCGGGCGGCAGCGAGGAGACGATCAGCACCGGTGCACTCGATCCGAGCGATCTGAGCGCCGCGCTCAGATCGCGCTTGGTGCGCATCGCCGGAGCTCCAAGGTCGGACTTAGTGACCGCCAATACATCGGGAATCTCCATTATCCCCGCCTTGAGGAACTGCAGCACGTCGCCGCTCGCCGGCTGCACCACGACCAGCACCGTGTCGGTCGCCTCGGCGACGTCGGTCTCGGCCTGACCGACGCCCACCGTCTCGATCACCACGATGTCGAACGCCACCGCCAGCGCCTGCGCCGCCGCGCGCGTCGGCCAGGCCAGCCCGCCCAGCTGCTCGCCCGCGGCGCTCGAGCGAATCAGCACGCCCCGATCGCGCGGATCGAACTCGATCCGCGCGCGATCCCCCAACAGCGACCCGCCCGACCGACGCGAGCTGGGGTCGACCGCCAGGATCGCCACCGTCCGCCCGTTCCTGCGCCACAGCGTCAGCAGTGCGCCGAGCAGCGTCGACTTGCCCGCGCCGGGCGGCCCGGTGACGCCGATCACGTGGCCGGCCGCCTCGCTGCCGAGCGCGGCAGGAGACAAGGCACCGAGCAGGGCACGCGCCTGCTCGCGGTCGCTCGCGGTCGTGCTTTCCAACAGGTTGAGCGCGTCCGGCGCAGCGCTCAGCTCGCGCTCGCGCAGCCGCGCCGCCAGCGCGGCCCCAGCCTCGCTCACGAGGCGTCGCGGGCGGGAACGCCCTCCGAGCGAGCGCCGTTGGTCGCCGTTCCGTTGCTCGCCGTGCCATTGGCAGGCGTGCCGTCGGCGCCGCTCTCGACGAGTCCGACGATGTCGCTCACGATCCGCGTGATGTCGAAGTCCTTCGGCGTATACACCGCCGCGACGCCCGCCTGCTTGAGCGACTCGACGTCCTGGTCGGGGATGATCCCGCCGACCACCACGGGCGCGCTCACGCCGGCATCGTGCAGCGCGCCGATCACCGCCGGGATCAGCGCGCGGTGCGAGCCCGACAGGATCGACAGGCCGATCACGTGCACGCCCTCCTGGCGCGCGGACGCGGCGATCTGCGCGGGCGTGAGGCGGATGCCCTCGTACACGACGTCCATGCCCGAGTCGCGCGCTCGCACGGCGATCTGCTCGGCGCCGTTGGAATGCCCGTCGAGCCCCGGCTTGCCCACCAGCAGCTTCGGGCGCCGGCCCAGTCGCTCGCCCAGCGCCGCCACCCGCTCGCGCAGCTCGCCCAGCTGCGCGCCCGCCTGCGCCTGGGCGGCCTCGCCGACGCCGGTCGGCGCCCTGTAGGTGCCGAACACCTGGCGCAGCGTGGCGGCCCACTCGCCGGTGGTGGCGCCCGCACGCGCGGCGGCGATCGTGGGAATCATCAGGTTCTCGCGCCCGGACTCCGTCAGCGAGGCCACGCGTGCCAGCTCCCCAAGCGCCGCGTCCACGGCCGCCTGGTCGCGCTCGGCGCGCCAGCGCCGCACCGACTCGATCTGCTGCGCTTCGACCGCGGGATCGACGACGAGGATGCCGCCATCGCCGTCGGCGGTCAGCGGCGAGTCCTCGGTCTCGGTGAACCTGTTCTGGCCCACCACGACCTGCTCGCCGGACTCGATCCGCTGGATCCGCTCGCGGTGCGCCTCGACCATCGCCGCCTTCATGTACGGGACCGCTTCGATCGCGCCGCCGTGCTCGGCGACGATCGCGATCTCGGCGCGAGCGCCGTCGAGCAGCTCGGACACCAAGCCGTCCATCACGTGCGAGCCCTCGAAGATGTCCGGGTACTCGAGGATGTCGGTTTCATACGCCAGCACCTGCTGGATGCGCAGCGACCACTGCTGGTCCCACGGACGCGGCAGGCCGAGCGCCTCGTTCCAGGCGGGCAGCTGGATCGCGCGCGCGCGCGCGTCGCGTCCGAGCGTCACGGCCAGCGCCTCCAGCACGATCCGCTGCACGTTGTTCTCGGGCTGCGCCTCGGTCAACCCCAGCGAGTTGACCTGCACGCCGTAGCGGAAGCGCAGCTGTTTGGCGTCGGTCACGCCGTAGCGCTCGCGCCCGATCTCCTCCCACAGCACGCTCATCGCGCGCAGCTTCGCGTGCTCCTCGATGAACCGCACGCCCGCGTTCACGAAGAACGAGATGCGCCCGAACACGCGCCCCATCAGCTCGTCGGTGCGATCGCCGAGGCGCTCGCGCGTGGCGTCGAGCACGGCGATCGCGTTGCTCATCGCATAAGCGATCTCCTGCACGGGCGTCGCTCCGGCCTCCTGCAGGTGGTAGGAGCAGATGTTGATCGGGTTCCACTTCGGAACGTGCTCGACCGTGTAGGCGATCATGTCGGCCACCAGCCGCAACGACGGCGCCGGGCCGAACGCGTAGGTGCCGCGCGCGAGGAACTCCTTGAGGATGTCGTTCTGCGTCGTGCCCTGCAGCTGCGTCTGCTCGGCGCCCTGCTGCTCGGCGGCGACGATGTACAGGGCCAGCAGCCAAGCGGCGGTGGCGTTGATCGTCATCGAGGTGTTCATCTCGGCCAGCGGAATGCCGTCCATCAGCGCTTCCATGTCGCCGCGATGGGAGATCGGCACGCCGACCTTGCCGACCTCGCCACGCGCCAGCTCGTCGTCGGGGTCATACCCGGTCTGGGTCGGCAGGTCGAACGCGACCGACAGGCCCGTCTGGCCCTTGGCGAGGTTGCGCCGGTAGAGCTCGTTGGAGGCCTTCGCCGTCGAGTGCCCGGCGTAGGTGCGCATCATCCAGGGCCGATCGCGCTCGGGCAGGCGCGGGCTGTGATCGCCGCTCATGGGCACATTGTACGGACGGGCCGTGCCCACTATGCTTTGCCGCGATGAGCCAGACGATCGAGCTCCCGCGCGTCGGCGGGCCCGGGAGCGGCCTCGGAGATCCCTGGAAGGTGATCGTTCGCAACGACGATCACAACACCTTCGACCACGTCGCGCGCACGCTCGCGCGCTTCATCCCGGGCACCTCGCTCGACCGCGGGCACGAGATCGCGAACGTGATCCACAACACCGGCCGCGCGATCGTCTTCACCGGCCACCGCGAGCCGGCCGAGCACTACTGGGAGCAGCTCAGGGGCGCCGGTCTGACGATGGCCCCCTTGGTTCAGTAGCCGAGCGGTCGCCGGACCGGCGCGATCCGTCTTTCTCGGAGGTCTCGAGAACGAACGTCAGCGCGGGCGCTCGGCCGCGATGCCGTTGCCGTGCCCGTTGCCATGGCCGTTGCCGGCCGTGACGGGCGGGGCGACGAGCTGTCCGTGCGAGGTGAGCTCCCACCAGCTGTACAGCACCGGCACCTGGTACCAGCTCGAGTGCCGCACGCGGAACTCAGTCATCTCGGGCCCGTGCCAGTAGCGTTCCCACGAGATGTGGTCCGGAAAATAGGCCAGCTGCTGGAACTTGTAGAGGTCGTCGCGCGACCGGTAAAGCGCGTACGAGCTCGCGCCGTAGCGCAGCGCCACCGGTGCGACCTGGTCGAGCGCAGCCGCCAAGCCGTCGGCCCGTAGGCCCGTGGCGTACCACGGGATGATGACCGTCCCGGGCCCACCGCCTGGTCCGGCCATCAGTTACCCACCTCGGCGTGGATCGCGGCCTGCTCGCCGCCCGGCAGCTCGGCGGTGCGGCCCTCGCCCTCGCGCTCGGCGCCCACCAGGATCGAGATCTTGCCGAGGTGCTTGTTTTCGCGCATCCACTGGTGCGCCTGCCCAACGCCGTCGAAGCCGAGCGTGCGCCACAGCACCGGCTTGATCTGGCCGCTCTCGATCAGCTCGTTGGCCTTCATGCACTCGTACGCGTTGGCGAAGTGCGAGCCGATGATCTCCTTCTGCTTCATCCACAGGTAGCGCACGTCGAAGTCGAGGTTGTACCCGGTCGTGCCGGCGCAGATCACCACCTTGCCGAACGGCTTGACGGTGAACACCGAGGTCGGGAACGTCGCCTGGCCGACGTGCTCGAAGACTATGTCCGGGGCGTCGCCGAGGATCTGCTTGACGCGCTTGGCGAATTCGCGCGACACACCGAAGCGGGCCTTCTCCTCCGCTGGGCTCTCGCCGCCTTTGCGCATCATCCCGGCGAACTCGGCCCGGTCGATGAAGTCGGCGGCGCCGAGCCGCTTGACCAGCTCGCCCTTCTCGGGCGAGCTCACGACGCCCACGCAGTGCGCGCCCGCGGCCGCGCAGAGCTGGGTCGCGAACACCCCGAGCCCACCGGCCGCGCCCCAGATCAGCACGTTCGCGCCCGCCTGCATCTTGCAGCGCGTGATCAGCATGCGATACGCGGTGAAGTAGACCAGCCCGTAGGACGCCGCCTCCTCCCAGGTCAGGGTATGCGGCTTGGGCAGCAGCTGCTGGGCCTGCACCTTGGTGAACTGGGCGAACGAGCCCCAGGTGGTCTCGTAGCCCCAGATCCTCTGCGAAGGCGCCGCCATCGGGTCGAGGCCGTGCACCTCCGGGTCCTCGTAGGAGGCCATGTTGCAGTGCAGCACCACCTCGTCGCCGGGCTTCCAGCGGGTCACGCCGGCGCCCACCTTCCAGACGATCCCCGACGCGTCCGAGCCGCCGATGTGGTGGCCGAACTCGGGATGGTCACCGTATTTCATGACCGACACCGGCTCGCCCAGCGCGGCCCAGACGTTGTTGTAGTTCACGCCCGCCGCCATCACGCGCACGATCACCTCGAACGCGCCCGGCTCCGGGACTTCGATCTCCTCGACCTGGAAGGCCTCGATCGGCTCGCCGAAGCGCTCCTCGCGGATCACCCACGCCGCCATCGTCGCCGGCAGCTCGCCGGGCGGGACGCTTACCTCGGATACTCGTTGCAGATCGATCGCGGCCACGTGTCTTCACCCTCGCCTGTGGTCGGGGACGGAATGTGCCAGCAATCCTACCCACGCGCGGGCGCGGCGCGCGCGTCGGCGGCGATCGGGCACTGCTCCGCACGCCCGCCGGCCGCGCCGGGCCCGGAGGCCGTGGCGGGCGCCGGCAGCGCTCAGGCGCCCACGCCGGCGGCAGCTTCGACGCCGCCGAACGGCAGCTCGATCACCTCTGCCTCGATCGCGCCCTCGCCCACGCGCACGATGCTCCCGGGCTCGGCCTCGCGGCGCACCAGCGCGAGCGCGAGCGGGCCGAAGGCGGGGGAGACGGTCGCGCTACCGATCTGGCCTACGACCCGCTCACCCAAGCGCAGCTCCTCGCCGTGTCGGGCCGGCTCGGACAGCCGCAAGCCGCGCAGGTGGCGGTTCGGCTTGCCCTTGTAGTAGAGGCGGGCCACGGTCTCCTGCCCGACGTAGCAGCCCTTGGTGAAGCTGACCGCGCGCTCGTTCAGACCCGCCTCCTGCGGAATCACGCTGTCGTCGAGGTCGACGCCGTAGCGCGGACGGCCGTGCTCGATGCGCACGCACTCGGCGGCCTGTTCGGAGACCCGCGTCGCGCCGCGCCCACACAGCGCCTGCGCGAGCCGCGCGGTGACGGCGGCGTCGCAGATCAAGTCGATGCCGACGTCGGTGCGCGCCGCCACGGCCTCGATGCCGTCGACCGCTGTCCTCATGTTCGCATGCTCGGCCTCGCCGAGCTGCTCGGCGCCGGCCACCGCCGTCGCCTGGGGGCCGATCAGCGACAGCATCCCGCGCTGCACCGTGCGCTTGTGCAGCTCCACGTCAAACCCGATCTTGAAGCGCATGATCATGTCGAACAGCCCCTGCAGCGTCGCCCGCTCGGTGTCCAGCAGCAGCTCAGACAGGGTCTCGGCGCCGTCGTCGCCGACCGCGAGGATGCGCACGTCGCCGAGCATCTTGCCCTTGTGCGTCAGGAAGGCCGCATAGCGGCCTTCCCCGGGACGCAGCCCATCCAGCTCGTTCGTGACCTGGCCGCCCAGGAACTCGAGCGCGCCCGCGCCGGTGAGCGCGAGCTTGCCCCGCTCCGAGCGATCCACCAGTCCGCAGCCTTCGGTGACGGCGCGGTACTCGTCCGCGCTCACGATCGTGTCGCTCGAGTCGATCGTCGCCATCTGCGCCGAGGATAGCCCCGCAAGACGGCCCGCTAGGCTTCGTCCCAGTGCCACCATCCTCGATCGCACGATGACCCCGCTGGCCGAGCGGTTCCAGGAGATCGTCGACTCCCTGCCCGACGACTGGACCGACCTCGAGCTCGACCTGCGCATCGGTGACGAGTCGCGCTATGTCGAAGCCGCCGTCTACCTGGTCACGTGCAACGCGCGCCCCTACTCGAAATACGACTGGCACTGGCGCCTGCTGGTCGCCCACCGCTTCGGGCATGCCGCCGCTGCGCCGACCGTGCACGGCACGCTCGGCCTGCTCGACGACGCCGGCATCGAGGGCGAGCTCGCGGTGCGCGAGATACGCTCCGGCCGCGCCGAGATCATGCCGGGCTGGGGCCGCCCGCAGTCCGCGCGCGAAGAGTTCCAGCGGCTACGGTCGTTGTAGTCGCTTAGCTGAGAATGTGGCTCCTGGCCCCGCATGGTTGTCGACCTCGGCGGGCTTCTCTTGCCAGAGTTCTCCTATGGCCCGGATACTGGCTCTGATCCCCGACCTGCTGTTCGGCTCTCGCGTGCAGGGTGCTCTTGCGGCGGCTGGCTTTGAGGTTGAGCTGGTCGGGGACGAGGGCCCGCTGCGGGGTCGGCTCGGGGGCGGCGAGGGACCGGATGGCGGGATGGCGGCGGTGCTGGTCGTGGACCTCACGAACCCGGATCTCGACGGTCCGGCGCTGTTGGAATCGCTATCGGGCGAGGGCGTGCTCGGGCAGAGGACGCGCACGCTCGGCTTCTACTCGCACATCGATGGCGAGGCGCGCGTGCGCGCGGAGCAGGCTGGCTTCGATCTGGTGGTGCCGCGTTCGCGGATGGCGCGCGAGGGCCCTCAGCTGGTCGAGCGTTTGGCCAGGGACTAGTGGGTCTCCCACAAACGTTGCACCCGAAACCGTCGCTCACGCCGCGATCAGCAGTCGCCGCTCGGCTTTGATCAGCCGCTGGTCGCGGTGCGGCCCGTTGCGGTAGCGGATGTGGTCGGCCA